>WNFQ01014122.1_pt1 | contig 15290 bp, 10 predicted proteins | sample 5400171 | NCBI WGS metagenome assembly WNFQ01 (sample SAMN13153356, study PRJNA577476) | soil metagenome | isolation source: 20 cm soil under Madrone tree | place: USA:California | collected 2016-06-14
CGGGTCGATCGCCAGGGATTTCTCGAGCACTTTTCGCGCGCCAGCGGTATCGCCCTCCTGCACCAGCACACGGCCAATGTTGGTCCAGCCGTCAGGACTTTGCGGGTCGGCCTCGGTGATTTTCTCAAACGCCGCGGCCGCGCCTTTCAAATCGCCCTGCAGGAAAAGCCCAATTCCGTAATCGTTCCAGCGAGTCCAATCCTCTTTCGTGGCAACTGTCCTCGGTTGGGGCGCAGGGGCATTCCGCGCGAGAACTCTCAACGTCTTCGTGTCCTCGGCAATTGTAATGATGGGAAGATCGGGAATGGCTTTGACGTTGCCGGAAACCGTCGATGTGTCGCCGTTGAAGGCCCACTTACGGTCGTCGTAATCCGGCGTGGTCTTGATGCGGTTCGTCAACGGAGTATTTCCAACAAGTTCTGGTTGCTCGACGCCCGCAAACGAAAAGTGCGTATTGAACCAAGTGAACTTGCGATAGTTGAGCTTCGCATACAGCGTAATTTTGTCGCCCACATTTTCCGGAATGTGGAGCCGGTAGTGCGCCGTGTCCGCCGCGCCCGGAGGAATCAGATGCACATAAACAACCGAGCGTGTCGCCCACGCGTTTCGTTTGTTGACGGGATTTCCGTGCCCATCGATCTGTAGCGAACGATAGAAATGCGCTCCCGGCTCGACCGGGCCTTTGCCATCGTCCTCCACTTTCCCGCTCCAAAAAATTGTTTGCCCTTTTTCATCCGTTGCTTGCAGCTCCAGCCACACATCGAAAGCGTCCACCGTGCCGCCGGGGAAGAAGTGCCCGACCTTGCGCGTGCGCACAACCACATCCACACGAGCGTCATCGCCTCGCCGCACCGCCGCATCGGTGCGATCAATGGGAGCGGTGATAGGGCGAATCTCGCCGGATGGGCCTTTCGGCAGTGAAATATCAGACTCTTCGCCGATGGCGAAAGTCGTCGAGAGTTCCGGTTTTCCGATTTCGCTGCGCACGGGCGCGTTCGTTTCTTTGCCCGCGGGAGAAATCGCGAAAATATCCACACTCAGTTGCTTGTCCTGCAAAAACTTCTTGGCGAATTCGTACTGCGCCTGGTCCTGATTTGCCATGGGCACCGCCGTGTTCGCGCCAGGGAAGCGATGCGAATGCACGAGGCCGTCAACGTTGCCGTCGTCGTTCGAGAGAACTTGCGGCATGTGGCAATCCGCGCAATTCATGGGCGACTTCGGATAGTAGAAAGCGCGCGCTCCCTGCCCGGAAACGCCGCTGGCCTGCCAGTTGTCATATTCATTGAAGCCGCGAATCCAGCGGTAGTGATTCACGGGAACGTCCAAATGAACTTTGTGGCATGAAGAACAAAACTCTGCGGTGTCCGCGCGCATAAACGGCTTCAGAAAAGTGCGGCGATGCGGCTCCGGATTGAGGCGGACCACAAAGTCGTGCAGTTTTCGCACGAACGGATTCTCGCTCGCGGCGAGTTCGTGCAGCTTGGGGTATTCCAGGAAAAAATCACCCTGACCCATAGTGCTCTTCACTTCCACGATGCTGTGGCACATCAGGCAGCCGAGGCCGGCGCGCGCTTCCGGGCGGTCCACGATCTGCTTGATAGGCGTATCGAAGAGGCCACTGTAGAGCAGCGCGGGATCGTGGCAACCAGCGCACCACTTGGAGGAGCGCACGCCGGCGACATCCTGCATGTATTCAATGCTCTTGCGGTACCACTGGTTGTTGAAGGAAGAGAAATGATGCATCGAGCTGTCCCATTGCTTGTAGATGTCGGCGTGACAGCGCTGGCAGGCGTCGGATTTCATAAAATATTTGGAAGGAATGTTGCCGCCATGTTTGGTTTGCGCGGAACTGGGGAAGAACTTGCCCTGAGGGCCGTCGCCTTCACGGTCCATGGATTCGGGCGGCATCAGGGGATTGGAGATGCGATTCGTGTTCTTCCAGGCGACTTCGCGCGTCCACCACGCGCCCGCACCGATGGCCGTGGTCAGGAGCGTCAGTGCGGCAAATCCCAAGCTACGCTTGAGGACGCTGTCACCCAGCCGCCTTTTTGAAATAAGCCAAGAGGTTACCAGGAAAAGCGAGCCGAGAACGCAAAGCGCAATATGGGCATACAGCCACGGTTTCAGCCGAAGGGGCGTGCCGATTTTGACTAACACGATTCCGAGAAGCGCTCCCGCAGTAAGCGAGGTCCAGCCGAGACGGGCCAGAAGAGATTCGTTACGGAGCAATCGAGCGGCGTGAAAAAAGAGGAGAAGCGTTAGGGCAATTCCGAGCGCGACATGAAACAAATCCACAACGAAGTAAGAGATAGTGGCCGAGGGATATCCGTACAGATAAACGGCGCTGAGCGCCAGCGGAACCAGAACTCGCGATAACCACCGCTTTACAACTTCGATTTGCATCATCTCCACCTGCGTGCGCGGTTTGCGGTTATCAATAAAGCGGCCGGATGTTTGAACATCCGGCCGCAATTCAGTTTGGGGTGCCCCGAAGCGAGCCAGAATATGGCCGGGCTGGAGGCGACACAACTTGTGCGAACACTTATAGGTATTCGCGCGGAGGCTGGCAATAATGTAAAAGGATTAGAAGTTCGCGTCGGCATCTATCCCCTTTGTTTCTATGCAGTTATACGCCTTTCCGGCGCGCAAATCTTTATACTCCTCGGTGCGACCGCTAGGCCAGTCGATCGCTAGGCGATCGATTTTTTCGTGCGAGCCGAGGCCAAACGTTACCGGCAATTCCGATTGCGAAAGATAGCTGGAGGCGCCGCGGACGATCCGCGATTGCGTTTGCCCCTCGAGGAAAATGCGGACAGCGGCGCCAATCGCATCGCGATTCGACTTTGTGCCCTGTAGATGAAATCGAATGCTGCGGGAATGCGCCTCTTGATCGGTGCGGTACAAATAGGCCGGGCCGTTGTTGGTGGTCATCAAGATGTCCAGGTCGCCGTCGCGGTCGAAATCACCGAAGGCAAGGCCGCGGCCGACTTTTGGAGATTCGAAACCGCCTCCCACCTGGCCGGCAAGCCGCGGATGTTTCGAACGGTTTCATCAATGTGGCCGTTGGCGACGGCGAGGTCCAGAGCGCCATCGAGGTCGACGTCGAGGAACATGCAGCCGAAGCCTAGGGTGTTTCTGGAGGCCGCGCCGACGCCAGAGGGAACGGAGACGTCGTCGAAAACTCCCGGAGACGTGGCGCGGTACAGGCCGATCATTTCGTTGTCGAAATTCGTGATGGCGATGCCGGGCCCGCCCGAACCATCGAAGTCTCCGGTGTCAACGCCCATGCCAGCGCGGGCTTTTCCTTCAGAGCTGAAAGCGAGGCCAGCTTCGACGGCGACATCCTTGAATTTGCCGTTGCGCAGATTGCGGTACAATTTGTTGGGTTGCGTGTCGTTAGCGACGAGCAGATCCGGCCAGCCGTCCTGGTCGTAGTCAAACATCGCCACGCCGAGAGATTTTGAGCTGCTGTCAAAGATACCGCTGGTGGCGGTGACATCTTCGAAAGTTCCGTTGCCGCGATTGTGGAAGAGCCAGCAGGTATCGCCGCGATAGGCTTCGGGCGTGCAATAGGATTTGTGCGTGCCGTCGAGGCTGCAAAAAACGTCGTGCTCAGGGGACCAACGCACATAGTTGCAGACGAATAGATCGAGCAAGCCGTCTCGGTCATAATCAAACCATAGGGCGGAAGTGCCGAAGCCTTGATGCCCGAGGAGGCCGCTGGAACGTGTGGCATCCACGAACGTCCCTTTGCCGGTGTTGCGAAAGAGACGGCTCTGGCCGACGCAAGTGATGAAAATGTCGGAGAATCCGTCATTGTTGTAATCGCCGACGGCCACTCCCATTCCGTAGAGCTCGACCTCGAGGCCTACGGCGCGGGTCACGTCGGTAAAAGTTCCGTTGCGATTGTTGCGGTAGAGGCGAAGAGTAGATCGTTGGCGCTTGTGGCCGGGCCAGTCCATGCCATTGATTAGAAGAATGTCTTGCCAGCCGTCGCTGTCGTAATCGAGGAACGCGCAGCCTGAGCCCAGCGTCTCAGGGAGCAACTTGCCGCCATAAGCGCCGCTATTGTGGTGAAACTGGATTCCCGCTGCGTTGGTAACGTCGGTCAGGCGGAATCCCAGGGGAGCGGCTGAATTCGCCAACGCCCAGGATGGCGCAGCTGCGGTGGTTAGTCCTGCGCTGATGGTTGAGAGAAGAAAATCGCGCCTCTTCACGGCAAGTTCACCAAACCATTTCGAATCGCGTAGACCACCAGCTCCGCCGTCTTGTGAATCCCCAGCGTGTCCATGATATTGGCGCGGTGGACGGCGACGGTATTCACGCTGAGATTTAAGTCAGCGGCTATTTCCTTGTTCGATTTGCCGGCTACGATGTGCTGCAGGACTTCGAGTTCGCGTGGAGTCAGGCCTCCACCGCGCTCGCCTTTGAGCGTGTCCGGGCGCGAAACTTGCGGGTCGAGCACGGTCATTCCGGCCGCGATGCTCTTCACCGCGCTGACCAGGTCGAGGTCGATCGCATTTTTCAGCACGTAGCCGCGCGCGCCCGCTTCGAGCGCCTGGCTTACCAGGGTTTCCTCGGAGTGCATGCTGAGCATCAGGATGCCGGCTTCCGGAAATTTCTCGAGGATTTTTCGTGTTGCTTCAATGCCGCTCAGCTCTGGCATCGCGCAGTCCATCACGGTGACTTTGGGGCGCAATTCGCAGGCCAGGCGGACGGCTTCTTTGCCGTCACTGGCCTCACCAACGACGGAGATTCCAGGGTCGTCTTCCAACATGCGGCGAAATCCGCGGCGGACCAGCGCGTGATCGTCCGCGAGAAGAACCGTTATCTTATGCGCCATTTGGCATCCACTTTGACTCTGGGAATCTGGAGGCGGACTTTGGTGCCACCTTGCGGATGCGGCGAGATCATCAGCGTACCACCGATTAATTCAGCCCGCTCCCGCATGCCTACCAGGCCGATCCCGCGTTGCGATTTCTCTCTCACGAAACCCTTGCCATGATCTTCCACTTCAAGCTCCAGTGAATCCGGAGCGAATCTCAGCCAGATCCAGGCATCGTTAGCTCCGGAATGCCGGCTCACATTGTTGAGCGCTTCCTGCAGCACACGATAGATGTGCACACCGGCGCTCGTCTCCACGGGAAACGGCTGTCCGGTTTTTTCGTAATGAAGCGCGAGGCCAGTTTGCCGGCCCGCCGTGGGAATATACCAGTCGAGGGTGCTTTCCAAACCGGCTTCTTCGAGTAGCACGGGGTGAAGGGCCTGGGAGAGCGTACGGATATTATTTAGCGTCGATTGCGCGATCTCCTGCACTTCTTTCAAATCTTCACGCAGAGGCGAACCTTCCGGGGTGTGCTTGCCGACGCGTCCCAGCATCGAACCAATCGCGGTCAGGACTTGGCCGAACTCATCGTGCAATTCGCGGGAAATGTGTCTCAGCGCGGATTCCTGTGTCGAAATCAGTTTCTGCGCCAAGTCGCTGCGCTGCTCGGAGAGTTCGGCGAGTCGCGCAAAAATCTGGCGATTGCTGCGAATGAGGTACAGGCTTGTCAGAAGAATCGCGATGAGCGTTGCCGCCAGGAAAATATAGAGCTGGCGCTGCACGCCGTCGTAAATCTGGGCGATGCGCGCGGCGGCTTGCTCTTCGCCTTCGTTGTTCTCCACGAGCAGACGCGAAACCGCGGTGCTGAGAGCTTGCTGTCGAGCCTGCAGCGAAAGCCGAATCTGCTCGCGCGCTTGCGACTCTTTTCCGTTCTGCGCGAGCGCGAACATGCGGTTGACGGCGTCCCAAAACTGCGCCACTGATTGAGAGAGATAGCGTCGCTGGTCCGGTGTGCGGTTCGCTCCTGCGAGATTTTCTTCGAGTTTCAAGCCGGCGTCCAAGTCCAGGTGAATGCGTTCGAATTGAGCCGTCCATGCCGTCAGCGGATAAGGTTCGGTGGTATCCAGCATGTCACGCATGGCCAACGCGATGGAATTGAGATCGTTCTGAATGCGCAGGAGTTGCAAAGAGTCTTTCCGGTTGCGGTCCACCATTTCGCTCTGAAGTTTGCGCAGCCCGGCGAGCTGAACAGTAATGTAAGAAGCGTAGGCCAGCACGGCGGCGAGCGTGATCACCAGCCCCAAGAGCAGCCCGTTTGTGGGTAAACGCTGCGAGGATGCGGCATTCTGCACGGCCTAAGAATACCTCAGGCCGCCGTCTGCCGGCCCAGCAGCAGCACCAAGCCAATCAGGACAATCGCGCCGGCCAGAGGGACGAGCAATCCTACGTGCAAGCTGCCGGAATATTTGGAGACTGCTCCGATCAAGCCAGGGCCTGCTGATCCTCCGAGAGAGGCGAGCGCAAAGAGGATGCCTCCAATTTTTTTCGCGGCGGCCCCATACCATCGCGAGAGCCAGGCAATAAAAATAGGGTAGACGCTAGCGCACCCCAATCCGGCCAGAAAGACCGCCGCAGTGGCAATCGGGAGCGATCTGGATGCGATCAACAATGCCGTGGCTGCTGCCGCCAGGCTCAGAGCGCCCAGCACTATTTTTCTTTCGGCCAGATGCCGCAGAAACAGAGGTGCGGCGGCGCGACCGGAGGTGAGGCCGGCATAGAAGAACATCGGCGCCAGCGTAGTCATGCCGGTGATGCCGTTGGCCAGCCGCTTGGCGTATTCTGCGGACCAGATGCCAACGCCGTTTTCCATGGCCACATAAATGAAAAACATCGCGGCCAGGGCGATGGTGACTCCTAGCCCGACGGCAGCGGATGCCGCTCCAGAGGTATTTACATTGTGTTTTTGCATGCCGAAGGAAACGAACAACAGGCCCAGGACGAGAACCCCACCGAAGACAGCCGTTCCCAACAGCAAGATACCAAGCCCATCGCGCTTCAGCGCCAGAGCAATCAATGGGGAACAGATCATTGCTCCCGCACCCCACGCGAAATTGAGCTGGTTCAGGAGTGATGCACTCTTAGCTCCTCCCAATTCCGCAACGAAGAGATTTGTACCAGGAGTGATTAACCCATAGCCCAAACCGAAAGCCGCGGTTGCGGCCAGAGCTAGTGCGTGTGTGTCTGCATTGAGGGACGCAAGGCCTCCGCCCATGAGCGCGTACCCCATGACCAAAGCTGGACGGTATCCCCACCACGCAGCAATCGCGCTGGATGCCAGAGTGCCCCCCAATGCGGCCAGGAATTGAATCGTCGAGAAGAGACCAGCTTGACCGTCATCAAGAGACCATCTGCGGATAAAGATGGGAAGCATAGGGCCGACGATGGTGGTTGCAATTCCGCTCAGAACAAATCCTGCGAAGAGCAGGATGAGCAGGTTACGGTGTCCTTGTGCTTCTGTGACGGCTGGATTTTGCTCGCCCATGGGTGACTCGCCATTCTGAAGGACGCGGCAGTTTCAAGCAACTTTGCGTTTCTGGAAAATCCTTCTGCTTGAAATTTGAAAGTTCGATACTCTTTAGCGTCCACTTTTCTGGAAAGATGGGTACCCATGATTGAAGTCGGACTCGTAGTGCAACGCAGCGGCACTGCGGCGGCGGAGAAATATCCAGACGTTCGAATTGTACGGAGCCTGGATGAATTGCTGTCGATTGAGGAGATTCGCCTCGTGGTGATTGCCACTCCGAACGAGACGCACTATCCCTTCGCGCGGCAATGCCTGGAGGCGGGGCGAGATGTGGTTGTCGATAAGCCGTTCGCGACAACTCTTGAAGAAGCCAAAGTGCTTGTGCAGCTTGCGAAAAAAACAGGCCGCTTTCTAACTGTCTATCACAACCGCCGCTATGACGCTGATTTCCAAGCAATCCGACAGCTTGTCGAGGCCGGCACGCTGGGCCGCATCGTACGGTTTGAAACTGCCTATGACCGGTATCGCCCGCAGCTCAAACCTGGCGCCTGGCGAGAGGCCGCTCGTCCAGGTAGCGGAATTCTTTTCGACATCGCTCCACACTTGATCGATCACGCATTCGTTCTGTTCGGCTTGCCGGAAGCCGTGACGGCGGATGTTCGCATCGAACGCGAAAGCGCCCTCGCCGACGATACTTTTGATATTACGCTCCACTATCCGAACAGCATGCGCGCGGTTCTTCGATCGAGCATCCTTGCTGCTGCGCAGCGCCCACGGTTTGTGTTGCTAGGTACGCAGGGAGGTTTTGTGAAGCAAACTTTCGATCCACAAGAAATGAATCTTCGGCGAGGTTATATTCCGGAAGACAAGCCCTGGGGATGTGAACCGGAAGAAAATTGGGGCGTGCTCACCATTCCGAAAGGAGATAGGTTCGAACAGCGGCGCATTCCCTCGGCCACTTGCGATTACCGCGATTACTATTCGAACGTCCGCGACGCCATTCTGGGACGCGCCGAGCCTGCCGTGACTCCCGAATATGCATTGGACGTCATGCGCACGCTAGAGCTGGCGCGCGAGAGCAGCACAAAGCGCTGCACCATTCCGTGGTGACGCCCAAAATCTCTCCCTAATCATACTTTTCAGCAAGCAGCGAAGAACTTCCGCGTATAATCTGTTTTCTCTGCGCTTGGGAAGGAGCGGCCCTCAGCCAATGACTATTGAACTGGCACCCTCGATACTCTCCGCAAACTTCGCGCGGCTGGGCGAAGAGGCGAAAGCGGCGCTCGACGGCGGCGGCACGGTGATCCATTGCGATGTGATGGACGGCCACTTTGTCCCGAATCTCACGATTGGGCCGCTGGTTGTGGCTTCGCTGCGGAAGGCCCTTCCCAACGCGACCCTCGATTGTCATCTGATGATCGAAAACCCCGATGAATTCATTCCTGCTTTTGCGGAGGCAGGCGCGAGCTGGATCTCCGTGCACCAGGAAGCGTGCGTGCACCTTCACCGCACACTGCAGCTTATCGAATCGCACGGTTGCAAGCCGGCGGTGGTCCTGAACCCCGCAACGCCAGTGCACATGGTGGATGAAGTGTTGGACATGGTGCACCACGTTCTGATCATGTCCGTGAATCCGGGATTCGGCGCGCAAAAATTTATTCCCGGCGCGCTCCACAAGGTTAAGACTCTTGCCGAAGTGCGTGAATCGCTGGGGCTATCTTTCCGGATCGAAATTGATGGCGGCGTGGCGCCCGATACCGTGGGCGACATTGTGCGCGCGGGAGCGGAGCTGCTGGTTGCGGGAAATGCCGTGTTCGGCAAAGGCGACATCCGGGAAAACGCGAAAAAACTATTGGAAGCGGCGCGCTCCGCCACACTTACCCGCGCTTGATCCCCCACTCCGGCCCTAGGCCACAGTGACTTCGGGACTGAGGTAAACGTCCTGGATGGCGTTGAGGAGCTGGGCTCCTTCCTTCATGGGGCGCTGGAACGCTTTGCGGCCAGAAATGAGTCCGGTGCCGCCGGCGCGTTTGTTGATGACGGCAGTGATGACGGCTTCCTCGAAATCGTTTGCGCCGGAAGCGCCGCCGCTGTTGATCAGGCCTACACGGCCCATGTAGCAATTGGCGACCTGATAGCGCGTCAAATCGATGGGATGGATGCGTTTGTCAAATTTGCCGTAGCTGGAATCGCCCATGTTGAGGGCGAGGTAGCCGGCGTTATTTTCCGGAAGCTTTTGCTTGATGATGTCGGCTTCGATGGTCACGCCGAGATGGTTGGCTTGGCCGGTGAGGTCAGCGGAAAGGTGATAGTCCTTGTCTTTCTTAAACGCATTGTTGCGCAGATAGCACCAAAGAACGGTAGCCATACCGAGTTCATGGGCGTGCGCGAAAGCCTGGCTTATCTCGACGATCTGGCGGGTGCTTTGGTCGGACCCGAAATAGATGGTGGCGCCCACGGCGGCAGCGCCCATGTCGTAGGCTTGCTGAACGGTGCCGAAGAGCACTTGGTCAAAGCGATTGGGGAAAGTGAGCAGCTCATTGTGATTGATTTTCACAATGAAGGGGATTTTGTGGGCGTACTTGCGCGCAACAGAGCCGAGAACGCCGAACGTGGAAGCGACGGCGTTGCAGCCGCCTTCGATGGCCAGCTTGACGATGTTGCCGCCGTCGAAATAATCGGGATTTTTCGCGAAGCTCGCGCCGCCGGAATGCTCGATGCCCTGGTCCACGGGAAGAATCGAAAGATAGCCAGTGCCACTGAGACGGCCGTGGCCGAACAGCCGCTGGAGATTTGTAAGTACGCGGAGGTTGCGATCGGTCGCAGCGTAAACGCGGTCGATGAAATCCGGTCCAGGAAGATGCAGGCGCTCCTTGGCGATTTTCGGCGATTTGAATCCCAACAGGGAATCGGCTTTTCCGCCGAGGTAGCTCTCAATTTTCCCAGTAGTTGCAGTGGTTGCCATTTCTTTTTCCTCGTTTTTCCCGCGTGCCCGCAAGACGGACAGCTATTCTCGAATGCCTCTTGAAAGTATTCCACCGGCAGCCGCATCCACCAGCCACAGCAGCCTGCCGTTTTTCGGATTGATCGATTGCGCCGGCAATTGCTCCGGCTCATACGGTCCTTCCAGCACCGCTTTCAGTGCCAGCGCCTTATCCGCGCCAGCGACCATGAAAATCACCAGTGCTGCGTCGTTCACAGCCGGCGCCGTCAGCGTAATGCGCTCGGCGAAAAGCTTGCCGATCCAGTTGCGCACCACCAACCAACCATTATCCCGCAAAGCTTTCGTTCCGGGAAAGAGGGAAAGCGTGTGCCCTTCGTTTCCCATGCCGAGAAGCACAAGGTCAAACCGGGGGGCTTCGCCGGCGGCTAGATGGAAGTGCGAGCGCAACTCCAGTTCGTACTCGCGGGCGGCTTGCGCCGTGTCTTGGTTCTCGGCCTTGATGCGGTGCACTTGTTCCGGTTTCAGCGGGGCCTTGGAGATCATCGCCTCCGTCGCCATGCGAAAATTGCTATCGGGATGCGTGGGTTCAACGTGGCGCTCATCACCGAAGAACAACTGCATCTTGTCCCACGGGAGCTGCCCGCGGAGTGGATCGCTGACAAGCAGGGAATACAAAGCTTTCGGCGTGGAGCCGCCAGCGAGGCATATGCTGAAAGAGCCGTTGGCCTTCGTTGCGGCGTTCGCGGACTTGATGAATTCTTCCGCGGCGCGCTTGGCGATTGCGGCAGCGTCTTGCAGGATTCGCACATCGGCGTTTGCGCGATAGTCCGTCATGCGACGAAGCCCGCCTTCACGGCGATTCCCAATTCTCGATGCAACGCACGGCTCTCACGTGATGATTCCGGCTCTGTCCGCCACGGCGGCGCGGCCGCGCTTGTCGACTTCCTCTTCGCCTGGCCGCCGCCATGAGCGGCCATCCTTTTCGAGCAATTCTTCGGCTTCGATGGGCCCCCAGGAACCGGCCGCGTAATTGGGGAATCCGCGCGCGGGCAGAGCGTGCCACACGTCGAGGATGGGTTGAATCACACTCCAGCCCGCTTCGACCATGTCTGCGCGCTGGAAGAGCGTGGCATCACCGGCCATACAATCGCGCAGGAGGCGTTCGTAGCCGGTGCTGTGCTCGGCGCCGAAATAGGTGCAGTAATCAAAATCCATATTCACGAGACCAAGTTTCATGACCGAGCCGGGAACTTTCGCGCCAAAGCTCAAGGAGATGCCTTCATCGGGCTGAATGTGAATGACCAGGCGATTGGTTTCGAGGTTCTTAACCGTGGTGTTGCGAAAAAGCACAAAAGGCGTACGGCGGAATTGGATAACGATCTCGGTCATGCGCTTCGCGAGGCGTTTTCCTGTGCGAAGGTAGAAGGGCACGCCGGCCCAGCGCCAGTTGTCGATCAACAATTTCAAGGCGACAAAAGTTTCCGTGTTCGAATCGGGAGCAACGTCAGGCTCGTTGCGGTAGCCCACGACGCGCTGCCCGTCGATAATGCCCGGGCCATACTGGCCGCGGACCATGTTCGTGAGAACTTCTTCCGGATCGAGGGGCTGAATGGCATGGAGCACTTCCGCCTGTTTGTTGCGGACTTCATCGGCATCGAAGGAAATCGGGGGCTCCATGGCGGTCATGGTGAGAAGCTGGAAAAGATGGTTCGGCACCATGTCCCGGAGCGCGCCAGCGGTTTCATAAAAGCCGCCTCGATGCTCGACGCCGACGGTTTCCGCAGCGGTGATCTGGACGTGGTCGACGTAGTTGCGATTCCACAGCGGCTCGATGATGTTGTTGGAAAAGCGGAAGACCATGACGTTCTGCACGGTCTCTTTGCCAAGATAGTGGTCGATGCGGTAGATCTGCCTTTCGGTCAGGACCTGCTGCAATTCCTGATTGAGCTTCTTCGCGGATTCAAGATCGTGCCCAAAGGGCTTTTCGATAATTACGCGCGCCCAGTGACTGCTCTCCTCTTTTGACAGGCAGCACTGGGCCAGCATTTTAGCAATCGTGGAAAAAAACCGGGGCGCGACCGCGAGGTAAAAAAAACGATTGCCGAGAGTGTTGTGTTTCTTGTCGGCTTCGTTGATTTGCTGCTCAAGGCGCTTGTAAGCTTCCGCGTCCTGAAAATCGCCTTTGACGTAGTAAATGCGCTCGACCATCCAGTCCCAGAGCTTCGGATCAATCGGCGTGGAGGCGAATTTGGGAATTTCTTCAGACAGCATCTTTCGAAAGGTAGCGGTGTCAAAGTCATTGCCGGCAAAGCCGACGATGGCGAACTGTTTGGGCAGGACACCGTCCTGGGCGAGGTTGCAGAGCGCGGGGATGAGCTTGCGCTTGGTGAGGTCACCGGTGGCGCCAAAAATGACCATCACGCACGGGGACGGCGTGGGGTTCATGTCCGAATGATTCAGGCTCATAAGAGAGGTTTCCTGTCTTCGGCCGCCGGATGGCTGCCGAAATTCTTAGTGGCCCGATTTCTTTTCGATGTGTCCGCCGAATTGGAAGCGCATCGCGGACAGAACTTTGGCCGCAAAATCATCCTCGCCGCGCGAGGTAAATCTTTGGAACAAAGACGCCGTCAGTACAGGGGCTGGTGCGGTGGACTCGATGGCCGCGAGAATCGTCCAGCGCCCTTCGCCGGAATCGGAAACGCGGCCAGAAAAACGATCGAGCGTCGGCTGTTCGAGAAGGGAGATGGCGGTCAGGTCGAGGAGCCACGATGCGACGACGCTGCCGCGCCGCCAGACTTCCGTAACATCCGCGAGATTGAAGTCATACCGATAGTGCTCTGGATTGCGCAGGGGCGTAGTCTCCGCGTCGGCTTCGCGATGGGATTTGCCGGCGTTGGCGTGCTTGAGAATGTTCAAGCCCTCCGCATAGGCGGCCATCAATCCATACTCGATGCCGTTGTGAACCATCTTAACGAAGTGGCCGGCGCCGGAGGGGCCGCAGTGGAGGTAGCCTTCTTCTGCGGTGCCAGGCACCTTGTCGCGTCCCGGAGTGCGGTCAACGTTGCCGCGGCCGGGCGCGAGCGTTTTGAAAATCGGATCGAGGCGCTTCACGACGTCGGTCTCGCCGCCGATCATCTGGCAATAGCCACGCTCGAGACCCCAAACACCGCCGCTCGTTCCCACGTCGCAATAGTGAATTCCTTTGGCGGAGAGTTCTTTAGCGCGGCGAATGTCGTCGATGTAATACGAATTCCCACCGTCGATGACCACGTCATCCTTTTCGAGTTTGCCTACTAAATCGTGAAGCGTGGCATCTACAACTGCCGCTGGAACCATTAGCCAGACCGCCCTCGGATTCTGAAGCTTCTTGAGAAAATCATCGAGCGAAGCCGAGCCGGTTGCTCCTTCGCCTTCTAATTGCCTGACGGAATCCGCGCTGCGGTCGTAGACGACGCATTTGTGGCCGTTCTTTTGAAGACGCCGAACCATGTTCGCGCCCATTCTTCCCAGCCCAATCATCCCCAGTTGCATCGTCTGCGCTCCCAAACTTCCATGAAGTAGAAAAAGTTGATTGCGATTCTACGCGATTGCTTTCTGCAAGGCCTTGCTCAAAGTGGCCAGCCCGCCCCTCAGATTCTTTCCAAGGTGCACGCGCAATGCGCGGCGGCCACGTTCGGAGAGAACGGCAAAATCGCCTCTGGCCTGCGCCGCTTTGACGATGCCGAAGGTGTATTTCTGCCCCGGCACCGGCAGATCGTTGGCATCATCACAGGTGATCTGCAGAAAAACGCCGGTGTTGGGCCCCCCTTTGTAAGCCTGCCCGGTAGAGTGCAGAAAGCGCGGACCGAAACCAAGGACCGTGGCAACTTTTTTCTTATCACCCGCCACATGCCGTATACCCTGCAAGGCTCTTTCATTTTCTACATTCATCTTGATATAACCGAGAACGGCAAAATAATCGCCTCCGCGGAGCCGCAAAATATGGGCTCTCAGAACGTCAGCAAGTTTCGGGCCGTGCACAGCTGCCACATTTTTTTCGTCGGCGTAAAGCCTGACGCCGCTCGCTTCGAAAAACGGCACTTCCGGAGGAAGGCTGCCGGTAGCTTCGTACTGGGTAGTGAGTTTGCGCGTTTCGATTTTGCTGGCCTCGACGTCTGGTTGATTAAACGCGTTGATTCCGATAATTGAACCGGCAACAGCTGTAGCGATTTCCCAGCGAAAAAATTCCTGGCCGAGATTGTAGGTATTCGGCAGCGTGATACGCACGACCGGATGCCCTGCTTCTTCAAGCGCCTCAACCGCGGCATCCTGTGCCTTATTAGGTTTCGACGCGAGCCGTAGGTAAGCAAAGACGCGATCGTTGCCATATGCGGCCGGCTTGGCAAGGAGCTCGCGGTCCACAGGAATGATGCCTTTGCCCGCTTTCCCGGTAGATTCCGCGATCAATTGTTCGAGCCACGCTCCAAGGTCAAAAATTCCCGGCGACGTGATAATGGTGAGTTTGTCGCGGGCTTGATTCGCGGCGGCGCCGAGAATCGCCCCGAGAATCACACCGGGATTCGCATCGGCGGCTGAAGTCGCGCTGCAAGCCTGAACCATCTCTTTGGTGTTCTTCAGGAATTTCGCGACGTCGAGACCCATCACAGCGGCCGGAACCATGCCAAAATTGGAAAGGGCGGAATAGCGTCCCCCGATGCTCGGCACGCCAAAAAAAATCCTGCGGAATTTGTCGGCTTCCGCCACCTGTTGCATCTTCGAGACTGGGTCGGTAATTGCGATGAAGTGGCTGCCTACTTCCTTTTCGCCCACCTTGGCCTTGATGCGCTCAAAGAAATACTGTTTGTAGATATTCGGCTCGAGCGTGCTCCCCGATTTACTGGAGACGATACAAATCGTGCTCTTGAGATCCACTTCCGCTTCGATAGCCTTGATTTGTGCGGGATCGGTAGAGTCCAGCACGTGCAGCTCGGGAAATCCCTTGATCTTCCCAAAGGTCA
>WNFQ01002238.1_pt1 | contig 15289 bp, 18 predicted proteins | sample 5400171 | NCBI WGS metagenome assembly WNFQ01 (sample SAMN13153356, study PRJNA577476) | soil metagenome | isolation source: 20 cm soil under Madrone tree | place: USA:California | collected 2016-06-14
TTAATTCCGACGCCGGTGAAAGTTGAAGTCTGGCGACGTGATCGCGGCCAATGCATTCAGTGCAGCTCAACGAAGAATCTTCACTTCGATCACGACATTCCATTTTCGAAAGGCGGAAGTAGTTTGACCGCGGCGAATGTTCGATTGCTCTGCGCGAAGCACAATTTGGTGAAATCGGATAAGATCATCTGCATTCTGCCTTGGATTTACACCGCGTCAGCGGCAGCGATGCAGATTCACAAGGCGTGAAATGTTGAATGTTTAGGTACGACCCCAATTCTTGCAGGCCAGGCCGATTCTGATTGACTCTCCGGGATGATTGTTTGCGGTGAGGGCGAGTTGGTGAAGACGTTTCTTACAGTCGGCCAAATTCCAAGCGGAACAGAAATCGATTAACTCTAATTGAAAGCCTGCCCTGAGCGAAGTCGAATGGGTCGACGACATCATCAAGCGGTCGCCCCGGCGACCTTTACGGCGGGAGACGCCGAAACCGTGAGTGTGACCAGGGAAGCCGGGCGAGGGATTCGGGAATGGAGCTGACAGGGATCAGCGACGTAGAACACGCAGCGATCGGGAATCGTGCGGGTAGACTGCAACGCAGCTAGGGGTAGCTGGCGCGAGCACGGGCAGTGCGAGTGATCAAGGTAAAGTCGCGAGGGTAGCGACGAGCAAGTTGGGCAACGAGCGAGTTTCAAATCTGGCGGACGAACCGCACTGGTGTTCATCGGTGTTTGGTTGTCGCAACGCGTGCGGTCTTGCTCATAGGATCGACATCGTGGAGCGTTCGTGCCGGCAACCCGCATCGATTGATTCGCGGATCACTCGGCTTTGCGTTCGCTGATCGCGACGATTTGGAGATCGTCGCCGACCGGCTCCAGAACAAGTGTTTTGTTGATCGTGCCGGACGAATACGTGGCGCCGTTACGCAGCTCGTATCGGAGCGGAAACGTCACTCGTACACGCTTCCGGTGCTGCGGGACACCAATCAGGATGGATACGGCCGCGGGCTCGATTATGATATTGCCGGCGAACCAAAAATGCCGTTCCGGCCAGCGTGCCGCGTAGTCCTGTAAATCGTTGCGGATTTTTTCGCGATCAATCACGCCCTGGTCGTAATACTTAACGCGATCCGCAAAGAAATCCGCCTCCGAGCCGACGTGCGGATCCAGTCCGGCGAGCACAAATGCACCGACATAATCGCGCAGCCGTTCCGTGCTGATGTCACCATCGCCCGAAGAACCGGTGTCCGAGACTGGAGCCGGCGGCGCTGACGCTGGTTTCGTGGTTTCTGACGAGGTTCGCGCTGTAGCCGCCGTCGATGACGCCGGTTCCCTGATCTCTGACGAGGTTCGCGCTCTGGGCGCGGGCGCCGACCGCGGCGGCGTTTCAGTGCCGATTGCCGGCGTTTCGTTATCGGTCGGTGATGACGCGTTTCAGTGCCGATTGCCGGCGTTTCGTTATCGGTCGGTGATGACCTCTCTTGCGCATTCGTTGATGGTGTTTGCCGCTCGCGCCTTCGCAATCGCCGCCATGTCTCGGAACTCTGCTCGGGAGCGGCTGTGCCGGTGGTCACCGCCGGCTTCGCGCCCAATGCGTTGCTCGTGTCGACATCGAGCTGCCCGGTAACCGCCAGTCCTTTGCGAACCTGGTAACGCGTCAGCGCCGCAGCTAGCTGGCTGCTGTACGCACCGTCGATCTCGCCCAGGTAAAAACCGCCGTCGCGCAGTTTTTCCTGCACCGCCCGCACATTGTCGTCGGCGCAAACCGATACGGCGAGGGCAAGACCGATCATGACGGCGAAAAGAGCAGTACGCTTCCCCATACATTCTGGAATCGCACGCCATGATGAACGAAGCCGGGTCGTCCATGCTACGATCAGGGGTGCCGATCATTCTTTTTGCACTGTTGCTTTTTGTGCTACTCGCGTTGGCGGGCGTGATCTTGCTTTCGCTTGCTCTGCGCTATCGCGCCGGCACTGCTCGACGGCAGGCACGGCGCTGGGTCGCCAGCCTGAATGTGTGGATGACCAGCTTCTCGGCGGTTTTCTTTCTCTCGTTCACGTTGCTGCTTTCCTTTTGGGTCGGATCAGCCTTTGGATTTGCGCTGATTGGTATGTGTTTTGGAGGCATTCTCGGTTTGCTCGGTTTAGCGATGACTCGTTGGGAAAGCCGAGATGAAGGACTGTTCTACACGCCCAGCCGTTGGCTCGCGTTTCTCATCGTATTCGCAATCGCCGCACGTTTTGCGTACGGCTGGTGGCGCGCCACGCATTCCGGCAGCAGCGTCAGCGCTCCCAGCGGTCAGCATTGGCTGATCACGGCTTCCGGAACACAGCTTTCCCTGGCAGTCGCTGCCGGATTGATAGGCTACTATCTGGTTTACTCCATTGGAGTGCGTCTACGACTCACCCGCCACGAGCAACGGCGGCCCATTTGAAAGCGACAGGCGAGCAATGCTTGCCTGGCACACGGCGATTTTTATACGATCTACATGATGGAAGTCGACGACATCATCAAGCGTTTGGCATGGGCAGCTAAACTTTACGGCGGGAGTTGCCGAAATCTTGAGTGTGACTAGGGAAGCCGGGCGCGCGATTGGGAAATCGGGGACCACGACGTGGTGACGGCGGAGAGGGCGGCGCTGCAGAAGGGGATGAAACTATGGCGTCGGCAAGAATTACTCAGTGTTTTTGATGTCTCTGCGCGAGAGCACGCCGTACGGACGCCCTCGAAACTCTTTTTATGCAACTGGGTCCGGAAAAGTTCGCACACGCCGCGGCCTCAATGCCCATCGTAGTTCGGAAACGATTTCGAAATCCTCGGAGTATTTGAGTACGCAGATACGCGGATTCCGGTCGTACACCGCAAGTACCCGATATAATGGCAGGTCTTCCAGCAAGCGGTCGTAGCACGGTTTCCCGGAGACTTTAAGCTTCATCCACGCAATGTCGGCATCAGCTGTACCTTTGATCTCGATGCGCTCAGACAGCTCCTTTCCGGTGACTTCCAAGTCCACTCCACCACCTGGAACATGAAACTGACAGTCACAGTCAAGTGTCCGGAAATAGAACTTTACTAGTTCAACCGCACGCTCACCGACGGTTGAACTTTTTGCAGTTGGCGGATACAGAGCATTAAGACGTTCGAATTCAGCTTCCGGGAGGTCGAGTTCGATTGTGCGCATGCCAATGAATTTAAAGTTTTTCTTCGAATACCTGAGCAAGTAAGCTGGCGAGATAGATGAAGTGCCGTGCTCTTCTGTCATCGATCGAAATGTTTGAATGCGCTTTCGGGTTTCTTATTCCAGTCATCGCACCGGAATAGATCTGGAGGTAACCGAGTTGGATGTTTCTGCCGGTCTCGGTGGACAAATCGGCTAAGACAATCAGCGGTGCCTTCAGACTGAATGCTCTTTGCATCAATGCGGCTCCATCGAGCTCTTCACCTGTCTTTTTCCTAACGTGGTTCTTGATCGCGCAATTCACTTCCTTTAGCGCAGCTTCAACTGCATCTGCGAAGTGGCCATTGTCGAAGCGCGGCCTTGCAACTCCAGTAATAGTCGGATGAATGTCGCTCCAGAAATCCAGTTTAGCGGGAGGCGCCGTGAACCCGACCTCAAAGTCGATCTGCTCGACCAAAGTTTCGAGAATTCCGCATCGCCTTTCAATTGCATCGGCATCCCTCTGCTCTGCATAGTGATCGTAGCGGTCACTTCCCTGCGAAAACGTAATGCGAACTTGACCAATGAATGTCGTGTAGTGATTCGATGCTTCGCCAAATGCAGCCTCGATGGTTTCAAGGCAGGCCGTCGTCCAAACATCTTCTTGTCCTTCACGAAGCGGACGGTTCTCCAGCAGCTTTTTGCCGCGATCAAGCAACATGGCGAGACGTGATCGGCCTTCTTCCTTTGAAATTGTCGGCAGCTTTAAAGGAGGCGGATCTTTGTAACGAGCCATCGCGGCGTATGCTTAGTCAACTTCCATTTTGCGTTAAGTCTCTGCAACTTCAGACGGCGTACGCGTACGACCTGAGATTTTTGCCAGCAGATTATTTTCGTACTCCTGAAGTCGCACGAGATCTTCGACTGTCAGCGAAACCGCCGACGATGCATGTGACACAATCTTTCTCTTTTCATTCAAGTCATTTAACCACGCTGTCGCTTTGTCCTTGCCAGCTCCCGGTTTTCCAAAACTCAATAGATTGCGAAACAGGTCCCAATTATCCGTTGCTATTCGGCGATAGTGGATCAGGTCAAAGTAGTTCTCCTTGCCGCCGCGCTGTGCGTCGTCTTCTTCGACGCGACGACCCACTTCGAGTCGAACAGGTTTTGGTACGCCTTCTATCCACCAGCCGCTTTCATCTTCGCCGAACTCGCGTTTTAATTCCTCCATTACAACTCGCTGAAGGGCCTTCTCGATTCGATCAATTATTTCTTTCGAACGAATATTCGTCTGTGCCTTTTCTTGCTCGAGATATTCGTCCAAACCGGCCGGACTAAAGTCTGGATATTTGTCGCGAATCGCTTTCTGGCAGCGTCGCACGCGAGCGGTGACACCTTGTACCCCGCGCAGCTCACGAAACTTCTTTCGCTCGTCTTCAGATAACGACCCCAAATAATCTGCCAGCGCTTCGCCGTACTTTCGTGTTAGTTCGAACAAGTCATCGTTATCGTAGCGCAGCGGCTTTTTGCCCTGACAATCGAGGTGCTCTAGGACGCTACGAAGCACACCGACGCATGCGCCAACGCCGTCGTTCATTGCTAATCCGCCACCGGCGTCCGAGCCCTTAGTCCACCAATCATCCGCGCTCGACTTGATCAACTCAAACCAGTGGTTCAAAACGTAATTTGTTCCGAGTGAGAGTGGCCCTGTTTTCTCCTGCCCATAGTGGCCCGTACTCGACGACACTACCCTTTTTCTCTTTCACAATGTGCAGCCGTGCTTTCTCAATTGCAGAGTGCAGACTGGTTATAGTGATGCAGCGGACAGTATCCTTTGTGTCTTCGGAAGTTTGAATGCGCTGAAAGAATGGAGAGTCCGGATCAGCGTCCATTTCCTGAATCCCTTTCGAGAGGATCGCGCCAAGGCGCACGCGATCGTCTTCTGCATCCCAATTGAGTTCGGCGATTAAGGTTTGAAGAAGAATCTGTGGGACGCGCTTTTGCTTCGAATTAATTTCGATGAAAAGCCGCGCTTGTTCACTTGGGCGTAAACCCGCGAATGCTAACACACCAAGACGAGACTTGGGGGCCCTAGCCTCCCCGGAATAACCAAACAGACGGTGTTGTCCGTCAATTACCCACGCAGAACGATATGCGGGCCGAACATCAAGCCAACCGAGGACGCCGCTGTCTTCGCTACCAGCATCCTGTTTTGTCTTTTCAAATAGAATCCGGCGATTTTCCAGATTAATGAGAATGCTGGTCGGAAAATACCCACCGTTTGCGATGTATTCACGAATCTTCCGAAGTCGGCTTTTCTGGACCATCCGCTGATATGCATCGACGTCAGACGCTTTCCCCTTCTGGCGATGTGATACATAACAAATCTTCAACAAGTAATCTGGGGAGGCTGCGAAGGTGTAGCAGTGAGTACCGCCTAGTTTATGCTTGATCGCAGGCACGCGAATGCGCAATCCCGGAACTTCCTTACCGGGCATCAGGTCCGAAAAGAATTGATATTTCGCGGCGCTCCCTAGATGGCCGATTAGAGTTTCATAATACGAGAGATCCTGTTCATCAAGGAGGACAACGTTCGCGTGTTCTGCACGAGCTTTATCATTATCACTAAGCATTACCTTAGACGTAAAGATCGCGAGTACTGTCTGACGCTTAAAATCTGACGGAAATTGTTTTCGAATCGCGTTAGCAAAGTTCGGGCGAATAAGACTGTGCTTTCCAAGTTCTTCCTGAAATGTCGGGCGCTTCGCCAACTGTTCCGAAGATTTGCACTCGATTGCGAGCGCAACCTCGTCGCCGATGCCGACGACATCGATTTTGGTTACTGGAGCATCGTCGCCGCCAGGCAGCCGTAATACGGCATCGTCTTTGCCTGAGAGGAAAGCAATGCCCATCTTATACAACAAAGACCAAACCCGATCTTCAAGGAGTTGGCTATGCAGCTTGTCACGACGCAACCGCGTCGTTGCTTTGTTCAGTTTGTCAACACTCCAGCCTTTGGCGAGATACTCGTCGACAATCTTGGAATTCACCGTCTTTGTCTCGTAGGAACGAGTCTTCGCCCGTGCCAAACCTTGCAGAGAATCCGCTGTTTCGATACCGTCCAGCATCAGAACAAGTTGTGAAACACACACTCGGTTATGTTTCGGCGCTTGGAGGCAAAAGCTGCCATAACCGACGCGCGATGGACGCGAACGCGCGTAAAATGGCAGTACAATCTCCGGACTGACGCATGATCCGCGTTAGACACAATTACCTTACAGCCTCGTTCGGCGGCCGCGGTGGCAGCGCATGCCAGCCGCAGTTGATCCTCCCACTGTAGAATCTTCTCGTTGTACTTAAGAAAACCATTGTTGCCGTGCGCAACTGTGTAGGGAGGGTCAAAATACACTAAGTCTTCAGCTATCGCTTCTGCAACGACGTCCTCGAAGTCGGCTGCGACCAATCGCGCTCGTTGCAGAAGTTTTGATGCCGCGCGAATTCGTTCTGCATCACAAGGGTTCAGGTGCGTTTTGTAACCATATGGCACGTTGAATTCACCTCTTAAGTTGACTCGATAGATGCCGTTAAACGCCAACGTCGTGAGGTATAGGATCCTCGCAGCGCGTCTTGAATCGACGCGCGGGGTCATGTCGCGAACAGCGTAGTAGTCATCTTTCGAGTTTGTGAGCTTTCGTAGCGCTGAAATTACCGACTCGGGGTCGTTCTTAATCTGCTCATAGCAATTGATTAGCTCGGCATTTGCATCCGAGAGAACCGCTTGCTTGGGCGCAAGTTGAAAAAAAACTGCGGCACCGCCGCAAAACGGCTCGAAAAATCGTGAGAACGTCACTCCCGAAATCATCTCGATCAGTTTCGGCGCGAGCCAACGTTTGCCACCCGCCCATTTTAGTAGCGGTACTGACGAGGTGTTCGATGGACCGTTCGGAGATGTCAGCACGTGCCGTTCTAATATGCCGTTTTGACTTGTGTCGAGCGGAAAAAGTCGGTGGTTTTGTGAAAGTCGGCGCTCAAAACGGACCCCGTCAACAAAGTCAGAAGGCAGAAGGATGAGGGAAAAGGATCAAGGAAGAGAGAAGAATTATGAAGTGAACCTGCGAGGTAGAATTGGGGCAGGCAACAAATCTTGACAAGTCTCGGCTGACGAACTGACGCGACGCCTTTCGCTCCTGGCATCATGGGCGGGCTTGACATCGCCCGGGGCGGCGGGCGTGGGGCGGAGGTCAGAGGTTAGACGTCAGAGGTCAGAGGTCAGAGGTCAGAGGTCAGAGAGCGGGTTGACATTGCAGGCGGCGGCGAGCGAAATGGGCGCCCGATGAACACGAGTTCAAGCGGGAGCGCTCGGGTAGATGACAGTAAAGGTCACCCGCAGGGCGGGGTTCGCGGGCGGACGAACCTCGTCAAATCGCTCAAACGCCTTTTGGGGGTTCATTCTGAACGGTTATTGATTCTCGGTTATCCGTTAATAGTCCGAGACATTCAAATCTATTTTATTCGGTCGGCCAAAACGGTTTATGTTTGCTCTGCCTTCGTCTGACTTCCGCCGACGCTGGCTCCTTCGCTAAAGCTACGGCGAGTCAGGAAAGCTTCGACGTGACAAGTCGGCGCGACGCGGGAGTTGAGAGAAAAACATGATAGACATCATTTCATTTCCAGGGATGCGCATCAAGCGTCGTCGAACTTTGGTTTGCGGCTGCTGATTTTCCGAAAGGTACCCTCGGCGTAGACGTTGTGACCAAAGCCGCACTCATCGCCCTTTTGCTCGACCTTCAATTTGCCGTTTGGCAGGAACGTCATCGTGATTTTGCACTCACCAAATCCTTCCGGCACGAATACAGCGATATCGTTCTCGATCGTCGCTTCGCCTGATGCGTCGCCGACATTTGCCATTGGGCCTCCTCCCGATTTGAACTCGTAGACGAGGGCCAACTGGACTTTCAGTTTGCCGTGTCCGAGCGCGAGGATCCTTATTTCACTATTGCTTTTAGCATCGCGATACGTGCCGGTCGCTTCGGCGGCGGTGACGCTGCGTTCGCCGGCAGCGGCGGTCAGCGCGAAGAAAGCAGGAACGAAGAGAGCGAGAAGGGCGACAGAGCAAGTATGAATTAAGAAGGATGAAGGAGGAAACAGTTTCATGTGCCGACACCTTCCAATTCGACGCGGCGCATCGTTTCGGTTCCGCCAAAGCGCTTTTGCGCATCCAAAATTTCCAGGCCAGCCAATCTGCCTTCGCTGTCGTAATCAGCAGCGATGCCTTCGGCCAAATGTTTGGTCGTTACCGTTGTTTCGCGAAACGTGATGCTCAACGAATCCACTTCCGGGTCGTAGCTGATTTTCATATCGGCTCAAAAATAATAGGTATAGACCGTCACGACAACAATTTCCGCAGCTTCCTCAATGAAGACCGGGCGAACTTGTTTTGTCGCATAAACCTTCCCGTTCCATTCTTTCCCGTATGAGAAATCTTTTCGGCAATCGAGTCGGCCGAGTTCCGCAGGGTTCCACGGACTGGTGCGAATAGTCTCTTCGACTTCGGCAATGGGTGAAGCCGCGCTTGCTCAGGTAACGCGACGCGTGATTCGAAAGCCGAATCGGTTTCATGACGATCATCAAAGGCAGAGCGACGCCCAACTGCAAGAACTTCGACGGTCATAGACTGCCGCTACAGATTCGCGCAGCCGACACGGCTGCCGCTACAAGGGGCACGCCCAACGTTTCTTGTATCCGAAGAAACCGCGCCGGCGGCGCGCAAAATCAGAAGGAAGAAGGAGGAAGTAAGAAATCTAATGCGGCTGTTCGGGTTTGCCTGACTTTTTCTTGCCTTGCTGTTGCCCGGTCGGGCGGCCGCGGTTCTCTCCGCCTGCTTGCGGATGATAGGTACCCGGTGGCGGACGATGCGGTCCTTGCGTCATCCCGTGCTGTCCATGGGCAGGACCTGCGTACCCGGGTGGTTTGCCGGAGTATCCTTTGGCTTGGGTTCCTTTGAGGTGTTGCTTATTTCCGTGAAGATTTTCGGCTGCGTGCACGTTGCCGTGTTGGCCAGCATTGGCTGCTCCTGCTCCCAGGCCGCCATGTTCGGATACGGTCCCGGCTTTGTTTCCAGCTTTTTCCGTTCCCGCTACAGTCCCAGCGCCCTCTGTCCCCTTGCCGTGCTGCTGGTTGAATGACTTGATCGCGCCGGCGTTCGGATGGCCCTTATTCACCGAAGCCTGGAGGTTGTGATCCTTGCTTGCCGCCTCCTGCCGCGCAAGTTGTTCGGAGGTTGGCGGTGTTTTCTTGGCGTTCTCCGCGGCGACTTTTTGTTCCGCAGTCGGCTCCGCTTTGACGCCGTTCGGACCGTTAAAGCTGGCGCGGGTGGCGTTCACCTGCTTGTTCACCGAGCTATCGACATAGGTGTTATGAACCACGCTGGTGTTCACGTGCGTCACGGCGGTGTTGTAACGGAAGCTGTTTCCTTCCCATCGGCCGCCCCAGTAGCCGTTTCCGGAATAGCCATAGCCGTAGTTAATGCCGCCGTAAAAACCGACAGTCGGACCCCAGTAGCCGTCATTAAACCCATAAAGACCGTTGTTCCAGCCCCACCAGGGCGGGGTCCAAAGCAGACCTACTACTGGCGGAGGGACCCAGGCGCCCGGGACCCAATAATAATTGCTGACACCCCAGCCCCAGTAACCGGGAGTCCAGATATAGCCCGCGACCGGAACAGGCGGTTGCACTTCCACCGGCAGAATCGGCGGAGCAAAATTGACCGATATGCCTACCTGCGCGAACGAGGAGGCCAAAGGCAGTGTGACAAATAGAAATCCAGCCAAAACCAAGGAACGTAATTTCATGATTTTTGTTTTCTTAATATGTAACCCGACACAGATCAATTAGTTCTCTGAATTCGGCTGTCGCCGCGTGCCGCCGTCGCCAACCAGCCTTTGCGCAAGGCTACGGCGAGTCGAGAGGCTATGGCGTGCCAGGGATTCGTTGAAACGTTGCCGAGGCTTCCATCTTCGCTCAAGCTCCGACGTGACGAGCCGGCGCGACCTGCCTTCGTTCCACTACGGCATGGCAAGCAGGTGGTTGAGAGAACAGCGGATCTCAGGCGTAGGCGAGTTTACGCTCCCTGGCGCTAGACGGCCAAGATTGTTTACCCGATGTGATTTGTCGCTTCGCGACGGCCGGGCCGCGCGGCTCTGGAATTGGGCGACCGAGTTTGCGCGCGGTTTCAATCCATTCGTCAATGACATCTTCGGCGTTCTTCACGGCTTCGGCGCAGGTTTTACATTCGGCCATGCAGCCGGGCAACTCAGGTACTTCGACAACAAAACTGTCGTCGTCTTTGCTCCAGTAGATGATCAGCTCGTAACGCGTGCTCACGAAGCGAGAAGTGAGCGGATGGAGATGTCTTCATCTACATCGTCCCAGTGAATTCCGATGCCTCGGCCGATCAGCCGCCAGTTGGCGCGCTGCTTGGGTGTGGCGCGAAGGAGTCGCGGAAACCACGCCAGCGGCGCGGAAACGCGGCGACCGTCCACCAGTGTGACAATTAGTTCGTCATCGGTGCACTGAACGTCGACAGCGTCCGCAATCGGTTTACTGGCCAAAGTGCTCATCCCAGGCAATGATAAACTCCTCGCGATGTTCCGCAATGATCGAGTGCAATTCGCGGAGCTCTGAGCCGCGGAATCCGCGCGATTCGACCAGCTCCATTGGGTCGAGCCAAAACTTCGCGTAACGCTCGCCTTGTTCTACGTGGATGTGTCGCGGCTCGTGACCTTCGCGGCTAAAAAAGAAAAATCGATAGCCACGAACGCGAAGAACTTCTGGCATGCCACAGGATCCTAGCGACACAGTGCCCGTCGCGACAAGAGCTCCCGCTGACACGGCTGCCGCCACAAGCGGGCACGCTTAACGTTTCTTGTATCCAAAGAAACCGCGTCGCCGGATGATCTCGGCAACTTGCGGCGGGACCATCTGGTCCCAGCTTTCGTCTTCGGTGCCGATGCGCTTGAGCACGTCCCGTGAAAATATCGCCAGGTATTTGGGATTATAATTATCAAGCTGCACGAAACTGCCACGACGGACGAGATAGTCGTAGAGCGGTTGCAGGTCAGGTTTCACCTTCACGGTTTGAACGGTTTGTAACTCGTCGTTGGGGCTTTTCTGCATCGGATAGACGTAAACCTTCAGGTCGTTCTTCAGGAGACGCCCGAAGTTCTCCAGAATGCCGCCGGGCAAGTCCGCGTAATATTTTTCGTCGAACAACTCAAACACACTCGGCACACCCAGGACGATGCCGATGCGTTCGCGCGTCCGCCAGGAGAGATACGTGGCGAGCCGGTAGTATTGGAAGTAATCGGAGATGAGCACGGTCATGCCGCACGCGGCGAGGACGTCCGCGCGCGCGAGGAAATCGCGACGGTCTACCTCCGTGCCGCCGGCCAGCAGATTGCGCATGGTCAGTTCCATAAGAGTAAGGATGGGTTTGTCCGCCACCGCGGGATCTTCTTTAAACTTCGCCAGGGCGGACTCCAACATGTCGAGGTTGACGTATGTGACCGGACGAAAACTGCCGCGCTCGACCAGGACGGCCTTGTTATGCAACATGTCGGAAGGCTGTAGCACCTCGCGGTTCGGGCCGAACATGGCGGCGCCGCTCAGTCCCATCTGCACGAGCTTGAGCGCCATGATTCGGTTGTCCACGTTGCGGAATTCGATTCCGCTGAACTCGAGCATGTCGATCTCGATGCGACGTGTGGTGAGATTATCGAGCATCGATTCGACGAGTTGCTCCGGCACATGACTCAGGAAGAACGCGCCGTAGCAAAGGTTTACTCCCACAATCCCGAGCGCCTCTTGTTGCGCCGAGGCTTCCTCGTCCAGCAAGAGCACGTGCATCACGACCTGGCTGGGCTGATCGTTGGCGCGGCTCTGAAATTTGATCCCCATCCAGCCGTGGAATTCATGGCCTCCGCGGTAGCCTCGCGCCACCACTGTGTCGGCAAAGGCGAAGAACGAAGTAGTATCGGCGCGCTCCTGCCCCAGCCGTTCCACGTCGAGATCGAATTCGCGGTCGAGCATCGCCTGCAGCCGGTTGCGCGAAACGTAGCGGTCGGCGTGCCCGTAGATGGCGTCGCTCACTTTCATGTCGTAAGCCGACATGCTCTTCGCGACCGTCCCCGCGGCGCCGCCGACCCGGAAAAACCAGCGCACCACTTCCTGTCCCGCGCCGATCTCGGCAAAAGTGCCGTACCAGCGCGGATCGAGATTGATCCTAAGCGCCTTTGAATGGGTATCGATCGTTTCCTCTTTCACGGTGTGAGATTTACTAACCCGCATTTTCACGCTGCCCAGCAAAAATGCGCCTGCAAGGCAGCTACTTTTTTAAGATAGCTGGGTTGCCCAGCCCTTTCCACAGGGTACTTAACTTCGACCAAAGCGTAGTCACAGCCACACGTTGGAAAATGCGGAATTGAATGGCCCTGAAAGAGCTGCTCAGCTCCCGGCCAAGCGGATATGAAATATCCGGGCTAAACTCCTCGGCGGGCGAAACGCGAGAGTTTCTAAGTGATATTTATGTTACAGAATTTGACTCGCGCTTGGTGACTCGCGTTGCAGGTAGTCGCCCATTTTATCGGAAATGATTTCGTCGGAGATTTTCGCAGAGCGAAAGCTTATTCTGTCGAGACGATCACTTTCGCGCTATAGTCGAGTCGGCGCAGAAATTCTTCGCAGTCCTGCCAACGTAATCCAAATTCGGCGACATCGGCAAGACCAAGTCGTCCGATAATTTCAGTGAGAAGGTCGGTGTCGGCTTCGTCAAAGTCGGCATCCATCATCGCTTGCTCCGCCCAATCGACCAATTCGGCCTGGCTGAGTTTGCCGTGCAGGTAATCGGCGATTTTATCGGCGACGAGCTTGCGGGTGATTTTCATTGGGTTCAACGCGAGACGCGTTGTCATTTCATTCGGTCGGGCTTTCGCCACGTGATTCGTTAAATCGTTAAAGAGGACGAATTGAAAACGTTCTGATCACTTCATTCGATCGAACGTTTTTTGGAGAAGCTCCAAGTCCGAAGCGTTGCCGGTCTTTTCACGAGAGGTCTCGATCCATTTCTTCTCGAGCGCGTTCTTTGTCGGTCTGTCATTCTGATAAAACACCCCAAAGACGCCGGGGAACGGCAGCTGGGCGAGTTTGTAGGCGGCGAGCTCGTCGGTGACGTCGTGCCGCAGCTCGTCCTCAGGGGTGTTGTCCCATTTCTTTTCCTGGATCACTTCGAAGCTGCCGCCTTTTTTCGGATCGGCCGGGTCGAATACGTCCGGGAAAAATTCGACACACTCGGACAAGCACTCGATCACGGAGAAGCCCTGGTGATCGAAGGCACGCTCGATCATTTCCATCATGTGTTTGACCTGGGTGGCGTGGGTGCGCGCGATGAAGGTGGCCCCGCCGGCGATGAATTTTTTCATCGGATTGACCGGCTGATCGATCGCGCCCTGCGGGTCGGTTTTGCTCTTGAATCCGATGGGCGACGTCGGCGAGGTCTGCTTTTTGGTCAGGCCATAGACGAAGTTATCCATGATGAAATAGGTCATATTAATGTTCTTGCGGGCCCCGTGATCGAGATGGTTGCCGCCGATGGAGAAGCCGTCGCCATCGCCGCCAAACAGGAAGACGTGCAGGTCGGGCCGGGCCAGGCTGATGCCGGACGCGAGCGGGACGGCGCGGCCGTGAATGTAATGCGCGCCGTGACCGTTGACGAAATAGGGAAAACGCGATGAGCACCCGATGCCCGCGAGCGTGACGATCTTTTCGTGATCGAGCTGGCGTTTCTCGAGGAATTTGTAGAAGGACGCCAAAACCGCAAAGTCCCCACAACCTGGGCACCAGGTTGGATGGTCCGCGGTGATGGTTTTCTTGGTTAATTTTTCCCGTGGCGCTTCGGCCGGTGGCGGGGCAGTTGTGGTTGTTTCGCTCATAAAAATTTAATCAGGAAGCCAGGAAGTCCGAGCCGGACTGGCAGTTGGTTTTTCATTCACGGATTAATGTTTTCCAGATTCAGATTTACTTCCTATTTTCGTGCTTTCCTTATTCATTAGCCGACGCCCTGGGCGATAGACTCGCTGCGCGCAATATCGACATCTTGTTCGCCGTTTCCGGAAACCGGACGGTTCGGTGAATAGCCCCTGGCCGAAACAAATTCGCCGGGGAAAACGCCTTGAAGAATTTCTTTCACGCGGAAAGTGAGACCGTCGGTCTTGGTCACGCTCTGGATTTTTGGCTCGCAATAGCGGGCCCGCAAAATGGTGGCGAGCTGGCCGAACCCGTAAAGTCCCTGGTCGTTCATCTCGACGGTGACGATGCGCTTGAATTTCGCGAAGATTTTCTCCAGTCCGTTCGGCAACGGATGTACGTGGCGCAAATGTATGGCCCCGATTTTTTCGCCGTGCTCGCGCCCCATCTTTACCGCATCATGGATCGGCCCATAGGTCGATCCCCAACCAACGAGAAGCGTGTCGCCTTCCTGGTCGCCGTACACTTCCGGTACCGGAATTTCTTCGGCGAGTTTCCTCAATTTATTGCGGCGCTTCGCCGTCATGGCCATGTGCAACTTCGGACTGCCGGTGGGGTGGCCCATCTCGTCGTGTTCGAGTCCACCGATAAGCGGATATTTTCCGTCGAGGATGCGCGTGCCGGGCGGGATGTGCTGTGTGATACGCTCAAGATCGTACGGTTTGAAACCGCCCTCGCGTGGCGTGAGATCGGGTTTCGAATCGACCATCAATTTCGCAAGATCCGGTTCGTCGAATGCCTCGATCCGCGTGGCGAGGGAGGTGTCGCTCAAAATAAAAACGGGCGTGCTGTATTTGCGCGCGATCCGGGCCGCTTCAATTGCGATGTAGAAACAATCTTCCACTGTCGATGGGGCGAGCACGACGCGCGGACTGTCGCCGTGGCTGCCGAAGATGGCCTGATGCAAATCGCTTTGCTCAACATTTGTCGGAAGTCCGGTGCTCGGGCCGCCGCGTTGAATATTGCAAATGATGAGCGGGATCTCGGCCATTGACGCCCAGCCGATTGCCTCGGCTTTGAGCGAAATGCCCGGGCCGGCGCTGCCGATGAC
>WNFQ01003238.1_pt1 | contig 15287 bp, 14 predicted proteins | sample 5400171 | NCBI WGS metagenome assembly WNFQ01 (sample SAMN13153356, study PRJNA577476) | soil metagenome | isolation source: 20 cm soil under Madrone tree | place: USA:California | collected 2016-06-14
CCCGAAGGCTACTACGGCTCCACGGCGTTCGGATACACGGATTATCCGTTCCTCACCGCCAAGAATCTTCACGCGGAAACTAAAGGAGCATCTCTCTCGCTTAGGTCTGGCCTCGAGTGATGCCTTCGAAATTCTTCCATCGCGTTCAGCTCACAAAGACAGGCCAAAATAACCGAACAAAAACCAGCACTCATCAGGAGCAGAAATGAAACTAACCGGGAACACTATATTCATCACCGGTGGCGGCTCTGGGATTGGTCGCGGCTTGGCCGAAGCATTGCACAAGCTAGGCAATCAGGTCATCATCTCCGCGACGTTGATTTAACGATCACCGACAGTCACCTGTCCAGCAGCAAGGCGAAAAGCCTTGAGGCCGCAGGGGCAACGCTTCGCATAGTAGACGTTCGGGGAGGAGATCTAAATTCTGACTCAAAAAACGCGACCGCCATTAAGGAAGTATTGCGAACGCGCTCGCGGAAAAAAGCCCTGACCTTAGATAGAAATCGAAAGAGGTAGGACCGGTTTCTACAGCAGTCCCGACGCGCTGAGCCTGCCATCAGGTTAACGGTACTTCGACGGCTTTCCATGCTCGCGTTGCGGAACTTTGCATCGCGGCTTGGACAAAAGCTAGGCCCTTTACGCCATCTTCGACGGTCGGAAAAGGTCGATCGATCGCATGCGACGGCTCGCCACGCATCCTTGCAACTATGGCGCGCGCAAAATCAGAGTAGAGGTTAGCGAAGGATTCAATGTAGCCTTCGGGATGACCAATTTGTACCCGCGTCACCCGCCTGGCATCTTCGCTAACCAGTGAATCCTGGCGCCGCGTAATAATCTCTTCCAGGCCGTCCCTCTTACGGTGTACCAATCGGTTTGGCTCCTCTTGATACCACTCGAGACCTCCAGTCTCGCCAAAAATACGAAAGCTTAACCCGTGTTCGGCGCCACTGGCCGCGTTCGTAACCCACATAGAGCCGCGCGCACCATTCGAATACCGAAGGAGCATCGAAACGTAGTCGTCCACTTTACGGCCAGGAACGACATGCCCTACGTCAGCGCACAGGCTTTCAAGATCAAGCCCTGTTACGTAAGCGCCCAAATGATAAGCATGAGTCCCGATGTCAATCAGAATCATCGAGCCGCCGACGCGCACCGGATCAAGCCGCCATCCGGGGGGCACATCCTCAGTGGCCAGGTATCCCTGAACGTACTGAAGATGAAGCTGGCGGATGGAGCCTATCGCGCCGGCGCGTACCATAGCTCGAGCTTGGCGTACCATCGGATATGCACTGTAGGAGTGCGTTAGGCAGAACTCGAGTCCAGTCGTCCTAACCTTGCGCGCAAGGCTTACGGCTGAGGGCAGGTCCGTCGTCAGCGGCTTGTCGCAAACGACATGGAATCCAGCATCCAACGCTAATGAGCAGATGTCGTAGTGACTGTCATTCGGCGTCATCACGGCAATAACATCGGCGCGATCTTTCCGCTTTGCCTCGCTCTCGATCAGCTCGAGCCAAGATGGATAGGCGCGTTCGTCGGAAATACCGATGGCATGGCCGTACCGGCGAGATCGCTCAGGGTCAGATGAGAGAGCCGAAGCAACAATGTCATAGTAGCCGTCGAGACGCGCAGCGGCACGATGTACCTCGCCAATTACGGAGCCGGGGCCGCCACCGATGACGGCCAGTCGAAGCCGGCGGCCAATAGCTTCAATTATCATAATTGTGTATCTTTTAGGTTTGCCGACGCTCCGTGGGAGGAGGCCGATCTAGCCAAACGCCTACCAGATGGATGCAAATCATAGTTTTGTTTTCGTGAAACACGTTCCGAGCTGGATTGGTGCCGGCCGCTATCTTGCTCTCAATTTATCAAGCTTCCTTTCCTGCAGGATTCGCAGGCGATCGAGATAGACAGCGATAATCAAAATCGCGCCAATCACGATCTGTTGGATGAAGGGGGTAACCGCCATAACATTCAGGCCAAAGCGGATGGCTGCCATCATCAGCGCGCCGATAATAGCGCCGCTCACATTGCCACGTCCTCCTACCAAGCTCGCGCCCCCAATCACCACGGCGGCAATCGCGTCCAGCTCATAGCCGAGGCCAACACCGGGATGCGCCGAGTTAATCCGGGAAGCAAGCACAATTGACGCCATTCCCACCAGGCAGCCACAAAACGCGTAAATGGCCACCTTGAAGCCTCGAACCGGAATACCCGCGCGTCTGGCGGCCTCTTCACTGCCGCCAACGGCGTAAGCGTACCGCCCCAATTTCGTCTCACGAGCAATGAAAGAAGCTACCAGCGCTACCACGGCCAGAATGATAATTGGCACCGGAATACCTAACACCTGGCCGCCGCCGACGAAACCAAACTCCTTAGGGAACCCATACATGGAGAAGCCGTTGCTGAACGTCAGCGCGAAGCCTTGGGCGATACCGAGCATCCCGAGCGTGACGATGAACGGCGGTAACTGGAGAAAAGCTATGAGCGTTCCATTGACCAGACCGACTAGGATGCCAGTAGCGATCGCGATTAGCATGCCAACATAGAGCGAGCCGTGGCCATTGATAACGTACATCCCCATCGTCACCATTGAGAGGGACATCGAAGTTCCAACCGACAGATCGATGCCGCCGCTGATGACCACGAGCAGCACCCCGATGGCGAGCATGGCTCGCACAGCGGCCTGGAGGCCGATGGTCAGGAGATTGGAGATAGTAAGGAATTCCGGGTGAGCGATGGACATGCCCGCGACTACGGCTAACAGCATGATGGCTGGCCCGAAGCGATTGAACACGCGCCACCAGAGTTGCTGGTACCCAACCAGGGCTCTCTTGCTCTTTGCGATAGCCGCAATCTCGGCCTCCGGTAACTCTTTTTCGCTCCTCATGCTCATCTCAGTGCCTCGATTTGCGGTCCTCGCCAGAGATCATCATAAAGACCAGCTCGTCGCTGTCGGTTTCAGTGCTTTGGCGCACGCCCACTACCCGCCCAGATTTCATGACAGCGATTCTGTCCGCTGTTTCTAACACGTCGCGCATGATGTGAGAGATATAGATCACGCAACACCCGCGCTCACTGAGGCGCCTGGCCAAATCGAGCACCTGTCTGGTCTGAGTAACGCCTAGAGCCGCCGTTGGTTCATCCATGATGATGATTCGGGCATCGAAGCAGACTGTCTTAGCAATCGCGACCGATTGGCGTTGCCCTCCGGAAAGATTATGAACCTGGCTGGTCATAGTCTCAAGACTACCGATGCGCAGATCATCGAGGAGTGCTCGTGTGCGTTGACGCATCGATTTGTGGTCGAAAATCTTAAAGAGGCCGGGAATGATTGTTCTGGTTAGCTCGCGCCCGAGGAAGACGTTCGAAGGAATATCGAGATTGTCACATAGTGCAAGGTCCTGATAGATCGTCTCGATACCGAACCGCTTGGCGTCTTTGGGAGATTTGATGCTAACGGCGTGCCCGTCTATGAGAATGCTACCTTCGTCGATGCCGCAGACGCCAGATAGAACCTTGATAAGTGTAGACTTGCCGGCCCCATTGTCGCCAACAATAGCGAGCACCTCGCCCAGATAGAATTCAAGGTCCACACCCTTCAGCGCAGCAACCGCGCCAAACGACTTCTTCACGCCCTTGATCTCAATGACCGGGTTCATGATGGGCACCAATATTCTTCTGCCCGCCTCGCCAAGGGTAATCGGCCGGACGGTCAGGGGAGTAGAGGTCGGGCGCTACCTCTCTCGCGCTAGAATCCGGGCGATCGGAAAGGAACCTCGAAGAAATTCCAGGCATCGACCTCGTTCTATTGGCCGAAATTCGCTTTTGAATATGCGTCGACATTCCACGGATGAACAAGGGTGAACCCTGAGTCGATCACCTTCGGAATGCTAGCTGCCGCGCCCTTATCCTTAATAACCTGAACGGCAATTTCGACCGACTTCTCGCCCATAGCTTTTGCGTTCTGGGCAACATCACCAACGGCTTTACCCTGCTTGATAAGGGCGACACCTTCAGGAATTCCGTCGAAACCGAGCACCAGGATATCTTTACGCCCCTCTCGCTCCAGTACGCCCGCAGCTCCAACGGCCATTAAGTCGGAGGACGCAAAGATGAGGTTAACGTCCGGGTTTGCCTTGAGAATGGCTTCGGTTGCTTCGACCGCGCCCGGAGTCGTCCAATGGCCGGTGATCGAAGAAACCAACTGGATGTTCTTGTATTTGGCCAGTTCCTCATGAAAACCTTTCTTGCGCAACTGTGCCGTCTCGGAGGCCGGCTCTCCCTCGAGTTGCGCCACTTTACCCCGATAGCTTAGCAGGGCTGCAGTATAATCAGCTGCCAAATTACTGGCGGCGATATTGTCGGTTTGAACAACTGTCACATAGTTCGCGCCTTGTACTCCGGAGTCGGCCAAGATGACCGGAATACCAGCCGTGGTCGCCTTGTCGACGACAGGGGCCAAGCCCTTACTGTCGACAGCAGCAAGAATGATCGCGTCAACCTTCCGCGAAATCAGCGATTCGACCGCCGACACTTGTTCTTCTACTGCTTCATGACTGGAGACACTGTAGACTTCTACCTTTGCCCCGAGCGCTTTGCCTTTTGCCACTGCCGCATCGGACATATTTTTCATGAAGACGTCGCCGATGATGGTCTTCGGCAGAATGCCGATGACCGGCTCGGCGGCACAAATGGTTTCTACGGTGAAACTCGCCGCAAATATGATTGCGAGGGTGAGCAAGGACTTCTGTCGGCTGGCAAATATCGACAAGAGTCCTGCCCTTGTAACCTGCAGCGACCGGTGTGAGATATTTTCTTTCATTTGTTCTTGGGGGGATCATTAAGCGAGGCCGCCGGTCGGCGTTCAGCGTAAGCGACCGCCACCTCGCGAATTGTTTCTAATTACTTTCGAAACGATATTTATTCGAAGCTCAGGTCGCAACACAATTCGCGGGGCCCACCAGCTCCTGGAAGCGCTCTCGGCACCCGCGAATTTGCTTGGCATCTTCTGCCAGCATCTTCACGCCGGCGAATAACGCTTCGTCATTGTGCGGCCGCAAAACTGCTAAGCGTTACTCAACCAAAATATAGCTGCGCAGCGCTTGCACGCCGAGCGCACTAATAAGGAAGATACCGGTCACGACATATTGCCAATAGGCCGCAACATTCAGAATGTTAAGCGCACTGCTGATGACAGCGAAAAACAGAGCGCCAGTGAACGAGCCGAAAAGCGTACCTTCTCCTCCCTTCAAGCTGGTGCCTCCGATCACTACCACCGCTATCACCGTTAATTCGTAACCGGTAGCCATTATGGCACTGGCGGAGGATAGTTCCGCGCTGAGAAAAACCCCGGCTAATGCGGTACAACCACCGACGATGGCGAACGCCAGAATGCGGATCAGGTCAACCGGAAGGCCAGCAGTCCGCGCCGCGATTTCACTGCTCCCGACAGCGCGTAGGCAACGGCCATAAACACTTCGATTGAGAATCCCATAGCAGACGAGATACGCTATAATCATCACCAGAAACGGTATCGGCAACACGCCAAACAAGGTTCCGGTCCCGAGAATATCAAAACCGGGATCTGACACGGAGATGACTCGGCTCCCCTGAGTCCAGATAAATGCCAGTGCCAGGTAGATGTTCATCATCCCTAAGGTGGCGATGAAAGCAGGGATTCGCAGTTTAGTAACTACCAGACCGTTTAGTAAACCTAAGAGAACGCCGAAGAATAATGCAGTCACCACAGTTAAGACTACGCCCAAGGAAGGTAACAGTTCGGAAATCAGAACGCCGCAAAGTCCGAGTAAACCAGCTACTGACAAATCGAACGCCCCAGAAACGATTAAGAGTGTCATACCGGCGGCCCCGATTCCAGAAAATGAAGCTTGGAGGAGAATATTCTCTAAATTTGCTACAGTCCTGAAGTAAGGATTCACGGCTCCAAGAATTACAACCGAGATGGCAAGCAGCGATTGAATATAGTACCTGGTCAAAAAGCTTAAGACAGAGATCCCATAAGAAGGACCATCGATTTTCCTATTCGCTGTCTCGCTCAGTTCCATGGTAATAAGTCTAAGCGTGGCTTAGCAGCGACCTGGCGATGAAGGCGCGACGCGCGGTGTCGATTGCCAATGCGAAAATCAAGAGCATTCCCAGAGCCAGATATTGGTAAAACGAAATCACCTTCAAAATGTTCAGAGCACTGGCAATTGTAGCCAAAAGCAGCGCGGCAAACACCGTTCCGACTAGATTCCCGTGTCCTCCGGAAAGACTGGTGCCGCCCAAAACGCTGACGGTGATCGCTTGAAGCTCGAACCCGGTTCCAAGCGTTGCATCCACGATCATTAATTGGGAGCTGAGCATCACTCCGGAAATGGCCGCGGTTACACCGACGAGGCCAAACACCGCGATGGTAACACGATCGATATTGATGCCGGAAACAATCGCGGCCCCGCGATTTCCTCCGATTGCACAAGCGTGCCGTCCGAAGGGTGTGTGCTTGAGCAAAACGCTAAGCACGACGAACACGATCATCATGATAATGAAAGGTACTGGCAGCCCTAGAATCTTGCCGTTATTAAGCAATCCAAATTCGATATGCTTAGTGATCATTACCGATTGCCCCTGGGTGACGAGCAGCGCGACACCGCGGACGATGCTCATCATCCCGAACGTCACCACAAATGCGGGGAGCCCGAGTTTACTGATCAGGACTCCATTCAAGAACCCAACCGCTAGGCCGGTAAGTAGCGCGCCAAGAATGGCGAGCGGCGGATCAACCACGGGAAGCAAACTTGCAACTACAATCGCGGTCAGTACTTGAACTGATCCCACCGAGAGATCGAAGCCGCCCATGGCTATCGCAAAGGTCATCCCCAGACCGGTTACTGCGGTAATCGAGGCGGTAATAAGAGTGTTAGTAAGGTTAGTGTAAGTAAAGAACCCCGGCGCGATAATCGATGCTCCAATCACGACTATCATCAGCAAAGCGAAGACACCGAGGCTTTCGGCAACTTGGATGAAGCGCGTCGCGTTCGATACACTGAAGATGGCCCGGAAGTTTAGCAATTCAGGAAAGTTGCTCATTGGCTGTCTCCGGTGATTTCTTGACCGATTGCGAGAGCGGTAACGTTGTCCTCGTTAATTTGTGCTCGATCCAATAGGCCCTTCATCCGCCCTGCACTCAAAACCAGGCAACGATCGCTGACACTGACGAGCTCAGGGATGTCGGACGAACTTACAATGATCGCGTAACCACTCTGAGCCAACTTACGAATAGCTGCGTGAATTTCGACCCTCGTCCCGACATCGACGCCACGAGTAGGTTCATTCAACAGCAGGATGCGCGAATTGCTCATTAAGGCTCGCCCGAGCATCACCTTCTGCTGATTTCCGCCACTCAGTTTGATTATTTTTTGTCCTGAACTGGAGGCTCGGATGTCGAGCGAGTTCCGCATCCCTTGATACTGCTTCTCTTCTTCGTTCGCATTGATCAACAGCTCTGATAATCGGCGAAACAATCGCTTTGCGCTGATCAGTAGGTTTTCGCGAACCGTTAAGTCCGGGAAAATGCCTTCGATTTTCCGTTCTTCTGGCAGCATATAAATACCGTAACGAATAGCATCGCTAGATGAGGTGAGCGGGACAGGCTGACCGTTGATCTCAACTTCACCAACTGAAATTCGCAGAAGGCCAAAGAGCGCACGCGTCAACTCGTAACGCCCGGATCCTACCAAACCAGCACAGCCCATTACCTCACCGACACGCAGGTCAAAGGAGACATTCGCCAGAAAACCGGGAACCGTGATGTTCTTGACCGAAAGAGCAGCTTTTTCAGAGACCGGGATTTCCTGGTAGATAGCCGCCTCTTTCTTCAGGGCGCGGCCGAGCATCATCGTAACCACGTCGTCCTCGGCGAGTTCATCTAGACGTCGGGTACTTACTCGTTTCCCATCCCGCAGAACGGTCACCCGATCCGCGATTCGGAAAATTTCTCTGAGACGATGAGAAACATAAAGAACTGCGATTCCTCGCCGCTTCAATTTTTCGATAATTTCGAAGAGACGTGCCACTTCTGCAGCATTCAAGGCTGCCGTAGGCTCATCCATCGTAATAATTCGAAACTCCATCGAGAGCGCCTTGGCAATCTCGACAAGTTGCCGGTCTCCGACGCTCAGATAGCTGACACGCTGACCTAAGGGTACGTTGAGCCCCAACTCACTAAGGACGTCCGAAGCGTGGTGTTTGATCTTGCGCCAGTTCAGCAGACCTATTCGCACCGTCGGCTCGCGACCGAGAAAGATATTCTCGGCGACAGTAAGCTGAGGGACCAGATTGAATTCTTGAGTGATAGTACTGATGCCCGTCTTTTGTGCCTGGATCGCGCTGGCAAAAACCACCTCCTCACCTGCCACACAAATTTTCCCGGACGTCGGGTGGAGAAGCCCGCTGATGATATTGATCAGTGTGCTTTTGCCGGCGCCATTTTCGCCCATCAGCGCGTGAACCTCGCCCGGCAGGAGGGTGAAATCGACGTTATCCAAGGCCCTCACCCCTGGAAATTGCTTCGAAATCCCAGTCAGACTGAGGATCGGCTGCGGGTGAGACTTCTGATCTATTCCCATCTCCGCCTCCGCCGGCCAGCTGCCTGCAGGAATCGGGCAGCATGATAGATAGTGGTCATGGTGACAAAACGGCTGGCCGTGAGGGCGGACTGCTTAAGATTCGCTACGCGAATAGAAATAAGAACCATACCTTTTCAATTTACTTCAAACAATGCTGCGCAGTGCTCGTGCACAGTAGACGCACCTTCCAGGTGCGGAACGCCGCAGCCCTCGCAGCTGGCCCCGAAAGTTTTCGGGGCTCGAGGCTGCTACTATCGTCCGCAGTCCCGTCGTTTTTATTTTTGCAGAAATTGATCGACGTTTTCCTTGTCGATCACTTTCACAGGAAAGAAGACCGATTTGGTCGCGGCGTCGGAATATTCAACAGTCTCGTTGTTCATGAATTTCGTCGCGATCTCGACGCATTTTTGGCCTTGACCGTAAGGGTCCTGGCGGATCGTTGCGGCCATCTCGCCGTTCTTGATCAGCTCCAGCGCGGGAGGATCACCGTTAAATCCCACTAAAAAGACGTCCTTCACCCCGTTCTTGCCCGCCGCCTTCAGCGCCTGAACCGCTCCCTCGGCCTCCGGATCATTCGTTGCATAGATTCCCGAGAGGTTCGGGTTAGCGGATAACGTATTCTGGGTCGCCTGATAGCCGCCTTGCACTGTGTCGTTGCCGTTCAGCGATGCGACTATTTTGTAATCCGAGTGCTTCTTGATTTCATCGACAAATCCTTTTGTCCGTGGCCCCCCTACTGCCGCACCAGGGTGCAGTTCAATCACCAGAACCTCTTTTGTCCCGGACTTGTCCTTGAGATCCTCAGTCATGTATTGCGCCGCCAACTTCCCCCCATCTTCATTGTTCGATACGATGAACGCATCGTATTTACCCGCTACACCGACATCGCCAATCACTACCGGGATATTCGCCTGATGCGCCTTGTCGATGACGGCCGGCAAAGCGGCCGGCTCAATCGGCGAATTGATCAGGGCGCTAATCCCCTGGTTGATTAGGTCGATGCTCCCAGACACCTCAGCCTGTTGGTTGCTCTTCTGATCGGAAAGGATGAACTGATAGCCGGCTGCTTTACAGGCATCTTGAACTCCCTTCGTGTACGCCTGCCAGTAAGGTTGCTGCATGTCGAAAACCGAGTAACCGATTTTGACCGGATTCTTCTTCACAAACTTCGTTTGGCCGGATGCCAACCCGGCCAGAGACGCAACCAGACTCAGAGTGAGTAACGGCTTCTTAGCGAATATGGACAAGGGCGTTATCGCCCATGCTTTTGCGGTCCGCAGAGACCGCTTTGAGATGTTTTCTTTCATTTGTTCTTGGGGGCGCGAGGGGCGTGAGTCGGTTTGAGCGCCAATCACAGCTACCCTCACAGAGGGTTTGTAATTACTTTCGAAACGATATTTATTCGAAGGTAGGATCGCAATACAATTCGAGGCCAACGAGGCGCGAGAACCGTCCGAAAGGAGCCTTCGACCAGCCACTCACTTTGCGTCTGATTCGCCCACCTTTATACCTCCGTATAAAGTTTCGTAATTGTGGCTATAAATTTCGATGAGGTTGCCAAACGGATCTTCGCAATAGCACAGCCGATGCCCGTTCGTGCTCGAATCTATCCGCCAAACCTTTGATCTTTGGCGGCCACCGGACACTGCAATCCGACCTGCGCGAGGCCCACCTCACGCACGCTTCCGGTGAAGAGACCAAGCTTCATCCAGTTTCTCCGGCTTTTGCCGCAGAAACGCGGCTCCGGCGGTACAATTCAGGTAACGGCTTAGATTCCACAGCTACCCGACCACCACTGGATATGGAGACCAGCACCGCCTGCGATATGGCTGCTGCACGATAGCCGTCCCACCCATCGGGACCATCTACTGGGCCGAGACCACTTTCGACTTTACCCGAATGCCACTGGAAAATTGCATCAACCCAGCTCTGCAACTCGCACCGGTACGCTTCGGCAAAGCGCCCTCGCCAGTCCGGAGGGAAGTCTAGGTGGACTTTCAAATCAGACCGCACAGCTACTCGTGCAGTCGGGGCCAATTCAATTGTGCCTTTCCCACCGACAACCTCACATCGGATCTCGTAGCCGTAGCCAGATTTCATGAAGAGTTCGTCGATGACGAGTGCGCCACCCTCGAGTTCCAAAATCACCACCTGCGGATCGCGTAGCTTGCCGGAAGCGGCTTGGACTGGGGACATCCAGTTCACTCCGACCACTTCTCGACCAAATAGCCAAGGCATTACGTCGATCTCATGCACAGCTGCGTTAAGCACGGTCGTTTCGGTCGTCCAGCCGGCCGGTACGTCAACGTTGCGGTGGGCACAATGTGCCAGCATCGGAACGCCGACGATCCCCGACACGATTCGCTTTCGCAGTTCGACATAACCGGGATCGAATCGCCGCATGAATCCGACCTGCACCATACGCGAGCCTGCGGCGTGTTCGAGACGGAGGATCTCTTCACATTCGGCCACGGTCGGCGCGAGCGGCTTCTCGCAAAGAACTGGCTTGCCGATGGAAATACTCGCGATGACGTACTGGGCATGGGTCGCGTCGTTCGAGGCGATGATCACGGCGTCCACCTCAGGCGACTCAATGAGATTCTCAGCCGACGGTAGCGCTCTGGCACCGGGAACGCGCGAGGCAATCATTTCGGCACGGTTCAGGTCGATATCGGCGACGGCACGCACTTCTGCCCCAGAAATCGCCGTGGTGATAGTCTTAACGTGATCGGCCCCCATAATTCCGGTGCCAATTACTCCGATGCCGAGGTTCATTGGGTTTCCTCGTGGTTTGGTTTAATTTTAATGGGCATGGCTCTGATGCTTAAATTTGACCAAGATTGAGCTGCGGTAAAAGTCGGATCGCGATGTCGTCCACGGAAGAATCCAAAGTCGGCTTCCTCGGACAGCCGGATCCGTCCCCTCTCCACACTAGCTAGTCCTGCAATCGTGCTGAATGAACAATCTGGAACGCGGGTTATGTCTAACTAGTTTTTTGGTTTCGCACCGGTCAGACGAACGATGGCAAATCTCCTTTTCGGAGGTGGCTGTGGCGTATTCCGACAGTCCGTTGAACGCGCGATCCGCAAATGTGCACCGCGGCCCGGAACCCGGCAAGCGCGCGCCAATCCGTGAGGGCGAACCAGACGTGGGTTCGGGAAACACGCCGCGCTTTGCATTGTTGGCAGAAGATACGCTCGCGTCGAGATCGCTGCTTTCAAAATAACCGAATCTTGTTTGTCGAGCCTTCGCCGCGCAAACAGTACGCCGACCGGGGGCATTTGGGTCGTTCGACCCGACGGCTACGTCACCCTCGCCGCGAAACACGACGCCTGGAACGAGGTGGAGGCGTATCTAAGTCACCTCGCGAGAGCGGCGACCGCGTAAGCCCATTAATCAGCCTCCGCGAAAGAGAACCTGCCATGTCGGTGTTCTGGGACAACCTGATCCCCGTGAGAGGTTCCACATCGGGCAGACAGCTTGCCGAGGGGATGGAACCCGTGTCGTCAGCCGTATAACTAACTCGCCGCTAAAACGTTGCGCACGCGGGCGGTCATGAACCGGGTGGACAAAATGTTCGCCATTTTTAGGAAGATAACCCCCGAGTGGTATGCTCGTAAAGAATGCACGCAAAAGCTTTTCGATCAGCCCTGAGAGAAAGCCAGAATTGCGCTAACAATATTATCAATATTTTTCCCAATATATTGCTTGCCAACGCTGGCCCTGCTACTATTTCTCATATGCCAGCTAATCGCAGAATTCCTATACTGCGCATCGAAGACATCGTTAGCAAACTGGAGGAGGATATCGTCTTTGGGGTTTTTCACCCAAAAGAAAAACTGACCGAGGAAGATCTGATGGCACGCTTTCACTCTAAGCGCCATGTCGTTCGCGATGCACTCAGCCAGCTAGACTCGATGGGACTGGTGGTTCGCGTCCCTAATCGAGGCGCCTACGTGCGCGAATTAACTCCAGAAGAGGTGATCGAAATCTATGAAGTTCGTGAAATCCTCGAAGTAGCCGCAGCAATGCGGACGCCTCTCCCTGCTCCCAAGGAGGCCGTGGAGACTATGAAGAAAATCCAAGACCAGCACTCAGAAGCGATCGAGAGCCATGACCTACGCCGGGTCTTTCGATTGAATATCCAATTTCACCGCCAACAGTTTTCAGCGTGTCGAAACAGCAAGTTGGTCCAAAGCATTATGGAATATGCGCAACAAGCGCACCTGATTCGCGCAATCAAGTATTCCGAACCAGGACATTTACAAAAAGTAGAGCGGGATCATCGGCAAATCATCAAGGCTATGCAGGGAAAGAGTCGCGACGTATTGGTCGAAATTGTTCGTAACCATCTTCCGGACTCTCGAGACGCATACCTTCGGGCCCACGCTCTTCGACATGGGGGCACCATTCCGGATCTTGTTGAAGTGACGCCTAAATAACAGCGAGCTACTCTTCAGGTTTTTTAATCGTCGGCAAAGCGGTCCACTACCGGCGGACTGCTGGGAACCTCATTTGGAAGCGGATCAGAGTGCTTCACCAAAGTGTGTGACCTCCCTCAATCACGAGATTGTGCCCCGTCATGTAATCTGAGACTTCCGAAGCCATGTAAACAGCCGCTCCCTGAAGATCCTCGAGCTCACATAGTCGACCCATGGGAATGTCTTGCAGCCATCGGGTAACTAGAGGTGCAAGGGCCGGAGAATTCACGATTAAAGGCGTCCGAACAATCCCAGGTGATATGCAGTTTACGCGAACACCCCGATCTGCCCATTCCGCCGCTAGGCTCCGCGTCAAATTAACTACCCCAGCCTTCGAGGTATTGTACGCAGCTTGTTTTTGAGGATGCGGAACAATCACACTGGACATAGAAGCGGTGTTGATAATTTTTCCATACCCGACTTTTAGCATGTGACGTCCCTCAACCTGACAGCAGAGAAAGAGACCTCTGAGGTTGACGGCAAATGTCTGGTCCCATTCTTCGAGCGGGGTTTCCTCTGCGGCCGAGTTCTTATTAACTCCTGCGTTGTTAAACGCGATATCTAGCCTACCGAAGTGATCGAGCACATTGCTCACCATGACCTCAATACTTTCGGGATCCGCAACATTGGCTGCCATCGCGATTGCATTGATGTCTCGTTCTAGAAGTTCATTAGCCACCTGATGCGCAAGATCGCGGTTCAGGTCAACTACAGCTATCTTTGCACCCGCCTCACCCAGTGCGACCGCAAACGTTTTACCAATGCCTTGACCGGCTCCGGTGATGAGGGCTACCCGGCCGTCCAGACGGAAACGGTCCAAAATCGTCTTACTCATTTTGTCCAAAAGTTCCAAGCTGCGTCCATGCACCGTCTTGGCTATTCGACTTGTTGGCTGCGTCGATCATCTCCATGACGTGTACACCATCGTCGGAATTCGGAAGACAGTTCAGAAAAGGAGCCGACGGCTGAAACAGCTTTTCTGCGATAATCGCCAGCGCGAATTCTGAATATAGATTCGCAAAGGCCAGAGCATATCCTTCCGGATGACCTGCTCGAAAACGTGAGGCCTTGAGCGATTCGGGTGCCAAGGAATCAAAACCCGGAGCGTAGCGCACTGCTGGCTCACCGATCGGTTTCAACCAAAGGGCATCCGGTTGTTCCTGGTACCATGTTAGTGAGCCTCTCTCGCCAAACATCCGGAACCACAAACCCTGGTCGTTACCCGCTGCAACATAGCTTGCCCAAAGTCTTCCCTGAACGCCATCCTCGTAATCGAGCGAGAGATAAGCATTATCGTAGACTTCTCGGTTCGCAGCGACAGTTGACATGCGAGCAGATAATCGAACGACTTTAAGGCCGGACACAAAAGATGCCATATTGAACGGATGTGAACCGACCTCGCCAAGGATGGCACCCTCCCCCATCGAGCTTTTTCGAAAACGCCAATGTCGCTTACCGGGATCTTTGGGTTCCGCTACCACACCAGGATCTCCGGCGCTCAACTCCGCCTCGATCAAGCGAACACGCCCAATAACGCCTTCCCTGATTAGAGTTTTCGCCTGTCGCACCATTGGATATCCCGTGTAACAGTGAGTCAAACAGAGCAGGCGTCCGGATTGACTTGCCAATTTGCGTAGCTCGTGGGCCTCTTGCAGGTCTTTCGTAAAAGGTTTCTCACAGATGACGTGGATACCTCTACTGAGGAATTCTCGCGCCACTGGCAAATGAAGTTGTGGAGGAGTCGCGATCGTGACGACGTCAATGCCGTCGCTTCGGGCTGCTTCGCGTTCCGCCATTACTCTGTAGTCCGTATAGGCTCGCTCCGGAGTGATCAGTTCCGCCCGCGCCGAAGCGCGAGCAACCTCGGGATCTATTGACAGAGCTCCAGCCACTAAGTCGTAGAATCCATCCACCCTGGCAGCGATCAAATGTGTCCTCCCGATGACAGAGTCCGAGCCACCGCCAACCATGCCGAGACGAAGCCGTCTTTGAAACTCTGAAATCAGCGCACTGTATGGCATAATGACCCCCTTAGGTTTTGATCAATTGTATCGCCTACTCTTGTCTCGCACGTACCTTCGACCAGTATTCTTCCTGGCGTAGGCGTACTTGATCTAGGTAAACGGCACCAATCAGCACAATCCCCACGACAACCTGTTGGAGGAAGGGTTCTATGCCG
>WNFQ01001826.1_pt1 | contig 15282 bp, 13 predicted proteins | sample 5400171 | NCBI WGS metagenome assembly WNFQ01 (sample SAMN13153356, study PRJNA577476) | soil metagenome | isolation source: 20 cm soil under Madrone tree | place: USA:California | collected 2016-06-14
GGGCCGCGACGCCAGCTCACGCAGATGCTGCGAGAGCGGTGGCGGCGCAATCTGTCGCGGCGCAGTCGAGCTGGTCTTTTCCGAAGGTTTCGCCATCTCGACAGACTAACAGACAGATCGGCGTCACGGAATCAATTCGCAGATAAGCGCAAGAAGCGTACTCCGCGGTCGGTTAAATCGGTGGCTAACAATAGACTCAGATAACCGATACAAATAACAAAGAACGAATTTGTGCTAGTCTTGCCGGATGAAACGTCTCGTCCTGTTGTTGTCGGCTTTCGTCGTGGTTACTGCCGCGTCGGCGGAGCCGTTTGTCGTAATTGTTCGTCACGCCGAGAAAGCGGTGAGCGCTGGAAACGATCCGGATTTAGCTCCAGCCGGTCGGGAACGAGCGGACGCGCTGGCCCGAATGTTGAAAGACTTCGGCGTCACAACAATTTTCGCCAGCGAATTCAAACGCACGCAGGAAACAGCGGCACCCACCGTGAAATCAACAGGCGTCGCGCCAACGGTCGTTCCGGCGAAAGATATAGCGGCACTCGTTTCGAAATTGCATCAGCTAAAGGGCAACGCGCTCGTCGTGGCTCACGGCGACACCATTCCTAACATTGCCAGGGCGCTTGGAATCGACATGCCAATCCAAATTCCGGACGATGATTACACCGAGTTGCTCGTAGTTACGGTTGGTGATAAGCCACAATTGCTACGGTTGCACTTTCCGTAGAGAAAACACGAAGAATAAGATCGAGGGGAAGAGTGATGATACGCAATCGCGTCAAGCAAACGATGCCTGGGTACGTTCTCGGAGCATTCCTTTTCTCATCGCTTGCCCTCTGTTCTTCGGCTGCGACGCTGGATGATCTGAAGAAATTAGAAATCATTTGCTTTGTTCCGTCGTATTTACCGGAAGGATTCCGTTTAAAGAACGCCGAGATCACTTATGACGACGCCGGTCCAGACGAAAAAAAGGAACTTCGATTTCCGCTTTACTCGCTCGAATATGGAGATAGCGGCAAGCGAACATTTTCAATTGAGTCGGCGCGCGAAGGCATTGGCGATCGAAACATCATGGAAGATGAGGAGAACGCAGAGGAAACAGAAATCAAAACACCGCTCGGTCCCATGTATCTAATCTACCGGCCGAAAGGAAAAGACGGCCTCAAGGACGAGATCAAGGCCAATTGGATAGAGGACGCGAACATGAAGGCAGAAAAAACCAAGGACCCCGAGAACCATCCTGTTCTCGGTAGATTTCACGGAATTTCTGCGACTGGAATTACACTTGAGGAATTCACGAAGATTGTTCAGTCACTGCACCCCATCAGGGAGGCGTCGAATTCAAATAGAGCGGACGGTTCGAATAAGCATTAGCGCAGTGACAGCGCTTCCAACCGCCAAACCCGCGCCGATCGCCATCACCGCTCGGAAGCCGGAGAGGAAAGCTTCATCGATTGCGTGGCGAATCATTTGTTGAATAGCCGGATCCTGATCCTTCGGAACGACCATGTCAGCGAGTTTGGCGCGCTCCGATTGCAACGAATGCGAAACTGACGCCGGCAACTTCATTTCCGCGAGTCGCTGGTCGAGTCGGTCACTGAAAATGTGAAGCATTACGATTCCAAGGACGGCGATAGCGAGAAGTCCAGCCGTTCTGGTGACCGCGTTGTTCACGCCCGATGCAAGGCCAGCGCGATTTTGTGCGACGGAATTCATTACGGTCGTGGTAAGGGGCGCTACACTTACCGCCATGCCCAGGCCGAGAAAGAGGACGGGCGGGAAGAAATCTGTCCAATAACTGCCACCAACGCCCGCCCGCATGAAAAGTAAGTAACCGAATGCGGCGATTAACGGACCCACAGTCAGCGGAAGCTTTGCTCCATAACTTACGACAAGTCCACCTGACCAACGCGAAAGCAAAGAAATGATCAGGATGAAGGGCAAAAGGACCGCGCCTGCTGCGGTAGCCGAGTAATGTTGGATCTGAATCAAATTGAGCGGCAGGAAAAAAAGTGTCCCGCCTAGCGCACCGTAAAGCAGGAACGTCAACAAATTCACTCCCGTAAATGTGCGGACACGAAAGAGCGTGAGCGGCAACATCGGCTGCGAAATTCGCGCTTCGACGAACAGAAAAACAATCAGGAGTACACCTGCGGCTATGAGAACGATAACGACCGATCGATCACTGAACCCGAGTCGTGACGATTCGATCAATCCGTAAACCAGCGCGCCGAGGCCTGTTGCAGCCAAAATTGCGCCGAGCCAATCGACCCGCGTGTTTTCCTTGTCTGAGGTATCTGCTACGTGGCGAAGCGCGATCAGAATGACAAGAAGCGCGATTGGAAGATTGATAAAAAACACGGCGCGCCATGAAAGGTGTTCGATCAACCATCCTCCCATGACTGGGCCGATAGCGGTAGTGATCGCGCTGAAGCCCGACCAGGTCCCGATAGCGCGGCCACGTTCGTTCTCTGAAAAGGAGTTGCTAATGATGGCCAGACTGCCGGGTATGAGGAGCGCCGCGCCAAATCCTTGAATTGCGCGAGCAGCGATCAGTTGGCGAATGTCCCCGGCAAACCCGCACGCGGCCGAGGCCGAGGCGAAAATCGCAACACCAATCACAAAAATCCGGCGCCGTCCGTAATGATCGCCGAGCGAACCGCCGACAAGCACGAACGCGGAAAGCAAAAGCGAGTAAGCTTCGATCACCCATTGTAGATCGACAGCTGTGGCGTTGAGATTCGATTGCAGCGCGGGCAACGCGACGTTCACCACGGTGCCATCGATGAACGCCATGCTGGAAGCGAGAATAGTAGCGGCAAGAACCCAGCGACCGCGCGATTTCGAACACGGTGCTGCCGCTGGGCGCGAACGGATTACGTTTTCGTCACAAGGTTCCTGGAAGATCGCCCACATATTGGCGGCGTATCATCGCCAGAAAATCGTCAATTTTTCGAACTAAAAAGCGGGAAGTCAGTCGGTCATGAGAAAGGGCCTCGGAAATAATCGTTTGTGTTTCGCCGGATGCAGGCGATAATGCGCGCTTATTGGATTACTCTGTTTAACTTCACTGCGCGGTAGATCGTCAGGTGAGCGTCGCTCATTGGTGGTTTGAAACCCGATTCACGGGAACGGCTCTGTAGCTTCGGTAGTTTTTCCAAATTCAAAACACAATGAAACTGTACGTAGGTAATCTCTCTTTTGAGAGCACCGAGAACGATCTTCAGGATCTGTTCGAACAACACGGCACCGTCAATGAAGTCCATCTGATGATGGACCGCATGACTGGCAAATCGCGCGGGTTCGCGTTTGTCACTATGAATGACAACACGCAAGCCAACACTGCCATGAGCGCGCTCAACGGCCACGAACTCAACGGCCGCGCATTAACTGTGAACGAAGCGCGTCCGCGCGAAGAACGTCCACGTTCTTACGGCGGCGGCGGCGGGCGGCGTCCCTTTGCCGGTAATCGCCGGTAAATCGGTTTATCTGTAGGGGGCGCAGGCTGTCTCCCTCGCAAGGCGTTGGAGGCTATAACAGCATCCCCTACAGCTCCGAAACTCGTCCATAACATCGTGAATTCCGAAAGAGCCATCGAACTGGAGGGCACCATTATGACGGTGCTGCCCGGGACTATGTTTCGTGTCGCGCTCGCGAACGACCATCTCGTTCTCGCGCACATCTCCGGCAAGATGCGCAAACGCTTCATTCGCCTCACGATCGGTGACCGGGTCAAAATGGAGATGTCGCCTTACGACACCGGCAAGGCGCGCATCGTTTATCGACTCTGATATGGCGACGAGATTCCTTTTCGATCCGCCGCGACGGCCAAAAGCAAAGACTGGCCCCAACATCAAGAGCCTTCTCGTGCGTTGTCCTTCCACTGCAAAACTCACTGATACCGGAAAGACGATCGACGAAAAGCGCTGGCAGACGGCCATCGTGAAAACGCAAAAGTTCACCTGTGCGCACTGCGGCGGCGTTCATACCTGGACGAAGAAGGACGTGATTCTCGGTCGGCCGACATACTGACCCGGTGAAATCTGCTGGGTGTTCTTGCTTTGCCTTTCCGCATCCCATCAGACCGTATCAATTGGACGACGAGTTCGTTCCTGATCGGCACCTTCTTTCTCACGCTGACGGCAGTGCCGCTTTACCTGTGGTATTTCGGTATTGATTGGTTCCATTTCGGCCTCTTTGGAGTCATGCTGGCCGTGACCGGCTTCAGCGTCACGCTTGGTTATCACCGGCTATTTTCGCACATAACTTTCCGCGCGGTGTTCCCGGTGCGCCTGTTCACGCTCATCTTCGGCGCCGGTGCGTTCGAGAATTCTGTCCTAATGTGGGCAAGCGAACATCGTCGGCATCATAAACATGTCGATCACGACGAAGACCCTTACGACATCAGCAAAGGTTTTTTCCACGCACACATCGGCTGGCTCTTGTTTAAGATTCAGCCCCAACCGCCATTCGATAACGTTAACGATTTAAAGAAAGATCCATTGGTCATGTGGCAACATCGGCACATTCATGTCATCGCCGTGCTGGTGAGTCTTGGTTTGCCGACCTTGGTCGGTGCGCTCTGGGACGGATGGATCGGCGCGCTCGGTGGTTTTCTCATCGGCGGCGTCGCGAAAGTGGTTGTGCTCCAACATGGCACGTTCCTGATCAACTCCGCCTGTCACACTATTGGACGCCAGCCCTATTCGACACGATGCAGTGCGCGCGATTCGTTTCTGCTGGCGCTGTTTACCTTTGGCGAGGGCTATCACAATTATCACCACGAATTTCAGCATGATTATCGCAATGGCGTGAAACCGTGGGAGTGGGACCCGACAAAGTGGTTAATCTGGATTCTGTCGAAGTTGGGCTTGGCGACTGGTCTTCGACGTGTGCCAGCGGAAACAATTTCGTCGAGCCAGGCGCGGGTGCGGGAGTTGCAAGCCACCGCTGGCAAGTAACCAGCCTGCGCCGCAGCCTGCGACTGGGTAGGGTGGGAGTCTTACTAGCCCCAGAGATGTCCAGCGGGTAAGCCTACCCTGCCGTTTTTGTACGCAAAGGGGTGAGGGTGATCGCGGGCGAGGAATAAGGGCCCGTCCAGATCCAGGTAATCACCAGCACTCGCAAGCAGACGAGCCGGCGCAATTCCTAACGATGTGCAGACCATGCAACCGATCAATAATTTGAAGCCGCTTTCACGCGCTCGTTTGCACAAGTAGAGCGCTTCAGTTAATCCACCGGTTTTGTCGAGTTTCACGTTGATGATCTCGTAGCAATTCTTCAAACGCGGTAGATCGGCAGCCGTATGACAGCTTTCATCGGCGCACACAGGAATCGGATGATCGAAATTTTCGAGAGCATTATCGGCGTTCGCGGGAAAGGGTTGCTCGATCAATTCAACTCTTGATCGTTCCAATGCCGGAACGATTTCTCGGTAGAGCGAAGGCGACCACGATTCATTGGCGTCAACCAGAAGTCGCGCCGCGGGCGCAGCTTCGCGAACAGCTTGGACGCGCGAAAGGTCCAGCTTGTCGCCGCCCAGTTTCAATTTCAGTAGAGGAGCGGTCGCATTCGCTTGCGCTTCCGATGCCATTTTCTCCGGTGTATCGAGGCTGATCGTGAACGAAGTCTCGACTTCGGGGACGATCGGGATGTTCGCGAGTTCCCAGACGCGTTTGCCTGAACGTTTCGCTTCCAAATCCCACAGCGCGCAGTCGAGCGCGTTCCGCGCCGCGCCCGGCGGTAGCAATCGTTGAATTTTATCTCGATCCAAATCCTTCTCGGTTTTCAGCGATTCGATCTGCCCCAAGGCCGAAGCCGGAGTTTGGTTGTACCGCGCGATCGGGACGCCTTCTCCGCGTCCGGTGTATTCGCCATCGCTTACCGTTACGACCACAACTCGCGCTTCAGTTCGGCTCCCGCGTGAAATCCGAAACGGTTGTTTCAGCGGCCAGACTTCCTCGTGACCTTCGATCTGCATTGATCTCTAAGGAACGCAGGAAAACAGGAATGCAATTTGAGACTTCAGTTTGCCGGCGTTTTTTCCTGCGTTCGTCAGGATCCATTCGCCTTCTTCATTCTTTTGAGATGGTTCGCCAACAACGAAGCGCAGCTGCTGGATACGTACGGCCTGCGAACTTCTAGGACTACCTGGTTTTCGCTGGAACGTACGGCTGCCATTTATCCTCAATCCGCTCCAGCCATTCGATTTTGCCAGACCGCCGATAGACCCGGTAGCGGTCGACTACCGGACTCGTTTCGGGATCGCCGCCGCATTTGGCGTTGTGGTTTTCGCGGAGGAGAAACTGAAAGTACGCGCTGGTTGTTTCTTCTGTGCTGTAACTGACGCAATCCAATGAGATTCGGTGCGTGTAGACGCCGTCTCGCTTAAGCGTGCGTTCGAGTAGGGCCAGGGCAGCGTCCTCAGTAAGCGGATGAGATCGGGGAGCAGCCTGGACGAACGCTGCTGAAACTAGAACTACCGCGACAAGCGCTGCCCCAATAAATCCGGAAATGTGATTCATACACCTGACGAAGCACTGTTAACGGTTGGCAAGTGTTACATCCTATCACGATTAGAGTTGCCTGCCGACGCGGCGATCCGAAAAGATCGTCGTTATGAAAATCACCAAAAACATTGGCATGCTTTTGCTCGCGGTTTATTTGGTCGTCGACGGCCTATTAGGATTCGGGCTGAATCTCGGCCCGGCTATTTTTCTGCTCTACATCATCGCACTCGCCGCCGGCATTTTTATTCTCATCGGCAAATGATGGATCAGGATTTCTAGGGAACGCTGGAATGCAATTCGATTCGATGCACCGATCAGCTATCGGCTTTCCCGGCGACAACTGATACGCGTAGCGACTCAACTCCGCAGTGCCTTCGTGAATCGAATCAGTTCGTCGGCAACCTCTTCGATTCGTTGCATGATTTTTTTGTCCGTGATGCGTTCACCGTCGAAAGCATTGCTGGTGGCAAACGCGAACCGCGGAATAATGACGCAGCGAAAATCGAGCATGAGGCTGTTGGCGTACGCCATCACCGACATGTAACTGGCGTGACCCCCGGCTGCGCAAACGAATCCGACGATTTTGTTTTCCCACGCGCTTCCGGTGAGCTCAATCATGTTCTTTGTCGCAGCGGCGACGTCGTAATTGTATACCGGCGCTGCGATGAGGATGCCGTCCGCGCGTTCGATCGCTGTGCTCAATTTTTTCGAGCCTGGCATATCATAACATTTGTCGGCATCGCACAGTGGCAGGTCCATTTCGCGGATATCGATCCAATCGCAATCAACTTTCTTTTTTTGCAGATGCGCAAAAGCCGTGCGTCCCATGCGGCGACTGTTGCTGTCGGGATTACCGCTCGTGCTGATGACAAGATGCTTCGGCATTACTGCTTCAAATATTTATCAAACCAGCCGACGGTTTGATCCATTCGATCGGCCTGGTTCTTCGGTTCGATGAAGAGATGGCCTTCGCCCGGATAAATAACCAGCTGTGTGGGCACATCGAGCGTTTTCAACGCGTGCCAGAATTCGTAGGACTGCGACGAAGGGCATTCCGCATCGTGCTCACCAACAATGACGAGGGTGGGGGTCTTCACGTTTTTGATAAAACGAATCGGAGAACTTTTCTCATAAACGGCCGGATCATCATAAACTGATGCGCCGAAGAAAGGGATCATCCATTGATCGATCAAGTTCTGGCCATAGTAGCTTTGCCAATTCGCGATGCCGGCGCCAGCGGCAGCGGCATGGAAACGATTGGTTTGCGTGACGGTCCACATGGTCATGAATCCGCCATAACTCCAGCCAGTCACGCCGAGACGCGCAGGATCAATTGGATATTTTTTCGTGACCATGTCGATGCCGGCCATCGTGTCGCGCAGATCGCCACCGCCAAAATCTTTCACGTTTGCGCGCGTGAAATCTTCGCCTGCGCCGTAACTGCCGCGCGGATTGGGAAGAAAGACGTAATAACCACGTACCGAAAGCGCGGCAATAATTGCGCGAGCCATTCCGGCCGACGCGGGCCACTCGGACGTTGTCACGCCGGATGGTCCGCCATGGATCAGCACGACCATCGGATACTTCTTATCGGCTTCGATTTTCGCCGGCGGGACTAACCACGCCTGAACGTTAGATCCTTCATTCGTCCACTCGATGCTTTCGGCTTTACCCCAATTTGCCTGCACTGCGGCGTTGTTGCTCGTGAGTTGCCGCCATTTCCCGAGCGGGCCGACAAAAACTTCGGGCGGCGAGTTGTAAGTGCTGCGAACCGCGGCTGCGAACTTGCCATCTTTCGACAACGCGAAGTTTGGAAAATTGCCAAAAGCGTGTATGCCTTCGGGGCCTTTCCAAATCGTGCGCGCCGAATTGTTCGTCAGATCCAACTCGGAAATGGCGCTTCCGCCGCCTTCGTATTCGATCAGCAGAATGCGCCCGGGCGTCTGCCAGAAGAATGAATTGACTGAGGTCTTCCGAGTCGGCGTGCGATTTGTTACCTCACGACCGGTGGGCGTCATCGTGAAGAGGTCGCCGCCGTGAAATCCTTCATCGCTCATCAATCCTTCAATAAACGCGATCGATTTGCCATCCGGTGACCAGCGCGGAACCGCGACTTGAAACCACGGTTTGTAGATGGAGGTGGCATTGCTGTTCGCGATGTCGATCGTGTAGATCTGCGCAATCCACCAATTGTTGTCGCCGGGCCCTGGCGCAGCCGTTGCGACGAAACTCTTGTCATCGGGTGACCAGTCGCAATCATAGATGTGGAGATTGTCCGGCGAGACCTGGCGTAACTGGCCATTTGCAATATCGAGGACGACAATCCGCTGATTATGAATCGCGATGTCGATCACACCGGTCGTTGCGGGTGCAGCCATTAGTGGACCGCCACCACCTGCACCTTCAATGTAGAGAAAGGCAATCTGCTTCCCATCGTGCGACCAGCGCGGGCGTGCCGCGTATCCATTTAGATTTGTAAGTTTTTTCGGATTGGAACCATCAGCATTGACGATCCACAGTTGGCGCTGCTCTCTGTCTCCAGCGCTCGAGAACACTGCGAGCATTTTGGAATCCGGAGACCAGGCGGGATTGAAGTCGGTCCTGTCGACGGGGCCAGGAATTTTGGCCATCACTGCCCGAGCGTTTGCTGACGTTCCACTAATGTAGGTTTGCTTTGATGTCGCTGCGGCGGCTGACTGCACCCATGCGGCATGTGCGCCGTCAGGAGAAAGGGCAACGTCGCTGTACAGGACAGTCTTGCCCAATTGCTCTGTCAGCTGCTGCATTGTTTGAGCCGTTAACGTCATCGGAAAGAGACAAGCCAGGAGAAGATGCTTCATCCTATGATCCTGACAAAGACTCGATAGAGCGGCAAGCCGGCGATCGCAAGGTCAGAGGTTAGAGCAGATCACGTTTACAAGTAGCGACCAATCACTCAATCACGTACCATCGACCGATGGCTCGGATCCGGATCCGCCTGGCAGAATCAAGCGATTGCCGTGCCCTGGCTGAGATGCGCTATCGATTTCGCGCCGAAACCGAACCGGCGATAGAAACGAAATCGCAATTTATGCGCAGATGCACATCATGGATGAGGAACCGTTTTCGCTCTGGCTCTTATCCTTGGCGCTGCTGGGTCGCCGAGGATGGCAAACGGTTGCTCGGCCATGTTTGCGTGCAGTTAATTGAGAAAATCCCCAACCCTGTTAACGAGCCCGAGCTTCATGCGTACCTAACCAATTTTTATGTTGTTCCCGAAATGCGGGACAAGGGACTCGGCAAAGAATTGTTGAACAAAGCGCTATCATGGTGCCGGACTCGAGAGACGGATGCGGTCATTCTGTGGGCGACCCTAGCGAGCAGATCGCTTTATCGCCGGTGCGGCTTGGTTGAACCTACGGATATTTTTGAGCTGCGACGCAGCGCTCATCGCGAGCACTGAGTTCGACCTGGTCCTCGGTGCTCTCCAGACAGCGGTGTGGAGCCTGACTTCTGCGTTGCGATGAAAACTGGAGCTTAGACGGCAGAGATGATCGCGATCAGCCCGAGTGACTGCGGTCGGTTTCTTAGAATCTTTTCTTTAGCTGAACGTACCAGAACCGGCCTTTGATCGTGGCAATCGATTCGTCGTAGTTGGTGTTGAAGGCCCCGGCCACGAACGGCGGGTCTGCATCGAGCACGTTCTGCATTCCAAGGCTTATCGTCATCCCATCCAACCAGGCGCGCCATCCACAGGAGTTGTACTCGGCTGTCGATACAGGCAAAACGTTTTTCTCTTTCCCGTCCTGCATCTTCACGTTCTTACCGCCATCCTTGGCGAGGCCAGGTACCTTCGCCGCAGCCGGTCGCGGCAGATTGAAGGTGTACGACCCGATGACGTCGAGCGTGTACCAGTCGTTCACGTTCCGAAAATGCGGATTTAGGTCGATATTGTCGTCCGCGTACGCGCTGGTCCAGTGGAACGTGGCGCCAGCATCGAAGCCACCCAGCCAAGTGTTAGCCGGGCCATCGTAGAACGCACTGACAAAGAATCGATCACGTGGCAGCGAGCCCGTCAAAACACCAATGACAGAAAACTGACCCGCGATATTAATCGGTCTGGTGCCGGGAGCAACCTGCAGCCTGGCCCGGGCCAAGTGGGTCCCGTTGAGCGTAAAGGTCAGCCTGCCAAAATCGCCGTGACCAAAAATCCCAGAATCCAAGATATAGATCGCTTCGTAGTCCAGACCTTCAAAGATGGCACCAGACAGGTTGAAGGTGGGATTGATAACCTGCAAGATTGCGCCAGTTTTTGGATCGCGCACTACATCCTGGGGAAAGATATTTTCATGCTCGACAATGAATTGCGGCCCGGGGCTGCTCGGAATCTGCCGAAGGTCAATATGCCACCAATCGGCGCTCAGAGTAAGACCTTTGATCCACTTCGGGCTGTAAACAGCTCCGTAAGACCATTCATACGCGGTCTCATTCGTTAGATGGGGATTCCCTGCGCCAAAGATGTTGACCACCGTATCGGGTGTGAGTCCCTTTGGATCGTGAACAAAGCCGCTGCCCTGTGACCCCGCCGGCGAAAGCTCACCTAGCTCGGGCGCATGAAACGCTTCGGTGTAATCACCGCGCAAGGTAAGGGTGCCGATATACTTCGGGTCAAGCGGCTGCCAGCGCACAGAGACCTTCGGTCTCTGGGTGTTATACTGGGAGCTGGTCGCCGGCTGGAATGGAGTTAGAACTGTAGAAGTGTTCTGGCTGTACCATTCCTCCCGCTCGGCGAAGTCAACTTCAAAGCTGTAAAAGCCGGGAAAGTTCCATGTGGGGCTGGTGAAGGGAACCCGCACCTCCTGGTAGGTTGCCCAAACATCCCGGTTCAACTTTGAGGCTTGCCGGCCTGGCTCTGGCGGACCGATCGACGAGTTAAACGTCGTGCTGAGTGAGTCGGGATCGCTCTTCCACCGCTCCCCATGGTACTCAACGCCTAGCGCAAATGAGACCGGGCCGGCGGGAAGATTAAACATGTCGCCGTTAAGGGAAAAATAGCCCAACGGCAACTCAAAGGTGGCGGAGTCATGCAGAGTAACATAAACCCTGTTTATCGCCGCCTGGCTGTTGCGACCGAAGAACCCCGAGAACGGGTTAAATGCCGTGGCCGGGTTCGTATCCAGGAGAGCTTCTCGCAACCCCGGCTGGCTGACGTCGTTTTGCAAGACATTTTCCTCTTCGTCCAGTGAATAACGAAAACCCGCCTCCCAGTTCCATGCCTTAAAATAATCCCCAAATTCTCCCAGCTGACCGCGAAGTCCGGCGTCGAACAGATAATCATGGGTGGTAAAGTCATTAGTTCTGTTACCGGTGTCACCGATGGCACGAAAACGAACCCCGGTGGTTACAGGGGTTCCGGCAAAAGGCGCGCCTGGCGGCAAAGTGCCGTCTGCCACCGTGAACGGATTAAACGGATTTTGTAGTGGGACACTGATCCCGACTATACTGAAGTTAGCCCCTGCTGCGTTGTGGAACGGATCGTTGTTAAATGGCCCCGGCGCCGTGGCGTTATCAAAAAATGAGCGAGTATATTTAAAGTCCGCAAACACCGTCAGGCATTTGCCGCAAATAGCGCGCGTGAACGAGCCATAGAAGGTTTGGCGATTACTCGCCGGAATCGACGGTGCCACAGCCGCATAGTTATAGGCAAAGTAGTCGCCATCCGGGTAGGTAGCAACCGCGAACGGGTTGACATAGAATGGAGATGTCGCGGCGTTACGAGCTGAATGTGGCGGCGGAGAGTTCGCGCTGAAAAACAATTTCGGTATTAAGCGGAAATCTTGAACACCCCCGCCTGTCGGGCGGCGAGCATCAAATCCTCCAAACCGAAGCGCATCCGCATTAGAGGTAATGTCGCGGTCGCGGTAGTACATGGCGGCCCGATCATAGAAGTCGGCAATGATGACAATATCGGTCTTGTCATCTCCCGTGCCGGCTTTGATCCATCCCTCCATCTCGCGCGCATCGTTGGACGAACCGAGGTTTGTGTTCCCGATACTGCCCCCCATCTCGAGACCGCGGAATTTGTGCACCAAAAAGATGTTGAATACACCGGCCACTGCGTCGGTGCCGTAAAGAGCCGAGGCGCCATCCTTCAGGATATCGATGTGGTCGATTAGCCGGAAGGGAATAAGACTAATGTCTGCGCCCGCGATTGGCTTGCCTAGGACTGGGGTTATATCCTCCGCATGCGCGGCGACACGCTTTCCATCGACGAGGACCAGGGTTTCTTTGGCCTGCAAGCCGCGCAGGTTAGGTGCGACACTTCCGTCGCCGCCGGCGATGTTCTCGTTCATGGTCGAGCCTGCCTCTTGAGGCAGCTTGACAAGCAAATCCGTCGCGTTGCGGACGCCTAATTTTTCGAGGTCACCGGGTCGATAGGTGTCAACCGGGTTGGGGCCGACTTCTTCTGCGGTCGGGATGTTCGAGCCCGTCACAATAACCTGCTCGATGGTAACGCCAGGCTGACTAACTGGCTGTGGTGTAGGTGCGATATCTGAAGCGAATGCTACAAGACGTGGGCAAAAGACGCCTGCAATGATCGCGAACCTTAAGTGCTTCCAGCTTTGGTTAGGAGGCGGGCAGCCGGCACGGCTGCCGCTACAGCACCGAAGCGTCGAGTGGTTACAGCTACGGTGACGGGCCATGGCGCGCATTTGGAGGAGTGGTGGGCTGATCCTCAGCCGGAAAGAGCGTTAACAGGTTCGACGGGCTTGCTCGCGAATCTTGCAACTGGCCATCGAAATATACTCGAACTATGAATCCGCCATAGCGCCGTCCATCAGATGAAGGTAGCTGGCTCTGGGGACGCAGGTAAGTCGCTGCCAGAAACTTGGGACTCGCATCAGTCCAGTCGCGTGCAGAGCTAAGCCAGTTATAGCTGACCTTGGCATTAGTTGGCTTCAGCCTTTTATCTTTCGTTAGATCGTAGAAATCGACCTTAATCCTGACAACGTGGCCATTCTGCGTGCCGGGTCGTGGCTTTACTCCAATCTTCAGGGTCAGGTGAGTCTGGGCCCTCGGATCGGTAATCTCTGACAGAGTTGTTTCGGTGATCGCCAAAATTGAGTTCTGCGAAACACCGATTTGCCGCAGAAGATGAGGAAAACGCTCGTCGGAATGGAGCGGACGAAATTCGGGGAGAAACGCGATCCACTGTAGTATTCCCGAGTGTTCGGCAAATGCGCGTTCGAGCCAGCGGAAAGCTTCTTCTTTGTCACCGAAGGCGACGTAAACCGCAGCGATGACGGGAGCCGCGACGTATCGCTTCTCCCTGGCTTGAAGAAGCTGAGCAAGAATATTGCGCGCCTCCGCTTCGCGACCCATGCGCGTGTAGGTGATGGCAAGGCCGCTGCTAGGGAGATGGGTTGCCTCCTGAGATTTGGTATAGAGCGTGATCGCTTCTGCGAAATTACCCTTCTCGCGATAGGCAGCGGCAAGATTCGAATCCAGGTAAAAGTAATTCGGATCGAGCAAGAGCGTTCGCTGGCCCTCACTAATTGCCTCGTCGATCTGGTCGTTGGCGAGGTAGGCGGCTGTGGCAACGTAGCTGGTGATAGGCGACACGGGGTCCAATTTCTCAGCCTCCAGCACTAACCGAAGCCCTTCTTGTAATTCACCTCGGAAGAGAGGCAGCATGGACAGAAAGAAATGAGCTGGTGCCGAGTTAGGATCGAGTTGCACCGCGCGCTTTAACTCTGCGTCCGCGCCCTCAAGGTCCCAGTCGAGGACCCGCTTCGCTTCGCTCAGGTAACAATGAGCCTCAGCATCGTTCTCGTCGAGCGCAATCGCCTTCAACGCTGCTTCTCTTGATGCAGGGTAAGCTTCAAGTGGTTTTACGTAAACGTCAGCGAGAAAATACCAAACCTTTGCGATTCCAGTCCAGGCGCGCGAAAATGTAGAATCTTTCTCGAGAGTGCCCTGAAAGAAACTAAGCGCCCTCCGCAAATCTGCTTCGCTGCTCTTGTTTGAGAAAAAGAGACCTTGCAGATAAAGTTCGTATGCCTCCGTGTTCCGTTGTTCATGGACTGGAAGTGAAACAGCGAGCTTGACCTTGAGCGCCTCAACAATTGAGCGAGTTATTTCATCCTGCAGCGCAAAGACGCCTTGCAGTTCGCGTTCGTACGTTTCCGACCAAAGATGGAAACCGCTGCGCGTGTTAATCAACTCCGCGGTAACACGAACACGATTGCCCTCACGCCGCAAAGTTCCTTCAAGCACATTCGCGACGTTTAGCTTTTTCCCTACTTCGCTTACGTTCGCGTTCTTTCCTTTGAACGAAAACGACGAGGTGCGGCCAACGACGCGCAGCCCATCGACCTTTGCGAGAGCGTCGAGGATCTCCTCGCTTATACCGTCGCAGAAATATTCCTGATCTTTTGTCTGGCTAAGATCCAGGAATGGCAGCACAGCAATGCTCTTTTCTGGAATTGAGATCGGCGTCAGGTTCCGATGCCAGTAGAATGGAACCGCCAGCGCAAGAGCAGCTACTAACAATAGGAGCACCGAAGCAATGGGCGACCGTGCCCAGCGCAGCCATAAAGGAGCCTTCGTGGAGCGTTCCAGCGCAGTCTTGAATTCCATGCTGCGACGGAGACTTTGGAACGCCTCAAGCAGTTCGTGGGCGCTCTGATACCTTTCCTGGCGCTCTTTGCGCACCGTTTTGCTGATAATCTGCTGAAGCTCGGCCGGAGTGTGCGTGATATAACTCGTGAGCGGGGGTGGCTCCTTCTCAAGAATC
>WNFQ01001947.1_pt1 | contig 15279 bp, 14 predicted proteins | sample 5400171 | NCBI WGS metagenome assembly WNFQ01 (sample SAMN13153356, study PRJNA577476) | soil metagenome | isolation source: 20 cm soil under Madrone tree | place: USA:California | collected 2016-06-14
GCTATGCGATCGTGCGCGAGACGGAGCGCGAAGCGCAGGACGAGCAGCGGCGGATTACGGACGTGCAGCAATCCGCTGCGGGTTACGCGAATTACCAGCAGTGGCTTGCGGGGACGCAGCTCGAGCAGCGCGTTTCGCTAGAGGATTATTCGGTGTCGAATCGCGGGTTGCGATCGGGGTTGGTGGGGACTGCGGAGCAGGTGGCGGAGCGCGTGGCGCAGTTCGAGGCGGTCGGTGTGGATTTGCTGTTGCTGCAGTTCAGTCCGCAACTCGAAGAGATGGAGCGCTTTGCGGAGACTGTAATTCGGCGGCGTAGCGCGGCATCGGCGCTGGCCTAACACTCCCGCAGAATAGGGTAGTTTAGGACGAAACGTATGTCGATCCAATGGGGACGCGTCTTACTTGCTGCTTTCCTAATGGAACTCGTCCTCTTCGCTATCGCGGTCCCGCTATTCTTGAGCGGCGCAGGGCGAGTCCTGGTCTACGTCGTTCCACCAGCGGCGCTCATCGCCACATTCGCTATTACCGTGTGGCTCGGACGGAGGATTAACTCGAAGTTTGTCCTGCACGGCGTGCTCATCGGCGTCGTCGGCACGCTTATGTACGTAGGCCTCACCCGCACGCAACCGGAACCCTGGCCATACTGGGTCGCCCATGCATTGAAGGTTGTAGGCGGGGCCGCTGGCGGAATGGTCCTGGCACGCCGTCAGATCGCGAGGGATAAGCCGCCGTCGGCCGTTTAATCAAAGTGAGATCGCTACCGGGATTGATTTCTACTAGGAAAATCGCGACGATTTGCCTATAATTGAAGTTTGCCTTTGGTGTGCTGGCCCCGCCCGAGTGGGTCTGCAGGGAATACGAACATGAATCCGGTGATTGCAAAACTACATGAAGCGCAACTGCGCAAAGACCTTCCCGAATTCCGGCCGGGCGACACGGTGCGTGTCAATGTGCGGCTGAAAGAGGGCGAAGGCGAGAAGGAAAAAGAACGCCTGCAAGCGTTTGAAGGCGTGGTGATTTCCAAAAAGGGGCGGGCTTCCGGGGCGACGTTTACGGTGCGGCGCGTGAGCTTCGGCGTGGGCATCGAGCGCATTTTCCCGCTGCACTCGCCAACGATCAGCTCGATTGAAGTGGTGGGCAAGGGCAAAGTGCGTCGCGCGCGGCTCTACTACTTGCGCGAGCTTCGCGGCAAGGCCGCGCGTATCAAGCGCGCAGGGCGCGAGGAAGCGCCGGCTGCGGCGGCCGCTGCTGCGGGAACGGAAACGAAGGCGTAAACGGTTCGCCGCAATTTTCGAGAAAAGCCCCGGCTTGCCCGGGGTTTTATTTTGCCATCCAGGGCATTTCAAGGCACGCTGTAGCTCCTACTAATCGTGCTAAAATCGCCGCCGAATGAGGCGTCTCTGCTGCACGCGTTTCGAGCGCACCGCGCGCAAACTCGGTTGGACGCGCATCGCCGGTCTGGATGAAGCCGGCCGCGGCGCGCTCTTCGGCCCGGTGGTTGCCGCCGCGGTGATCCTGAACCCGAAGCGCCGCATTGTGGGGCTCGACGACTCAAAACAGCTTGCGCCGGAGCGGCGCGCGCAATTGGCTGAGCGCATCCGCGAGCACGCGCTGGCCTGGGCGGTTGCGGAGATAGACGCGCAGCGCATCGACGCGTGGAACATCTACCAGGCCAGCCGCCAGGCTATGACCGCGGCCTTGCAGCAACTTGCCATCGTCCCGGACTACTTGCTGATCGACGCCCTCCAGCTCGATGTCCTGATCGAGCAGAGACCGCTGATCAAAGGCGACTGCCGGAGCGTTTCGATCGCCGCCGCTTCGATCCTGGCGAAAACGCACCGTGACGCACGCATGGAAGAGTGGGATGCGGTCTATCCGCAATATGGCCTCGCACGGCACAAGGGTTACGCCACGGCCGACCACCTGGAGGCCTTACGCCAGCACGGTCCTACGCCCTTGCACCGGTATTCGTTCGCTCCCGTTCGCGACGCAGGCTGCTGGTCCGCCGGGGCCATCCAGATCGCGCTGCTGCCGGACGCGATTCTGCCCTGAAGGGCTAAACCGTCTGGATGCCACGGCCACAGAAACTGGAAAGAGTTTTCCAATACAGGAGGCGATTCATTGGATTCGCCTGGTTTTCGCCTCCGCGTTCCTAAGTCCCACGGGGATAACTGGCTGCTCACACGAAAAACTGGCTTCGTTGACTTGCCTTTTGCCCGCCTGCTAGCGTAAGCAAGCACAGTTTTCTGCCTGCCTTTACACCTTCGGGCGCGGGGGACAACCTCTCCAGCAGGCGGAGGCGGTGCTGTGTCTGAGTTGCGAATGGCCTATAGCAAAAGCAAATACGTCGAAGCCGCACAGAAGCTCCTCAATCAGGGCAAGGTCCCGCAGGCCATCGCGGAATATCAACAAATCCTGAAGTACGAGCCCAAAGACCAGGTCACCCTGATGACCATCGGGGAGCTATACATCCGACAGGGCGAAACGTTTCAGGCGATGGATTATTTCGAGCGCCTGGCGCAGATCTTCGTCGGCGATGGTTTCCTGACCAAGGCGATTGCCGTCTACAAGCGCATCGCCAAACTGGCTCCCGAAGAGATTCGCCCACTCGAGAAACTCGCCGATCTTTATGTGCAGCAAGGCGTGATGAGCGAGGCGCGCCCGCTCTTCTTACAGCTCGCGGAAATGCATCTAAAGGGCCGCCGTCAACCCGAAGCAGTGGCGTTGCTGAAGAAGCTGCTGCTGGCGGAGCCGGACAACCTCCGCATCCAGATTCGCCTGGCGGATCTTTATACCGCGATGGGACAGACCGCCGACGCTATCGAGGCGTATGTTTCCGCTGCGCAACGAGCCCTGGCACGCGGCGATTCGGCGGAGTGCGAGAAGCTGGCGGACCGAGCGTTAAAGCTCGACCCGAAGAACATGGCCGCGGTAATCGTCAAGGCGCGCATTCATTCTTCCAAGGGAGATGTGGCGGAGGCCGCCAAGGCCTTGGAGAAAGTCGCCGATCTCGAGAAGGGCGGCGAACAAACCGAACTGCTTCTCGATCTTTATCTCAAGAACTCGGACTGGGAGCAGGCTGCGGCCCTGGCCGGGCGCGTTTTCGATGCCGACATAAAGAATTTCGGAGCCTCGCAAAAAGTTGCAGAGGCCCTGCTGCAGGCCGATGAAGGCGAGCAAGCCTTCACCCTTCTCAAGCGCATTCGCATCCCGATGCTGGACGCCGGCGAAAACGAGGTAGTCGGCCGCCTGTTGAGCGAGCTGAGCGCGCGGCTGCCCGGGCGCCTCGAGCCGCTGGAATGGCTGGCCGAACTGTATAGCCGCGGCAACGACTCATTCCATTTACGCGATGCCCTCGCGCACCTCGGGGATGCCCTGGTGGCGGCCAAGAAATACGACCGGGCCAAGGAGATTTTCGAGCAACTCGTCGCTCAGGAGCCGGAGAGTGATGCGCCGAAGCGCAAGCTGAACGCCGTTCTGCGCAAGCTGGGCCATGACGTTTCGGAAGAGGCTCCTGCACCGGCAGAGAAGGAAGAAGAAGAGGCTTTGCCTGTCGAGCTGGCAAGACCGGTTGCTGCCAAATTGCCGAGGGAGGCAGAGGCCCCGGAAGTAAGAGCAAAGCCGGCAGCGGACTCCGCGGATAGCGAGCTCGATGACGAAACGCGGCAATTCATCGCGCAGTCGCTGACCGATGTCGACCTTTTTGCCAGCTATGGACTGACGCAGAAAGCAATAGGTTTGCTGGAGGCGATCCTGCGGCGCGCACCGCGGCACGCCCCGACACTGGAGAAACTTCTGGATTTCGTTCTCGGCGCGGGCGACGACCGCCGCACCGCGGAACTTGCCGCGCAACTGGAGCAAATCCACACGGAGCGCGGAGACGTACGCAGCGCGGAACGGTTCGAGGAACTTCGCCGCCGCTTCCAACGCGCTGCAGGTTTGACGGACGAAGAGTTGGCCCCACAACAAGCTGCGGCGCCTGAACTTCAGTCGACTGTTGCGGAAGTGGCACCAGAGCAGCCTGAAAGGACTGAGCCCTCTGCTTCCACCAAGGAAGAGGTCCACGAAGTCGATCTGTCGGACGAATGGGCGTCGATGCTCAACGACACTCGGACGGCGGAGCCTGCCGCCAAGGGGCCCACCGCCCACGAAGATGGTGCGGCAGAATTTGAAGTCCCCATCGAAGCTGCGCAACCCGAGAATACGAATCCTTTCGCTGAGAGTTCCGCAAAAACGCCTGCCGTGGGGGGAAAGCCCGAAATTTCTATTCGACGGGAATCTCACGAGACCGCGTCGATTTTCGAGAAGGATGCTTCGTCGACAGAATCTGCCGAGCCTCTCTTGCGCGCGGAACTACCGGCTGCGGCCAAACCTCCCAAGGAAAAACGACCGCCGGCCAAGGAGAAAACTAAGGCGCCAGTACCGGAGTTCGACGCAGAGCAAGACTACGAACTGGTTCTCGACGCCGAGCCGCTCGAGCCCGCGCACGAGCAGAAACCTCCGAGTCCTCCGCCGAACCGTCGCAAACCGGAGCCGGTACACCAAAACGCTGCGGCGCCGGCGGCGGGCGAAGAGAGCTTCGCTTCCGACCAGTTTCTCGCGGAACTCGCCAATGAGATTGACCAACTTGGCCTCGGCGAACTTACCGGTTCGACTCCACGAGCGCCTGCGGCAGGAAAGAATTCTTCCAAGGCTGCGCCCGCGCCTCCACCTGCGGCGAACTCCTTAGAGAGCAGTCCGCTTAAGGAAGTCTTCGACGAATTTCGCGCGGAGCTGGGGGAAATGGGAGCGGAAGAGGAAGACCTCGAGACACACTATAGCCTTGGTATCGCCTTCCGCGAGATGGGTTTACTCGAAGAAGCGATCAGCGAGTTTCAGAAGGTGGCCAAGGCCACGGATCGCGGCCGCGCGTTCCGCTACACCATGCAGTGCTGCACGCTCCTGGGACTTGCCTTCATGGAAAAGGGACAACCGGGCGTCGCAGCGATCTGGTACGACCGTGCGCTGCACACTCCGGACCTCGACCCGGAAAGTGTCCTCGCATTGCGGTATGATTTGGGTGTAGCACAGGAGTCGGCGGGCGAGCCGGACGCGGCGCTGAAGAGTTTTTCCCAGGTCTACGCGATGAACATCGATTATCGCGATGTGGGTGAGCGCATCGCCGCTCTTCAGAAGCCCACGCGTTGATGTTTTGGGTCCACTCGCCGGGCCCACCCTTCATTCATGAATAGAATGCTCAGCGCTATGCTGGTGGTCGTCCTGTGCATCATGGGCGCAATCCTGTTTTATCTGCCGTGGACCTCGATCTGGGAAAAGAATTACTTCCTCAGCCATTTCCCTTCGCTAATGCGCATCCTGCTTCATCCTGCGTTTCGCGGCGCCGTAAGCGGACTCGGCGTGCTGGACATTTTCTTGGCCATCAACATGATTGGACCTGAGCCCGCTCCTGCGCCATCTGCCGCGTCCCGTGTGCGCCCCCAGTAATCCGCTTGCGCGGCCGGATTTCCCGTTGCTCTGTTACGTCACAGACCGCCACGCCCTGCCGGTGGCAGAGCCGGGAGATTCGCTCGCAGCGTTGACTCAAAAGATTGAACAGATCGTCGCCGCTGATGTCGACTGGGTGCAGATCCGCGAGAAGGATTTGAAGGCGAGCGAGCTCGCCTCGCTTACCAGGCAAGCTTTGCGCGCTGCAGCGGGTTCGTCCGCCAGGCGTTCTTCCGCCACTCGCGTCTTGGTCAATGATCGGCTTGATGTGGCCGTCGCCGAGCGCGCAGACGGCGTGCATCTAGGCGAGAGGAGCTTGTCGGTTGAAGAAGCCAAACGCTTGATTCACCTTCGCTTGCCGAAGGCGTCAACCCCAGAGGCTTTCCTCACGGGCGTGTCTTGTCATTCGCTGGAATCCGCGCAAGCCGCTGAACGTTCGGGGGCCGATTACATTTTCTTCGGCCCCGTCTTCGCGACGCCATCAAAGGCGTCGTTCGGGCCTCCGCAAGGCACAGAACTTCTCCAGGAGGTTTGCCGCACGGTATCCATTCCCGTGCTGGCCATCGGCGGCATTACGCCGGAAAACGCCGGCTCCTGCTGCGATGCGGGTGCTGCGGGTATTGCAGCGATCCGCCTTTTCCAGGATGCGGTCGATCCGATCGGCACGATCCAACGATTACGTCAACTCGTCACGGGGTCCCACCGCCGCCGATAACCTGGGGGTCAAACGCGTGGTTGTCCACGGTTATCCGATATTCGTAAACCGTGAGCTGCGCATGATGCTTTGTTTTTGCAGATTTGGCGTGCCCGTTGTCAAACTTCTTTCCGTCGTCTACGAAGGGGGAATCTTTTTTGAACTCGACGAGAAACGTGTGTCCGTTTGGATTCCACGTCACCGTGTCGCCCTCGCAGACGTACACCGCTTGCGGCTTTGCCCCGTCCGTTGTGTTCACGTCTACCGTTTGATCGGCGCAAGTAAACTTCACCGTCCTTTTTTCAACTTCCGGTTTCATGCAGCCGCTCGCTCCACACATCAGAAGTAGAACCAGGGCGAATCGGCTTGCGGCGCAGCACCGCACGGGAATAGAACGCATTTCGTCCTCCTTCACACTATTTCGACCGCTGGATCAACTTGAGGAACCTGGGATTGGCCCGTAAACCATCAAAGTTTGGCGTGTCACGCAAGGTTGCTGGCGATATGCCCGCCGCGACGGCTTTTTCGAGGGCGTCAAGGGCGCGTTGCGTGTCCCCGAGTTGTTGATAGACAATGCCGGCGTTGAAGATCAGTCCTGGGTTCTTTGGATTGAGGCGGAGCGCGGCTTCCAGATTGTCTAGCGCCGGCTTTCGTTCTCCCCGCATGGCGTGGTACATGGCAAGACTGCTCAGTACCTCGGCGTCGCGCGGGTTGACACGGAGTTTTTCTTCTCCCAGCGCGATGCCTTTGCCATAGGCTGCCTTGGCTTCGGCGCGCCTGTCCGGAGCCCAGTAATAAGCGTCGCCCAGGTTTCCCCACAGCAGATAATTTTTGGAGTCGAGTTGTGTGGACTGGTCGAACGCGTCCGCCGAATCCGCGTAGCGATGCAACTGGAAATATGCCGCCCCCAGGTTCGATGTCGCATCCGCCGTTTTCCGGATTTCCAGCGAGCGTTGCAGCAGCGGAATCGCCTCCGAGTATTTGCCTTGCAAAATGCGCACCCCACCGAGGTTGTAGTAGCCGGTAAAACTATCCGGCGCAAGAGAGACCACCTGCGAGTACATCGCTATAGCGTCTTCGTAACGCGCATGGCGCATGTAAAAAAGACCAAGCCAGTTGTACGTCGCCCAGTAGTTGGGGCGCATCGCAATAGCCTGCTTGAACGTCTTTTCGGCTTCATCCAACCGGTTGAGCTGCTCGTACACATAGGCGAGACCTGCATGCGCGGCGTCGTTCGTCGGCTCCGACTCGATCCCCCGGCGGTATTCCTCAAGCGCCTTCTCGTAGCTCCCGGTGCCCGCAAAAACGCGGCCGAGACAGATGTGCGCTGCCGCAAGCAAGGCATCGCGCGCAACCCCCTTCTGGCAGTTCTCAATCGCCGCATCCGCCCACTCTTTGTCATGGGTCAACTGGTATTTACGCCAGTAGGCTTCTCCAAGTCCCGCGTTGGCAGTGGCAAAGGCCGGGTCCTTCTTAAGCGCGTAGTTGAAAACTTTGATGGCATTGTCTACATTTTCGGGCTTGACGTAATCTTGTAGGTAGCCGCGCCCTTGCAGATAAAAATCGTATGCTGCAGGCTCGGTCGTGCCGTGCGCTTGCAGCGCGCGCTTCTCCTGCGGTTGCAGTTCTAATTCCAGCGCTTGGGTCACCCTCTCGGATACCTGATCCTGCAGTGCGAAGGGGTCGCCGCGCGGCGCTGTAATGGTTCCCCCGCGCAATTGCTGGTGAGAGCCGGCGTCCACCAGAGAGTAATTTACCCGCTCCTGGTCCGCCGCGTGTTGCACGCTGATGACTAGGCCGAGGTTGATGCCGAATTCCGCGCGCGCAGCATCGACGGTTGTGACTCCGCGTGCACGCACTTCGCTTGCCGGAATCACGGCCAAAGGGTGCTTTTCGGTCAGCGCGGTCAGGCGCGACGTCAGGGTCTCTACCAGGCCGTCGTTAAATGCGCCGTCCTCAGATCCCGTCGCGCCGCTGGGGGGCAAGACCGCAAGCTGCACCCTTTCAGGAACGCTGATGCCGCCCTTGCCCGCACTCTTCAACACTTTATTGTTTCGCGGCAGCAGGCCTAGTCCGACACTCGCCAAGAACAGGGCTGCCAAACCCAGCGAAACCCATAGCACGGGCTTCCAGGTAACCCATGCCGTCTTCACCGGCGCAGGCACTGCTACGGCTGTGCCGCTTATTTCCAGCGCTTCCAGAGCGGCACGCAACTCGCTTGCGCGCTGATAGCGCCGCGACTGCTCCTTCTGCAGACACCGCTTGATGACCGCGGCAAGCCCTGCAGGAACATTCTCCGGCAGCGGCGGCATAGGCTCCTGAATGATCGCGGTGCACAGCCGGTACAGGTTGTCCCCGCGAAAGGGCCGCGTGCCCGACGCCATTTCATACAACAGGACGCCCAGAGACCAGATATCGCTGCGCGGCCCGGTTTCTCGGCCTTCCAGTTGTTCTGGCGACATGTACGGGAGTGTTCCGGTCAGTCCGACGCTGCTTTCCGTCGCCACGCCTTGCGTGGTCTTGCGCTGAAGTTCTTCGGGATCGTTGCGCTTGGCCAGGCCAAAATCGAGGATTTTCGCGTTACCGTTCGGCGTCACAACCACGTTCGCGGGCTTCAAGTCGCGGTGCACAATGCCGCGTTCGTGCGCGTGCTCGAGCGCGCCGGCGATCTGCCGGCCGTATCGCAGCAACGTTTCCACGGCCATCCCGCCATCGCGCAGGAACTCTGAGAGCGGCCGGCCCTCAACGTATTCCATGGCGATGAACATCTCCCCTTCTTGCTCTCCGACTTCATAGATCGTGCAAATATTGGGGTGATTCAGGGAAGATGCGGTGCGCGCTTCGTCGCGAAAGCGCTCGACGCGCTTAGGATCCTGGACAATTTGCGAGGAGAGAAACTTCAGGGCCACGGTGCGGCCCAAGGCCGTGTCTTCGGCTCGATAGACCACGCCCATTCCGCCGCTGCCCAGCGGATTGAGTAGACGGTAATGCGACACTACGGAGCTTGGCAACGGGCACCGCCGGCCACGCAGAATCGGCCTGGAAGGACGGCGCAGCGATCTGCGCCCTATCCGACAGATGCAGCGCATCTTAGGCTGCGTAGCCGCGCAAGTCAATGAAGTCCATAAATGCTTGCGAAAAACGCAAATCCGAGCAGAAACGCGGCCAGAGTGCGGCTCTGGGCAATCTTGATGTCAACCAGCTCGTTTCCAATGGAGTTTAACCGGCGCTGACACGTACACGTGCAGCCTTCTTGCGCTTGTACAAGTGCCGGTCTGCGGCTTCCAACAGCTCCGGCGCTGTGCGTCCGTCTTCCGGATAGATGCTGACACCGATGCTGACCGTCAGCGGCGGCCTTTCTTGCCCATCGCGGAATGCCCGCTCCACGCGCTGCGCAATACGGTTTGCCATTCCGGGGTCGGCGTCGATCAGTACCACTGCGAACTCGTCGCCTCCGTACCGCGCCGCCAGATCCGTCGCCCGGGAGTGCTCCTTGATTATCTCCGATAGCCTCTTGAGCGCACGATTTCCCACCAGATGGCCGTATTTGTCGTTGATCGCTTTCAATTCGTCCAGGTCCAGGAGGAGCAGCGCGAAAACGTGGCTGCTGCGCTCGGCCCGGCGCACTTCACGCTCCAGCGTATCCATGAATTCGCGGTAATTGGCCAGCCCCGTCAGTGCATCGTGTGTCGCTTCGTAACGGATCTGATCCTCGCGCTTCTTTCGTTCTGTAATGTCGATGCCCGCGGCGACGCAACCTTTGATTTCACCGGACGCCGCGCGCAGCGGGCTGAGATGAACGGCAAAATGATGGTTGCCGTGCTGATACTCGAAATAAGAGGAGACACCTCGTAGCGCTTCGGCATGCTGCGCGATGGGCGCAGCGTGAGGATCCTGGCATTTCAAGTAGTCGTAAAGCGTTCGCCCCGCCCAGTCGTTCGCCTTGACCTGCGATGGACCGAACCCCGCTCCCAAATTAGAGGTGATTCTGAGATTTTGATCGGTCGTCCAGAGTATCGCGGGCATCTGTTCCGCCAGTAAATGGAGTTGCTCGTCAGCCGCGGGGCTCTGCACCTGCAAGCCTTCGCCTCTGGCCGTCTCCACGATTCCGGTGACCGCGCCGGTTTCGTCGCGAACCGCAGCCCGCTTCAGGGCCACGCCGATTCTCAATCCATCTTTCCGCAGGCGCTCTGTATTCTCACAGCAAGCGAAGGTTCCGTCTTTGGCGGCCCGCAAAAACTGTTCGTAAGCTGGTATTTCGTAGATGGGCAGAAGCATGTTTACCGGCTGCCCGGTGATTTCTGCGGCGGCATAACCGTAAAGCTGCTCCGCCCCGCGGCTCCAGGAGTGGATGGTGCCGTCGACTGAAAATGAGAGTAGACCGTCCTCCGCGGAGGACAGTATCGCGGCAAGCACATACTCCGGCCGCTGGGTGGGGGCCATACTTGCTTCTCGTCTTTCAGAACGGGGAGGGCGTTCGTTAGAACGGCCAGGGTTTCCTGCCGGCGAGAGGGTCGGGCCAGGCGGGCAATGCAGTACACAAACTGCACATGCAGGTTATCACTTCCAGCTTAATTAGCAATACGGCTGAATCGTGACTATTACTGTAACGCCAACCTTCCATGCTCGCTAGAGACCGGCTTTGGCCGCGTCATTCAGAATCATTGCCAGCCGTATCCCGGCTTGCGCCAGCCGCTCCTCAACCACCGATGCCGCCTGATCCCGGTAAGCCGGACCGATCACGAGGTGTTTGTGCAGCATGCGCTGTGCGATGTTGTTGTCATCCGAGCACGCGTTCACTGGAACGTCCGGCTCGATCGCGACTGGTTTGCTGAAAGCCCCATATGCCGTTTCCGCGGCATGGTCATGGCTTTCCCAAGCCCACGCGTCCAACTGCATCCCGCCTTGCTGCCAGGCGGCGAACGAGCTTTCGAACGCGGCATCCAGCGTGTCCGCAAACTCCGCGGGATCTGCTCCGAGCATCTGGCTTTCCGGAATCTCCGTATCCCAAACGTGATGGAGATTCGGAATGTAGGAGTTATTTCTGAGGTGCGGATTCCGCGTGAAGTATTTTACCGGAACACAATTTCCGCCACGGTCGCTGTTGGTCGAGCCGTGCAACGGCTGGTGCAGGTCGCCCACAAAATGAATGATAAATCGCAGCGCCGCGGCACGCTTCGCCCCGGGCGCGTTCTTATCTTTCAGAATGGCGAGCTGATTCGTAATGGCTTGTGTCACGCAGCCACCCGCACCACAAAAAGCCTGTGCCGAGCCTTGCGTCGCGCTCAACGGGATATCAATAAAGTGCCACGGCGCGGTGGCCGGATCTCGGCTACGCTCATCGTCGGCCCAGGTGGAAGAATCCACGAAGGGGTCCAGCCCCCTTTGTCCGCAATACCGTTTCAATTGCGGATCGATGGGATTTGCCGTCAGCAGCGCAAGCAGCGCTTGTTTCGCCTGGGGCGTGAGGTGCTTCTCCGCCAGGGCCGCCACGGTTTCATGACCGCGGCAACCCCACGCTTCCGCTGCTGGTGCGCACGCGAGAAAAGGCAAGCACAGCGCGAGACACAGACGCACCAAAGGGCGCTTCACTTGAGCCTCCCTACGCGCTCAGCCAGCGCCCGATGGGGCGCCAGGACTCGGTATGATCGCAAATCACTCGCAGCGTAGCGGTTATCGGTATCGCCAGCAGTAGTCCCATGCCGCCCCATACCCAGCCCCAAAATAGCAGCGAGATGGTGATGGCCACGGCATTGAGCCGCACCCGGCGGCCCACCAGTTGCGGCGCGACAAAGTTCAGCGCCAGCACATGAATTGCAGTCAGGCCGCCGGCAATCAGCAGAAACGAGCCGATGGTCTTCCACTTCGCCAGCGCGATTAAGAACGCCGGCAGCCACGCCATCACCGCCCCGATGTAGGGCACCATATTGAGCAGGCCAGAGACGATTCCCGTCAGAATGGGATAGTCCATGTCCATAAACCAGAAGAACAGACTGCTTGCGGTAATCACTATCAACGTGACGAGGGTCATTCCCGCAAGGTAATCGCGCAAAACCTCGCGCATATCCTCCAACGTTTCTTTCACCTGCGTTCGCCGCGACACCGGAAACAGTTGCAGTGTCCCGTGCCACAACTCGCGTTTCCCCGCCAGCATGAAAAAGACTAGAAACGGCACGAACGTTACTTCCAGGAATAACGCATATAAGGACCCGATGCCTCGCAGTATCAACGTGCGCAACACGCCTGGCTCCGTACGCGCTTCCGCGCGCGGGGCGTTCGCCGCCTCCGGCCCGATGTCCGTCACGCGCCCCTCGAGACCGCTGATTTTGCCCTCCACCGTGCTCGCCGCCTGCTTCAGCATGCCGCCATATTTCGGCCAGTTCGCGGCAAAATCCGCGGTGCGTTCTCCAAGTCCATAACCGACCGCGACCAGCACGGCGATGAGAATCAGCACCATAGTCATCGCACCTATGGTGCGTGGCAAATGCACGCGTTCCAGGAGTTCGACCGCCGGATCCAGAAAATACGCGAGCAAGATGGAGAGCAGCAGCGTAATAACCACGCCTTGCGCGTAGTAGCAGAAGAGCAGAATGATCGCCCCGGCGAGCACCCGCAGACTGAACGTGGACCCGCTGATGCGCACAAGGCTTGGCGGCGTATCGGTTGCCGGCACGTAGACTCCGTTCCTACCCCACTCGACGCCCCACAAAAATAGCACACTACCGCAAGCGCCATCGTCCGCGGCGGCGGGTTGCTTCGTTGGCGCTACCACTAGCGCCACCCTATCGCAATGAGCGGCTTGCTGGTGTACAAACATAATCACCATGTCGATTCGCATCGTCCCTGACGAAAACCAGCCTTCCGCCTCCATCGAGATCGCCCTGGACAAGCCCCTGCCCGACTATGACCTTGAACAACCGGACCAGCCCACGCCCCGGGATGTGGACGCAATTTTGGTCTCGCAGGGCTTTCGCGATCTGGTCGACGACACACGCGGCATTTTGATGGACCTGCTGGCCCAGCACACGGCGCACCACCCAGGACTCGATCTCGTTTCAGACTCTCCACTTGAGCTTGCGCAGCTAACCGGCGCGATTTGTCCCGGCAATGATGAAGTGTACAGGCCAGGTCTGTGGATTGTTTTGCAGGATCCGCATGCCAAGCCCAAAACCGCGCTGCCCTCCGCGACCAAGCATCGCGTCGCCGCTATCGCCGCGGAATTAGCCAAGCGGCTGCAACTCGACTGAGAAACTGCTGATTTGCAGATTGACTTCTGCGGCGGTATTGTTCGGTCGTGCACGACGAGAACCGCGCGCTGCCGTAACGGCGGTCGATTGCGGTTCGCGACTCATCAGAGAATGCTGATCGCGCAACGAGGGTTATGCCGGAAGAAAAGGGGCTATTGATTGTCTACACGGGGCCGGGCAAAGGCAAGACGACTTGCGCGCTGGGGACGGCATTTCGCGCTGTTGGCCAAGGATTGCGGGTGCTCATGGTGCAATTCATCAAAGGCTCTTGGCACTATGGAGAACTGGACGCCGCCAAGATGCTGGGCGACGACAAGTTTGAGATTCGGCCGATGGGCCGCGGCTTCGTGAAGGTTGGCGGCGCGGAGACGGATCCCGCAGACATCAAGATGGCGCACGATTGCTGGCAGGCCGGCCGCGACGCCATTTACAGCGGCAAATACGATCTAGTCGTGCTCGATGAGATCAACTACACCATCAGCTATAAAATGCTGGACGTGGACGAGGTTGTGGAGGCGTTGCGCAAGCGGCCGGAGCGGGTGCACGTCATTTGCACCGGCAGGAACGCGCATCCGAAGCTGGTGGAACTGGCCGACCTGGTCACCGAGATGCGCGAGGTGAAACACCCGTACACGAAGGGTATACTGGCTCAACGAGGAATCGACTACTGATTTGGTTGGTTTTCTCTTTCAACTTCGAAACGTCGAATTAAGTTCCTAAAATGACTTGGTTTAAGCGCGACAAAAAATCGATTGATCAGGCCACGCCGCCGGAAGAACGCCGCGTGCGCACGGAAGGCCTATGGGTCAAGTGCGAATCTTGCCGCACCATCGTGTTCCGCAAAGACCTCGAAGCCAATCTCCTGGTCTGCCCCAAATGCCAGTTTCATTTCAAAATGGGCGCAAAGCAGCGCCTGGAAATGCTCCTCGACGGCCGCTGGACCGAACACGACGCGCGCATGACCTCGACTGACCCGCTCCGCTTCGTGGACACCAAGCCCTATGCCACGCGCCTGCGCGAAGCGCGCAAGAAATTGGGCATGTGCGACGCCATCATTACCGCGGAGGGCCAGCTCAACGGCCGGCCTATCGTGTGCTGCGCCATGGAATTCAATTTCATCGGCGGCTCGATGGGCGCGGTGGTCGGAGAGAAGGTAACCCGCGGAATTGAATTGTCTCTCGACACGCGGCAGCCGCTGGTGATCGTCTCTTGCTCCGGCGGCGCGCGCATGATGGAAGGCACCATCAGCCTGATGCAACTGGCTAAAGTTTCCGCGGCGCTTGCCAAGCTTGACGAAGCGAAAGTGCCGTATATCTCCGTGATGACTGATCCCACGACCGGCGGCGTCACCGCCAGCTTTGCCATGCTCGGCGATCTCAACATCGCCGAACCCGGCGCACTCATCGGCTTTGCCGGGCCGCGCGTCATCGAGCAGACCATCGATCTCAACATCGCCGAACCCGGCGCACTCATCGGCTTTGCCGGGCCGCGCGTCATCGAGCAGACCATCCGCCAAAAGCTGCCGGAAGGCTTTCAGCGCTCGGAGTTCTTGTTGGAGCACGGCTTCCTCGACGCCGTGGTCCCCCGCAAAGAGATGAAAAGCTTCATCGCCAATTCCTTCGACCTGCTGCTGAGCTGAAATGAATTACGACGCTGCCGTGCGCTTCTTGCTCTCTCTCGGCAGGGAATTGGCTGCTCCGACGCAGGCGGCCGCCGCAAAATTTGACCTTGAAAACATCTCCGTCTTGTCCGAGCACCTGGGGCGGCCCGATCGCGCGTATCCGTCGGCGCACATTGCCGGGACCAACGGCAAGGGCTCGACAGCTGCGTTTCTGGAATCGATTCTGAGGCAGG
>WNFQ01001828.1_pt1 | contig 15277 bp, 17 predicted proteins | sample 5400171 | NCBI WGS metagenome assembly WNFQ01 (sample SAMN13153356, study PRJNA577476) | soil metagenome | isolation source: 20 cm soil under Madrone tree | place: USA:California | collected 2016-06-14
GACAAGTCCTCTCTTCGAGTCGGCACTCGTTCCTATGATACCTTGTTCGAATCCCTTATCCTGGAACCACTTACGGACTTGCCCATCGTTGGCCCTATTCTTGTCGTAATCGATGGCCTCGACGAGAGGGGGGATACAACCGGTACAACTGGGTTACACACATTCCTTGCCAAAAACCTCATCAAACTCCCATTGAACTTCCGTATACTGATCACGTCGAGACCAGAGCACGCCATCGTGTCTGCGGTCATGGAAGCACCATCAGTCAAGATCAAATACATGAATGATACCGAGCTGGCTTCCGAGACGGATAAGGACATCTCCACCTTTCTTCGGAGGAAACTCCCATTGGATAGGTTCGGAAGTTACGTGGAAGCACTGGCAGTAAAGTCAGAGGGATTGTTCCAGTGGGCAGCGGTCGCCAGTCAACTCATCCTGGATTCTCCCGAGGACTTTGATTATAGCGGGGAGAAATGTATCAAACATCTTTTGGAGCCCCGTACAAATGGCAGTGGACGAGACCCGTTGGACGATTTATACAAAACAGTCCTAGAAGGCTACTTCAAAAACCAAAAGGCACGGGGTCTATTCCGCTCTGTTGTTGGACCACTGATTACTTCAATCGAACCCCTCTCCGTCCGCTCGCTCATTACCCTTCGACACAGCTCCCTCGACAAGGACGATGATGATGCCATTACTGGATTACTCTGTCGCCTCGGCTCATTGTTAAGTAATGTCAATTCATCTGACAAAAGCCTCCCCATCATTCCTCTCCATACATCATTCCGTGATTTCGTCACAAATAAAGACAAGAGCGGCGATTTTTATGTTGACGTCCGTGATGCTCACCGTCAATTGACCCTTTCCTGTCTCGATCTACTACACAATAGCCTGAAATTCAACATCTGCGATCTGGAAACATCGTATCTCGCCAACAATGAGGTCAAAGACCTTAAGACCCGCGTTGATCAACACATCCCACCTGTTCTGTTGTATGCCTGTCGTTTCTGGGGCGACCATTTGAAACACACGGATTTCAAGACGGACCTGTTTGAAAAGGTTGAAAAGTTGCTCAAGGAGAAATTTCTGTTTTGGCTGGAAGCCCTTAGCTTGACCCGAAATATTGGCGTTGCTCCATCGGCGTTCGCAACTCTGAATATGTGGTTGGTGTCGAGTTAGGGTGTGAGTGGAGTATAACTGGTCTGATGAGAGATAGCAACAACTAATTGTGATATTCACAATAGGATACTCGGATAGAGGTTGAGAAATTGAGGTCATTCGTCAACGATGGCTCAGTATTTGTGCGGCATTTCGGGATGGCAATGGCAAAAAGTGCTCCGCATGTCTATCTTTCTGCTCTACCATTTGCGCCAACTTGTTCTCTCGTCTCCACGCATTATTCTAACTCGTTTCCTCGAATCCTACATGTAGAACGTGGTCGGTTGTCTCATTGGCCATCATGCGAGATGGTGATTCCAAATGTTGGGGACTATGTCCGTTCTGTTGCGTTCTCGTCAAATGGCCACCACATCGTCTCAGGCTCTTCCGATGGAACAATTCGTGTGTGGAATGTCACGACGGGAGAGACAGTGGCAGGCCCATTCACTGGGCACACAGATTCGGTCAACTCTGTGGCGTTCTCGCCAGATGGTCACCACATCGTCTCAGGATCGAAGGATCGAACAATTCGTGTGTGGAATGCCACGACGGGAGAGACAGTGGCAGGCTCATTCACCGGACACGGACGTTCGGTCAACTCTGTGGCGTTCTCGCCAGATGGCCACCACATCGTCTCAGGCTCTTCCGATGAAACAATTCGTGTGTGGAATGCCACGACGGGAGAGACGGTGGCAGGCCCTCTCACTGGACACACGGGTCCGGTCCGGTCCGTGGCATTCTCACCCGATGGCCACCACATCGTCTCAGGCTCGAACGATGGAACAATTCGTGTGTGGAATGTCACGACGGGAGAGACGGTGGCAGGCCCTTTTACCGGACACACGGGTTCGGTTCGGTCCGTGGCATTCTCGCCCGTTGGCCACCACATCGTCTCAGGCTCGAACGATGAAATAATTCGTGTGTGGAACGCCACGACGAGAGAGACGGTGGCAGGCCCTTTCACTGGACACACGGGTTGGGTCAACTCCGTGGCATTCTCGCCCGATGGCCACCACATCGTCTCAAGCTCTTCCGATCGAACAATTCGAATGTCAAATATTACAAAAAGGAAAACTGAAAATGAAAATGAAAATGATGTCAACTTCACTGATCACTCCGTGACCAATGACGAGGGATGGATATGCGGTAGTAAAGGTGAACTATTAATGTGGATCCCAGTAATGCATAGGGAACATCTTCACCGTCCAAGCACTATTTGGGTTTCAGGCGAACATGAAACCAGACTAAATCTTTCTAATTTCGAGCATGGACGCAGTTGGGCTACTTGTATAAATAACTAGATACAGTACTGCTTTGCGTGTCAGCAATTTCCAAATTTCCAACAGAAGCTATTCCCGCGTGGTTTGTGTTCCACGGAGAGCCTTAGGTCCCATACAGCAAGAAGAGCCGGAACTTTTTTGGGGTTTTCTGGGCGTGACGGACGTAACATATGTGACAGGGGTAGCATGACATAATACGTGTTTTTTTTTCGATATTTTCTTCGGTGTTTGCCAGACAGTCACAAGGTACGCGATGCGCGATGCGTGATGATACATGTGACTGTCGATGCATGAAATCTTTTTTTGCCCACTTTCACCATCGCTTTTTGTTCCCCTCTTTCCTCCCTCACTTTGGTGCTCTATGTCTGATCTACAGAGCCAACAGGACGACCAACAAGAACCACAGCAACAACAGGACAAAGAAGAGGTATATTCGCGAGAACTCCCGAACTCCCAAGCTGAGCACTCCGAGTCCCGAGCTCAACTGGCAGTCACATGTATCATCACGCATCGCGCATCGCGTACCTTGTGACTGTCTGGCAAACACCGAAGAAAATATCGAAAAAAAACACGTATTATGTCATGCTACCCCTGTCACATATGTTACGTCCATCACGCCCAGAAAACCCCGAAAAAGTTCCGGCTCTTCTTGCTGTATGGGACCTTACGCTCCTACTGTTTTGCCCGCATTGGATGAAATCGAACTGGGTAAGAACTCGTGATAACCAACGCGGATCTGAGCTCGCAGCTTTTCAGCCATTTGTCTCTGCACGCCAAAGAAGATGTCGCCCGGTCAAAGTTTTTTCGCCCCGTAGTTAGACATGATTCGCTGTGGGCTTTCCGAATCGTCGCTGACAGCGCCATGGCCCTTCACCTCGCATTGGCGGCATGGAGCCTGTACATCTGATATCATTGAGAGCGGATCGTGCTAAATGGAGTCGGGATACCAATGTCGATCTATAATGAACCGCTTGAGTTGGATTGTGAACTAGAGGGTTATGGTGTCGGTTCATCTCATTGGTCTACTTAAGTTGTTTGAATGTTCACTGAGACCAAAGTCAACTACACTACAAGCTAGTGGTTGTTCTACGGATGCTTGAGCGAGCAGTCATGCGGGGGATCAACACAAACAGACTCGAAGCATCGTATCTTGCACAATCACCGAAGTATGAAGCTGCCGCAGCACTTTCTTCTAGTACTGCTTACAGGGTCAATCATTCGATGATCTCGGGTGAACGATATAAGACTTGCTTATATTATGAGGACTGAGTCAAGGTATATCTCCCCCGGGCCTTCCGCTGTGATCCTTGGAAACTGGAGGGGTCAGGGGCTGCTCCGAGTCGTACCCCATGGACGGACAGGAAAGGAAAAGAATATGCTTTTTAGGCGTCGCTCATTCTTTCCCTATGCATGACTACGCGTAAGCCCAATGACCATTGTCCCCATGCCGCCCTATGGGAGTTTCATCCGACCCAATATGATTCCCTCGTCTCTAACCTGCGCAGGTGCCCTTCCATCTGACCCTATCCACTGCAAACAAAAATGACATCCATTTTTTTTGGTTCACTCACCAGAGACAAGCTATTTTCTTCTCTTCCACGACTGACTTGTCCAATTCAGTCCCAATGCGAAACGTCCATTTTTCAGCACTCCAGCCGTAACCGTTTCTCAGTTATACTCGGACAACGGTGTCGGCGGCACCCAGCGAAGTGAGAGACAAAAAGTGAGCCTGTCCGATTTGGGATAGAGAGCTTCAATGATGGTTGCGAGGAATTTCATTGAGGGAGTAGTCATCGACGAAGGCCAATTCGCCAGTTCATACGGGGTTAGGGGGGTTAGGGTCAGGTGAATATCAACCAATGAGAACTCGAACTCGGACTCTAACACGGGCGGCGTGACCTCGGAACGAAGCAGACCTTCAAGTTGAGCTTGAGCGCTTCTGGTCGCCCCAGTATATGACTTGTCGACCACAGCACCAGATCGTTTCTGACTCGACCCGGATCTCGACACGCCAACTCTTATCACAGAGCCGACGTCCACATGGCTATTGATCGTCCTCTTTCGGCACTAGCAGTGAAAATTTTCTGATGTGCACTGACAGAAGTACCCCGGAGGCCGGGACTGCAACAAAGGACCGAGGTAGTAACTCTCAAACCTCGTCCGTGCTCTCACCCGATTTCACTGTCGAAAATTCCATCCGGTTCTCCATTGTTACCGACCATCACACTATGACCTTTCTCTTCAATGAGGTACTCTCCGAATTCCATGAATGCTGGACCCGGGGCCTGGTTAAGCTAGGCTGTCCTGCAGCCATATCTGCGTCGTATGAGCGCCATCGTTTATGTCCGATCGGTCTACGCTTATCGCTGTGAGCCAGGTGTGCACGAATGCGCTCTCCCATTCTCTTTTTGGATCAGAGTCGGTCATGTAATTGACCTGTAGCACATGTCGGATCCACGTATCGTGTCGGGATCGCATGTCCCCCCAAATTTTCTACCAATGACTCGCCCGGTCTCACCATAAAACAAGACGTATGCGCTTTACTGGTCGCCGTGGCTAGCCGTACACTTGACTCCGGAGCGGTTACCTACGGTTGTACCAATGACTCGGACGCGGCCTCTGCCATGTCAGTAAGGACGCCCCACCTTCAATTGACAATCTAGAAGCTATTCCTTCTTGGCTGACGTGAGACGCGTAAAACATAATTATCCGACGGTTAAACAATGCGCCCTCCACTTCCTACTGAGGTACTTTCCTTTCCAGAAGGAGCCGACTTGGCTTTAGCCTCCCTTTCCACTGCATGAGTTCCGGAAACTCTGGGCTAGAGGCTAGATGGGGTATCGCCCCATTTTTGCACAGTGAAGCGAGTTATCCCGGCGCCACATCGACGTGGATGTCTTTAACTCCAATAAAATTTCTATCGAGGGTGACATCTTGAAGACTTATAAAAGGGAGGCATAAGCTGGCAGTACAGTGTAACCGTATCCTCAGAACCGTCGAGATGAATACTCTGCTCAGCCTAACTTGTCTCCTGGTGGCCGTGATGGCGCACGTCACCTATATCTATTTTCGCCGTCGAAACTCTTTCTTGAGGAAACTTCAAGGACCAGAATCGACGTCATTTTTGCTGGGTGCGTATCTCGACTTATTCCCATCTGTGCTCATCTCCTTATGCAGAATCACAGGGAACGAGGGTGACATCCGTTACCAAAATGAGGTTGGAGACACCGAATTTGAGTGGATGCGGAAATACGGTACTGCATGGCGTAGAAGTGGGCCGCTAGGGGTGAGGTTCCTTTGAGAGTCATATGAAGTCTCACTCTCCTAAACCGGAATGCGCTCAAAGATAGATCATCTTTCGCTAGCAGACCCGAAGGCTTTGAAATATGTCCTCCACACGTCTGGTTATCGATTTCCAAAGGGACGAGATGTCAACCAGAACATCAAGCTAATGGTAGGCCCAGGAATCGCATGGGCCCACGGTCCGTGGATCTTAGTGCTTCCCCGTTGCCATTGCAATCACTCATTCGCTTTAGGAACGGACCATCAACGCCAGAGGAAGATCATGACCCCGGCATTCCATGCTCCTCAGCTCAGAACTTTCCTTCCGTTGTTCCTGGATGTGGCATTGAAGGTTGGACATCTACGTTGACTTGGACATACTTAACACGTATTAAACAAGTGATCTGCCGCTCTCGACAGCTCACCCAGAAGTGGAAGGACCAAGTCATTTCCTTGCACCCCACAGGACAGCCTGTCATTAACGTGACCACATGGCTCTCACGCACAACCCTGGACATCATTGGCCAAGGTAAATGCTCTATTTCTATCTAGACGGTTTTTACATGATTCCATGCCTAGCCGGTTTTGACTTCCACTTCGGCTCCCTTGACAATGAGAAGACGCAGCTAGCAAGCCAATATAAGAACTTGTTGTAGGTTGATGCGTCTTGCACCTACATTCAAAGAATTGACAATGCCGTGACTGGACAGCATCGATTCGACGCTCTACCCTTCGCGCTTGGACCTAGTTTTCAAGGCCTTGTGGTGCTATATCCCAGATCCTTTGCTCCATTATGTCCGCTACCTCCCTTTACGCGAGTACCGTCGGTTCCGTACGTTTTTGGACTTTTCGGAAAGCTTCTCGCGCGACATCGTCAGGCAAAGTACAGAAAAAAGTGACGGGAAGGACATGATGAGCGTCCTTCTGCGCGCTAACGCGTCCGAAAACCCCACCAACAAGATGACTGAACAGGAGGTCATATTCCAGATAACGTGCGTTATTGCTGTACCTTCTCCCCTAAATATGATTCAGGTTGTTGCTTGCTTACGCCTTCCCCGCATACAGTACACTGCTCCTTGCAGGGCATGAGACCACCGCAAGCTCCTTGACTTGGTTTCTTTGGGAGATCGCGAAACATCCTGAGTCCCAGGATCGTATACGGGAGGAGATCGCGGCTTTCCGTAGGCAGAGAGGGGAAACCCCGTTCTCCGCTGTGGATCTTGATAATATGACATACACCCAAGCTGCTTTGAAGGTACCACTATGCCGCTTCATGGAACTCGCCTTCTCTGATGATCGATCATTCCCTCTCAGGAGTCAATGAGGCTGCACCCCATCGTCTGGACACTTCGAAGAGTTGCGGGATGCGACGATGTGATCCCTTTGGACTTCCCCGTCACAACGAATTCAGGCGAACAAATATCGTCTATTCCGATCAGAAAGGGCACCCCCATTGACATTTACATTGACGTATATAATCGGTGAGCTCCAATGGTTTCATAATGTATAAATGATTCACGCCGTCCGGACAGTTTACCGCAAATTTGGGGACCGGACAGTGACGAATGGAACCCTGAACGTTTCCTTGATCCCGAAAAGAAACCAACCTCTGTGGGGGTCTTCGCTAACTTGTAAGTGATATACAACACTGGCGTACTTATCTGACAGCCATAACTCCCCAAAGGTTGAACTTCTGTGAGTTTATGTACAATACTCTTCATTATTCCCCTCGTCTGACGTATCGAACAGCTGGGGGCCTTCGCGGTTGCATCGGTTGGCGGTTCTCGTGAGTCGACCCGACTAATCAATACCCTGCGTCTTGGGGTTTGGACAGAACTGACGAGATAACGACTGCAGCGTACTCGAATTGGCAGTTCTCGTAACGACCTTGCTCGAGAACTTCGAATTCTCCCTTCCGCCTCAGACCGAGAAGACACGGATCTATCGCAAGCCAAGCGCCGCTATGTGCCCTATGGTAGAAAACGAGCCAGGATCGTGGATGGGATTAGTTGTCAAGGCGCTGGCATGAATGAACCATTTCGATGTCGGTGCAGAGGTCGATCTATATGACCTATGTCTTTCTTGTACTAATCACTGTCAATACGGTGGAAGCGAGAGCACCGAATGATTTGCTGTGATTTTCAATCAGTCTTGTTCAGGAACTATACGAGATGCCGTCTTTAATAATAGGGGGGTCGATTCATATACGGCAATTCGATTGAAACATGGCATGCGTAAATCTGTCTGTCAAAATCCGGAAGTGCTACAGTGGCGGTTCTGATGACCTTTCCCTTCGGTGTTCCTCACCACGTGCGCGTCTCCCATTACCAGTCAGGCGGATCGCCACAGCCAGTGGCATCGCATGCAAACAGGGTGACATGTCATGATGATGCTCCCCTGGCTCCCCATGATTACCTTGCTGTACATGTGCATTACATTCGCAAGAACCGCCGCCGCGGGGGGGAGGGCTTATTCAGTTCCGGGTTTCGCGAACATCGCGCATGCATGCCCCCAAATAAAGTTAACCTAGCCTAGCCTAGTCGGAAAAAAAAAAAAGAACATCTTGAAAAGAAATAAAAACGCGGGATTCTGACGGCGGGCGGGCGACCCGCAGCATTCAATGCCATTCATTCCTTTTGACGTGAAAATACGACGTCAAAGAAGGTAGCGTAACGCATTGCGGCGGGCGGGGGTGATGGTCCCTGTCCTGCTCTGAGGTCCGAGTCGGGTCTCCCGGACTTGGGGGGGGTGGAAACTTTGAAGAGTTTCGGGCCCGATGCGTCCAGTAGTGACCGCACCGCGGCGTAGCCTGTGCCGCATAGGCTAGCCTAATGTAGTATTTAGTTAGTCTATTTAGTTAGTCTATTACAGGCCGCCGCGTACCCTCTTCCCAAAAAGACAATAAGAAAAGAAGACGCCCAGTGTAACGTATCATTTGAACATTCACGTTCATTCACAACGATGATACAGATCAGATCAACGGACGAGAGCCACGGGCTTGTTAACGGAGAAGTCGCATACAGTACATTGGCCGTAATAGGGACAAGTCACGGTAACTTTCCCTGCGAATCATCCTCCGATTGCCAGAGAGCCGTGACTGATAGAGGCTGTGCCGCCCTGGTCTTCGATATTAAGAAAAGGTTCACCAGCGTCTCACCAGGGGGGGAAGCAAACGATCTAGAAAAAAAAAACGGAATACAGTAGAAGAAAAGTGGAGCGATGAGCGGAATATGCAGGGCATATCGCGCGCGGAAGTCGTTGAAATTGAAATATCGAATGTTTGGCCGAGACATGTTCGTCCACTTCGGCGATTTACACAAGCGAACTGCGATGCTGGGGGAACCGGAATACATGCCGCGGCCGCGTGTTCGTGAGGATTTGTAAATTGTCACGTAACATTTTACAGAAAGTCCTATTGTTGTATACTGGTCCGGGGGTAGAAAAAATGAAATTGGGACGAGGTAATGTGGGGCAGAGATAGTGAATAACTTAGAGCGGTAGGCAGATCCGGCGGCCGGGGGGGAACCTCACATGGACGCGTCAAGTCCTTCGCTCCAAGTCTTCTAGACGGACGGTCGGGGGTGGGTTTGGCGGCTGGGCGGGTGCGACGCCCCATTCCGGTAAACCTTTTGGTCTCTCGATGCGCTTCGGTTCCCATTCCTCGTGACTCGCCGCACTCAGCTTCTACATTAAAAAAAAGTAAACAATCACATTCACAAATGTGGAGAGAGAGAGAGAGAAGAGACTGACGAAATACTCCTCACGGGCGTCAAATTTCTTTCGATTTCGATCGAGCCCGAGCTCCTGTTCGCGACTCATCTAAAAGAAAAGAAAAAATTTAAGAGGAACGATGAGTAAAGGCATGGAAAGTAAAAAAGAAAAAGAGAGGGGGGGGATGCTCGTACCTGGGTAACCTTCTGGCTGTGCAGGTCGTATCGTGTTTGTGTGAACGCCTGCAGACCGAAGGATGCGCCGACCATGACGAGAAGAAATGGAACGCCAAACAGCGCGGGGTGTTTCTTCAGCCGCCGATGGAGAGGCGACTTATTCAATGGTCTTGAAGGAAACGTTGGCATTGGGTGTATAGAGCTGGACTGGACTGTGCTATGGAGCAGTCACGGAGCGGAGCCGCGGCGGAAGGCGTGGGCACGTGCCATCATGAAGTACCGGAGCTGGCTGGTGTTCAGTTCAGACCCCAGATTCCGTTTATTAACCGACCGGGGCAGAAAGTTCCAGAAAGTGAAAGTTCCACTGAAGGACAGCCACAACAACAAAACAACAACAACTACAGTATCGAAAAAAGAAATATCGCGTGAAAATGACGGTCCAGTCAAAATTTATAGTAATTGTCCCTGTGCTATCCTCGCTCCAGTCGCCCAACGACACCCTCCGCCTCACCTCGCGCCTGCCCGAGTTCAGGATCAATCGCCGCAGTAGCGGACACAACAACTACGGCAGCAGCCACCTTGGGCGACTGCTCCGTAGCGCCCAGATGTGGGTCGATCCCGTCCGCTGGCGCACCCGGCTGCGTAGGCGGGGGCGGTGCGAACGTGCCAAATGGGGACGGCGCGACGAGCGAGCGGTGGAAGCGTGCACGGAAGTCGTTAGCCTGAGGTGGTGGCGGTTGTGGTGGCTGCTGTTGCTGTTGCTGTTGTTGCTGGCTTTGGTCGGCTGTCGGGTAGGGCTGACCTACAGCTTGGGCATCGCCCATCTCGACCGCTGCCGCGAAAGTCGCCGGCGGTGGAGGGGCACCCCCGAGCGGATGGCCATCGGGGGGTTTCCCTGCATTTGCCGCGACCTGCGCATGTTGGGCATAGTGTAACCGACGCTGCGGTGGGGATTGATAGAAGGAAAAGAGGTTGAGTGGGAACGTGTGGCAGCAGAAAGAAGAAAGTACCTGGTGATCCCATTGATCCCAAGCCTGCGCGATGATCGGTTCGAGGGAGGCGAGCTCTTCATTGGTCATGGACAACGTGCGAAGGATATGCTGTTTGAGCAACGGCGCGCACGAAAACGAAAGCAGCAGCGTCGACGCGAACGTCTGACCACCATTATGACCCTGCGTGAATCCAGGATCCGGTTGACCGGGTATAGGCGGCTGCTGTCCCAACTCGTGCTGCAGCGCGGCAAACGGCGCGCCGTCTGCAGCAGCGGCAGCGGCCGCAAGGCGGTACTGAATGTCCTCCAACTCTTGCACGCCCCCGAGCTCGTTTCCCATGTCGAGTCCGAGCTCGCGGAGCTTCTTCTGCTTTATCAGCGCGCGGTGTTTGCGTTGTCGTTCCCGAGCGGCGGTCCGTACACGCTCGCGACGAGAAAGTTCGGCGGTGGAGAGCTCCGTGGGGGGTGGGACAAAGGGTTGCCCCGTGGTCGGCGCGATAGCCGATTGAGGGGGGGCCGTCAGAAGGGGTTGTTGAGGGTGCGTGACGGCGGCAATGACTGGCGGTGGAGGTTGTTGCTGTTGTTGTTGTTGCTGCTGCTGCTGCTGTTGCTGCTGTTGCTGCTGGGCGGCGGCTGCCATACCTGCGAGACCATTTTGTAAACTGGCGTTGCGATCGCGCTCTCGCTTTCGTCTCTGCCGCTCGGCAGCCTTTTCCCGCTTATGTCGCTGGCTGGGTGACTCATTTTCGCGTGAGCGCTTTGCCGAGGATGTGGGCATGGTCGGAAGGGTGTTCTGGGGTGCTGATGGCTGCAATGCGGGATCCATGGACAACGACAAGGCAATTTATTTGGAACGGGCGGGAGGAGACCAGCCCAGACGGACAGCTAATGATCAGGACAATCACAGCCCGTGCTGTTTTGACTCCTTTTCGGATTGATTGAGAGGCGTCGAATCGGTGACAAGTTCGTGACGGGGGAGTGACGGTAAGAGCTGAGGAGCTGTCACATCGCCTTTTATACCATTTCATGCCGTAAGCACAGCCACTCTATGTATTCTTTATCATACTCTCTCTTTCAGGTCCCACTCCGATCCATTCTATCGATATCCCTAGATACTCTTCGATGAATCTTACATACTTCTTGCAGTTCTCGGGCAATTCTCCGTATGATGACGCGGCACCGATCGACGACTTCCAACCAGGCAGGGTAACATATGACACCTCGGCCGTCTTCAGAATGTCCAGATTCGCTGCGGCCGAGCCAGATTAGCGCAAAGCAAGACCAAAACAGTAGAAAAGCCTCTGTCACAACTAACCGGGGAATCCAAGGAGTTCCTTCCCATCCACGGTGTATTTCACAGCAACTTTGATTTCCTCGAGGTCATCGAGAATGTCTAGCTTCGTCAAATTGAGCGTATCATAGCCATTGATTTGACATGAATGCTTCATCACGACAAGGTCCAGCCAACCACAGCGCCTCCGGCGGCCGGTGGTCGTTCCGAACTCGCGCCCGATCTCCTGGAAGTGTACCCCAACCTCCTACCCAGCAGCAATACATACAGTATGAGTGCATATCGTTGATCGTGTGTCCCACGAAATACGCACATTGAGTTGTTCCGTGGGGAATGGCCCACCGCCAACGCGAGTCGTGTACGCTTTCATGACACCGATGACTTTTCCGATCCGACGTGGCGGAACACCGAGGCCGGTGCAGATACCACCAACGGCCGTAGAACTGCTCGTCACGAACGGATACGTCCCATAGTCGATGTCAAGCATCAGCGCGTTCGCGCCCTCGACGAGGATGCGCTTGCCCGTGGCCAGCGCCTGGTGTATATACACGACGCTGTCAATGACGAAAGGACGTAATCTCTCCGCCAACACCTGTGTGGCTATGGGTTAAACCAATGACGTCTGATTGAAGGAGGGGAATGTGCGCCTGTGCAGGCGCACGCACGCGACGAATTCGAGCATCTCACCTGGTAGCGCTTAATTTCGCCTTCGGTGTCATATTCAAAGTATCCGTAGCGTTTGTACCTCCCTTCCACGATCTTGCGGAACTTGTCCGCGAACGCGGGGTCGAAGAGGTGGTGCACGCGTAAGCCCGAGCGCGACGCTTTCGCAGAATAGGCGGGACCAATGCCTTTCTTGGTAGTGCCGATGCTGTTATTAGATTGTTCCTTATCTGTTAGCCACGCAAGTACACGAGAAAGAAGAAACAAAGCCGGAAAGACGCACGATGATCCACCCAACTCGACCTCCTTCAGCCCGTCGACAATCTGGTGGAAGTCAAAGACAAGATGGGCGCGATCGGAAATGAAAAGTCTGCCCGTGCAATCCAGTCCTATATCGGCGTCAGCTAGGCGAGAAAACGAGTGTGCGAAAAAGATGGCTGTTCACCTTCCTCGCGCAGAGCGTCAACCTCGTCGAAGAAAGACGGGATATGCACGACAACACCAGAGCCAACGATGCCCGTGACGGCAGGATGGATTAATCCTATACCGCGAAGAAAGAGAAGGGGAGGAGTTAGTTGTCGATTATCCGGCTGTGAGCGGAGGATAGAATGCCAACGCACCGCTCGGTAAGAGGTGGAAAGCGAAGGTCGTTTGCACGCGTTCGGGGCCGAAAGGCACGATGATGGTGTGGCCGGCGTTATTCCCACCCGCGCATCTTGCGCAGATGTCGACATCAGCAGATAGAATGTCCACGAGCTTGCCCTTGCCCTCGTCACCCCATTGCGCTCCGAGGACAGCGGTGACTGCGTAGACAAGCAGCCATCGGTTGTTCGATTATGTGAAACGAGAGGTACGAGCAAGGCACGGCATGAGATAACATCCAAAGGTGGAAGGGGGACAGGAATGGCTCACCACTCATAGTTGCCAGTGCGTGTATCTGGTCGTACGAGCGAAACGCTGGCAGACTCGAACGGTAGTAGGACTAATAAGCTGGTGGAGGCCGTGCAACTGTCGCTCGGACAGTTATCGGTATGCAGGCACCGACCAAGCTCGGTATTTCTTGGTGGATTGCCGGGCCGTCCATTGATTGATTTGTTTATGGGCCACATCATCATCGACAAGCCGTGGCCTACTGTACAGCACACTTACGCGGGGCGAGAGTAAAAGCCTAAGGAGTCTAGGGCTCGAGTCGGATATCCGCGGTGGACCCCACCTAGACCACGATTCCATCTCGAAGCCCTACAGTAACAACCCACGACTTCCTCGGGCTGTACCGTAACTCTTGGGTTTGTGGGGGATTCCACTACGACATATAGTTCCTTTACACTACTCTGTTCGTACAGCTGCCGGCTTGCAGCGATGCATGTTACACAATCGCAATTGCGTTACGCACGCGCGTACGTACGAGTCCGCACGTCAATGATCCACATAAGGCGATGCGGGCCTCGACCCACGGCGCAACCTTAGACAAGCCTTGTCCCTAGATAACCGCTCCGACATTCAACCTTCCTCGACCGGTTAACGGATCCTCGCACACAGCGCGCATAACTATATCCGGGCAATACAAAGGGTCCGCTCCGCCCAGACTTTATCTTCGTGGAAGATCTGGAACCCTTCTATGCCAATTGGAGCAATAGTTTAGCACGCAGATGCGGGCAGGCAGGCAGGGCTGAACACGAACAAGACGTTCGCTGGCGCCCGCGTGGTTACCCCTATCTACCATCCCACCGCGGCCATGCTTTCCCATTCTCTCATTAGCAGCGTCCGCCAGAACGGACAGCGTTCGGGTGTGTAGCCGCGAATGTCCCGCATCGTATGCGCAAAATGCATTTTTTCCCGAACCTCTCCGCCTCTCGTCCGTTAATCCACCCGTCCCGTCTCTTTCACCCCCACGGACATTATCGTGGGGTTTCTCCGAGTGACCCGAATTGTTCTTTTGTCTGCCGATGTCTGATCGTTCATTAGCGATGGGTGGAGTGGGAGAGAGAACGGTACGGTACGGTAGCCGACATGCCGCTACTTTCCGAGAGCGAGAGTGTCAGAGCGAGAGGCGAGCGAATGAACCCACGGACACGCAACGGGTAGGAGTCATACGGTCATCGATTGACTCATACAGCGCCCGGTTCTGGCCCGCCGGCGACCAATCGCGGCGAATTTCTGTTGCGCAGATTGCGTTTCTGAGAAAAGGAGAGGTGTGGGAGGGAACCCGTGGACGGTAAGATGAACAAGGCGGGGTACGTTCTCGCCCAAAGCGGATATGAGATGGCCGGTAAGCTCTTGGAAGCAGGACGGGAATGGGATGGAAGTTGTGATCATGGGCGGTCAAGATCTCCCAAATGGCACGTACTTGCAGCTCGTACCCCTGGAATCCTGTGCGCGGGACCCCTATTCGTACGCCTCGCGTTCAAAAACACCCGAACCCAAGAGCGGTAAGCTCGTCCTCGAATAATAAACCCTTGCGAGCAGCACACTCACGGTGGTGACGTGAGAATGGCACTGTATGTAAAAAAGCTTAACGCCCAATTCCCAAGAGGTACTCCTCTCCCCTTCTATTTAGTCGCCTGTGACCTGCATCGGGCAACACGATATTCGTCTTGTGATTGCATCTTGGGCGGGGACCTCCTTTCCCTCGTACTGCCCAGGCCACCGTGGCGGGTTATGCACACAACAGGCCGCAGCTTCGCCGATTGAGTTTTTCGTCAGGCGGTGTTTTCCCTCTGGATGA
>WNFQ01006518.1_pt1 | contig 15277 bp, 16 predicted proteins | sample 5400171 | NCBI WGS metagenome assembly WNFQ01 (sample SAMN13153356, study PRJNA577476) | soil metagenome | isolation source: 20 cm soil under Madrone tree | place: USA:California | collected 2016-06-14
GGCAGGGACGCCTTTGCGATTCCGGCGATGATCGCCGATTCCGAGCGCAAATGTGGCGAGCACGGATGCTTCATGCCATACGACAGGTGCACCATGCTCATCGAGTCCTCGACGGTGATGGCTTGCAGCCCCGCGTTGCCCTGGTCCTTCTCGGTCCGGCCGAGGCAGGGCAGGATCAACGCATCGCGCCCATGAATGAGGTGGCTGCGATTCAATTTCGTGCTCACTTGAATCGTGAGCTCACATTTCTGCATCGCCGGGAAGGTGTAGTCGGGATCCGGCGCCGCGAGAACAAAGTTGCCTCCCATTCCGACAAAAATTTTAACGTCACCGCGCATCATCGCCGGAATCACGCGAACGGTGTCCAACCCGTGCTCCCGCGGGGATTTGATGCCACATGCCTGATCCAGACGTGCCAGCCAGTTCTCAGCCGGGCGATGATCGATGCCGCAGGTGCGATTGCCTTGCACATTCGAGTGGCCCCGAATCGGGCAGGGCCCCGCGCCTTCGCGCCCAATATTGCCGCGCATCAACAGCACGTTCAGGATTTCCTGGATCGTGTCGACGGCGTGCTCCTGTTGGGTGACGCCCAGACACCATGAAATGATGGCCGACCTGGCCTGGCGATAGACTTCACCGAATGCGTGGATCTGCGCGCGCTCCACTCCGGATTGAAGCTCGATGTCTTCCCATGAGGTATTTTTCAGCAGCTTCTGGTACGACTCGAAACCCGCCGTGTATCGCTCGATGAACCGCCAGTCGATGGCGTCCGGATCGATGTCGGATGCCTCCAGCAGATGCTTCGCCACACCTCGCATAAGCGCCATGTCGCCTGCAATTCTGGGCTGGATGTTGAGCGTCCCAATCCGGGTCGGGTGGAAAAGCATCATGCTCGGGATCTCGTGCGGGACAATGGTGCTGCGCGACGCCGCTTCGATGAATGGGTTCACGTGCACGATCTGTGCGCCTTGGCGATAGGCCTCCGCCAGCGAGGTCAGCATCCGCGGCGCGTTCGAAGCGGCGTTGACTCCCATGATGATGAGGCAATCCGTTTTCTCCCAATCCGCCAAGTCTACCGTCCCTTTTCCGGTGCCGATCGCAGCGCTGAGCGCACGCCCGCTCGCCTCGTGACACATGTTCGAGCAATCCGGAAGATTGTTGGTCCCCAACTCGCGCGCGAAAAGTTGGTAAAGAAACGTCGCCTCGTTGCTGAGTCGCCCCGAGGTGTAGAAAGCCGCTTGGTTCGGATTGTCGAGGCCGCGGAAGTGCCGCCCCGCGAGTTCGAAGGCTTCATCCCAACTAACCGGCACGTATTTATCCGAAGCCGCCTCGTAGCGCATGGGCTCCGTCAAGCGTCCGGCCGCCTCGAGCGCATAATCGGTCCACCCCATCAACTCGTTCACGGTGTGCGTCGCGAAAAAAACGCGTTCCACCAGCTTGCGCGTCATTTCCCATGTCGCGTGCTTAATGCCATTCTCACAGATGTCCATGCGCAACCCCTTGCGGTCATCGGGCCATGCGCATCCCGGGCAGTCGTATCCGCCGTTCTCGTGATTCATCTTAAAGACGGCACGAGTGCCGTCGATCAACTCGCCCTGTCCGATCAGGACCTTAGAGACGCTAATGGCGGCACCCCACCCAGCAGCGGGATGGTGATAATCCTCTTGCGAGAAGTCGCCTCCCCGGTTGGGACCAAATCCGACGGCCGCCGCTGGCGATTCGTTCGATGATTCTGCTTCAGTCATGACGTTCTGAGTTTGGTTTGACGATTCTAGTGCAAAAGTGCATCGGCCAATTGGCCTCGTCGATAACCGCTGCGACCTTTGCTGGCTGTTCCAGTATGACCATGTGGCAGGTCGGCAGAGTTGTCGTCATTGCATCCATCTTCATTGCGGCCGATTCTTCCATTGCTGGCGGAAGCATCCGATCTTTTGCCGAGATGATAGCCCATGAGGGCTTGGTCTTCCATGCCGCAACGGTCAGCTTTTCGTCGAACATAGGACCATAGCTCTGGCCCTGTACCGCAAGCGCAAGTTTCCGCTCTGCCATTGGGAGTCCTTGTGCTATGTCCTCCAGCATGCCTTCGGAAGTCACCGTAGCGAACTTCTCGCTGTCCATGCGAATCTGCTTCTGCCCTTCCGTCGATCCAAACGGTGTGCTTGCATCGTTCGCAGACTGTCCCGCCTCCGGCGCATAGGCCGCCACATACACAAGACCGGCAACCTTGGGATCGTCGCCAGCCTGGGTGATCACAGCACCGCCCCAAGAGTGGCCCACCAGCTTGTGCCGTCTGCAAAGGCGCCGTGCCAGAATCCGAGTAGAGGACGGGCATGGATTCACGATCACGTTCTATTACGACTTACGGACTGGCCAAATGCTAGGTTGTAGAGCCTCCCCAAGTGCTCCTAGCTGAGGCGGCTTTTATTGAACCCTTACAGGCGTCGTAATAGGGGTCACTCCATAACGGCGGGTTGCCCAAATAAGGAGCAAATATCGTAGCTAATTAAGCTACATATGTGGGTAATCTCTGGTTCCCATGATGGGAGGGCGAGACCCGCAGGCAGCACTCTGGAATTATCGGGTCACAACTTAGATCAGCGGGTGCGCAGAGATCATCCGTTGCGACGAATCAATGCGGCGCTCACGATTGACATCAGTCGCGATGCGCAGCAAGACCCCGGTCTAGGCGATCGGACGCGAACCAAGAATGAGAATGTGGACCAGTCTTTTTGCGCTTAGCGCCCAATCCGGCTCGGATGCCACGTTGGCAACGCCGATGAGCGCCCGGAGCAGATCGAGTGGATCGAGGTCAGGCCGGATGTCGCCGCTTTCGATCGCTCGCTGCACCAGCGCATTGATAGCTCCTTTGATCTGAGCACCCGTGGTTTCAAATAGCTTCGAAGGTCGTCCAACAATCTTGTTTAGAGCAGGTGCTATGATCTGCTTCGTTGCGAAATAGTCAACGAAGAGTAACATCCATGCCCGCAATGCTTCGACCGGAGGCATGGACTTGGCAAAATCGCGCTCTGCTGCCGCCAGCTTTTCCACCTCGGTGCGATAGACCGCCTCAAGCAGTGAATCGCGCGTCGGAAAATGGCGGTATAATGTGCCGGCGCCGATGTGCGCCTGCCGCGCAACCTCGTCCAAACTGATGTTCGCACCTGACCTGGTAAAGGCATCCTTCGCTATCTCCAGGATGCGGATCCGATTGCGTTGCGCATCAGCACGTGGCTTTCGCGGACGAGCTTTTGGACGCTTTGAAGACATATGGAAATTCACTTGCAATCGGAGACAGTCTCCGCTTATCATCTTTTACGGAGATATTCTCCGTTTAACAATAACATGGGCCGCTCGTCAACGAGCTGCACTCAGATTTTTAACTGAAACCGGAGCAAGAAATGACAAACGTATTTGGTGCCACTTCAACCACGGACGAGGTGTTGTCCGGAGTCAATCTCCAAGGCAAACGAGTCTTAGTTACCGGCGTCTCCGCTGGAATCGGGGTGGAGACCGCGCGCGCTCTAGCAGCGCATGGCGCACACGTTGTGGGTACCGCCCGCGATTTGACTAAGGCGGAAGCTGCAACCGCTCAAGTTCGAAGGGACGCGGCGCAAAACCGGGGAAGCTTTCAACTTGTAGAGCTCGATCTCGCCAATCTGAAGAGCGTGCGTAATTGTGCCGAGGAACTCATAGCCAAAGGTGAACCGTTCGACTTGGTAATCGCAAACGCCGGCGTGATGGCCACACCCTTTGGGCATACCGCGGACGGTTTTGAAACTCAGTTCGGTACTAATCACCTGGGTCACTTTCTTTTCGTCAACCGGATAGCGCTCTTGATGCGAGCCGGATCCCGGCTCGTCAACGTATCTTCCTCCGGTCACCGTTACGCAAATGTTGATCTGGACGATCCGAACTTTGAGAGGACATCCTATGAACCGTTCGTTGCTTACGGACGATCGAAGACAGCGAACATCCTGTTCGCCGTCGCCTTCGACGAGCGGCATCGCGCGCGCGGTGTACGCGCCGCGGCTGTACATCCGGGAGGCATCCAAACCGAATTGGCCCGTCACCTGGATCCGGCCCGAATACCAGCGATCATCGAGCAGTTGAATAACCAACTTGCAGCAGAGGGTAAGGCACCTTTTCAATGGAAGACGATCCCGCAAGGCGCTGCGACTTCAGTCTGGGCAGGCGTTGTCGCGCCCGCTGACGCGGTCGGCGGTAAGTACTGCGAGAACTGCCACGTCGGGCGGGTCGTACCGGACGACGTCAGCATCAGCGCCATTAGCGAAGGCGTACGTGGATATGCGCTCGATTCCACAACTGCCGCGGCGCTCTGGAAGAAAAGTGAGGAGATGGTTGGAGAGTCCTTCTAAGTAGTCATACTTCGTCATGAGGGCGTCGTTATGAGTGTCACCTCACACGTTTTGTAACAATTGCGCGGCATAGCCCCGCCGCCCCGCGCCACAGCCCGCAGACTGGCTCCTCACTCTGCGCTTCCAGCATCTCGAGCGCTGTCCCAATCAGCGTTTCTCGAAGCCCAACCTGCGTGCCCACTTGGAATACCCTAGTTTACGGTGCAATCAGCGATAGTGCATTTACGGTGTAAACAGTGCGAGGGGTTGTGCCTATGGCTGTGAAGCGTGTGATCAAAGGAGTGCACGTCGTCCCGATGGGGAAGGCAAACGCCTTCCTGATCGAGGGCGACGACGGGTTGACCCTGATCGACGCCGGTTACCCGGGTAAGGAGGCAGCCGTCTTCGGGGCGATCCGCGGGCTGGGCCGTTCGCCAGATCAGCTCAAGCACCTAATTTTCACTCATGGCCACCCTGATCACATCGGCAGCGCCGCTGCGATCGTGCGGGAAACCGGTGCGAGGACCTACATGCACCCGCTCGATATCCCTTTGGCCGAGAGTGGAGGTCCTTTTCGGCCTTTGAGGGCGGTACCTGGTCTGTTGCGGCGAGTGATGTGCAAGCTGTTCTACCATCCCGCCGAGCGACTGGAGCCGGTTGCCATCGACCAGCCTTTGACCGCTGGGGAAATACTGCCCATCGCTGGCGGCATCGAAGTTATTCATACTCCTGGGCATTGCGCGGGACAGGTCGCGCTGCTGTGGCGTCCGGGACGAATGCTGTTCGCGGGCGATGTGTGCACGAACCTCATGGGCCTCGGTGATCCCGTCGGCTTCGAGAGTTTAAAGGAAGGTCGTGCGAGCCAGCGCAAACTTGCCAGTCTTTCATTCGATGCTGCCGGGTTCGGCCATGGCGGGCCTATCGCCCGCGATGCGTCGACGCGTTTCCGCAATAAGTGGGGCAGGAAATCGTCTGCCTGACGCGGGAGATGCCTGCTTTGGGTCGATTCCAGATGTCGCATATTTTAAGGTTTATGCGAGGTTTGGGCTCAAATCGAAGAGGAAGCGTCTCGTACCCTCAAGCGCCACTTAGCGGCGCGGCGGGTCGTGGATGTGCCGGCCTCGAAGGGTCTCGAACTCTCGGCACCGGTCACCTCCACCAGATCCAGGCGCCTGGCGATGGGATCCAGGCCGCACAACGCGAGGCGAAGGCGCTCGTCGAATTGCGCGTTCCATTCGAACTCACGCGCCAGGAGATTGACGACGTGGAACGCGGTGCAACCGATTCAGACTGGTCGCCGGTGAAGGAAGCGGCGCGCAAAATCGCCTTTGCCGAAGACCGCTCCGTCTTCGACGGATACGCCGCGGCGGGGATTCAGGGCGTCCGTCAAGGAAGCAGCAATCCGGGATTGACGCTCCCTTCCAATGTGAGGGGTTATCCGGGTGCGGTGGCGCAGGCGGTGAGTCAATTGCGCCTCGCTGGTGTCAATGGCCCCTACGCCCTCTTGCTGGGCGCAGACGCATACACGGCCGTCAGCGGGGGAAGCGACGAAGGGTATCCTGTCCTTCAACATATTCAGGGTCTTGTCGATGGAGAGATCGTTTGGGCCCCAGCCATCGAAGGTGGCTTCGTGCTTACGACTCGTGGCGGTGATTTCGAATTAGATATCGGGCAGGACATCTCTATCGGCTACTTGAGCCATTCCAAGACGATCGTCGAACTGTACTTCCAGGAGACCTTCACTTTCCGGCCGCTGACAACTGAGGGCTGCCGTAGTGCTCGCGCCTGGGGGAGAAGTAAACGTTGGGCCCATCTGTCCTGAAAGCGCGTAGGCGGCGGCCCCTTTGAAGATGCCCATAGAGGAGGAGCGAAGTTGCGTAAGCGCTCGGCGGGAGCAGAAACGAGGAATCAACAAGATGGCTAGGATGTTCAAGATTGGCGTTCATGTAGGCTGGAATTCCGAAGCGGGTCGAGTGACAGGGACAGTCATTGCCGTCCACACCACGGTTAAATTCCAACAAAGGTACCAAAAGCGAAATAGGAATTAAGAAAAGCAAGGCTATCCTTGGACGGTTTGAGTTCCGCTTTCTAACACACTAACAGATCGTTCCGAGGCTGAGATTCCCGATACCGATCGCCGTAGTAAAATCGCTAACTCCAGAGCGGCAAAACGCGATCTTAAACGCCGCCAACATTTGATGGAACGCAGTTTTGCTGACGCCGCCAATTGTCATGGGTTGAAGCGCTCGCTCAACCCCGACCTGCTCCAGAATAACCCGGTATCAGGTCGAGGTTGCTCGGCATAGGATTCGGACGCCTATCTTCCGAGATTGAAACGATCAAGATTCATCACCTTCGTCCATGCAGCCACAAAGTCCTGCACGAAGTTTTGCTGCGCATCTCCGCTGGCGTAGACCTCGGCAAGAGCGCGGAGCTGGGAGTTCGATCCAAAGACGAGGTCCACCACAGTGGCCGTCCACTTCAGGTCGCCTGTGCCGCGGTCGCGTCCTTCCAGCACGCCTTCCGTCGAAGACTTCTGCCACTTTGTGCCCATGTCGAGCAGGTTGACGAAGAAGTCATTAGTCAGGGTCTCAGGCCGCTTAGTGAAGACGCCGTACTGGGTATGACCATAGTTCGCACCCAGTGCTCGCAGTCCACCGATCAACGTAGTTGCGGAAGCCGTCTGCGCGCGGTTCGAGAACGGCAAACGACTCCACATCGGTCTGCGCCTGCGCAGCATCGGTGCGGCCCGGCGCGAAGGGAACTTTCACGTCGTGACCGGCCTTCTTCGCCGCAGCCTCCACGGCAGCCGAGCCCGCGAGAACAATGAGATCGGCCAGAGAGATCTTCTTGCCGCCCTTCTGCGCGGCATTGAACTCCTTCTGGATCGCTTCGAGCTTGCCGAGCACCTGCGCCAGCTCTGCGGGCTGGTTTACTTCCCAGTCTTTCTGCGGAGCAAGGCGGATACGCGCGCCGTTGGCTCCGCCGCGCTTGTCACCGCCGCGGAAAGTGGAAGCCGAAGCCCAGGCCGTGGTAACGAGCTGCGAGATGGGCAGACCGGAGGCGAGAACCTTGGCCTTCAGGGCTTCGATGTCCTTGTCATTGACCAGCTCATAGTCGACAGCGGGAACTGGGTCCTGCCAGATCAGCGCTTCCGCCGGCACCAGCGGGCCGAGGTAGCGGGCACGCGGCCCCAAGTCGCGGTGCGTCAGCTTAAACCAGGCCCGGGCGAAGGCGTCCGCGAACTGGTCTGGATTCTCGTAGAAGCGCCGTGAAATCTTTTCATAGACAGGGTCGAAGCGCAGGGAGAGATCGGTAGTCAGCATAGCCGGCGCGTGACGTTTGGACGGGTCATGTGCATCCGGCACCGGACCGGACTCACCCTTCGGCCTCCACTGGTATGCGCCAGCCGGGCTCTTCGTTAGCTCCCAGTCATAGCTAAACAGGTGTTTAAAGAAGTCGTTACTCCACTTCGTCGGCGTACTGGTCCAGATGACTTCCAGGCCGCTGGTGAACGCATCCGCGCCCTTACCGGTGCCAAAGCTGTACTTCCAACCGAGGCCTTGCTCCTCAACAGGAGCACTCTCAGGCTCAGGTCCCACCTGGGAGCTGGGGCCCGCGCCGTGCGTCTTGCCAAAGGTGTGGCCGCCCGCAATCAGGGCAACGGTTTCTTCGTCATTCATCGCCATGCGACCGAAAGTCTCACGAATATCCTTGACCGCTGCGACTGGATCCGGCTTGCCTTCAGGGCCTTCCGGGTTGACGTAAATCAAACCCATGGTGGTCGCAGCGAGCGGATTTTCGAGATCGCGTTCGCCGGAGTAGCGCTTGTCAGTACCCAGCCAAGCGGTCTCCGCACCCCAGTAAACGTCCTGATCCGGTTCCCAAACATCCGGACGCCCGCCCCCGAAACCGAAGGTCTTGAAGCCCATCGATTCCAGGGCGACGTTGCCGGTGAGGATTATCAGATCTGCCCATGAAATCTTCCTGCCGTACTTCTGCTTGATCGGCCACAGCAGCCTGCGTGCTTTGTCGAGGCTGACATTGTCGGGCCAACTGTTGAGGGGCGCGAAGCGCTGCTGACCTCTGCCGCCGCCGCCGCGACCGTCACCGATGCGGTAGGTGCCCGCACTGTGCCACGCCATGCGAATGAACAAAGGCCCGTAGTGCCCGAAGTCCGCCGGCCACCAGTCCTGGGAATCCGTCATCAGGGTCTTGAGGTCCTGAATCACGGCATCCAGATCAAGGCTTTTGAACTCTTCGGCGTAATTGAATTCATTGCCCATCGGATTCGACAGCGAAGAGTGCTGATGCAGAATTCCCAGGTTCAGTTGTTCAGGCCACCAATCCCGGTTCGACGTTCCTACGCCATTGGCGTGATGGAACGGACACTTCGCTTCGGTTTGCGTTGTTTTTTCGTCTGGCATTTATCTCCTTAAGTTTTGGGTGACGTATCACACACGTCACGCTTGCTCGAAACCTCTCAATGGAATCCGCGTTTGTCTTACCACACGCGATGCAGCACCATGGAATCTGATAGTTCCAATACATATTTCCCATTCGGAGCATGGCCAGGCCAGTCACTGATAACTGCAACGGCGGGCTTCTCTGTGACCGCAGATAACAAATCTTTCCTCGTCGTTTCCATTCTATCCCCAAGGACCCTAGGCTTTACATGGCGCCCAGCCATTGCCCAAAGAAACGATTTTCGATTACCCGAAGGAGCGAAAGACGCACGGCCCAATTGACGACCAAAGACTAGTCCTCCCCACGAGATGGGGTTGGTCAAACGCTAGCGAAAGACGCGCCTTCGCTCGTGCCACATCGTACAGAGCCAGGTTGATCTCCTCGTTCAGTCGCGACGGATAAAGAATGCCATCCGGAGCGATGAACCGAAATAGATCATGCCAAACCGGTCCGGCGCTCCAACATCGATACGCGGATCCCTTGCCCAGAAGAGGTAGTTTGGATGAACTCAAAGCGCCGGTCCCGGCCCAGAAGGGCAAATTCCGGACATCGGAATTTGGGCTGAACCGGCTCGGGGTGAACCCCAATCCTAGCGGGTAAGGATAGCGCGACGGCGATAGAGCCGGAACCACTTGGTTCCGGTTTCTGATATGACCCAGTCTGGGCGGCCATTCGGTCCCTCGGAATAGAGGAACGTTATTCATCTTCCCAGTGTGCCGGCGAAGACTACACCGAGAATTTTCTATGGCGAAACCTCAAGACGGATCACTCGGGCGATCGTCGAGACTTCCTGATCGCTGGGTGCTAAAGAAACTCTCCGGGCGGCCCATCGAAGGCTGCAGCGTAAGGGACTCCTGACCACGTTTACACTTTGGCCTTTCTGGCCGAATGAATTTGTCGCACGCGACTAAGCGGGGAAAGCTGGTTTGGCGAATGCCCCAAAAGTCGCTCACCTAAATGCATCGCATAACGATATATATTTGAACGCTTACGATTCCAACTTGTCCAATGCTAAGGAGAGGAGTGAGCGGAATGAACACTGAACAGATCAGCAAACGATCAGCCACTACCGACAGTAGCAAGCTCGCGAAGGCGATCTCGCTAGAGGAGCTTGCGGCTATTGGTACACCAAGCGGCACGTTCGCGGACACAACAGATATTGTGATAAGAATCCGTAACGGAAAACCGATCGCGGCGAACGCGGGTGGCCAGGGTGGCGGCCAGAACTAAGATTCAATAAACCATTGCGAGTCAGCGTACCGGATCGCAGAGCAGTTTCCTCCAAACCGAAATCTTCTGCGCCGACTTGAACGCGCTGGCAGTTCAAGTGACTGATCCGGAATCGGGTTGGGCAGTAGAGACGTATACCACCGAGCCGGGCAAAGCCGATCGGCTGACCGGGAAGCTGTCGGTCGTCGATTTTGAATCTACGCTGCGTAAAGTTCCTCCCGTGCTCGCGGAGAAACATCACCGAAGGTAAACGAGGCAAATCCGGCATAGCTCGCGTTTCCGTGCTTCCAGCTCAGCATTTTTCGGCAGCCCTGGCCACTTGTTCGGTCCAAGCCACATAGTCATATTGGATCGCGACGCGGAAAGTATTATCCTCGGTAACGCAGCAGGGAAGGCGCTGGAAGGAAGTGATTCGCATAACTCCTCCCAATTGTGTGTTGGTTTCCGACCGAGAGCGCGGCACACTGATCGAGCCTTCGAAAACCGGCGGAAAATCCCTCAAGCTTTAGCACCAGGGGCGAGAAGGGTGACGTCCAATGATCTCGCTTTCAATGCGCGGTTCCTCCGCTCTCCGGCCGGGCGCTTCCCCCGAGAGTCCTTACGTAATGCGCCAAATTCCAAATGTGCTCGTCGGATTCGACTCTTCCAAAGGCGGGCATCCCGCTCAGACGAATTCCATTTTTTACAATCCAGAACAACTCGCGATCGGAGTATCGCTGCACCTCTGGCGATGTGAGATCCGAGGCGCGCGGATACATCCACCGACCGGCGTCAGTGGGTTGGTGGCCGTCGAGGCCATGACACATTGCGCATTCGGTGCCGAAGAGTTTGTCTCCTTCTTCGATGCTCGTCTGCAGATTCGTTGGTGCTGGGGGAATACCGTCGCGGCTGCTTCGACTAACCAGGACGTGTTTTGCTCGTGTCGCGAGAACGGTTTCGAGAGGGCTGGGCTCCTGTAGCGCGTCGAGCTTGATTTGAGAGAATCCCACGATCACCGCCACGGCACCCAACCCGAGGGCAATAAGTACAATGAGAACCCAGCGCTTCACCCAATTAGTCTTGACTAAGAAGTTATCCAGCAAGCAAGCGAGGGCCGGTTACCCGCTCGGCCCTCTCCGACAGACCTACTATCCCGCTTTGATATCCGTGACGTGGATCGTCTTGGTGGCCTTGTCCAAGGTTCCTGTAACCTGCACCTTCTGCCCGGCGAACGGTTGGGGTTTCTTCTGGTCGTCCAGTTGGTAGAACCCCTTCGACGCTCCGTTGAACAGAACGTATTTACTACCAGCCATCTTCATGCAGGCCTCGGTACACGCCTTAGGGTCGGTGGTGCCCATCTTCTTGAACATTGACTCGTGCCCGCCGCCCTTGGCACATGGACTGTCCATGATCTCGCCGCTGAAAGTCTGGTCCTTCGCCGCCGCGAAACCAGGCGCCAGCAACATACACGCAGTGATACTCATTATTAGCTTCTTCATTTTTTCTTCCTTAGGGTTGAACTACTTCTGGAAACTCTCTCAGTGTTTGTCGCCGCCAAGGCCAAGGCTTCGTCACGTCTCGGATATCAGGTCGAGAACCTGCCTTCCTCTAGGGTCTGTCGGACATTCTTTTCGATTGGCTCGATCGAGTTTACTGACTGGCTGGTCATCGCGCGACTTGGGGTTCCAGTTGGCGGCCAGAATCGCGATGGCCAACGCAGGAACAGTCAGGAGGAATTTTCGATTCAATGGGGGTGCCTTTGGTGAGGGCAGATTAACGCAAGTTCCCCGCGCCAGCCCACTTTGTCAATATATTTATGTTAAAACTGTGTTATGTGAATTGTGCCGTCAACTCGCTGTGCTAGATTTAACGGGATTGCGCTCACTTGGTTTAGCCATGATCACCTTACTCGGACTTCGACAGCAGCAGTTGCTCACCTTGCTCCTCGAGAACAAGGAGGGCCTCACCGTCGAAGAATTGTCGAAAGGGCTCGGCATCACAGACAACGCCGTGCGACAACACCTCACGGCGCTCGAGCGCGATGGTATGGTCGTTAAGGGAGAGACGCAATCCACCGGCGGACGCCCGGAGCAACTCTTCGGCCTTACGGCTGCGGGGCACGAGTTATTTCCGCGCCATTATTCCTGGTTTGCCGAACTGCTCATTAGTTCGCTGCTCGAAGAGCAGGGAACCGAAGCATTGCGCAAACGGCTTGAGGGCCTGGGTAAGGCGGTGGGGCGGCAGGTTGGAACCAGAATTGCTGGGGTTAAGGATAGGGCCGAGCGCATCCGGGCCCTGTCCGGCATCATGCGAGAGCTAGGCTATCAATCTGGATCGGTCGACCCAGCAAATGAGAAATTGCCCGCGATCGAGGCGACAAATTGTGTGTTTCATAGTCTCGCCCAGCGCTATCCGGAAGTTTGCTACTTCGATCTCGCCCTTATGTCCGAAATCGTCGGCAGAAACGCAATCCACGATGAGTGCATGGTCCGCGGTGGCAATGTTTGTCGGTTCAAATTCAAGGAACGCCCCTAACCGCCGAAAAACGCTCGCACACGATGAAGTCGAACAACCTTTAGATATTTGTGATAGTTGTTCTTTCGAACTTTTTCCACTGGCTCACCAACAACGGATCGAAGTGATAAAGTTGGGCGCAAGGTGCCATTTTCGATGAAACGAGATATTCGTCGCACTTCGATCTACAGCAGTGAGGGATATCGCACACGCCAGCAAATTGACCAGCCGCGGCATCAAGCTTTACAAGCAGGAAATCTCGCGTTCTTGGCAGCATATGCGCAGCGCTGGGCCAGGATCCGGTGTCGAGTCGCCCTTAATCAGGAATCGTAAAACGGCTTGTGCATCGGTATCGATATGCGGACGGCGGTTGCATTTCAGCGCCGCTGGCTGCGACAGACCGGACACGGCAGTGAATACCAGCGCTTTATTTTCGTTCCGACAGATGAATAACGACGCGTGTAATACTTGACTCGTATTCTTTTCTCCACCGGTTGAGACGAATACCATCGACAAAGGCGCAACTCGCCCCTGCAACGACCCAGAGAAGGAGGAACGGGATGCTATTCGGAAGAAGATAGAAAAGGCAAACGGTAACGGTTAAGTAGAAGAAAAAAAAGCGCACACTTTCGGACAGAACCTTCGGCCGCCTGCTCCAAAACCAGTCTGCCCGTGACAACTCGTCGTGATTAATCGCAGCTGGTTCCAGGTGCAGGGATTTAACCAAATCGGCAGGAGGCAGTTCTTCGTATTTCCAGACGGGGTCAGCGTCGACTTTCTTTTGCGGGTACATAATAGAAACCAATTGAAGGCCGCACAGGTACAACCCAGTCTACACAATATCGCTATACGATACATTGTAAAGGCATTCCGTTCTTTGTTACTGGCTCCTTCACCCGCTTAAACATACTATGTAGCGACCGACGTCGCAGGAATGGATCCCGTTAGCGAAGCGGATGCGGGATATCTTTTTCCGCGAGCAAATTCTTTCTCGTCCTCAGATAGGACAAGCACTAGGGGCAACTGGTCCGAAGAAGTAATCCGAGACGACCCGACCGCATTGAATTCCCAAAACGAAGTAAGGGTAAATGCTCATCTTGATTCGCTATCAGCACGTATATCGGCCGCGAACTTTACAAGCGGTTAAAAGCAACGAAAGAAGTATCGCCGCATTAGCCAAGGAAACTTAAAAGCAATTTGAGCAGGAACGTATGAAAAGAGTTGAGGCGAAAATTGTAGAAAACAGGAAAGAAGATGCTGCATCAGAACCTGATCAAGATCCAAATACTTGGCGTATTGAAGCAAAGCTCGATCAAGACATTCTCGACTGGCAGAGCGTGCGACTCGACCTTCGATCTTCCGAGATCGACGCCGAAATTGTTGAAAGCAGCATGTCGGGACCGGACCGCTTCACGGTTCGCACTCGCGGTCAATCACCCCTGCAAACGGACGATGTCATCCAATTTGACATTCGGAAGCAAAGCGAAAGTTGAGGAATTATAGGTACACCCGAAGACCCATTTGCTGCTGTGGGACGCTCGTTGGCTCGTCTGTTCCGGAGACGACGACAATCCGAGCTGGATTGCAAAGCGCCTTTGGATGGACAGCGCGGCCAATGTCAACCAGCAGATTCGCCGATTCGAGGCTAATGTGAACGGCGATGAACAATACCCCGCCTGATTCACGGCGAAAGGGACCGCAATGAGGCCTTATATCATTTGTCACATGCTCTCGTCTGTGGACGGGAAGATCGACGGCGCAGCTCTGGACGCAGTCACGGGCGACGGCGAGTACGAGGCAACGGGTGCGAAGCTGAACGGCGATGCCTGGATTTGCGGTCGCACGACGATGCAGCAGCACTTCGCGGAGGATGAGCCGTTCGTCTCTGCCTCGAACACGCCGGCAGGACCTCGGCCCGTCTTTGTCGCTCGACGAGCAAAATCCTATGCCATCTCCGTTGATACGCTTGGCAAGCTACGGTGGCCAGTCGGTGATCTCGATGGCGATCACCTCGTTTGTGTGGTGAGTGAACAAGTCCCAGAGGACTACCTGGCCATGCTCCGGGAGAAGGGAATCTCCTATGTCGTCTCTGGAAAGGCCTCTGTCGATCTCGCTAATGCCGTGAACCGGCTCGGAGAGCACTTCGGAATCCGCACTCTACTTCTCGAAGGAGGCGGCCGCATTAACGGGGCGTTCCTCCAGGCCGATCTCGTCGATGAGGTGAGCCTCTTGGTTGTCCCTGGCATCGATGGACGCCACGACATTCCTGCCGTCTTCGACGGTGTGAGCCCTTCAAGAAACACAGCCGTTCCCCTCAGGCTCAAATCCGTTGAGCAACGCGGACGTGATGCGCTCTGGATTCGATACGAGATGGTTCGGTCCGAAACAGCTGAAAGGAGAAACAATGCAAAAGCGTAAATTAGGAAGCAGCAATCTGGAAGTGTCGGCCCTCGGGGCTCGGTTGCATGGGCATGAGCTTTGGCTACGGTCCGCCTGCAGACAAGCAGGAGATCATTCTCCCTGATTCGGACCGCCGTCGAACGCGGCGTCACGTTTTTCGATACCGCTGAAGTCTATGGACCGTTCACCAACGAAGAACTCGTAGGCGAAGCCCTCGCTCCCTTCGCCGATCAAGTGGTGATCGCCACCAAGTTCGGGTTTAAAGCTTCTTCCACCGACCCGTCAAAGTGGACTGAGTTGGAGAGCCGGCCGGAACACATCAAACAAGTTGC
>WNFQ01004027.1_pt1 | contig 15271 bp, 15 predicted proteins | sample 5400171 | NCBI WGS metagenome assembly WNFQ01 (sample SAMN13153356, study PRJNA577476) | soil metagenome | isolation source: 20 cm soil under Madrone tree | place: USA:California | collected 2016-06-14
GTGCAAGTAGCGACGCAGCGGGGCCAGGTTCTCGTTGAGGCCCTGAACGCCGTACTTCAGGGACCTCGGCTTTTTGGTGCTTGCTCGCTCCCTACCGACTTATGGATAATGAGTACTATGAGCACAGATGACACCGTCACCGTCAGTGGAGCGGAATTTCACCGCAATGCCGTCGTATACCAGAACATCGCGTTACGATGATTGAGTCCGCACCGTGCCACGCAGCACCATTGCGGAAACCGACTGGAAGGTGCTGAGGCGCGTGCACCCGCTCGCTCTCGAACGCTACTGCGAGCGTGTGCTTGCCGAGATCGAGCGCGTGCTACACAACAGCGCCCAGAGCACTCATCAGCGCTACCTCGATATCTTCAAGATCATCGAACAGCGCGACCGAGAAATGGCAGGCATCTTTGATGACCCGAGGCGCTCCATTGCGCTGACAATGCTGGCCCGGATTCGCTCGGACGGATTACTGACGGAGGATGAATTCTCCGGTTTGAGTCAGAAAGCGCGCAGTGCCATCGAATTGTTGCTGGAAGCCCGGTGAGTCTTCGCTACGGCCACGCTCCGCAGTCGTATTCCCTGGACCCAGTCATAGGAACACAGAAATTCGGTCCTCACTACATTGTGCTGAAAACCCCACTGAGCAACCTCCGGATCACGATATTCTTCGCGGGCGAGTCAGCGGTGAAGATAGTCGATCCGAGCCGGGTCTCAGCGGGGGAGACCGTCGAGTGCCAGCTGGAATCGATCCGTGCCACGCAGTGAGAACCGTATGATGCCCCCTATCTCATGTTGACGAAGCCGAGTCCGGAGCTGACGCTCTTCGACAAGCTATCGCGCCTGACCTTCCTTCAGGCCACGAAACTTCTGGGCCCCAATGGCAGCGACCTCATCGCTGCCGGCGGCAAGTACGACATTGACGTTACCACGCAGGTCGCATTCGATCGCGAACGATTTCGCCTCGCCGTCGACTCGGCCGCCGTAACGCTGACCCTCAGCCCGGCTGCACGCGACCGACTGGAATGGCGCTGCAACGCCTGCGAGGTGCCGTGCGAGCATGTTGGTGCCGCCTTCTCGCTGATTCTCGAAGAGAAGCTTGCGCTCGGCCTGGCCGGTGCGCCGCCCGAGCGTGAGCCGATCGAGAGTTTAAGTGAGGAGGCTCTGGTGACCCAGGCCCTCGCGGAGCGCGAGGAGCGCGCTCGCACGGAGAAGATGCGGCTCACCTCCCAGGCCCCGCAAGCGATCTGGACGGACTACACCATTACAAATGCCGCGTCGGGAAAGTCCTATCGAGTCGCGCTACGGGGATGGCGCCCCGGTGAGTCGTACTGCTCATGCCCGGATTTCCGCAAGAACACCCTCGGCACCTGCAAACACATCCTCCACACGCTCGAGAAAGTCCGCCGGCGCTTCCCCGACTCGGTGCGCAACCGGCCGTACCGGCAGCGCGACATCGCCGTGCACGTCTCCTACGGTACGGCGCTGGAGCTGCGCCTCCTGTTGCCGAATCGACTCGATGAGAGCGCTGAGGCAATCGTGCGCCCGATCCGAGACCGGCCCATCACCGATCTCACGGACCTGGTCAAACGCATCCGGCAACTCGAGGCGCATGGCCAGACGGTGACGGTCTATCCCGATGCCGAAGAGTATATTCAGATTAGGCTCTTGCAGCAGCGCATCGCCGCCACGGTCGCCGACATCCGGCGCGACCCGAAAGCGCACCCGCTGCGCAAGGCGCTGCTGAAAGTGGAGCTGCTGCCCTACCAACTGGACGGCATCGCCTTCGCGGCCGCTGCCGGGCGCGCGATCCTTGCCGATGACATGGGGCTCGGCAAGACCATTCAGGGTATCGGCATGGCCGAATTGCTCGCACGAGAGGCGGGCATCCGCAGAGTCCTGATCGTGTGCCCCGCATCGGTCAAATCCCAGTGGCGCAGCGAGATCTTGCGCTTTTCGGAACGCGACTGTCAGATCGTGCTGGGCGGGGCCAGGCAGCGCGCTGCTCAATACGAAAGCGAATGCTTCTTCACCATCTGCAACTACGAGCAGGTGCTGCGCGACATCCTGGCAATCGAGCGCGCCAGGTGGGACCTGATCGTTCTGGACGAGGGCCAACGCATCAAGAACTGGGAGGCGAAGACGACCCAAACCATGAAGAGCTTGCGCTCCCCGTTTGCGCTGGTGCTCTCCGGCACTCCGCTCGAGAATCGGCTCGACGATCTGTTCTCCGTCGCGGAGTTCGTCGATGACCGACGGCTCGGCCCCGCGTTCCGGTTCTTCAACCGCCATCGCGTCACGGACGAGAAAGGCAAAGTCTTAGGCTACAAGGATCTCGATCGGCTGCGCGAGACCCTGAAACCAATCCTGCTGCGCCGGACGCGCGCGACGGTGATGAAGGATCTGCCGCCGCGCACGACTGAGATCGTGCGCATTGCGCCCACGGCCGAACAACTCGACATCGACGGCGCACAGATGCGCATCGTCAGCTCGATCGTCCGCAAGGCATATATCTCGGAAATGGACCTGCTGCGTTTGCAGAAGGCGCTGCTGCTCGCGCGCATGGGCGCGGACAGCACCTATCTCGTCGACAAACGCGCGCCCGGTTTCTCCAGCAAGCTCGAGCGGCTGGAGGAGCTGTTCGAAGAACTCGCCGCCGAGGAAGCGCGCAAGATCGTGCTCTTCTCCGAATGGACGACGATGCTCACGTTGATCGAGCGGCAAATCAAGCGCTTCAAACTCGACTCCGTGCGGCTCGATGGATCCGTTCCGCAGAAGAAACGCCAGCAGTTGGTGCACCAGTTCCAGCGCGATCCGGCATGCCGGTTGTTCCTCACCACGAACGCGGGTTCGACGGGGCTCAACCTCCAGGCGGCGAATACCGTGATCAACGTCGATCTGCCGTGGAATCCGGCAGTACTAGAACAGCGCATCGCGCGCGCTCACCGGATGGGACAGAAAAGGCCGGTGCAGGTCTACCTGCTCGTGACGGAAGGGACCATCGAGGAGAAGCTGCTGGGGACGCTCTCCGCCAAGCACGACCTGGCTCTCGCGGTGCTCGATATGGAATCCGACGTGAAGAAGGTCGCGCTCGCATCGGGCATCGAGGAGCTGAAGCAGCGCCTCGAAGTGCTGCTGGGAGCGAAACCCCACGCTGCAGTGGACGAGTCGGAGAAGCAGCGCCAGCAGCAAGAGGCGGAGCGCGTCGCGCGCCGCTCGCGGGTGGCGGAGGCCGGCGGCCAGCTCCTGACCGCGGCGTTCGCATTGCTCGGCGAGATGATCCCGCAGCGGGAACCGACGAACGGCGGGGCGCATATGGCAAGCGAGCTCAAAGCTACCCTCGAGGAGTGCCTGGAGCGTGACGAGCGGGGCCGGCCACGGCTCACCGTCACGTTGCCGAATGAAGCCGCGCTTGAGAATCTAGCGCGGTCAATGGCCTCGCTGCTCACGGCGCGACATCGCTAACTACTAGCTAGTTTTCCATCGCGCTTTGCGCGACCCCGATGAATGAAGCTTACGAGCCCGGCACAAGGCGGAAATGGAACGGATGCGTGCGGTGATCGCACGTGAGTTGAGCGGTATTTTACGTATTTTTGTTGAGTTATTTGTGCGGCGCGGTACACTTTATTGGTGCTCGCGCCGAACAAAAATCCCGTCGCACTGGCGAATAAAATCACCGAGCTGGCCGTTCGCCTGAACGTCTCCGAAGAGCAAGCCGATCACGGCGCCGGCGCCGCCCGTCATCCTGCCGAAGTCGATGGCGAGTCCGTCGTTGCTCGCGCACGTGACGAACTCGAAGTTCAACTTAGGCTTACCGCTCTACCGGGTGAGCCAGGACCTGAAGCGCTATCGGATGGACTTGAGTCCGGGCACCCTCGGCACCTGGATGAGCATCGTCGGCGGCGAGAAGGTCGTGCCGGTCGTCAACCTGATCAGGGACGCCTTATTCACCGCGCCGTTCATGCATATCGATGAGACGCCGCTGCAAATCCTGCGCAGCGACAAGGCGACCGGGTCCGATCACTACATCGTCGTCCGATCGGGAGGTCCACCCGGCCAGCGCATCATCTTGTACGACTACCTGGCCTCGCGCACCACGGCGGGTTTGAAGCAGTTCTTCATGGGTCCCGACGGAGCCTATCAGGGCAAACTCGTCAGTGATGGATTAGAGCGCTATGACGACATCGCCGCCGAGCTCAAGTTGCTGCATTTTGGCTGTTTGACGCACTGCCGCACGATGTTCTTCAAGGCGCGCAAGGTGAGCAACCTGCCCTCCACCCGCACGCTCGCCAACGCGGCGATCGAGGACTATATCGGTCCGGTCTATCGGATCGAGGGGCAGATCAAGGCGCTGCGCGCAGAGTATCAGGAGCGCGGGGAACCCCTGCCGCTCGCGACGGTGCTTCAGCTACGCCAAGAGAAGTCCAAGCCGATCTTGGAGAAGTTCAGAGCCTGGATCGATCAGATCCTGCCCGCCACCCCGCCGAACAGCGCGCTCGGCAAGGCGCTCGGTTACGCGACCCGGCAATGGCCTAAGTTGGTCCGGCATTTGGATCACCCTGAAATCCCGGTCGATAACAATTACAGCGAGCAGCAGATCAAACACTTTGCGACTGGCCGAAAATCGTGGCTCTTCAGCTACGATGCCAGCAGCGCCCAGGCGAGCGCCAACCTGTTCTCGCTGGTGATGACCTGCCGTATCAATGACGTCGAGCCCTACGCCTATCTGAATTATTTGTTCGAACATCTGCCAGAAGCCACAACCGTCGAGCACGTCGATGCGCTGCTGCCTTGGAACCTCAAGTCGATGCTGGATGAACAAAAGAAACAGCTGAATCGACCGCAATCTGCCGCCTGATTTCGGCGCCTCGTCTCGCCACGGCTTGCAGTGGCTCGCACGCAGGTGCTCCGGATTCGACACGCCGGTGATTCGACATCGCCTTTCAAGTACCGACACACGCTGCCGGAATAAGCCCTGGCCGCGACGGGCTTGAATGATCGCTTGTCGTTCAGTCTCGGGCAGCGTCGCGTCGTTTTTGGTCGACTCGCGGACGTAATCCTCCCACGCCGCAACGTCGCGCATTGGCTTATCATCGGCCGCATCCGAGTCCATCCAGCTTTCCGCAACACCCAGGGTATGCTTAGCCTCGTATCCGATGAGGCCTTGAAGCAATTCAAATAGTCGGACCGGAATCTCCGCTAGATAGACCGATTGGCTTCCCCTGCCGTTGGGCAGCAGCGGCGAATATTTCTCAGGGAGTCGTGGCCGAAGAAGATCGATGTGATCGGCTGGACGGATGCGATTCTTCAGTTCCGTGAATCGCACCTCCACTGTCCAGCCAATGTCATCCCAATTCATGCCGACAGAGCCGAACTCGCGCGGTTTTGGACATTCGTAGCAATGTGATCGAGCGATTCCAATGGCGGCGATTCGCGTATCGGCGAATGACAGGACAATATCGCCGGGCGCCACCTCCCGCATCGATTCGTAAAATGGGTTGACTCCGCCATTTGACTTGCGCTTCGGCGACCACAAGTACCCGCCTCGCACCTCGTGCCGATAGGTCTGGTTTTGGTTCACCCACCAGTAGCGCATCAGAGCCCTGAGGGACTGTGCTTGGCATGGCTCATGCCTAAAATCCGATCGCGTATATCCCTATCATTCACTTTCCTATGATCAACCACTGAGTCATGGACCCATTGTCCTTGTGCGCGTTTCGCATCGCAATTTCACGATTCTAGGACGTATCCCAAGGCTTTGTATCCCTTCTCACGCTTTGCGGCCATTCGTGCGAGCACCGGCACCGCTCTGTCAACGTAGTCGTATACGACAACCTCCCGTTTTCCATCATGATCACGATGCAAGCGACCGACGTATTGCGCCAACGTGCCCTTCCATGAAATGGGCATAACGAGAAACAGCGTGTCGAGGCGTGCATCGTCAAACCCTTCGCCGAGATAGCGCCCTGTTGCAAGCACCAATCGCTCCGCCTTTCCGTCGGGCTGTAACCCAGCCTGCGCGGCACGACGTTCCCCGGCGGTCAGTCCACCATGCAGGACGACGAGATTTCGAGTAAATCGCTCAAAGCGTATTCGAAGCGCTTCCAGATGATCGCGCCGCTCGGTCAAGATCAGCGGACACCGACCCGCTTCCAATGTCGTCAAGACGTCATCGAAGATCGCCGAGTTCCGCGCTTCATCAAGTCCAAGAGCAGAATAGATCGCAGGGATAGACATGGGAGACCCTTCCAACTCCGGCGGCAACTTGAATGCAGTGTCGCGAATGCATACCTTGTGATGGAAACCTCGACGCATGGCTTGGGACTTCGGGTCCACGCGGTGACGCACCGGGCCACATTGCATGAAGATAATCGGATGGTGTCCATCCTTGCGAGTCACCGTCGCCGACAACCCCAGCACGTAACGTGCCTTGGATCGGCGCGCCACCAGTTCGAAACTTGCGGCGGACAGATGATGGCACTCATCGACAATGAGATGGCCGTAACCCGCGATCAGATCCGACACCTCAGCCTTGCGAACAAGACTTTGTATCACTGCCACATCCATTCGTCCGGTGGGCTTGCGGCGACCGCCACCGATAGTACCAATGTCGTCGATATCCACCGACAGAAACTGCCGCAGGCGTTCGATCCACTGCTTCAGTAATTCCTTCCGATGCACCAGAACGAGCGTGTTGATTCGTCGGTGGCCAATCATGGCCGCCGCTACTACGGTTTTACCGAAGGCGGTCGTTGCCGCCAGAACACCACAGTCATACTGCACCAACGCGTTGACCGCGCTCCGTTGTTCGTCCCGTAGAGTGCCCAGAAAGCGGCAGTCCTGGTTCGTGCCACGTTCACGCAAGTCCTCGATGTCAATTTCAACGTCGTGCGAGCGTAGCAGGTCGAGCGCCTCTTCCAAGCAACCGCGTGGCAGCGCCACGTGACTTCGATGCAGCAACGCGCAGGAAATGATTCGCGGCTTTCCAAATGTAGGCAACCGCATCGCCTGTGCCCGGTAAAACTCAGGATTCTGAAATGCCGCCAACCGAATGAGCCGCGCGACCATGGGAGGTGGGAGCGCCGTACGATCGATGTAAATGTCATCCGATAAGACAATCTTGACCCGATCCGGGAGTAGTTCCGTCACCCGCTCAGTCGGCCGCCGTCGACACGGCGGCTGGAGCCACGGCTCATCACCATTGTCATCTGCAAGGGGCATCCGAACGGAAAGCACGCGATCGCGTGCTTCCGCGTCGCCAATCAGGTCATAATTGCCTGTGGCGTTAGCCGGGAAAGAGACGCAAGAAAGGTCCATTGATCGCTGTAAGGAAGAAGATTGTTATCCACGAAGACGCTGTTGCCGTAATCGCGTGCACACCGCTGAAGTGGCAACGCGATCAAATTGCCGAATCCACCCTTTGGCAAGGTGTCCTGGCTCGGGAACATTCGGTCGTAAGAAGCGAATCCCAATTCTGGTCGACGCTCCAGCGTTTCGGTCAACAGGGTGGTGCCTAACTGGCGCGCATCTCTCGCCGGAATACGCTGTGAAAAGAAGATCCAGACATGACCACCCTCTCCGGATCGGGATCGCTCGAGCGCGGCCGGCACGGACATCAGGCGACACGTTTCCAAATAGGCTAGCGCATCGGTAGACCAGTTATCTCCGTCGAAATCCGCTGCCAAAAACCAGCACGTTTCATCGGCCAGGACGGGATATACGCCAGCCACAAATTCCGTGCGGCCCGATCGGCTTTGATCCGCTCCACGCAAGTGACTGGCAATTTGGTTGTCGGAAACTGCAATGAACGCCTGATTCGGGCACTCGCCACACTTTACTTGTGGTTTACCGCAGACGTTCCGTACCCACTCGTTCTCGCAGGCAGGCGCATAGCCGGATTTGCCAGTATGGCGATTGTCCCAGCGCACCGGAAAGACATCCTGCCGGCCGGCAAACAGTCGCCGAAATAATGTGATCTTTTCTGCAGCTGTCGACTCAGCTGTTAGCGATGCGCCGGCCACGCCGCTAGGCTGCTCGGGCGCCTGTCGCGACCGGAGACGTTCCAATTGTTCAGCGAGCACGTTGCGCTCCGCATCAAGCTCCTCGAGCCGCGCGCGTATCGAAGCAATATCGTCGTTGTCCTTATCAATTGCCATATGAGCACTCGGGTCAATTGCCCCAACTTGATCGGGCCGGCATCGGCCATCACAAGGCATGCCGCTTGCCAAAACGATGCCTACAACGTGGAGCCGAACACCCCCCGACGTCAATAGGGGTCCCACTGGAAGGCTTGGTACTTGGTTGACGGGGCGCTATGATTGAGGCATGAAACCCGCCCTACAATACCGCAGTACCGAACTTTCGACTCTGTGTCGCCGGCATCACGTCCGCAGGCTATCGGTCTTTGGTTCCGCCGCGCGCGATGAAATGCGCACCGATAGCGATGTGGATTTACTGATTGAATTCGAAGCAGGCCAGAGCCCTTCCTTGGCAGGGTTCGCTCGCCTCAAGCAGGAGCTGGAGGCGACGCTCGGCGTCGCCTCGATCGATCTGGCCACCCCTGCAATCCTTCGTAACCCCTATCGTCGCCAAGCGATTGTGGGGGATCTGCAGCAACTCTATGCTGCCTGAGGAGCGCGATGCCGCTCACCTCTGGGACATGCTATCTGCCGCTCGCGAAGTACGCACCATGCTGCAAGGGGTTTCCTTAGAACAATTCCAATGTGCGCTCATCATTATGCGCGCAACCGAGCGATGCATTGAAATCATCGGTGAAGCGGCGCGCCGCGTGTCAAAAGCAACCCAACAATTACAAACCGAGATCCCGTGGTCTGACCTCATCGGACAGCGCAATATATTGGCTCACGAATATGGCCAGATCGATCACGAGTTGCTTTACAAAACGGCGACCGAAGACGTTCCGCAATTGATTGCCCTGCTTGAGCAACGGTTGCCGGACAAATAGCGTGATAAAAGCGGCGTCTGGGTGCCTGAAGGCACGAAGCGGCATATAACCACACGAGATCGGCGTAGTAGCGAACCGATTTCGGCATTCTCGATTGCTATTTTATGTGATCCAAAATAGATAATAAAATGTATCCATGCTCGATCAGGTGATTTCATGAGTGAATTCATGCTCTTAGACGCCAAGGCGCCCGCTACCATGGAGGCCGTCATCGAGGCCGTAACGCGCCTCAGCATCTTCAGCGAAGCCCAGATCCTCGAACTGGTCTCGGCTGGAAAAATGAAAGATTTGTTTCCCTTCAAGCCTGCGAGCGACCGGGAGGTCCCGGCCGATACGGCGGCGGATGAGGAACTCGTCGAAGCCTCTGCGTCGCCCTTGAACCGGGAGCAACGACGAGCTTTGATTCAATCGAGCATGCCCGCCGCTGCAACATCGAGTTCCAGACGCTCGAGTACCGCGGACGCGGGACCGAAGTCTTCGCGGAAGCGTTATCGGTCGCTTTCGAAGAAATGACGCGCCGGTCCGGCACGCGTCTTCGGTGGTTGGAGCGTTGGAGTGGACAGAAGGTATCACTATCCCTCATGAGATTGGGCGCATACATCGGCACACCGATTTGCGTTTGGGAAATGCTAAATAGGTCCCCAAGAACCCCGAACGACGATGCGAAATAAAACACCAAAAATCAGGCCGAAATTTGGTTGAGTGTCCGCGGTTCAGTGGCCGTTTTGGCCAATTTCAGCTGTGGGTAACAGCGAGGGTAACTTTTTCTAGGCCCTTCTAAAACGCTGTAATTTATAGGCCTTCAGCGACTAGTAAATTCCCTCCCTGTCAGATCTTCGCCAATCTCTCGACTGTGTCGGGATATCTCTCAACCATTCGGATCAATAAAGCTGCTTGCGCGTTAGGGCGGGCGCGCCCTTGCTCCCAGTTTTCAAGAGTACGTACATTGGTCCGCAGATATTTTGCAAATAACGCTCGAGATAGGTTCATACGCTCACGCAAGGCCGACAGTTCCTTTGCGGACATTTTTGGTGCGACCTTAGTTTGAACGACATGGGTGCGCAGAGTGCGCTTGCCGGTTCGCTGATCGGCCAGCGCCAGAAAACCCTCTGTCAACTCGGCCATCAAATTGCGCTTTTTCTTCATACCTACTTCCTCATCTTCAATTCGATCTTCAAAAGTCTTTCCAGCGTTGCTCGATCCTTTTTCGATAAATCGCTCAATTCATTCTTGTCGTACAGAGTGAATAGCCAGAACTCCAATCCACGGACCCAGTAGAAATATATAACTCGCAGGCCGCCGCGCTTGCCCTTTCCTCGCCGCTTGTCCGTCCAGCGAAGCTTGCGAAGGCCACCTGTCCCTTGAATGACATCGCCTGCTGATGGATCATCCATCAAGGCGTTCTGCATCGCTCGAAAACTCTCATCATCGAGATATTCATTGCGCAGTCGCTCGAAAGGCGGTAATTCCGACGAACAGCGCACGCATGACGGGGACTATACGCAGATTGCGTATGATGGTAAAGTGCCTGGTATGCCTTGTTACGGAAGGATGAAATTCGTCACAGTGGCATCGCCGGCAGACCCATGTTCTGCGGTACGCGCTGACTGGAACCGAACTGATCAATTCGAGGCGACGAGCTAATACCGGCATACTTGGATGGGCACGGCACGTGATATTGAGTCGATATGCGCACGCCTTGCAGAACTGGAGGCGGAACGCAGTGCGCTCGCCTGCCTGCGCGAATGAATGGGTACGAGGCATTTGCGGCAAACCACAGGTGAAATGCGGCGAGTGCCCAAACCAGGCCTTCATTCCTTTGTCGGACAATGTAATCGCCAGTCATCTGCGCGGGACCGATCCAGGCCGATCTAGCAACGCGGATTTTGTGGCTGGCGTGTATCCGGTCCGGGTCGATGAAACCTGCTGGTTTCTGGCGGTGGATTTCGACGGAGACGACTGGTCAGTCGATGCTCTCGCCTATATAGAGACGTGTCGTCTGAGTTCGGTTCCCGCTGCGCTCGAGCGGTCTCGATCTGGCAAGGGTGGCCACGTCTGGATCTTTTTTTCGCAACCGATTCCAGCTAGAGATGCACGCCAGTTGGGCGCCACCTTATTGACCGAAACGCTGCAACGTCGACCAGAAGTGGGTTTCGCGTCCTACGATCGAATGTTCCCCAGCCAGGATACCTTGCCCAAGGGTGGTTTTGGCAATCTCATCGCACTGCCACTTCAGCGGCGTGCACGCGATTACGGCAACAGCGTCTTCGTGGATGACAACCTTCTCCCTCACCGGGATCAATGGTCATTTCTTAGCTCGCTTTCCCGTCTCGCGCCGCAGGCAGTCCACGACTTCATTCGCCAGGCGGAAGCACGTGATCGTGTCCTAGGCGTTCGGATGCCTGTCGCCGAAGAGAATGGTGATGAGCCCTGGCGGCAGGCTCCATCGCTGCGGCACTCGCCCGATCGTGTGACGGAGCCACTACCGGACCGCGTCAAGATTGTCTTGTCGGATGACATCTACATAGATCGTGCGGCGCTTCCACCTTCCATGGTCGCAGTGCTTATTCGATTGGCGGCATTTCAGAATCCTGAGTTTTACCGAGCACAGGCGATGCGCTTGCCGACATTCGGGAAGCCACGAATCATCTCCTGTGCGTCGCTGCATAGGAATCACTTGGCGCTGCCACGCGGTTGCTTCGAAGAGGCGCTCGAATTGCTGCGATCGCACGGCATTGAGGTTGACATAGAGGATTTACGGGAGACAGGCACGAAACTCGATTACCGCTTTCTGGGTACCCTTCGGGATGACCAACGAAGCGCATTTGATGCATTGTCGCGGCACGACTGTGGTGTCCTGGCGGCGACGACCGCCTTCGGCAAAACCGTGGTCGCCGCGGCACTGGTTGCCGAGCGGCGAATGAACACGCTCGTGCTGGTGCACCGCAAGGAGTTGCTGAAGCAGTGGGTCGAGCGCCTCCAGCAGTTCTTATCGGTGGACATTGGCGATGTGGGTACGATCGGTGGCGGTCGCCGCAAGCCCACAGGACGAATCGACGTTGCATTGATACAAAGTCTCGTGCGCAAGTCGGAGGTGTCGCACCAGATCGCTGGCTACGGTCATCTCATCGTGGATGAATGTCATCATCTGTCCGCGTTTAGCTTCGAATTGGTCGCGCGGCGCTCTAAGGCGAGGTATGTGTTGGGACTGTCCGCAACAGTGACCCGCAAGGATGGGCACCATCCGATCATCTTCATGCAGTGCGGACCGGTGCGTTATCGCGTGGACGCCAAGTCCCAAGCCTTGCGGCGGGGGTTCCATCACAAGGTCCGCATTCGCGACACTGAATTCAGATTGCCGCAGGAACTGGAAGGATCACCAATGTCCATGCCCGCGATCTATTCTGCGCTCGGGTGTGATGAGACGCGCAATTCGGAGATATTCGATGACGTCCTCAGTGCACTTGAAGCGGGTCGGTGCCCGCTGATCCTGACTGAGCGGCGCGATCATCTGGAAACGCTTCGAGCACGCTTTGAGCGATTCACTCGAAATCTCGTCGTCTTGCATGGAGGAATGGCGGCCGGGAAACTTCGTAGCGCGCAAGCGGGCCTGCAGCCCGGCGGAAGTGGGGAGCGATTGGTACTCGCAACTGGGCGCTATCTCGGGGAAGGATTTGACGATTCGCGCCTCGACACGCTGTTTCTCGTCATGCCAATTTCATGGACCGGGACACTGGCGCAATACGTCGGCCGCCTGCATCGTGATCACGACGGAAAGCGAGAGGTTATCGTGTACGACTACGTCGACCGTGCCGTGCCCGTGCTCGCACGAATGGCCGCGAAGCGCGAGAAGGGCTACAAAGCTTTGGGATACGTCCTCGAAACTTGATCTCGCCGGCAGGGCGATTAACGTCCACCGATGTCCACCAACAGCCACGCCATTTACGGGTCGAATTGAGGGTAACTTTATTCGGATTGGCGAAAAGAGCTTTAGATTCAATGAGCTAATAACGGTCTTCAATTCCCTCCCTGCCAATAGAAAGTCAATAATTTTGGCTCTTCAGGAAGTCGTGTGGGTAAATTAGAGGCTCAAACGTGATCGGAAGGCCTATTTTCACGGGCTTTGACTCGTTTTTGAAGCCTCGATTTTTGGCATCATATTGGGATGGCCAAAACGACACGACAACGGCGTCTGTGGGACGCATATCGATTCCCAGGTTTTCGACCTGAGCCGAGCGTACGCGGATTCTTCGGTGATCCGCAGGCGCGGATTCTTACCCTGCGGCGACGGTCAAAAAAACGATCTGCGGCCAGTGCGGTTGGTTGTGCATGGGCTGGTACGACCGTCGCGAGCGTCAAACGCGCGATCTTCCCAACGGCCAGATGCGCATTTACCTGCGCTTCGAGATACGGCGCATCCTCTGCCGCCGGTGCGGCGCGGTGAAGCGCGAGCGGCTCGATTTCCTGGCGGACAATCCGTTCTACACCAAGCGATTTGCCTACTACGTCGGTCGGCGTTGCCGCGGCAGCGCGATCAAGGAGATCGCCGAAGAGTTGCTGCTGGACTGGGATACAGTCAAGGAGCTGGACAAGCAATACATGCAGGCGCAACTCGCCCGCGCCGGCACCCCAGGGCCGAAGGTGATCGGCATCGATGAGATCTCCATCCGCAAGGGTCACACTTATCGGATCGTGGTCAGCGACCTGCTGCGTCAGCGCCCGATCTGGTTCGGCGGCGAAGATCGGAGCGAGGAAAGCTTGGATGGGTTTTACGGTTTTCTCGGCAAAAAGAAGGCCAAATCCGTGCGTCTCGCGGTGATGGATATGTGGAAGCCGTTCCGCAACTCGACGACCAAGAACGCGCCACAGGCGGCGATCCTGTTCGATAAGTTCCACATCATGCGTCACCTCGGCGAGGCACTCGATAAAGTCAGAAAGTCCGAGTACGCGCGCCTCGAGGGCAAGAAGCGCCGCTTTATCAAGGGCCAGAAGTACACGCTGCTGTCTCACCCGCAGAACCTCACCGGCAGCGCTCGCAAGAATCTGCGGCTCCTGCTGGCGGCCAACAAGCGTCTCAACACCGCTTACTTGCTGAAGGAATCCTTCGGCCAACTGTGGGATTACAACAGGGAGGCCTGGGCACGGAAGTTCTTCGAGAACTGGCGCGCCCAGCTGAAATGGCAGCGCCTGAAACCCTACGAGGCATTCGCGAAGATGATCGAGCGTCACTGGGACGGTCTCGCTGCCTACTGCAAACCCGAGAACAAGGTCTCGCTCGGCTTCGTAGAGGGCTTGAACAACAAGATCCGCGTCATCCAGCGCCGATCGTACGGGTTGCGCGACGAGGAATACCTTCGCCTGAAGGTCCTGACCTGCATGTTGCCCAAGCTTTGATCGAAAAATGATCAATTTTTACCCACTCGATTACCGGAAGACCCCATTTAACTATACTCCGGGTTCCGGTTCCACACCTAGCGACTGGGGTCCAGCAGTGCGGCCAGCGCCTCTGCCGCAAGCTCATCCGCGTAAAAAAAGCGTCCGTCATTCTTGCGGCGGACGTATGGCGGAAGGGCTGCCCTCACCGGCAAGTTGATAAGGCCACATCGGTCGTACACTTTCAACAAAGTATCGCCGCCGGCCGTGGCGGCATGTAAACCAATTCGACCGGCGAAGCCTGGGTTTTGACTCAGCACGATCGCATTGTCCAATAAGACACGTCCCAGCGCTGGCGCGTGCGACATGCCGAAATCCACCGCATGATTCGTCCACTGAACCCGAGACACTCGGGTATATTTCGGCCTGACTTTTAGCGTTCTATTTCGCATCGTCGTTCGGGTCCTTGGCAACGACTTTGCCATTCTCCCAAACGTAAATAGGCGTGCCGTACATGCGGGCCACTTCACGAGCCGTCCGGGCAGCTCGTCGCATGCCGCGACCTACGCCGGCGGCAAAACTCTCTTGCTTCTTTGGCGACTTACGACGCGTGGTCATGGCCCGCGCTCCAGCAGCTTCGGTTTCGATTCGGAATTCTCATATATCGTCCAATGATCTGCCAAAGGCTGATACACATCAAGGAAATTGGTCCAGCCTCGTTTGAAACGCCTTAGTGCACATCAGCGCGAGGGATATCATGACCACCCTGCTTGACGCGGTTGGCAATCCGACTTAGGGCCGGCGCAAAAATAACTTCACAGTCGTCTTAGCTGTTTTCGAGTTTGCGGTTTGATGATGTAGTTCCATTCCGGGTGAGGATGGAGCCCGCGAATGTTGAGCAAAGCCAGTTCCTCCGGGGTGGCCTTTTCCCCT
>WNFQ01005692.1_pt1 | contig 15270 bp, 22 predicted proteins | sample 5400171 | NCBI WGS metagenome assembly WNFQ01 (sample SAMN13153356, study PRJNA577476) | soil metagenome | isolation source: 20 cm soil under Madrone tree | place: USA:California | collected 2016-06-14
TGGCGGGATCGACGTTTCACAGATGAGCGAGGAGGACCAACAGAGAAGTACGCATTCGGGGGCGATGCGATCTCGTTTGGATGCTGGTAGGACGATAGAGATACTCTTTGAAGAGAGCATTGCATTTCTTCCTCGGTCTGTTCATAGAGGGTTCTCTCGCTGGAATCTGAGGCACGGCGGGCGTCAGCAGAGTCATCATATGAGAGATGATCCTGAGGAGTGCCAGTGGCAGAAGTCCAAAGGGGAGTATTCCTGAAATACTGCTCAAAATCCTCTTGTTGGCCGTCTTCCGGAACCGGGGTTCGACTGTCCATGTTTGCGGCAAGTCGTGTGATATGGTGGGCGGCGGCGGAATGGGAAGTCTCGAGGAAACCTTGTCCGGAATCGTCATCTAACCTGGCGCTTCTCGACTCGCCAGCGAACTGTGCAGCATTGTCCCCGCTGGAAGGGTTGAATCGAGAGAATGACATTGAATGCGGGGAGCGAAAGGCCTGCTTTCTATCTGGAAGTAAATTCCACTACGTTAAGTTTAATAAAGTCTGAAAGTCTGAGAGACGGGCCAATTGACCGACGCTATAACTTACCGTGTGAATTTAATTTCAGACTCCTCGCTGGTACCCCTCACCACACACTCACCCACACGGCGCTCACCAGATGATAGCCAGTACAGGCTCACAGCGCTCACACCCCAATACTGTACTCGCACGGCCAATACGAGCTGTTTTTTCACGCACGAGAGAAGTCTCACCTACAATCTTTATCCTTTCCATTATCAAAATCATGATTGGCCGTGAACTTCATCCCGCCCTATATTGAAACAATGATCAAGTGTTACCTCGGTATCTGCCAATGACGAAATTACGATCTGGTGCAATATTGATGCCTACTGGTATTGAAACCATGGTTGATTGCGAACTGTATACCTACTAATATTGTAAGGTTGATAGCACTAAAAGCTTGTGTATCCAACATCGTCACTTTCCCCACTCATGTCGGCTTCGCTATCACCACCACCATCATCTATCAACCCTATGCCTGAGGCTGAGGAATCACAAGGGCACCTTGGGCAATAGACAACCATTATTCATGCTAGGTCTGGTGAAATCACGGTGCGGATCGCTGGAGCAGAGCCTCGGATGCAACAACACAGTACACAGGGCGGAATTTGCTAGCTCATCCGTCCTTGACTAAAACGACCCTACGCACCCTGGCGAGCTGCGTCACCTCCGATGGCCCACGCATGACTCATCAGGAAAAACCTCATTTGCTTACGAGCAATAATTAAGCGTCGCTAGCTCTCGCTAGCCCTCGTTAGCAAATGAGTTTTTTCCTGACGTCGTCGAGGCCTTCCCTAATGCGCCTCCAGGAGCCCCACACTGTGAAGGTGGGGTCACGGTACTCCCCCTGCCGAACCGTGAAGAATGCGAAGCCCAAATTGCAGCCTCACGAAACCCCGCGTAAGGTGGTCGACTTGGCTGTGCTCGCACAGACCGTTCCGTTGCCCCTAACAACATATTCAGATTCGTAGCCGTCCAGGAACGTACCAGTCTTAACCTCTCCTCCGACGTATTGAATCGTTCTCACTCCGGATTGCTGGACTTGGTTTACCTGCCGTGCCTCAACTGTAATACCTAGCGTCATGACAGCGTGACGGACTGCGACTACCGTTCGCGTGTTGCTGTTGCGTGGGCGATTAACTCCGCACATCTGAGCTCACGAGACTATATAAGAGGATGCTCTCCTTTGTTACCTCCGTTCCTCACACTCCACACAGATACATCATCTAGAGCGAGAGTGACATAGCATTAGGTGTAAAAGCCCAGTCCGATCGCCCCTCGCACACAAATTGTACTAATTCTTGGCCCGCTCAGAAATTCTTTCAGACATTTATAGCACGCACCTTGGTCACCGCGATCGAGTCCATGGGTCGGTTTTTCGTATCATTACGGACTGGCGAAGGAACGGTTTCTGCGATCGATGCGGTATGTATCTCCAAACCTCTTGTTTTTACGGCCATTGAATGCGAGTGGACCCACCATCAAGGCAATCCGGGAGACCAATACCTTAACTGCGGGCATCATACTCGGACTATTCATTATTCTCGCAGTGGGCTATACCAGAAGTCCTTGGAGAAAGCTGCCTCCTAGCCCTCCGCGTTTACCCATTCTTGGGAATGCTCTTCAGCTGATGGATAAAAGGTGGTTACTCTCGAAAGATTGCAAGGAACGTTTCAGTGAGTACACAATTCAATTAATATACCCGGGTAGATGCTAAGGTATGTTTACGGAAATTGCAGAAGACGTTATGTATCTTGACGGGGCTGGACAACCTATAGTTATGTGTAACAGTCTTAAATCAGCTTTTGAGCTCCTCGACCGCCGCTCTGGAAACTATTCTGATCGCCCCCGGTTAATCATGGCACAGGAAATCCTTAACGGTGGACTGCTGTTCGCACTAATGAATTACGATGACCGGTGAGTGTTATGAGAACAACTGTAGTTCGATGACGATCACATGACGAGCATGCCCACATTGAATCTTTTGTTAGCTGGCGTCGCCTGCGTCGTGTCGCTCACGAAGCTCTCACAAAGAGAGCCCTGCGAAATTATCATCCCATTCAGATGAAGGAGGCAACTATCTTAGTCTCATCTCTTCTGGCCCCCTCTGCCAATCTCAAGCGAGATTGGCATTTCAGACGTCTAGCAGCGTCCTCACTCATGTCCATTGTTTACGACTACCCGACGATCATGTCAGAGCATGATGACGCCGTTAAACAAATTGAGAAATGTGACGATCGCATCAGCCACGCTCTGACGATGGGGTCCTATTTTGTGGACATATTCCCTTGGATGAAATACATCCCTGAAAGGTCTCGGCTTCTTTTGTCTTATTTGTCAATACACTGACGGACGAACCAAATCAGATTCGCGAAATGGAAGCGGGAAGGCCTACGAGCATTTTCAGAGCACTCCGAGATGTTCACAGGTCTTCTTAATTGTGTGAAAGTCGACCTTGTACGTATTTATCTCGAATACGGTAACTGGAACCCAATTAACAAGTAGCAAAGGCCAATGGAGGGAGCCGACCAAGTTTCTGTGCGTCCTTGATCCAACATCCCGATCATGGTTCTATCGACGAGCCTGAAATGGCCTTCCTTGCTGGAGTATTGTAGTAAGTGCATATAATTAATCTCATCCAAACATGCGATCAGACGACGTCACGGTATCACAGTAGCGCAGGTGTCGAGACGACCGCTACGACCCTTTCTTGGTGGATGCTTGCTATGATTGTCTTCCCAGAAGTCCAACGCCAAGCACAAGCGGAAATAGATACAGTCGTTGGCTGCGGCCGACTCCCTACATTTGCCGACTCATCTCGTCTTCCATATGTGCAAGCAGTCGTCAGAGAAATTCTTCGCTGGCGTCCCACACTACCATTTTCGATACCCCACGCCGCGACCAATGAAGACTGGTACGAAGGCATGTACATCCCGAAAGGCACCGTATGCATATCCAACACCTGGCATTGTAATCACGACCGGGCGGTATTCGGCGATGACGCAGACGAATTCAGGCCAGAGCGACACCTTGACGACCATGGAGAACTTTTACCTGGGCCCATGGAAACAAACCAGGCAGGGCATGTCACGTTCGGCTGTGGACGACGAATCTGCGTAGGCAAGGACCTGGCTACCGAGTCGCTCTTCATAGCCACAGCGCGGATACTGTGGGCGTCAAACCTCGAGCGTCCCCGTGACGGTAAGAATCCACCGGACATAGAAACAATCGTTGATGGAGGTATAATCTAGTGAGTATTTGCTTGAGGGAAGGTTTCGTGATTGGCTAATATGCTGGCATGCAGCCATCCTGTTCCTTACGACTGCGTCGTCACGCCGCGGTTAGCAGAGGTGGAATCGGTTCTTGCAGAGGAATATGAGCGCCTTGGAATTGAGAAATGAGCACTGCTACTCGGTGTACATACCCATGGCGGTTGTCTTGGATACTTATGAGTGGCGCGTCAAACATCTTATATGAGTTCGGAAGTCATTCGAAGGGGATGAAAATGGAGATTATCATTGTGGCATTGATGGTCGGGAAGTACGGTCGAACCTGAGCTTGTCTCATTTTATATGGTCAGCGGTGACGACGGACATGTACGATTCTCTGGCGATGATTTGTGTGTTGCGCAACATGGGGATACTACGCCCGGTGGAGTAGTCCGACGGGCCCGTTCGAGCAGAGAGGCACGTAGCCGTGAGGCCGGAGGCGCGGCGAGTAGCCACCTTTTATATTATGGATAAGGGATGAGAAGTATACGGACGTGCGTAGGCTGAACGTCCTAGAATCTCGCACACACGTCCGAGTTGGAGCTGCCAGAGTGGCGCAACCCATGTAGCTTCCATTCAAGTTTCCACTTTGGCGTATCTGCGTGTGAAAGATATGTTTCTTTGATCTGTGAAAAGTTATGGTTCTTCGAGGACAAAAGAGTTCGGTGGTGGTCCGCAATTTTGGAGTTCATGCAGTGGCAGCGATTACCTGGCGTCCATCCTTCTCGCAGGAACTTACCAATTACCCGGCATCCATCTTCTCGCAGGCAATTTGTCATTCATTACCTTTCCAGTCGTCGACATATTTGCAAGCCGAATGTTGCGTGTATGCAGTTATGATTGTGATTGCTAAATTCACCCCGGGCTGAGCTCACGCTGCAGCTTAGGTAGTTGCTGCAAGAGTAGAGTGTCGCTAGAAGGGAGATAAAAGGAATGGGAGTCGAGAGGGAGAGGAAGATGAAAGGCACTTGTGGACAGCAGGTCCCCAGCACGAGTGCCGAGAAGACGAGACGACAAGAATACATGAGAAAGAGAGAAAGGAAAAGAACACACTGTGATTATAATCCAATGCCATCCTCGACAAGTAAGGAGGCTGCTTATATACATCTGAGACCTACTAGTTGGGTCTGGTGGTAAGTAGACAGCGGTGTTGCCGGATGTACTGGAAAGTGTCGGGAATGTCAGTAAAATATAAAGGAAAAAACTAAGGAATGTATTGTGGGCTGCACAGCAGCAGCTAGGCGTTGATCATCATTGTCTAAAGCACAAAGGAGAGAGGACAAGGGGGAAAGGTGATGTGATGCGAAACAAGAAAAAGAGAAAAGTCGAAGTGCCACGCTTGGAACGGAACGAAATCGGAGTCGTCAGACCGACGCGCACCGCTGAAAGTTTGGCAATTCCTCAGTATCCAAGGTATATTCGCTCACTTTTCCCCATGAACCTTTCCTTACCCCATACCCTGCAGATACATATACATTACCAGTGGCATTTACCACCGGGGCTTGACTGTGTTTTTCGCTGCGTGCAAGACAACGCCCCCAACGACCACCGAGCACGCACGACCCTCCGCTCCCTCGCGTCAAGAGCCAAAGCCAACGGCTCAGGTGTCGAAGCCTTCCCAGACATACCGCCAGGAGCCCCCTCTTGGGACGGTAGAGTTGCTCACATTCCAAAGAAAAAGTAGACTGGGATTATCAGCAGGCCCCAGTCTTCCTCAATCTAAGCAACGAAAGCAAATCGATCAACACCTTCGGCGGAGGCACCCTCCCAAACAGAGGCCGACCGGACAACAAACAGGTGGGGACAGCTTCGGAAGTCCTCTACCACAACGGACTAGAAGCCTTGCACGCGGAGAAGGTCTTCGAGGAGACGGTTACAGTGAACGACACCGCGCTACGTACCGTCACTATAGCAGTCGACACCCTCACTGACTTCCTAGCAAATCAACAAGTAGACACACACCAAACTGCACTCATCTTTCTAACCTCCAGCTTCGCCATCAGCAGGATCCTCATCGCGTCATTCGCGTTTGTGGACCTGCTGTCAACAAGTGCCGCTTATTCTCTTTCTCTCGGTTTCATTCCTTTCCCTTTCTTCTCGGATGACATCCCATCTCCCAGCCGCTACCTTAGCCACATCACTTATCTTTGCTACCCCTCAGTTGGGGATCCGTTGCACTTTGGCACTTTGCGCTAACGGCTTCTCAACCACCACCGACCACCCCTCCACCCCTCCAGCCCTTGCAATCCTCGGTCGGCGAAGACATTCGGAGGGAGGACGTGGGGATCACTCACTCAATCCGTCACCAAAACCCGTCCCCTCCCCCCCAAACGTGCTCTCGAACGGCGTAGACGACAAGGGCAAGAGCATCTCGCACACACCCATCACCTTCCATTCCCACTGCCTGCCCTTCCAAGAAGTTGAATCGACTACACGGCCACCGTTGTTCAGCATCAGGTCCGTGCAAGTGAATGAACCGCTCTCTCTCGCAACGACATCAACATCCCGCGTCCTCGCCATCGGAGTCCCCAACTCCCCCGGCCCTCTACACCGCGAATTGGCTTAGAGTTTCAACGATGAGTTCGAGTTCGTGGCACTTACAGTATCGTGGCTGAAAGAAATTTTGGCTGCTAGTTTCATACAAGGGATGTGCGTGCCCTTCTTATCTCTCATGTACACCAATCATCATCATCATTCTCACAAAAGCCCCGGCCTGGGCCAAGCCAAGCCTGAGCCAGGCCGTACGGTCCATCACCGTATCACCGGTCCCACGTGACAAACGCAAAACGGTTGGGCGCTTTACTAGACCCCTTCCGAGCTGCCGTAACCCAAACGCGTGTATATGATGGGACGTCATCGCGTTATCAATGACATTCAGAGTCTGCGCCCTCTCTGCCAATCCCTACTCTCTCTGTTGTGCTCCTTTCCCGATGTTTTTCTGGCATCCTCACCCGACTTTTGACTTTTGGCACCACCACCCAACACACAAACATCACGACCGACCGACGACGCCATCATTGGGCGTCGACTCGGATGGGAGCCCTTCGTATGAGGTTTTCCTTGAGCCTGCGGAAAACCCGCAAGAACTGACCCTTGTGCGTCGATGGCTTGCTGTGATCTGCATCTCTACCGCATCTATATGCGTTACCTGCGCCTCGTCCATGGTGCGTGCGTTCTGTTTTGCGACGTTCCTCAAAGGTAAGGCGCCCTACTGACACGAACGACATCCCATATGTAAATGATGACTGGCAGGCGGCGTTCGCGGAGGCGCCTGTAGCAAGACAGTTCCATGTGAGCAAGGAAGTTGCCATTCTCGGCGTTAGTCTCTTCGTGTTGGGTCTAGGTCTTGGCCCGCTTGTCGCAGGCCCAATGTCGGAAATCTATGGGCGCAATGTCATCTATCGCTTCTCGTTTGCCCTGTTCTTCGTGTGCATGTTCCCCGTTGCGTTCGCACCTGACATTTGTATGTGTTTATTTACGTTGCGCGTCCCATGAGTTGCGTCCTTTATTTCTGGTGTGATAGCCTTAACGCACTCGACAGCTGTGTATCTGGCCTTTCGGTTTATCTGCGGGTACTGCGGGGCGGCGTTTCTCAGCGTGGCTGGGGGAAGTGTCAGTGATATGTTCTCCAACTCGCAAGTTGCTACGTGGGTCGTTGATGCCACTATGTTCCGTCTTGCGTCTCATCGTGACCTGGGGTAGGCCGATGGCCGTCTATACCATATGCCCATTTCTGGGTCCCGAGCTGGGACCAGTACTCAGTGGGTGAGTACATGTGCAGGAAAACCCCTCTTGCAGGAGGACTCTGAAAGAGAGAGGCCATCAGTGTCATCAATCAGCATCTGCATTGGAGATGGACGTTTTACATTCTCATCATCTGGTCATCTGTCCAAGCAGCAGCACTGATTATCGTGAGCTCATATTCTTTAATCGGATAGTCGCTGCTTGTGTTGAATTCAGCTGGTAAAGGTGGTGCCAGAAACGCACATCCCTGTGATTCTCAAGATGAAGGCGCAGCGGTGAGACGTCGCTGGCATGGATTCCTACTGTTACTCACTAGTTCGAAACCCAGCCTTCGCGAGTCCACTGGTAATCCCAATTGGTATGCACCCATAGAAAAGACTCAACATACCAGCTTGGCGCGAACATTGCTTGTCAATGGCTATAAACCATTTTGTGGGCACATTTTCAATCGCTGATACCACATCCCCGCTTACTTTACCATACTTATAGATTTTGCGCTTTTCGATCACATGGCATTTCTATTAAATCTATGGTATGCTTGACCAATGGTCCACCCTCAGAGCACCACCGCTGACACGCAGACAGGGACTCGTTGATTCTCGGCATTCTCTACTTGACCTTCCAAGCCTTTCCCATCATATTCGAGGAGAAACACGGTTTCAATCTCCAGAGTACAGGCTTGACGTTCCTCGGAATCGCAACCGGAATGTTTCTTGGCTTATGCACGATGCCTTATTGGAACCGGTGCGATCCCATGTCCTCCGAGCAGGACCGTTTTTTATCCAGGAAAGGAACTGACCCTGGCTCGTTCACCAAAGGAGGCACCGCAGGTACAAAGAGGAACACGGCCGAGAACCGCCGGCGGAGTTCCGTCTTCTGATGGGACAAGTAGGCGGCGTGCTCGTGCCACTCGCGCTGCTCTGGCTTGCCCTCTCAACTCATAGCGGCGTACATTGGATAGTGCCTGTGCTCGCTTCTGTCCCATTCGGAACGGGGACCTACTTCATCTTCACCTCCTCGTTCACGTACATCATCGTCGCGTACAGGCCTATGGCAGCCAGCGCCCTGGCGTGCAACACGACAATGCGTACCTCATTCGCAGCCGCGTTCCCGTTGTTTGCGGGACAGATGTACCGCACGCTCGGCACTATTGGCGCGACACTGCTGTTGGCGGGACTAACGACGGCAATGGCCCCAATTCCGTACGTATATATCATCTTCTCTATTTCCCGCTACACCAACACCATCACCATCATATCCCCCCTGTTTACACATCTAATCTCCATCACTTGCGATTACCATTATCGCCACCAACATCTCTACCGTGTGACCGAGCGAACAGGACTTTAACTTATGATTTGCCTAGTTTTGTGCTGTATGCCATGGGTCCTCGGATCCGCGAAAGGGAGTCCCGTGACAGTGGACATCGCCCTGCTTGATGCGTCGCCGAATCTTAGAGGAAGTGGGGTAGGGTTATAGCTGGGCCCGAGAATTGGATGGGAATTTTGGTTTTGGTTTTCTCGACGCGACCATTTCAAGTATCCGTGTATCTCTTAATTTTACTTATCAGCACTTAACGCTGCTTAATGTGCTTAGGTTAATCACTTGAATTGACTTATTGTTTGGCTTACCATGCTTATTATATAATGAGCAAGCTTAGACGCTAAAAGGATTTTCGGGATTTTCCTGATGCGAGCCGCTTTTTGTCCACTTTTTCGTCCAGCTGCAGCAGAACTGTCAGGCAAGCCTGTGCCAAAAGTGTGTGCGCGGGTTCTAAGGGAATGTGGCACTGGGAGATGTCCCCAACACCTGGTGTTTGAAGACGATCGGAAGTCAAGAATTTCTTGACCGAAAAGTGCGAAAATCGTACAATATTCGAACCCTCATAGGCCTCATCATCGATGACTATGACAATAAGGATCGAACATGCGGAGAGCACCCCCTCCTCTGGATTTTCTGGTCACCAATCTTCCACTGGCACCGGATGAAGTGCCACGCTCGAGCCAAGCTCGATATCGAAAATCTCAAATCCCTGCGAGTTCAAGTTCTTCAACTCGAAGTGGCCGAATAATGGCAACAATTGAACCAAGCATTGGAAAAGCCGATGCGCATGTTGCCATTTCTGTTCAGGGGATGCTTTGCAGAATCCTTTCGTACGTTTCATCCAGAGTGATGGGCTATTCATTTACTGGGTGGCAGGGGCAGAGAAATGGCATGCATCGCACTCATCCGGTTCACCTCGCATTCATCTCTCCCTCGACCAAGAATATCGAATACTTTGCAGCATCATTCTTTGTCGTACACGCGCAGAACACGATATTTATACGCAAGAACATGACGTCAAACGTCTTCGCCAGCAGCAGTGTCGCGATTAACGCATCTATGTCCATCTACCACTTCCTCATGGACCAGGTGCGGATAGCGTTCTCCCATTCTTGCTCACAACGACATACACCTATCCTAGATTTTTCTCGCGATAGTTGGCTCGATGTTGTGAAACAAGATGCCAGAAGTGAGGAATGCTGTCATCGGTGGCCTAAAGTTTTACTCGTCGACCCAGGTCCTAGTTTCTCTCAAGGCACTTATGGGAAAAGCAACTTTACGTCCGCAGGAGAGAACGCACGTTGATTTCCCTCGTGTCCAAACAACCAGGTTTGTCTTGAAGGGTTTCCCATGGTGGAATTCCTTGTCGACACAATGCTAGCAGCAAATGAAGTGCACCCTTGTTGCAATAACTCATGAATCTGAATTTATTCATGAGTTACTGCGACAAGGTCACATTGTGCCATGCTGGCCTAATAACCACTGCACCCTCACTGTGCAGTAGCTTGCTCCAATCTTGCATATAGTCAGGCAAGGGGTAGTAGAAGGGGCAGGGATTGGAGAAATCTGCTATGCAGACCGAAGACGGAACGGAGCAACCTAGGGCGCAGGCTAGACAATCGCACGGACCGTCGCCCAATGACTTAGGCCATGGAGTTTGCGCATCTTGATCACATGGCATTCCTGTTAAATCTACGGTATGCAGCATCAACGGGCACCTCAGCGCATCTTTGACACGCCTACAAGGATTTATTCATTTGATTCTCAGCAGCGACTACTGTTTAACCTTCCAAGTCCTTCCGGTCATCCGAGGAGAAGCTCGGTTATCACCTCCCGAGTACATACTTGACATCCTTCGGAATCGCAAGGGAATGCTTGTTGGATGATGCACGAAACCGGTGCAATCTACATTCTCCGAGCCAGACCCTCTTTTTACCCCGAAAGAGCCTACCCTGGCGGGCGCATCGTTACGAAAGGAAGAATCAAAGATACGGCGTAGTACAAAGGGAAGCATGGCCGAGAACGCCGGTGGAGTTCCGTCTCCTGATGGGGCAAGCAGGCAGGCGTGCTCGTACCGCTCGCACTCCTCTGACTATGCGCTGTGTACCTGGGTCGTGCACGTGTTCGTATCTGCCCCATTCGGAACGAGCACCTACTCCATCTTCCATGCCTTGCTTCACGTATTAAGGCGAGTGCCCTGAGGCGCAACACGGTGATGCGTACTTCATTCGCAAACGCTTTCCCCTTATGTACAGACAGATATATCAAACGCTCGGTACTCTAGGGGCAAAGCTGCTGTTGGCCGGGGCAGTGGCCCAATTCCGCATGTACAGTACATCATCACTATTTTCTTCCCGGCGCACACCGCCACCCTATACCCCCCTTTCACACATCCATTCTCCAAAGCTTGCACCACTATCACCACCGCCACCGCCACCACCGCCACCACCGCCAGTGTCACGTAATAGAGCGCTATTCTCTTTTTTCTGCTTTGCCTAGGTTGGTGCTGTACTGTGTTCGGTGGGTTTGCGGACCCGAGAAAGAGAATCCCGTGATAGTGGACCTCGTCCTGCTTGAGGTGTCGCCGGATCTTGAAGGAAGTGAGTTGGAGGGAGGGTAGGGTGAGCCTAAGTCCTGGCGGCGCCGCGGCGGCGACAGAGACGGGCATCAGATATCATATATCATGCATCATGGAGGCGCGAAGTTTGCATAAAAAAAATTTCATATTAGCTCAGCTGAGCCTCCGCGGCGACGCGTGGTGTCTAATGCCTGTGACTAACTTGTAGTGAATAGCGGGATAACATTGATGCAGGAACACGCGACAGGCTTCCAGGAACGCCTTCGGATACAGTATGGTATCTGCACAGCTGGAAAAGGATGATAAGGTGGGCAATCACAAGCACGGACTCGGGAGGGACTTTACGGTGGGACACAAAACGAACCGCCACGGTCATAGTCAAGGACAATCAAAAACGGCAAGTTGGCGCCACCCTCCCTAAGGGGAACGCGTCTCTGGCTGCCAACGGGAATCGTTTCAAATTGCCCCAAATCCATTAGCATGCTATAGATGTTTCGCCGGCCCATGTCGGAGCTCCAAGAGTCAATGCAGTATAGTACCACAGATGTATGGGTCAACCGTGGAGCGTTAAGGGATTTCCCATGTCAAAAGTCAAGAGAGCCAAGAGGAAAGGTCTTGTCAACGAGGCGAGGCAACGATAGGAAACCATCAAAAAGCCCTGTTAATTGAACCCTGAACAGGCTGCAACAAGGTGTGCCAAAACGCCACTTTGTACGTAAACTCACTCACCTTGTTGTGCGAACCAGGTACAGTACAGTAAAGAACACACACGCACACGTCCTTATCTGCGCAACCAACACGGACTAACAGTACACCCCTGTCGTGTACTGTATCTATCCGGAAGAAAAAAAGACAAGTGTAAATGGTATCCACGGGGCGTCGTGACGTGACGAGCACCTCTCACTCGCACCCGGCTTTTCCAGGTGAATTAGCGGTTGTTGGGGAAGAGGACCCTGAGATTTTGATTTCTGATTTCTGAAGGGAAAGAGAAGGAGAAGGGCCGCCCCCTGTCCAGTATCATACATATCATATCAGAAACAGAAACAGAAATACCGTGGGCGCTTGTCCTGCGGCCGCTTGCCTCATTTAGGTCGGCGTCTTGCTGGGACGCGACCGGTGATCCGATGATGGCTCAACACCCTCAACTCGACTCGCTCCGACTCGGCGTGTGGTCCCACTAGTAGTAACTTACTGGCTCATACTCGAACCCAAATCCGCCAATCACTTGTAATGATTTTTTTCTTTTTCACTCCCCCTGTTTTTTTTTTGCCTTGTGCCACGGGCCTAATACTACTGTAATTGCGCCCCTGACCAAACCTAAATGCCTCAAGAGGTCCAGTCCAATTCTGTACGTGTGTCGCCGCAGGGCGCAGGCTGACATGTGCGCTGACACTCCACTCCAAGTCGTACAAGTTGTATTACGTGGCTCTTGTCATCGCTTGGACCTGCACATGGCTTAACCTCAGGGCTGGACCGCGACCTTGTTTTCATTTCGGTGTCTGGCTTCTCTCCTTTGTGCACATGGGATTCATCATTCATGGGTGTCACACTCACTTATTACATGAATGGACTTACAAGTCCCTTGTTCTTCCAGACTAAGGGGTGTTTGTGCGGGTTGCACCCCCACTTTAAATTCTACCCGTTTCGGCAAGTGATTCTATCGACTGTAGTGATAGACGGCCTGTGTGGACGCTTGTGTGCTCCTTAAAACAAATCACAGGGTTGGCAAGCGTGATAAGAGCGAAATCACACGTCATATAATCTGACGCACGCGTGATAGGGTACTGAAGCGCTGGCCATTTTCATAACAGGGGACCCTTGTACCAGATTTCTGGGACTTGCGCCGCAGAAGTACAAATATGATGTGAATACGCCCTCGTACGCCTCCTAGAACAAATGATGGCTGGGAGTGGTGAAAGTCAAAGCCACAGACCTGGCCACATGTGTACGTACGGAACGCACGTGTCTCGGCCGATTAATCGTGTGGGGTGGGGTATCGTATCAGTCGGCAGCCGCTATGTGTCTGATTGCAACGTAAGTACTCAAGTACAGTATGGGATATCGGACGCCATAGCATGGGTGGATGCAATCATGGTATATTCAGGGGTTCCCCGAATTGTCTGATCTAACGGAGTGTATAGGTACTGCAGCCGAATTTCCGCCAAACACGGGCCTCTATCTATGTCCCACGAGTGCAGATCGTCGGACCTGTGCCAACTTTGTGTTCTTTCCAAATGTCCGCTTCCCCATTTGGGAACGCCACACCGCGCCACGCCTTTCTCATTTAAGCTTTGGAGGTTTTGGACCGACCTCGTGAGTTTTACTCCTTTCTTGTTCTAGACTCTCACCCAGATTTTTGCGATGGTGATGTAGCCTGCAAACGCTTACGTTTTTGGTGGAGCGCCGTTGTAATCAGTTCAGAACGGAAGTCCAGGAGAAAACAGAAGAGGAAGGTGAACGCCACCCGCCCAGAAGAGCACCTCCGCTGTATGCTCAGAGCGCGAGACTACGTCCCATGACTGGGTCACCGCCACCAAATGATGTTCATTCCATACTCGCATGGTACGGGAATATGGACGTGGTCGTTGCTCACCACCTTGTCGGGACAGATGGTCCAGTAGGTCCGCTCAAGTCCAGGTGCACATCTTCGAGTGGGAACTTTCCGTTACCATATGTCTTCTCTGGGGAGCCGTCGAGAAGTTACAAAGACAATGTAGCCTGTAAGGGTACGGTGTTAGGGCGAATGGCAGTGGGGACAGTTCACCGAAGCGAGGTTGACAGGCGCTTGAGCCATATGAACCAATCATCTCTTTGTTCCGGCCGCCTACCTGAATTAGATGGTGGCGAAAAGTGCCAGTTTGGCGCTAAACAGGTTAATTTGTGAAGACGCCCGACATCTCCAAGAGAAGACCAGTTTATGGATGGCTTCCCGTACCATGGATGGGTGACTTTTGGTCAAAGAACGCTCGGCTCGAAGCCGTGGAGACGATCTTTTTTTCAGACCATCAGCAATGTCGACAAGGCCATGCACAGAAAGTTGAGGTAGAAGAGGGAGGATCGATAAGTGGGGAAACGATGGAAGCGAACGCCACGGAGGTTGAGGGGACGATGTGGCGCATTGCATGAGGAAGATGAAGAGGCTGGCGAGATGGCGTCAAGCTAATTGAGATAACTCTGGAAAGGGGGCGAAGGAAGATGGGGTAATATGTGTGGCGGGATTCCGAGGAAATGGGGCGGAAATGGTCGAGATGAGTCGGAGAGAGCATGGAGGCAAGCGCTTTCGCCAGATTGATTGCGTGGTGGAGATCTCGAGGAAATGCACGTGTCAGATACCCGAATAGGCAAGACAGTAACCTAATCGGGGGAAGCCGGGTCCCCGGAGAAACCGAAGAATCGATCACGTTAGCGTCTTATGTTTCGAGTGCCTCGAGGCTCGGTGTGCGGGATATCGTTTCAATCGGTGGCAACCAACGTAAGGTGCACATGGACGGCTGTGATGCGCTCGGCTGGAGATGGTTACCTGAGAGGTAAGTGGGCGGGATGGGACCGATGGGAGGATAAGCGATCAGGAGTAGTTGTATTGGAATTGGCGAAAAAGGAAAGGATCGGACTCAACGCCGCGACAGCCCCTCTGATCGATGGACGTCCGGTTGGCACAGCAGATATGAGAAATGAATGAAGGGCCAAAGAGGCGGCGGAGCGAATCAGGTGGCCCTGGTGTGAACCTGACCTTGTCATGACACAACCATCCATGGCAAGTCGCGGCTGCCACCGCCTCTTCTTTCCATCCTCTTCTTCC
>WNFQ01004046.1_pt1 | contig 15269 bp, 22 predicted proteins | sample 5400171 | NCBI WGS metagenome assembly WNFQ01 (sample SAMN13153356, study PRJNA577476) | soil metagenome | isolation source: 20 cm soil under Madrone tree | place: USA:California | collected 2016-06-14
ATGCTTGAGGTTGAGGGAGTGGCCATCGTGACTGGTGTTGTCATAGACCTTACTAATGAGGATAGCTCAAGCAATGACGAAGAGCTTTAGTAAGGTCTTACCAAGGGGATTATGGATCGAACTGTCTTGATTGCTCACCGTCTTGTCTACCTTACCAAGCGTGTTTCAAATCGCTTACCTATCAGAAAATGGCTTAGTAAAACCCTAGTATTGTACGATATAAATAGCCCTCCTTGCTGTCTCTAGGACGGCAAGTTGAGTCTCCTGTCTTAACTACCAGAAAATCCACAATCTATTCATCTCTCAACTTCTCCCTTTCCATGTGCTTCCCTTCTCTTCATAACGGGTCTTGCGACGCACTGCAAGGTGGTAACCATTGCTCTATAAGCATTCTAGGAGAGGCACTCTCTTAGCTTGACTCTGAAATGCTTCTCATCCAAATAAACACCCATATATCCTGACTAGGCATACCGAACGCCACAGATGCCCATTTATCCCAACTGGGATGTACCGAATCACGTGACCATGTGACTACCTTAGGGCTGGTTCAATCTCAACTTCACAATACACAGAGGGATCATGTGATCTCTTTAGGGCCGGCAATACTCTCGACTTAGCTTTTCAAGTCTAAAGTTGCGGCAGTGACAGGCCAGCAGTCAACTGGGCACTTCACATGAGGGCCACCTCAACTGGCTTGAGGGCAAGTTTGCCCTCCAAGCCCTAATTGACTCAGAACTCCTAAACCTCAACAACGTGGGAGTAGAGGCCAATGTCTACTGATTGAGGAAGGTGGCATTCAACAAAGCAGAGTTGGAGGAGCAAGACCAAGAGCTGAGCCGAGACTGGGCCCAGTGGTACCATGCAAAGGAGTGGGTCCACAACAGGTTGGTGAAGGCACAAGTCCGGACCCGCCTCTACGATGCCTTCAAAGATAACAAGGCGGTCCCCCACTGGCTCCAACAGGGCCAAAACAGCCCAGGCCCCAACTACACCTATGAGGGCCCCTGATACATCACACAGACACCCCAACTGCCTCAACCCAATGACAGGCAGACCCTCATCCCAACCCTGATTACCAAGACGAAACCACTCCCACCATCACCACCACTACCACCACCTGAATGAAGCCATCACCGAAACAACGACCCATCACTGCTGCCCCCAGCAACCACATCAACCCGCACCCAAACAGGGCGAATCCAGAAAAACAAGGGCAAGCAGGTGGCCCACCAGCACCGACCACTACCCCCACTGGAGATGCCAGCCATCTTCATCACACCCAAGCCCCACACGACCTTCATCCCAAAGGTCCTAAAAGACCAGGCTCGTGCCAACAAGAGAGAAAAGGAACGACAAACATGCCACAGCCGCAATGTCTCCCCATCGTGGGATGACCTCCCAGATAGCTGGGACTTCAACCAGTACAACAACTGGGATGCCCCCGCTAGCTCAGACTAACTCACTGGTGGAACAGCAATTCTAAAAGGGGGGTAATGTTATGATTTTTCCTCTTTCCGCTTACTGTATGATATGATACAACTCTGAACCGGCACCTGGGAGGCCTAGCTTGTACAGCCTGGACTGGGGTAAGTCTTGCAACTGGCCTGACATCACCTCTGACATCATTAGCTCCACTATGACCTGCATGCTCCACTATGACATTGTTAGCTCCACTATGACCCGTGCGCTCCACTATGACATCGTTACTCCACCTTGTAGTATATATAGCCTCGCCTCTGAGGGGGAGTGTCCCTTAGAGTGTTCTTTCTTCATAGTTCTGCAAATACTCAGATCTATTCCTCTATCCTCTATCCTCTACCTCGTGTTAAGGATCAGACCCTTGACCCTCTTCCATCAACTAAGGCACAGCCTCAGTTGTAGAACACTTCTCTTGAAACCTATCGAAACATCAGCCCGTGTTGGTCTGGTGTCATCTCGAGAGCCTTTAGTGCCTCCAGCAGAGACTTGATAAATGCGCGACCCACAGAGTCATAACACTGGACCCCTGCTATACACTAGCCATCACTTATTTATTTCAGCCTTTATGCTTGCCTCAAAGTTATTTGCAACGATATTTATTCTAACAAGTCCTGGTGTATCATTGGTCAGGGTATGTTTTGCACTTCAGGAGATCAGCCAGATGGAGCAGGAAATGTGTTCCTGCCTGGAGTTTGCCTATGCCCTTCACTGCATGTGGCTACACTCATCCATGACATTTGTCGCACTCTACCTCCTCCAATGTCTTGAGTCCTGTTTCCCCGCTGTGAAGGGGTCATCCAGCCATCACTTATTTATTTCAGCCTTTATGCTTGCCTCAAAGATTATTTGTGACAATACTTATTCTAACAAGTGATGTATTGTTGGTCAGGGTATGTTTGCACTTCAGGAGATCAATTAGATGGAGCAGGAAATGTGTTCCTACATGGAGTGGCAGCTCAACATCGATCCCATGACATTGCACAATTTTCAAGCTTTTATTCATATATATATATTATATGAAAAGCATGAGGAATGTAGAACTAAGCAAGCTCACTGTCTGAGACAATGAGCTCACCTTGGATGAAAATTTCCTGGGTATGGGGGTGAAAACTTATTTATTTTAATTTTTAATTACTATATTCATATTCTACACTTTAATATGAGTTTTTTGATATGCATATGTTATATTTTATGAGGGATAAGTGAAATAGGTGTGCTCGCCATCAGAGACGACAAGCTTGACATGGGAGACAATGAAGTCACGTTGTCAGATGTTGCCAAGAGTGGGAACCATGCAGGATAATCCTTGGGACAGCGGATCCAGTTAGCCAGGCCCAGTTCTCCAGAGAGCAGGGAACAGGCAGTCTATAAAAACCTATTTATTTTAAATTTTAATTACTATATTTGTATTCTACACCTTAATACAAGTTCTGTGATATACATATGTTATATATTTTATGAGGGACAAGTCAAAATAGGCATGCTCACCATCAGAGATAATGAGCTCAATGTGGGAGATGATGAGGTCACGTTGTCAGATGTTGCTGGGGGTGGGAACCATATGGGACAGCAGATCTGGTTAGTCAGGCCCAGTTCTCTGGGGAGCAGGGAATAGGAGTCCCTGAAAACTTATTATTTTATATTTTAATTACTATATTCATATTCTACACCTTAATGCAAGTTCTGTGATATACATATGTTATATATTTTATGAGGGATAAGTCAAAATAGGTGTGCTTGCCATTAGAGATGATGAGCTTGATGTAGGAGATGATGAGGTCACGTTGTTGGATGTTGCCAAGAGTGGGAACCATGCAGGAAAATCTTTGTGATAGCAGATCTGGTTAGCCAGGCCTGGTTCTCTGGGGAGCAGGGAACAGGAGTCCCTGACAACTTATTATTTTAAATTTTAATTACTATATTCATATTCTACACCTTAATGCAAGTTCTGTGATATACATATGTTATATATTTTATGAGGGATAAGTTGAAATAGGCATGCTCACTGTCAGAGACAATGAGCTCAATGTGGGAGACAATGAAGTCACATTTCAGATGTTGCCAAGGGTGGGACATGCGCAGGAAGGACTGGGGAAGTCATGCAGACAGGACTGGGAACAACTCCCATTGATGGCATTGGAACATTCCACATGGAGAGACAGAACTGGACTTCCAAAGGGCTGGGAACATCTGGATATTGCTGAATACAGCAAATTTAAGGAACACCTGTCACTTGACATGGTTAGGTGTGACAATCAGGTGAAGCCCTGGCTTTCAGGCCAAGCTGGACTGGAAAAACCCTATCCATGAACAGCTTGAACTCCTTGATTTTTCTTGAAACACATTTTCAAGTGTTTCAAGGGAAAATAAGGCAAATTAAGCTATTTTCAAGAAAAATGATGTTTTCCTAATGTGATCCCTCTCTCTCTTGCCTCTGCTCTGCCCTTTCTGCTTGCTGCATGACAGTCTTGCTTGAGTCTTGCTTGCTGCTTATATTCCTGTGTACTATCCCATCTTGTCCTTCTACCATTTACTAAATGATCAGGCCAAAATTAGGGTCTCAAATCCCCAATTTGGTGGACAGACCAATAGGAGCTTCCGGGGGCCTATGTACCATGTCGGGATATACGGACCGGACATCGGTGGGAAAAAAACGGAGAAACGAGCGGGTCAGAGCTGGAACGAACGTATGCAACGACGAACTCGTTCTTCTCCCTCTACAATTTCTCGGCATGACTGCTCCCGGTCCAACCATCAAGTCCTTTCATAAACGTCTCTATACCGTCCTGCCGAGGGGGATTGCTGTCCCGCGTATTCGCTCAAATAGTGCCGGAGCCTCTTCTCGTGCTCTCCACAGCTATCCTTCATTACCTTACTGTGATCCATCCACCCCACCACCCTCCTCTCGCCCAGGCAACCCACATTTACTTTCTACAACTCGTCTCCCTATAGAGGCCAGGACAGAGCCTGAAGCTCCCAATTCTAGCCAATCTACCGGTCCTACTCCCCCCTCCTCACTTGCCCTTACCTCCCCGCAGTCATCCAACTCTTCATCCTCTTCGCTCAATGGCGTTCCCTTGTCCAATTTCAACGCTCCCCCCTTCTTCCTGTATCAACCTTTCATTCCACCGTCTTCACTCCCATCCGCTGCTTCGGACGCATCCAGGCACCGCTTTCACTTTGACGTAGGTGCCTATGGAATTCCCAAACGCCACCCGTCATCTATCGATCCTGGTCGTGATGTTGCGGGTGATGCGGAGGTTAGGTCCCATAACTTGAAGTCTCGGGATGGGCTTGATCTCGCCGTACAAGTGGGGGAAGATTCATTTTTCGTTCGTGACAATGCAATGGGTGTTGCGGACGGCGTGGGCGGATGGTCTCGCACCCGTACGTCAGTCCTCGAATTTTCTCATCTTCGGCCTACCTATGCCCATATTCAGATTCGCCGAAAGGCGCCCCTTCTCCATCGGCGCTTTTCGCTCGACGCTTGATGCACTTCTGTTCCGCCGAGGTAGCTGCACAGGCTTCCCCTCCGACCGTTTCCTTTCATGACTCGACCCCGTCACCGAAGGATGCCCTCTTTCCTTACACTCCCTTTTCCTTGCCACCCCATTCAGCGACGCCACAAGATGTATCCGGAGATACTATTGAAGACCTTGCCGATGGACTCGACGTCCTCCTCATATTAGAACGCGCTTACGAGCGAGCACTCAAATCACACGTTATAACACCCTCCGCACAAGCATCAACCCCTTCCTTACCTGCGCCGTCCAAACCAGTGCCACTCCTGACTGGATCCTCAACCGCCCTCCTAGCTGTGTTGGACAGTGCAGGCTCTCACGTTCCCACACCCGAAGTGTGTGTAGTCACAGATGCGCAGGCCCATGATGCGGTTATCCGAATCGCACACCTCGGAGATTGCATGGGCATGCTGGTTCGGGGAGCTGACATCATCTGGCGAAGTGAGGAGATGTGGTGGGCCGTACGTCATTCCCTCTCCTCTCCCTGATTCGTTTTTGTCTACACTTTGCTCCCAGTTCAACACGCCACTGCAGCTCGGGCCTGCCTCCAGTACACCGCCGAGCGCTGCGCAGGTAATCACGCTCCCCGTGTGCGCCGATGACATCCTCGTTCTTGCTTCAGACGGGCTGAGCGATAATCTGTGGGACGAAGAGATATTGGATGAGGTCGTGCGTTTCCGCCGCACGTTCCTTGCCTCGCCACTTGCAAATGGATCGCAGCTTCCACGACGCACACTGGCCGGCATGCTCTCAGAGGCGCTCTGCTCGCGCGCGCGCAATGTTTCGCAGCGACGCTCCAACATGACACCGATAGCAGAGACTATGTCAATGATTTTAGATACGGACGACGAGATTCCGTTCTCACGGAGGGCACACGAAGAAGGGAGAGTATTCACCGGCGGAAAGCCAGATGGTGAGTCTTTCAGAGCCAGATCGGAAACTAGTTCCTTCTCACACGCCACAGACATCTCGGTTTTAGTTGCGGTGATCTCCCCTGCCGAAGACAACGTTGGCACGAGACGATAGAACCAACCACGAAAGATCCGGTTTCCTCCGTCTGATTTCATCTTGGTGGCCTCATGTCCATCACAAAACCCGCGATATCCCCCCTCTCCTCCATGCAATCACCCCACGTGTTTCAACTTATCACGCCTTTGCATTGCATTTCTCACCTATCCCTGTAAACATTTCCCCCCACGACACAAACATCTGTTATCTATTTGAAATTATTCCTTTTGCACTTGAACTTGGGAGCATGTATGTACTTGCTAGAAATCGAAAATGGAGATAAATGCACAATTTTCACTGGGATATCTCCTACACATCCTTCCAGACTACAATTTAACGCAGGTGCTCAACTAATATCCATTGCCTCGCCGCCAGTGGCCGTGGCTATCGGCCGGCTCTCCTCGCTCACAACCAAATCGCGAACGTTCTCCCGTGTCCATGCCGTCGTGCCGCGGCGGAAGCCATACTTGCGCTCTTTTTCAACACGAACATTGGGCATGACATAGTTGCGCAGCATCTCAGTATGCGTTGCAGTGATGATGCATGCATCTACATTTGAGCCCGAACCGAGATCGTTGAAAATACCGGCAGAAATAGCTGCTACGACCAGTTGCAGGGCTTGGTCACGCTAGAAACGCGTTGAAAAATAGGAATGCCATCCAGTAGACAAACGTACCTCTAGGTTTGGCCTCCACCCAGACTCGAAGACAGCCATCGCAGCTAGCGAACCAGAACCCATTGTAACATATGGCAACTTGTCTGTCGAACCGTGCGGGTGAATGGTGAACAAGTGGGCGCCGGTAGCATCAACGCCTCCGAGTACGAGTGCGGCACCTATGTGGCCCTGGTGCCTGCGGCAAGGCACACCAATACGTTGTCAATCCTTGCACTTTCACAACCGCCAGAGAACGCACTGGAAGAGCCTTTGTTTGAGCATGGTCATCGCAGTGACAACACGGGGCTTGCGGCCGGTTGAGAGGGCATGCAATTCGATATTGCTTGAAATGAGCGCAGTGACAAACTCTGTATCCGCTGCTGTACCAGCGCCACAGCATCTGATGGACTCGCTGATATAGTGAATCTATGTTTTGGGTCGCCTATTAGTTATGTTTCGGTATATCGCCATGTCTGGCCTGCTGCACCTTTTCGCAGTTCTTATCTGCGACAATAGGGCCTGCGGTCGCGCGTGTGTCGGCACCGAGTACAATCCCATCTTTGAAAAGGCAACCGACGATAGTCGTACCGGTGCTTGTGGCATTTGGCATCTTCACGCCTTTGCCTTCGAGGAAAGCATTGCTATCGGAGCTATTTAAGCCAATCCCTTGAGAAATATGTCTGATATAACCTACCGGTTCGCGTTTGAAAAGTCAAACCCAGATCGTGGAAGGTGGACAGCTGCAGACATGGGAGTTTCGAAGAACTGGTGGATATGAGGTCGACGCGTCGCCCAGAGGTATGCTTAGGTAATCACTACCTCAAAACTGACCCTCACTGCTCGGCCACTGTTCACATAACTTGACGACCACCCGACATACAATGGAAGGCTGGAATAAATTCCAATCAAGCATTGCCAATCTCAACCTTGGTCAATCTGCGAATAGGTTCGCCAAGGGTTTCAATTCGTCTGTCCAAGCAACGAGGGAGCGTTTGGGTCAAGTCGCTCCCGACGAGATAACAGAACTTCCACAAGGTACGTCTACGTATCCGCGCTTTCTAGGATGTACAACTTCTGACCTTTTAGCTCTTAGAGTATAAGGACCTCGAAGCACAAGTTGAAGCTCTCAAGATAGCTCACCAGGCTGTGCTTAAGTGCGTGCGGCGCAGTACTTCATTTTGTCACACAGTTACTTAGACCAGCTGCCAATAGAGTCACGAAAGCATTTGAAAGTGAGACATACGACTACCCATCGCAAATACAAGAGTCTGTGGTCGAGCTTGGGGCCAATATCAGTCGTGGTGTGACCAACTTCGCTGCAAGCAACCTCAAGGGTACCAATCTCCCAGCGCCATCCCCGGCTACGGCTCCCGTCCCTCAGCACAAGACACTACCTCATGCGCTGAATCGTGCAGCTACCACGGCTTCGTCGACACTAACCCAAGCGCCCGGTGGAAAAGACGACCGTCTTGGCAAGGCGCTGGCGGAGTATGCTGGGGCATGGGAGAAGATTGGCGATGTTCGAGTACAACACGATGATGCAGTTGCGCGCGGGTTCCTTGCACCATGGCAACAGAACCTTCAGACCTCGATTAATGTCGCCGTCAAGGCTCGTCAGGCAGTCCGCCTCTCACGCCTCGAGCTGGACTCTGCCAAGCAGACGTACGTCAACCGGCATACCCCCTCCGCCCTTTGTATTCACGTCCTTTCGTGGCTTTTTTTCGCTCTTCTAGATTGAAGACTGCTAGTCCTTCCAGGCAGGAACAAGCCCGTTTAGAGGTCGAGAACGCCGAGGATGATCTCGTGCAGAAGACTGAGGTTGCTATTACACTCATGAAGGCCGTGCTCGACAATGTACGAAGTGACCTACATCACGAATTTCTTTCTTTATTTCTTGCTGAATTGCCTCCGCAGCCCGAACCCATAAAGAATCTCAATGAGCTCATCAAAGCGCAGGTAAGCGCCCGTCGACGCCTTCTGCTAGATCACGGAATAACCGTTTTCTCACTCACAGCTACGATACTACGCTTTCGCCGCTGAGGCTCTAGGTGCAGTGCAGGGCGAGATCGAAGAATTGAGTGTTGCCGCTGAGGGTGACTACAGGTACGTCTGCCTTTTGCGTTCTATTGTCTATTACATACTGAGCGAACCTTGGTAGGAAGTCTCGCGACAACTGAAGTATCCCTGAACTTTTGAGGATTGATAGGATGTACGCATTGCGGACTTGTTATGCTAATTATCATATTCTGAGTGGTGCATCTGTACGTGTCCGCTCTGTGTTCTGTTGTTGTGTGCCCATGCGATGATTGCATCATTCGATCGGTGAATTTTGTATTCCTTTCATCTTTTCTTCTAATTGTTTCGGTCGAATGACAACGCTTTGCCAACCACGAGCATGAACACCGAACGCGTCGCCATCGTCGGTGCAGGAGCCGCAGGTCTCTCAGCCGCATATGCCTTGTCAAAGCACCCCGACAAGTTCACTGTCACCGTCTTCGAAAAGGAGCGCGTCACGGGCGGTATGGCGAGCTCCATGAATATAGACTCCACACTTTGTGGTGCATCGTACATCAACGATGGCGTCCAGGGCTGCTCGCCCGCCTTTGCTAACACGTTGCGCATCTTCCGCGAGCTCGGGTATCCCCCTCAGAAAGTCGACATGCAGTGCGCCTCCCGTATTAACTCTCATGCACGCCTTTATCTCACCACATCCTCTCATTGTTCATATTGACAGGATCAGTTTTGGTAAAGACGAACACTTTTGGACCAACGCCTTCCCCTCTCCACTCACTGAGCGCTTCGCTTCTGACATCAGTAAATTTGGGCGCGTCCTGAACACGATTAAGCTTCTCGAGGTTGTGCTCGCGTTGCTCCCCATATATGCGCTTTTGCGCCTCTTTAGACTTTCCAAGGATTTCGGGGAGAGAATGGTGTATCCTCTCGCCGCGCTCTTCTTTGGCACCGGGAACCAGACACCGTATGTGGCGTCTGTCATTCTGGTCAGTGCTCCACCAGCATCTTCGCCCTCGAGGCTCTTGCAAATGCGGCGTCGATAGGAACGCGTTTTCAAGGATTCGAGTATGCGCCTGTTTGAATATGACGAGCGTAGTCTCCTTGCAAGCATCCCCGAGATGTATGCATTCCGAAAGGTCCGAGGTTGATTTTCCCAGGATTACCCCGTTCTATAACGTTCACCACCTCGCAGCTCTCCGACACATACACTGCCTGGCAACACAAGATTGAAGAACCAGGCAACGTTACCTTCTTACTTGGTCACGCAGTTACCCGTGTCATTTCGCGCACCAAGCTGCGAACCGTGCTTGAATACCTCATCCCCCATGAGAATGAGCAGCAAACCGCCGAATTTGATTCACTCATTCTCGCGACGGACGCTAATAATGCGCTCACTATCCTAGGAAAGGAGGCAAGCTGGATGGAACGGCATGTACTCGGAGGGGTGAAGTACCTCCACGACCTGACCGTGACCCACACGGATGTGGACTATATGCGCAAGGTTCCTTCTTTCCCTCCCTGATCTGTCATAACCTAATACGACATTGACCGAGCAGCACTACGAGACCGAATTCAAACCCGAGCTCATCGCCTCGAGCGCAACCCCAGCCGAGCGGCAGCGTGGCGAGACAGACTTCCGCCCACTCTACTACACCTATCAGTACCCGTCCGCCCTCAAGAAGCTGGATATGTCTTTCGACCTGACGATTTACCAGCCGCAGCTCTCGACATCCGAGTCTGCTGGGCGGTCCCACGTCTACCAGACGATCTTTCTTGACAAAGATGGGTCCGGCGAGCTTTGGACGAAAGGCGAAATCAAGCGGGAGTTAGTCATCGGCGAAAAGTGGTGGAAGCAGCAGAGTCACAGATGGCAACACTATGCGCGTGTCGTCCCTTGGATGTGGGCGATCAACGGTACGCGAAGCACTTAGTACGTCTTCTCCCTTCCAATCATACTGGCCCGGCTTATGTCTTTATCGTAGCTATGCCGGCGCATGGACGGGTGTGTATTTTCCGACGAGGTTCGAGGCTCTGGCTGATATATCTATAGTCTTCAACATGCACGAGCTTGCCATTACGAGCGGATTCGCAGCTGCTTACCGCCTTGGCGCAGATTTTCCACACCTAGGTGACGAAGAATGCATGCGACTATTCCGGCTTTACCTGGGCCTTAGTCACGCGGCTCGCCTGGTAGAATCCTCATATTTAACATATATGAACTTCCTACTCACATACCCGTATTATTCAGAGGAAAAAGGATAGGAAGGGCACATACGCTTAGTCATGTGGTTGTTCGTCTAGTTTTCTGACGGGCCAGTACTCGAGTACAGTCCAGTTCCAATTAATTGTAATGTCACTCCGAATTAAGGCTAAGAGAGGCATCGGAAATGACCCATAATGTTACCCTGAATGGTAGACAGGCACAACGACAAAGACAAAACAACACAGTACCAAGGGAATACAGCATCGACGAATATCGTTCGACAGTCCTCCACACAAAAGTAGTTGGTGACAACGTCAGGGGGATTTGGGTGAAACCAATGAAAGAATGTAACAAGGAGCGGTGAATGTGGGAATAATGTCTTTTGTAATACATGAACAATAACTTTGGAAGCGCAGTTCCGTGTTCAAAGGGATAATGCGCCGAAGGCAACGATACCGCATGCGGAGAATAAACCACGGGCATCGAATGCCAATCCAAGGGCCGCGTTCTTCTTCGAAGTGGAGGTGGAAGAAGCAGACGACCCACTAGCAGTACCGTTACCGGAAGATGTACCGGTGCCTTGTGGAGTACTTGAAGGGTTGGCGGTAGGAGCGGGCGACGCTACATTGAAAGAACGTCATATCGGATGTCAGGAACAAGAGCCCAAGCTGAGAGATACTGACTGCCAGGAACCTTGAGCTCAAAGTCAGAGCTCTGCGCGAGTAGTTGGGTCTGAGTTGTATCGAGGAACAAGACCCTATAGCCTGTCGCAACACGAAGTGTCACATCGGTCACAGTAAAGGACTAAGAAATTGTTTCAGAACATTGAGAGAGCGAACACAAAGCTAAGCATACCTCTTGAGAGACTGGGACAGAACGGGCGATAGAGAAGTTTCCATTCAATGTCTGATTATTACTGTTGATGATGGCAATGTCCACTATGGCGGGGTCTCCCTGTGTATATCTCCATGAAATTAGGTTGTTCGCATTTTGAACCCTGACAGGGATGACATGGTGGGTGAGACGTAGTACTGTGTGCATGGCACGCACCAGTAGCTCGACGCAGAGGGCCCAGTAATGGAGATGGCGGCTGTCGATAGAACGGTGGGAAACGCGCCTGCATCACAACTTGCAAGCGTTGCTTACCGAATGCAGCGGAGGGCAGGAGTGCAAGGGCGAGGAGTGCAAGACGCATCGTAAGGGTAAGAGAGGAGAGAAGAAGGTAGTGGAAGTCAACGAGAAGCCGCACGGCGTAACTTGGCCATCTAGAGCTCTTATGTATTTTTGAAACTCAGCTGATAGAAATTCCTCGGAAAACACGAACCCCGAATTAACTCACGGCAGTTATGGCCAAGAGCAAGCACGCGGGCTCAGGACGTAGCGGCGGAAAGAAGGCAAGAGGGGGAAACCCTCAAACCCGCCGCGGTCGCAACTGCAATGTGCCAGTATCCGACTCCGACGACGCGTTGACCCGGTCCGAGGGCATTGGATTCAACGACACCTTGCCTGGCAGTGAGGGTGAAGGACAACATCCCCCTGAATCAAGTAGTGCACCTTCATTTCTCTTCTGTCCTCTCCTCTTATATCCCTTACCACAGATGTCATAATCACGGTGCCAGTAGCAATGTGGGTCAGTTTTACCAAACCTGCTCATAATTCCAGCGTTTGATACACTTTCCACGCAGGATTTTGACCACTGTGATCCGCGGAGATGCTCTGGGAAAAAGCTTGCTCGACAACACCTCATTTCCGAGCTACGGGTTGGCTCTCGGTTCCGGGGCATAGTCCTCTCGTCCGTATTTTCTTCGTTGCATTACGCTGCGCATGCTCCGATGACATCTACCTGAGTTTAGGCCCGATGCAATCCAGGTTCTATCACCCGCAGATAAAGAATACATTGACAAAGGTGGCCTTGCCGTCGTCGAGTGTTCTTGGGCACGCTTATCCGAGGTTCCTTTCTCCAAAATTGCTTCTCCTCATGAACGCATACGTGCGTCTTCCCACCTAGTTACCGATTTTCCTTTGGTTAAACGGGTCTCGCTAATGTAGTGCCATATCTCATTGCTACTAACCCAACAAACTACGGAAAGCCTTGGCGATTGAACTGTGCAGAGGCTCTTGCCGCTGCATTCTACATAACTGGGCATGACAGCTGGGCAGAAACACTATTAGCACCGTTTGGATGGGGCAGCGCATTCTACACCGTCAATAGGTTTGTTTAGTTCATCACATTCGTCATATGGATTCACTCCTCACCTCGTGAGCTAGACACCTCCTCGAACAATACCGTACTTGCGAGGATGCAGCAGGCATTACAAGAGTGCAAGAACAAATTCTCACTGATCTTGAAGAGAGCTACGTGGCTGCGCGTCGCGCTCCAGGTGCGAATGACTCTTACCGCAATGCTCGAAACGACTCGCTCAGCGTTCATATCAGAGGACCAGGAAAATGTTGACCTTCTGGTCGCGAACCCGAATCACCCACCACCGCAAGACTCTGATTCAGAGTCGGGCTCAGAGTCAGAGAGTACACCAAGGGATGCGTAGGTGTAACTATTGGAGAATTGTATTACATCGTGTACAACTGCCTCACCCGCTTTGCCAATAACGGCTTCGTTTATGTCGTTGGACACGTCTTACATGACGCCACCCCAGTTGACACCATGCCTCGCTACAGATCAATTAGGGAAATTTTTTGCCTTTTTTGGCCCATGAAGAAGATTGCATACCCATGGAGACAATTCTCCGGCACGGGGACGCTGTTTATTTCCACCTTGACCCAGACGGTGCTAACCAGCCTTCTTACGTTCATATTACATGCAAGCAATTTCATGCCCTGAGGTGATAGGTGTCGCCAGCTGTCCCATTTAATGCCTTATGTTCACTGGCCCTCAGTCCACTAGACTCCCAGTCATGAACGTTCTACGTCTCAAGATAGAGAACTTACGCACATATTTGTCTGAATACTCCTTGGACGAACAGGACTGTGTGACTTCTCTGCAGCCCAACATTTGACGTGGAAAATTTTCCGTGCTCCGTGGAGTTCGGCTACACGGCTTAGGAGCCCCATCGCAGATGTTTTGATCCCATTCCCAAAAGTTGACATCAATTTCTCTTACTGTAGCGTAATCGAACCATGTGCCAATGCGGTCGGATCAGAATTTCGGGGCGATTCAGATATTAGGCTACCTATTGTTGTCAACTGAGCTGCGCCGCTACTACTGTGCACTGTGGCCATCGTGTTGTCTCGAGTTAGGTCAAACATCGGGAGGCAAACGCAATCCGTCCATGAGGCGGAGAAGGGGGGTCACGCCTCCTTTTTCGGTCTGATGAATTTTCTACGACTTCGGAAGATAAATAATTTACAGTAAGAGCTGCAATGAGCTCTAATCTAATAGTGTTGAATGGTGGTGTCTGTTGCCCTGGGTTAGGGGTATCCAGATTGTGACAACATCGAGTGGTGGCAACCCAGAGAACAAAAGCAGAGTGCCTGTATTGGCATGGCGCCGTGGCACAGCACGCAAGTTCTACATGATTCACTTTCTGGAGAACCACTGTGTACTAGCCGTTCGTGGTTCCATTTACAAAGCAAATACTTGAAGGTAAGCAGAATGTATCTACTCCTTCCGTCCAATCTTGTGTCGCAACTTACCATCATGTCACATCACATCACTGAGTCGAATATTCCCTATCTGTCGTCCCGTTCCACCACTTTACATCCATGCCATCTTGGATTCGTATTGTAGGCGTGTCTACTGAACCGCATACACCTCCTGTTCACTATAGGGTGTATTTTTTAAACTATTCGTTGCCACATATGACGAGGTATATTGCAGCCTGAGAGACAAAATCTGAGTTGAAGAGATGAAACAAGACTTGATATTACTTCGTACGCTAATATATCTCCATAGTGTGTGTAATAAGTAATAACGAGTCGGAATAATGCAATAGAGATACTGTAAAATATCGGACGGGTATATGAGAAAGGCTACAGACACAGGGTATCAATTGTATTACATGGAGGGTATGAACAGGAAAAGACTCCGAACACAAGGGAAACACAGCGTATAAGAAGAGAAAATGAAAATGAAAGCGACGGATAAAGATACTCCGCAATAGAGAGCCAATAAAGGGGGAAACGAAAAGAATAGACACATTCGCGAATGGTCGGAAATTGGGATAAGTATGATCTGACGCCATCAATCAGTGGGAGGGGTGGCTGACGACTGTACGAGGTTGCGTAGCGTGGACAAAATGCCTCACACCCGCCGCGAGCTGAATTTGCTCGCGGCCCGCTTCCATAATGACTTGAGCTTCGGTAGCACAGAAGTCTTCTTCGTGCCTTCCGATCGCGATAAAGGTGGTACCGCGACGTCAGATGGGGAAACAAA
>WNFQ01001833.1_pt1 | contig 15263 bp, 13 predicted proteins | sample 5400171 | NCBI WGS metagenome assembly WNFQ01 (sample SAMN13153356, study PRJNA577476) | soil metagenome | isolation source: 20 cm soil under Madrone tree | place: USA:California | collected 2016-06-14
GGCGTGACTGTCGATAAGGTGGGCCGATCGTTCCTCGCGGCCACCTCGTCCAGCCGTTTCGTCACGCCGAATTACTGGGCCGACCCAAAGTCCGGGGTAGCGTATCAACTGCAAGTGCAAATCCCTCAAGCCGAAATGACTTCCATTCAGGACCTCGAGCACGTGCCGGTGACACTCGGGAGCTCCTCGCACCCCCTGTTGGGCGATGTAGCACAAATCACTTACGGAAACACGGTCGGTGAGTATCACCGCTTGAACGGACAGCGGATGGTGACACTTACTGCGAATGTCTCCGGCGAAGATCTCGGACGAGTCTCGAACCGGCTAGAGGAGGCCATCAAGAACGCTGGACCTCCTCCACGTGGGGTGAATGTGAAGGTCCGAGGGCAGGTGGGCCCCATGAAGCAGACGCTAACGAATCTCGCCGTGGGACTTCTTCTTGCCGTGCTGGTCATCTACCTGCTGCTCACCGCCAACTTCCAGTCGATACGATTGGCTCTGGTTGTTCTTTCGACCGTCCCTGCCGTTATCTGCGGCGTGATTTTTGCCCTGCTGCTTACGGGAACGACCTTGAATATCCAGTCCTTCATGGGAGCAATCATGGCCATCGGCGTCGCTGTTGCCAACGCGATTCTGCTGGTCATCTTTGCCGAGGAGTACCGTCGAGCCGGGAACGCCTCAAACGTGTCGGCAATCCACGGTGCGCAAACCCGCATCAGACCGATCCTAATGACCAGCATGGCCATGGTTGCGGGAATGATTCCCATGGCGCTCGGAATCGGTGAGGGAGCACAGCAGACCGGTCCTCTCGGGCGCGCGGTCATCGGAGGATTGTTGTTTGCCACCGCAGCGACTCTGCTGATCTTGCCTCTGGTGTTTTCGATGGTCCAGGAACGAGCCGGCACTCGCTCGCCGTCGCTCGATCCGGACGATCCGCAGAGTGCTTTTGCAAACCAACCACTCAGCAATCCAGATTCTATTCCTGGGGAAGCTCTATGACTCGAATGCGAGCTATATCCATTTCTGTTCTGGTCACCAGTATCGGGTTTTCCATTTCGTGCCGATCAAACTTGAATCCAACAGCAAATGCCGCTGGCGCGCAAGCAGCCCCGGCGTCCACGCCCACTGTCGAAGTCACCAAAGTGGTATCCCGGAAACTTGGGCTTACGGTGCGCCTCCCCGGGGAGCTCCAGCCGTACGAAGCCGTGGCTATTTTCCCGAAAATTACGTCATTCGTCGATTGGATCGGCGTCGACCGGGGTTCCGTTGTGAAGTCCGGACAGTTGATGGTTCGGCTGGTCGCTCCCGAAATTCCCGCGCAGCGCAGAGAAGCGGAATCGAGACTCCAAGCCGCTGTTGCCCAACGTGCTGAATCCGAAGCGAAGCTCGCCTCCGAACAGAGCACCTACGAAAGACTGAGGACGGCTTCCGGGACCCCCGGCGTCGTCGCCGGCAATGACCTGGAAGTGGCCCAGAAGGCTGTCGAAGGCTATCGCGCCCGTCTTGAGGCAGCGGCAGAGAGCGAGAAAGCGGTGAAGGCGGCTTTGCAGTCGATTACGGAAATTCAGGGCTACCTTCAAGTTCGAGCCCCGTTCGTCGGCGTGGTCACCGAGAGGAACGTTCACCCTGGGGCTTTGGTGGGTCCCGGAAGTGGATCGGGCGTCCCTTTGTTGAGAGTGGAACAAATAGCACGGCTCAGGGCGGTGGTGCCGGTTCCCGAAAAATATGTGGCAGGGATGACTGAGGGGGCCAAAGTAGAGTTCAGCGTCCCGGCGTTCCCAAATGAAACATTCTCGGGAACAGTTGCACGGATTGCTCACTCAGTCGACGTGAAGACACGAACGATGCCTGTAGAGCTCGAAGTCGCGAATCCGAAGGGCCGTCTGGCTTCGGGAATGTTCTCCGAAGTGCTTTGGCCCGTGAGTCGCTCGGGGGCGACTCTGTTTGTTCCGACGTCGTCGGTCGCCAGGACCACAGAAGCAACCTTTGTGGTTCGAATCCACGATGGGACGGCAGAGTGGGTGAACGTCCAAACCGGCGAAGTCGACGGAAAGCTAATCGAGGTTTTCGGAGACCTGCACCCGGGCGATGAGGTCGCATCGCGGGGCACCGACGAGTTGAGGCCAGGAACTCGCGTCAATGCGAAACCGGCCCCAGCGGACGCGCAAGGTTCACCAAAATGAATTTCGCAGCACAAGTGCACTTGTTTGAATTCGTTTATCAATAAGGAGCTGATTATGACTGCCAGACTACGTTTATTCTCTTTAGTTTGTGTTCTTTCAGTTCCGATCTTTGTTCGTGCCCAGGGAGTTACTACCGCGACGATTGATCAGGCCTTAGGCAGGTCGGGTCAGAAGACGGGTGACGTTTACAGGGTGAGTTTCCCCAGGACCGATCTCCACGTGTCCGTGAACGGATTGGCGATCAAACCAGGACTCGCGCTCGGCTCTTGGTCGGCTTTCCTCGGAGCCGACGACCATGCCATGGTGATGGGCGATTTAGTCTTGCTCGAGGAAGAACTGAATCCCGTCATGGCGAAATTGCGATCCTCTGGCTTTGAAATCACCGCAGTGCACAACCATTTGATGGAGGAGACCCCAAAGGTGCTGTACCTGCATTACATGGGACATGGTCCAGCGGCGCAACTGGCTACTTCGTTGCGCGCGGCTCTATCGGTATCGAAAACGCCGCTCGAGAAGCCCTCCGCAGGCACCGAGGAACCAGCGCCGCCGGCGTGGGTGAAAGCCGTCGAGGACGCGGTCGCACGCAAGGGCACGTTTAAAGGTGGCGTGCTGTCGTACGGCGTGCCGCGAAGCGACACCATCAAGATGGCGGGAATAACCATTACGCCCGCCGCGGGTGTAGGGGAGGCCATCAATTTTCAAGCTGCGGATTCCGGCAACGTCGCCACAACCGGCGACTTCGTGCTCACCGCGGACGAGGTAAACCCGGTTATATCTGAGCTGCAGGGACACCACATTGTTGTAACGGCGCTTCATACCCACATGCTCACTGAAGAGCCTCGGCTGTTTTTCATGCACTTCTGGTCTCTTGGCAGTCCCGAATCGGTTGGCGCGGGTATCAAAGCGGCTCTCAACAAGGTTCATACCAAATGAGAAATGGGCGATCAGGGACATTCTCGGCGCGGGGAGCGTGGGCATGGCTGAGAAGCACGCCTGGTTGTGACTTGTCGGGGAGGAAATATGAAAGAAAATGTGTTCTGCGTTAGGTACCTGCGGTCTGCCGTCCTGCTCTTTACAGCACTGCTGTCAACGATTGCTTTCGGCCAAACGCTCAAGGAGGTCGCGAAATTCGACCTGCCGGGTCCAGCGGGCAAACGCTTCGACTATCTAACGATCGATCCCGACGATCACTATCTTCTCTCGACACACCTTGCGGCAGGGCAAACGTACGTGATCGACTTGCGCAGCAACAAAGTCGTGTCCACCATCGCTGACACGCCCGGTGCCGAAGGCATCGAATACGTCCCGGAACTCAAGAAGTTTTACACGTCAAACGCCGGTGACAACACCATTGGCGTCGTAGACCTGCGACAGATGAAGGTCATCAAAAAGCTGCCCACGGAGAAGAAGCCGGATGGCAGCACCTACGCCGGCCCGTTTCATAAACTATATGTCTCCGATGAGCGTGGCAAAGCCGAAGCAATCGTGGATGTAACCAAAGATGTAATTATCAAAACGCTGCATTTTGACAGCGAGACCGGTATGCCGCAGTACGATCCGGTCGCTCGCAAAGTGTACGTAAACCTGCAAGATCAAAACATCTTTGCGGTCATAGAGCCCGCGACCGACGCGGTCGTCGGACGTTATCCGGTGGGACGCTGCAAAGGAAACCACGGAATGGCACTCGATCCCGAGCACCATCGCGCTTTCCTCTCGTGCGAGGGCAACAACCTAATGACTGTCTTCGATCTCGACAAAAACCAGCCAATAGCGTTTTTGCCGATGGCCGACGGACCGGATGTAATCAGTTTTGATCCTGGACTGGGTCGCATCTACGCGGCCTGCTACAGCGGCGCGATCTCCGTTTTTCACCAAGACGATCCGAACCATTATCGGAAACTGGAAGACTTCCCCGTGCAGCACGCGGTTCATAGCCTGGTTGTCGATCTGGAGACGCATCGGGTGTATACCCCTGAGCAGGAAGAGGATCACAAACCCGTGGCTCGGATGGTTGTCTATGACGCCGTGACCAAACCATAAGCAGTTACGATGGCCACCACTAGTTTACTACCTGGCGCGTTTAGGGTTCTGACGCGCGATGGTTATCTATTGTTTGTAACCCGATTCCTGCGCTTATTCGCGTACGGGTCATTGTCTGTCGTTTTGGTTTTCTACCTTATCGGTCTTGGGTTAAACGCATCCCAAACTGGGTTCCTGCTCACGCTGACGCTCGTCGGCGACACGGTAATCTCTCTCTATCTGACGACGCGCGCTGACCGCGTTGGGCGGCGTCGGATGCTGATTGTCGGAGCCATTCTGATGGCCGCAGCGGGACTCGCTTTCGCTTGTACACACAATCTAGTGTTGCTGATCATCGCCGGCACGATTGGAGTAATCAGTCCCAGCGGCAACGAAGTAGGCCCGTTTCTCTCGATTGAGCAGGCAGCGCTCTCGCATGCGGTTCCCGACCGGGCGAGGACGGAAGTCTTTGCATGGTACACATTGGTCGGCTCGCTGGCGACCGCGATGGGCGCACTCTTTGCTGGCACGATCACTCGAATGCTCGAAAAAACCGCGATGACGCCGGTTGGGATGTACCGAGTTGTGGTTGCCCTTTATGCGTTGGCGGGAGTCCTGCTGGCCGGCTTATTTATTGGGCTTTCTCCTGCGGCGGAGGCACGTTCGCCCGAGGAAACGTCGGCCCTGCCGAGGTCGCTTAAGAGTTTTTTCGGCGTCGGCCGGTCGCACCGCGTTGTGATCAAGCTTTCCAGCCTGTTTGCCTTGGACTCGTTCGCGGGTGGCTTTGTAGTGCAGAGCTTCGCAGCATATTGGTTCTACCTTCGCTTTGGGGTGAACCCGGCCACGCTCGGTGTCATTTTCTTTTGGGCAAATATCTTTGCTGGGATTTCCGCATTGTTGGCCGCCCAGCTCGCCGCGCGCTGGGGCCTAATCAATACAATGGTCGTAACACATCTCCCTTCCAACATTCTGCTTATTCTTGTACCGCTGATGCCAACTCTTTGGCTAGCTGTTCTAGTTCTTCTCATACGATTCAGTATCAGCCAGATGGATGTCCCCACCAGGCAGTCCTACATTATGGCTGTAGTGAGCAGGGAAGAGCGGTCAGCGGCAGCGGGCATAACCGGGGTGGCACGAACAACCGGGGCCGCCATCAGTCCGTTGTTCGTGGGTTTCATGTTTGCCCGGCATTCTTGGATCAATGTGCCGTTCTTCATAGCGGGCACTCTGAAAATTGTCTACGATCTGTTGCTCTATAAAGAATTTGGAGCACTTCGGCCCCCCGAAGAACTGTAGCGGCAAACACAAGTGAATGCCTCACGGGGAGCCCAGAAGGACTGTTTCCACACATTTGGGAGGCCTCTCGACCGCAAAATTGCGAAAAAGATAGCGACTGAGCAGGGCTCGGGCTCCTGATTCTATCGCGCCGGATAGTACACGCCGGCTTTTGGAAGATTTATAAGCCAAGATCCTCTCTCGTTTGGTAGTAGTGATACCAATTCCGCGCCGCAGAGGACGAATTGAACGTGGCGTACGCTTCCTATGCTGCGGCGAATGACCTTCGATCAGCCAACCGGTTTCGAAAGGCGAAGCGTTACTTGAGGCAAGCTGAAACGATCTCTACGCACCACAAGAACACGATATTGCACGATCGCATTGCTGTCGTGAAGGAAAGGATTCGGCAGCGAAACAGAAATATGCCCAATTACGCAGCGGGCGAGGGCAGTCCGGACGAATAGAATTTGTTCGAAATGGAGCGAATCAACCTAAGACTAGTTGGCGGTCCTTGGCAAATCAGAAAATCGGCTTGGCCGCGATGAAACCCATTGCAGCGGTAATCGGCGCGTTTCAGGCGCAATTGCATTGGTGGTTCATTTTGTTGCGAAACGTGGGTCAAACAAGGTCAAGTAAGCGTGAATCGTGCGTATTTATGCGTTTTCGAACGTTGTCATCTGCGCCGCAAAGTTGTCGAATGAGCGCTAAGAGCTCACACTTCAGCCGCGTGAGGATCTCATTCGCGAGATCGTCGACAAAATGCCGGAGCAGCACCAGCGTTTCCTGATATCGGTAAAGCGCGGTGAGCCTGATTTGGGTCTCCTGGACGTGCCCAGCGCAAAGGATCTGCCCGCCGTGCGGTGGAAACTTGAGAACCTCGCCAAGTTGAGCGCAGATAAGCGAAAGCAACTGCTGGCCGGGCTAAGCGAGGCTTTAGAGATGAAGGAATTGTAGTCCGGCGCGAATATCCGGCAATCCACGTGCTGCTCGCCACGTGGGCTTCTTTCCCGTATTGGACCTTAGAGAGATGAACCGGGTACTGTCATAGTTTACGACTTCTTCGCATACCGTTCGACGGTAGGGCGACTTTGTTGGCAAAACTTATTTCAGAGGTGGATTTCAAACGACATCAAAAAAAAAGCCTCCGGTTGCGGACAAGATCAAGGCGGGTTAGTCGTAGAGTGCTCCTAGGCTAGTATGCAAAACGACTTCCGCCGAAGCGATATAGCACTAGGCTGCGGGCCCACAAGGATCGATACCGGAATCGGTGCTACGGTGGTTACTTCGCCTATTGAGCATCAGCCGAAGAGACGCCGCTCGTCGTTGAGCCCCGTCAAAGGACGAACCGGCAAGCGTATTTCTCAGGGGCGTCTCAGGAACTCTCTTCGTTAGGAGATATCAATTGCTGAGCTGGTCCCATCAGTTGTGGCTGTTGAAAAATCCAATTATCAGAAAATGGCCGAAAAACTTTGCGTTAGGGAACCGTACAAACGACTTTCTCGGTTTGGGTAAGCATTTCCTATCCCCCCACATTCCGACTGTTTTGGAGAAACGGACTTTTTCAACGCCCACGGTTCTGACCGCATTAAATGGTCGCGCAGTGACTTGCAGTCAACTCACTTACTTTTGACATCCTTTTCAATTTGGTGCCGCGAATGTGAGTCCGGCTCTTTGGCGCAAGCGCAAGAGATTCCAACCACATTTCGACAGGCCGTGCCTGTAGATCGGTGATCAGGCTCTGCCCCCACTTCTATAGGATGTGGACGCGAATCCACGATTCATACCCGCGATTCGTGTCTAGTCGTTGTGGCATCTTCTCTGCTCGGTACTGCTCAACAAGCGTGCTTACCGTTGGTGCTGGTCAGTGCGGGAGCGTGAACTTGCCATTCGCAGCGCGCTCGGAGCGCCCCGCGGACGCCTAGTCCGGCAGTTCGTAGCGGAAGCATTCGTGTTTTCGCTTCTTGGTGGCGGCTTTGGTTTACTCGGAGGCTATTCCGGCGTCATCGGCTTGCTCGCCCTTGCGCCGCAGAACCCTTCCGCGCCTGGACGAAGTGTCAATCAACTTGCCCGTCCTCGCGTTTGTATTTCTGCTTTGCTGCGAAAAAACAGAGGACGGGACTCTTGTGAAGCAGGTCTTGACAGTAGGAGGATTCATGGTCGGGCAAGCAACATTGGACGAGGTGGTCCACCGATTTCCGGGTCTGAAACGATTCCGCCTGACACGAGAAGAGGAGTCTTCAGTCGGCGTCTGTGTAAAGAACACGCAACGGCAGACGGTTGTTTTTGCCTCAGGCTACGCGGGTGGATGGAAGGTTCTCGACTCTGTTTACATTGCCCAGGCAAGCACCCTGGAAAAGCAGGGAGCAAAATGTCTCACCGAAACATCGCTGGGACCTGAACTCTCGACGGGCAGCGGAATCCGCCTTGGCATGAAACGTGATCGAGTTCTTTCGGTTATTCAAGACATGAAAGCGAATGGTTCTGCCTTTCAAATCAACTTTTCAACCTCACCTGCCAAAGCTCCCTGGGTTTCGCAGAAGATCAAGCCAACGGAGAGCGAAGGTTGGGTCGCAATGAGCGGAGCCACTGGGGAATTCTGAATGGGACGGCTGCGATGGATTGCCCTCTACGGAGCAGTGTCAAACTGAAAAGTGCCTACGCAAAGCCGAACTTCATCGGACGTACGTCGGTCAAGTGGAGAGGGGAGAAACGAACATCAGTCTGAGAAATCTTGTTCGACTTGCAATCGCTTTGGGAGTGCGGCCGAAGGCGCTCCTTGAGAGGATATAGCAATACCTCAGGGCTTTGGTCAGCGAATTCTCCGCTCCGGCCGGATCCGCGTTTTACTTTAGTTGGATGATAATCATCCAAATATCGGGGGTTAACCGGAGGGTTGTAGGTTGGAGTCCCACCTGAGGAGCCATTCTTTGTTCAGTGTGTGAATGCCTTCGGTTTTCCATGTTGTGCAAAATGCTGCAAAACTCCGGAGGGTTTTTCCTAGGGTCGCTTTTTTCGTTTGTGGATCGTGTCAGTACGAGCCAGAACCTGACGCGACGAGTTGGCTTGAGGTGGCTTACACGACTGATCCGCGGAACCCCTTCTAGGCTGCCAGGAATATTTCGCTCCTTTGGCCCAGGGGACTGTCCTTGAGATCGGCGTTGGGTTCCGGTGTAACATGCTGCTTCCCTTGATTCGTTTGGACTGTGATGCAGATGTGTTGGCATCCTGAAATGTGCAGAGATTTCCGTGGGATGCCAATCTTGTCGCTAATGGGCCAGACCCGCCGCCAGCCTTCAATGTAGGGCCGAATGCGCTTCGGAATGGCGATGCGACCGCGGCTGTCTTCGGTTTTCACCTTTCCCTCGTATAGCGTGCCTTCAGAAGCCCTATCGTGGACAATGAAATGATCACAAGCGTATGACTTCCACGGGAGACCGAGGTCCTCGCTTGTACCCACCCGCGCCGGCAATACTGCCTTTTTAAGAGAATTCGGCAGAAACAGGCAACCCTCGAAGCGGCAGTGTCCATCAAAATGGCGCTCTGACGTCTGGACGCCTTTCCCCGCATTTCGTTCAGACTCCTCGAGCCATTCCGCCTTTTTCCTGGGCTGCTGGAGTTAACGTAAGCCTGCGACCCGACATGAAAACCGGACTCAAGCTACTTCTCTCGGCAGCGAGTCTTCTGTTGTTATTTCTGCCCCTCTTCGGTTGCGGAGCAACGCCAACAGTGAACCCAAGTCCACCACAATCGAACCACCTAGTGCTATCGCTAGCCGGCACTGGCAGGGGGACAGTGACCAGTATTCCTGGGGGCATCAACTGCGGCCCTACCTGCCTGGCAAGTTTCAGTAGTGGAATAACGGTCCAGCTGATCGCCGTGGCAGACCCCGGCTCGACGTTCACGGGCTGGACAGGCGCCTGTTCTGGTACGGGATCATGCCAAGTTGATATGAAATCGGTCGAATCGGTCACGGCTGGCTTTGACCTCAGCGAAGTAACCCTCACGGTGGCTGAGACCGGTACGGGAATCGGTATTGTCACCAGCAGCCCAAACGGGATAAATTGCGGGACGACCTGCACAGCAGGTTTTAGCATTGGAACGGTGGTGCAGCTGACCGCGGTGGCAAATACCGGCTCCACTTTTGCGGGCTGGACAGGCGCCTGTTCCGGCACGGGATCGTGCCAACTCTCCCTGAACTCCAACCAATCGGTTAGCGCGATTTTCAACCCTGCTCAGGGACTCCAGGCGATCAACCACATTATCTTCATGGCGCAGGAGAACCGATCCTTTGACCACTACTTCGGAGCGCTTCGCGAGTACTGGGCCCAGAATGGGTACCAAGACCAACCTTTCGATGGGCTCCCGCAGTTCGCTTCCCCCGCGGGTCTTGCACCGAGCAATCCCGGTTGCGATCCCACCCTTCCCCCGCCTAACGACTGCAAGTTTGATCCAACTCACCCACTTACGTCCTACCATCTACAGACAATGTGTCTCGAGAACACCAGTCCCACCTGGAACGAGGCGCATGTTGACGTGGACTACGACAATCCGACCACCAGCACTCCCAATTCTCCCATGGACGGGTTCGTCTGGACCGCGGCTCACGACGGGAGGAATCTCGGATTCGTCCACGACGTGATCGGCACACGCGCCATCGGCTATTACGACGGCAGCGATTTGAACTACTATTACTTCATGGCCTCGAATTTCGCGACCTCGGACCGTTGGTTCTCGCCGGTAATGTCGCGCACCTCGCCAAATCGCATGTATCTGATGGGCGGCACTTCGCAAGGACATGTCTATCCTTTGCAGATTCCCCAACCCCAGCTCAGCGGTCCCGTCGTTTTCCAGTTGCTACAGGAAAAGGGCATCAGCTGGAAGATCTACGTCCATCCCGACGCCACTGGATGTACGACTACCAGCTGCTTATACGCGATGAGCTACGTGCAGAATTTCACGTATGGCAATACGATTCTTCAGCAGTTTCCCCAGAACATTGTGCCAACTTCCCAGTTCATTACCGACGCCCAGAATGGCGCACTGCCCCAAGTCGCCATGATTGAGCCCCCTTCCAATGTGGGGCTTGACGAGCACCCCGCGGACGACGACTCAGTCCCCTGTTGCTCTGTTCAGGCAGGGGCGCACTTTGTTTCTTCCCTGATCAATGCACTCATGACTGGTCCCTCCTGGAAGGACTCAGCGTTTATCCTCACCTGGGATGAGTACGGCGGTTTCTACGATCATGTGCCGCCGCAACCTACTGTTAGCCCAGACGGGACAAAACCTTTGGATCTGCTACCGGGAGATGTCTGCACGATCGTGAGCGGGCCAACATGTGACTTCACCTACACAGGACTGCGCGTGCCGCTGATCGTCATTTCCCCATTCACGAGGAGGCACTACGTCTCGCATACCACTAGCGACTACACAGCAATTCCGAAATTTATCGAAACCCGCTTTGGTCTTCCAAGTCTTTCAGCACGGGATGCGGCACAAATGGATATGACGGAGTTCTTCGACTTCAGCAAGCCCCCTTGGATGACGCCTCCCGCCCCACCGGTCCAAGACACAAGCAAGCCTTGCTACCTTGATCACCTGCCCTAGTTTCTCAAATTGGCGGGTGGCCCAGACAAGTTGGGGCTGCCCCACTCATTCGCGTTCTGTGTGTCTTTGCGAATGAGTGTGGTCGGCAGACTGCGTCGAACTTCTCGCCTTCGTCTAATTCCTGTTCTACTTTGACGATTACCCCATTTCTAGTCCTGCCTCCTGCACCTTTCAGTTCTTTATCTTTACCACGCCCAACGACTTTCCCGTCCCCACTCCCCTCTGGCACAATACTCCAGTACGCCGGAGGTCCTCGTGCGCACACTCACCTTCGCTCTGCTCCTCCTTGTTGCTTCAGCTCCGATTCGCGTCCGCGCACAGGCGCAACCATCACTTCCCCTCCGCCGCCGCAGGTGGTCCACGACGAAGACGGCGGAGTGCGCGAGACGATGGAGAGCATCGTTATCCCGCCCACGGCCCATGCGCCGTGTACTACCATGCTGCAGAGCGAGTGGGTGCACACCCTATACACCGGAGGCACCATCACCATGGTTAACGAGCGGTGCATCGCTTGTGACAGCAGCGGCCGCGTCTATCAGGAGCGGTGGCTGCTGGTTCCGAAGAATGGCAAGGTGCAGTCCCGCATGTCGGCGATTCAGATCAGCGATCCGGTGAAGCACACCCTCGCTACCTGCATGATGGACGACCGGAGAGTATGTGACATCACGCTCTACACCCCCTCGAACACCACCGTCTTCAAGTTTGAAGGGCCGCAGACCGGGTCTCGCCTGACGACGCTGGGTTCGCCACCCATGAGGACCTGCGCAAGCAGACCATCGCCGGGCTCGACACTACAGGCACCCGCGATAGCACAATCTACAATCCGGGCGTCTTTGGAAATGACGACAAGGTGACTGTGCAGCGCGAGTATTGGTACTCGGCGCAGGTGTCGCTAAACCTGGTGTCCAAGCGCAGCGACCCGCGCTATGGAACGCAGACGTTTACGGTCAGCGATCTCACGCTGGGGGAGCCGGACGCCGAGTTGTTCAAGTTGCCTAGGGGTTTCAAGGCCGTGGATCATCGGCCAGACACGCAACGGGTGGGGCCCTAAGCCGGTCGGGGCGCGTGGCCCACAAGCTCGGGGGTACCCCATTCGTTCGTATTCCGGAATGAGTGGATTTCCTTCATGGATCTCCTGTTGGGCGTGCTCGCAGGCGATACCATCCGCTCGGCCGCCCGATCTTCAGCTGCCCATGGTGGCCATCTCCCTGCTCCATTGTGCCGGGCACGTGGGCTTCTGGCAGCAGTTTGCCGACTCGGGTTCTCCCCAGCGAATGGCTTTCGAGGGATCGGGATTCTGCGCATTCTTGAGAGAATTGTCGAAGTAGGCGGTGATCACCAACTTCGTGTCTCTAGCGCAGTCGCTCGGTGCTCCGCGGCGGAGCCGTCCGCGCGCCGGTTGTGGCAAAATGCAGTCGTGCTCCAACTCCTGACCGAGCGCAAGGAATGGAAGTTCTTCGGTGTCCTGCCGAAGGCTGACCCCGGCCTGGCCGCCGCCTGGTGGGCGGCCCTCTTGCTCAGAGGAATCCTGCCGGCAGCATTTGCCGTCGCGATGGGCGTGCTGGTCGGTGCCGTGCAACACGGCAATTCTCTCGTCGGTCCGCTCGCGTTTGCCGGCGCGATCTTCGTGCTCCTTCAGGTGCTCAGCCCGATTCATCAGGCCCTTAGTACCAGTCTCGGCGACCGCACGGCCGCGTGGCTCTACGATCGGTTGACCGAGGCTTGCGTGCGCCCACCCGGCATGGGACATCTAGAGGATCCCGCGCTCACCAGCGACCTCACCGTTGCGCGCGACTTCGACCGCGGAATGACCGGACCGCCGCTCTCGATCTCCATGGATTTCATCGCGGCCGGGATGGTCGAGATGGTCGGCGGCATCGCGTCCGTTATGATCCTAGCCCGATACGCGTGGTGGGCGTCGATCGTGCTCGCCGGCGCGTGGCTGGCGACGCACTGGCTTCTGCGCGAAAGTGCGATCTGGCACGACCGCAATACCGAGGAGGTGCGCGGCGCGCAGCGCGATGCCGACTACGCCTACCGGCTCGCGGTGGACCCGCCGGCAAGCAAGGAACTGCGGCTGTTCGGCCTCGCCGGCTGGACGATCGACCGTTTCATCGCCCGACGGACTCGCTTGCACCAGCTCCAGTACGCAGCCACCCGTCTGCGTGAGCGTCCGGTTATCTGGAGCATGCTCATCGTTATCTCTGCGAACGTGGTGGTGTTCTGGCTACTGGCGAGCGCTGCCGCCACCGGCCGTATCAGTCTCGGGGAAGTCGTCGTCTATGTGCAGAGTGCCGTCGGCGTGTCGATGATTGCGTTTGGCGGTTTTAGTTGGGCGCTCGACGGAGCGGCTGCCCCTGTCGCCGCGGTGCAACGGCTCGAGACGGTGATGCCTCTTGCCGGCGCGCTCAGCTCAGGCCAAAGCCCCGCACACGCGAAACCTACGCGCGAGATTCGCCTCCGCGATGTTACGTTCGCCTACCCCGCGGCCGAGTCATCTTCCCGCAGTGGCGGCGCGCCCGTGCTGGAACACTTCGATCTCACAATTCCCGCTGGCTCGTCGCTCGCTATCGTGGGTCAGAACGGAGCCGGCAAGACAACCATCGCAAAGCTTCTGTGCCGTTTGTACGATACGCAGTCCGGTGCGATCGAAATCGACGGGGTCGACCTTCGCCAGCTCGATCTCGCATCGTGGCGTGCGCGCGTCGCGGCCGTATTCCAGGACTTCATCCGCCTCGAACTGTCGCTGCGCGAGAACGTAGCGCCGGCGGGGGCGCCCGATGAGGTCGTGCGCGCCGCCCTTGAGTCGGCAGGAGCAACAAACCTGGCCGCGCTGGATACGGTGCTGGCCCGCGCGTACGAAGGAGGCACCGACCTGTCAGGCGGCCAATGGCAGCGCATCGCGCTCGCCCGGGCGCTGGCAGCCGTCAAGCTTGGCGCCGGCGTCGTGCTGCTCGACGAACCGACCGCGCAACTCGACGTGCGCGGCGAAGCGGAGATCTTCGATCGACTGCTAGCCGCGACCCGGCACTGCACGACCATTCTGATCTCGCACCGCTTCTCCACGGTTCGCCATGCCGATCGTATCTGCGTGCTGGAGCACGGACGGGTCATCGAGCTCGGCACGCACCACGAACTGATGGCGCTCTCGGGTCGCTATCGGACGATGTTCGATCTGCAAGCGCAGCGCTTCAACGTACAGGACGACGAGGAAGGGAAGACCTATGACGTCCTCGGCTGATCGAAATCGCGTGATCGATCCGCTGCCTCCCGCGTTGTCGTCGATGTGGCGCTTGTGCAAGCTGGGGTATCGTCACGAGCCGCGTCTGATGGTCGCATCATTCGCCCTATCGCAGCTCGCCGCCCTGCCCGATGCGCTGCTCGCGTTGTGGCTGATGCTGCTTGGCAAAGGCCTTCTTGAGCACAGACCCGGCATGGTGCAAGGCGCGGCGATTGGTCTGGGCGTGTCGACCGCCGCAACCTGGTTTCTACGCACGGTCAGCACGCGCGTGCAGCGCCGCTTCCGCGACAAGGTGACGATCGCGCTCGAGTCCCACGTCGCGCAATTGCAGGCATCGATCGTGACGGTCGCGCACCAGGAACGCCCTGAGTATCTCGATCGCCTGTTCATGCTCCGCAATCAGGTGTTCGTGCTCGACCACATGTATATGTCCGTGTTTTCCACGCTCGGGTGGATTCTGCGCCTGGCAGTAACGATGGCTTTGCTTGCATCAGTTCACCCGGCACTCATCCTGCTCGTGGTGTTCGCAATCCCGACCGTCTTGGCGTCGACCTGGCGCCCGGAGGTCGAGAGGTCCGCGCAAGAGCGTGGGGCGCAAGCCCATCGGCTGGCGCGTCACCTGTTCACCATTGCCACCACGCCCTCACCGGGAAAGGAAGTGCGCGTCACCGGCATCGGAGCGCGCCTCGTCACCCAGCGGCGAGCGGCGTGGGAGCGCTGGTACGGACCGGTGGCGAGCGCTCGGTGGGGTTCGGCGTGGTGGCACGCGCTGGCCTGGACGATCTTCGGCTGCGCGTATGTCGGCGCGATCGTGTTTGTCTCGTCCGGATTGCGCGCGCCCGCCGCCGAGGTGCTGCTGGTGCTTGCCGCAGGTGCGCGACTGTCGGCCTATATCGGAGCCACCGTTGGCGAGCTTGGATTCCTGCGCGGATTCTGGATGG
>WNFQ01001834.1_pt1 | contig 15262 bp, 12 predicted proteins | sample 5400171 | NCBI WGS metagenome assembly WNFQ01 (sample SAMN13153356, study PRJNA577476) | soil metagenome | isolation source: 20 cm soil under Madrone tree | place: USA:California | collected 2016-06-14
ATCATGGCCGGCGCTTTCGTTCTCGGACTGGATGTCGCTGGAATCCGAAGGTGTGCGGGGCGCGAACGGTGAATACAGTTCTCTACATTCCTCCTTTACACGCACGTCTGATGGAAGGGCTATGCGCGAAGGGCCGGATTTATGGGCGAGTAACCCGTTCTCCTGGAACAGCTCTTCGCCGCCGGCGACCAGTTGATATTCTGATTTCGCAAATAGAAAGATGAAACACGTCCGAAGATGAGTCAGGAGGCCGAGAACGTACCCTTCTCGCCCTTCCACATGTTCCGCAGTACTTGGATATGACTCGCGACTTGTTTCTTGGACCGTTCTATTCCGGCCTCTTTCAAATAGTCGACGAGGAATTGGTTGCGCCATCTGCTACGGCCTCGCGAATATGTGGCCCATGGAGATTCCCAGTATTGCCGCAGCCCTGAAACGGGAGACACGTAAGATGGCTGAGAGGAAGAGGTTGCGATCACGGTACCATCGACAAAAATTTTCTCGACGCTCTCTGGCCAGACCTCACTGGTACCATCCTTGAGCATCTTTCGGTGTTTCCGTTGAGGGGTGAGGGTCTTTTGACCTGTCGGAGACGGGGAGGATCTAGCACCTCCCGGGGAAGACACTGGAGGGGGAGAGAGGCCCATTCAGACAGAAGAGGATGGGGGAGAGAGTGGGGTGAGAGGCGCAGATTGAGGAGGGGGACTTGAGGAGGTAGAAGGGTGGTGAACGGGACGGACAGGCGGTTATATAGTGAATGGGGGTCATGGACCGAGGAGGGCTAGCGGACGCCTAGTCATGAAAGCAGTCACAAGTAACGTCGAAAGTGAGACAAATGACGCCGAAATACTGAAATGCCAGGAAAGGTAAGTAGGCTCCGTAGAATTGGTGCGGAGATGCACAGATCCCATCTTGCGACCACGACCAATATGGAACAGAATACGGGAACATTGATCCCGGCTCTTCATCTCCTCGCCAGACCCTTGGATCGAGGGTCCCATTTGCGATGCCCCACCCTGCCATGTGTTAGGAGTGGAGAACTGCGTTGCGGGATCTAGAACGTGGTACCACCTCTGTTCTGGGCCTTCCAGGAGGTGGTCAGTGCTGCAGTGATGGGGGGTTCAGTGGCACTGCCGGAGATGCGTACGAGGGCTCCCTTGAAGGTGCCAATTGAGGAAAGTGAATCAAAACGCCGCTCTGACGAGAAATCGCAACAACTCCACTGTGACAAAACGACCGGAAATCTACCCGAGCGACCGATTCTATTTTCTTGTACGACTCGCCCGTGTCACCAATCTCCCGGTTTTGAGCCCAGATCAATCGCGCTATGCCAAAAGGGCAACTCGGACCCAGCAGGTTTAGCGCCACCCCAGAGGGTCTGGCCAGGGACAACCCCTAAGCCGGCATCAGCAGCGGCGGTGTCCCTTCCGCCCGCCCTCGACATTCCAGACAAACGATGTCATCGTCTGAATCTCTCACTCAGAAATGGCTGCGACAGAACATCGCCGCCTATAACGATGGAAACAGGGTCTTTGCAGACACAGATGCAACCCTCTCTCTCTGTCCAACCCTCCGCCCAAAGACAGACGTCTATAGTTCAGTAACGTGTCTAGAACGATCCCGAGACCCTCCCTCTCATCGCTTCCATTATAGCCTATGACGACGGCCGCACCCAACTTCTCCTCTGTGTCCATGGCCTCTTGCCCATTGCCTATCGCCAAGCCTCATACCACATCCCTATCGCAATATGGATAACACGTCAATACCCTCGCGAACCACCCCTAACTTTCGTCGTGCCCACGTCTGATATGCTTGTCAAGCCGAGTAAGCACGTCGACGTGAGTGGCCTTTGCAGGATCGAATATGTTCTCAACTGGGAAAAGAAATACGAGGTGCGTCTTTGTCACATCGCCGTCGCCCTAATCTGACTGTAGATCTTCTAGGGATGTGATTTGCAATCGCTCGTCCAGGCCATGCAGCGCTACTTCTCCAATGAACCCCCTCTTTACTCAAAACCCAAGCCGCAGTCTGGGCCCGCAGGCTCGAGACCCGCCCAGCAAGATGCACCCTCTCGCCCGCCTCCCCCCGTACCTCGTCCTTCTCTCAATCCACCCCCTCCGATCGCGTCGCCACTCGCTTCCCCTTCTCGACCGACGCCTCCACCAAAACCACAAACCACTATATCTTCCGCGATCCCGCACATACTACCTCCTTCAGCTCATACCCCCCACTCCGATAGTCACAATCCTATCCATACCCAATATCACAGAACTGTGAGCCTCGACCATGACCCGGTTTCACGATCCGTCCGCTCATCACCCTTATCGTAACAGCCGAATCCTCCCCCAAAGCCACCTCTGCCGCCGCCTCTATTTTCAGCCCCTTCACAGCCCTTGCACAGCCCCGATCCTACACACTCGCACAATAGGGCTTCGTCCTTCGGAACAACTTTTCAATCTCAGCCTGCTCCGTCTGTATGGTATGGGACCCCATCAATACAGCCCCCGGAACCCATTCCGAGTTCTCCCCGGAGGACTCTTCCTCCGGGCCAGACACATTTGTCCTTGGCTGGCGCGGCGTTTCCACCCCCCCACGTAGCTGCTACGAACTTGATTCACCGCCAACAACCGCCAGAGCATCGGCCAGCCACATCAGATCCGCATCAGCAGGGCACTACTGCTCCACTTCATGTGAACCTACTTGATGAAGACACCACGGTGGATGACATCCGCCCACTCCCTGTACAAGGTGCACCACCGCGGCCGCCAAATCCGGAATTACTTGAGCTTCATGTACGTGCACATGAGAAACTACGGACAGAACTAGCTTCGGTGTCACAAGCAATGGCACTCGATGGTGAGCGCTTACGCGCCCACCAAGCCGACTTGCTCAAAGGCGTCCCGGCTATCCGGGACGAGATGGGCCGGCTCGAGGCCGTACGTGACGTCTGCCGCGGCGTCGCGAACCGCCTACGGCAAGTCATTCAGACGGCCGAACGCGGGGTCACCGAGCTCAAGCGTAAAGGTGATCCACCTGTTGACGAGCTTGTTTGCTCAACATCGATCGTGCACAATCAGTACGTATCTTGGGCGCTTCGCTTCGCGCCACTCACTGAAGGGAGACATAATCACATAATCACACGTCCACATGTCACAGACTGATTGACCTGGTCGCCGAGGACAACGCGATTGAGGACACGATATATCACCTCCACCGCGCACTCAATGCGGGCCGCATCGATCTCGACCGTTTTCTACGTGTACGTGTGGTTTTGGCTTGTGTATCGAATGCGCGCGGGGTCACTGACAGCTATCACCTTGCGTGTCATACAAATACAGACGACCCGTGTGCTCGCCGAGGAGCAGTTCATGAAGCGTGCGCTCGTTGAACGGATCCAGACGTCCCTTCCCATGGGTGCCTCGGTCCCCGGGTGGAGCTAAGATGATATTTCGGGCGCGTAGATAGCAATCTGATCCACATAGGGTACAACTACATGGGAGCGGCGTGACACGAATGATGTTCCTCATCTCAGCTTGCTTCGCTCAGCACTAATGGCGTAACGGGATCCCATTGTTCTCTTATGCGAACCCCTGTGAAGCATGTGATGAGTTTGCCCAGATACTGAAACACCAGAACTCCCTTAAAAGTTCGAATTGAGCGTTACCACACTGATACCATAAGCCCGGACCAGGGAGTGGCGTAGGGAGTTTGGGTCTGGCGCGTGACCTGTCTACGCCCCTCGAGCCGATCATCGCCGTCACATGCCGGTTGCCCTCTGAGAAGTCGGATATGATGCATAAGTCTGCTGTCATGTCAGTGAAGGTAAAAGGGGGGTAACGTTTGAGGTTCTTCGATCACATGCCTAAAACAAAAAAAGAAAAGATGTCAAATAAAGAAAAATACAAGGAATATGACGATTCAAGCGATCTGCAAATAGGGAGGAGGGGGAGACCACGAGGTCAGCCCTCCTTTTCGTTTCGTAGCACGAGGCTAGGGACAAGTCGACCAAACTCCCCGAGATGTCCCAACAACAATCCCAAAAGGGGCGATGTGAATGCCAGAGATGGGATGGACCGGGTTGCCCCTTTTTGACGCATGAGGCAGGACCCGGAGGAAAGACTGGAAACGTTCTATGAAGTGGCTTCTTGGTTGGCACATGTGCAGTATGTATGCACCATCCCCTGGATTTGGACTGGACTGGGATCGGATTCGGGGGGATCTCTCATTCACATCTATCCAACTTTCTCTATACTGTACCATCGACCCATCAAATCACACTTCTTTCTCTCGTTTTCTCGTTGTCCCCGCCCCGCCCCGCGCCACCACCTGTGGCGTAGGTGGAAGAAGGAGAGAACCGAATCAAGAACCGGTTGGGTTGCTGTGGCTGGCTGGTTTGTTGGGGCTATATTTTTGGACAAGGGCACGATAAGAAAAGGGAGACAAAGAAGAACAATTGTGTGCGAGGAGGCGGTGTTGGGTGGCTGTCTGTCGTGGTCATGAGATGAGATGTATGCGCGTGTAGTCGCGTTTGAACATTCCCAAAGTGGCCACCTCGAACGGCTCCGACGATAGGCGCGCATTTGGCGTTTGTTGTCATCTTTTCTCCTCACTTTTCAGAACCGCTCGTTTTTTTCGCTTGTTCTGGCCCATATAGTTGCACGTGTGCGTCAAATAAAAGAACGTTCATCCATGTTCCTAGGTTTTGACGTTGGGGCCTTGTGCTTTTCCGATGATTGTCAATTTTTGGGTGCTTTCCTCATGGACCACCGGAATCCGGATCTACAATGTCACAACCATACAGCATATTATGATCCCATCCTCTCCTCTATCAATGTTATTTTCTTATTTTGTCAATAATTTCCGTTAGCGGCGGGCGTTGTTATCTGGCCATGACTGACATACAGAATGACAACGACAAACTGGCGACGACGACAGCAAAACAATAAAATCAAACTTGTCCGGAGAAGAAGACCACCGGTGGTGCGCGCGAGAGGAAAACACTTGTGTTTCACTTTTTTCTCCAATTTCCCCCCGTTCGATGACCTATACTTGACGTTATTGCGTTGCTGCCGCCGCGCCCGAGAGCAGAACACTGTCATGTCAGTGCGAGCGCGAGCGCGCACAGTTGACGTTGCAGCAGCATCGTATTCCGAAGTTCGTTCCTCGACCAACCGGGGAATGGCTCAATATGGTCTTATCACAACCCACCACATATACCAGTAAGCCAAAACAAAAACCCCCCATGACACGATGATCACAACACTGCACATGACAGGGGCAAAAGAAGAAGGCAGAAGGCAGAAGAAGTCCCGGGATGGCGTGTGCCGCCCGCGGCGAGACGAGCGATCGTTAATTAAACTTTGCTACCGTTTGTAAAACAAACGAAGGAACGGATAAGGGACGGAAAGAGGGGGAAAATCTCGAGAAGGAAAAGGAAGCCAGGGAAGGAGATGGAGATGACACGAGCGTCTCCGGGTGGAACTTGCGCACCACCACAACGTAAACGCGCTTCGGCTTCGGCTTCGGCTGGCGCCTCTCCACCTCCACTCCTCTCGATCAAACGGTACTAGTTTGATTTTGACTGTCTGTTGCACATGCTCGCTGCCACCCACCTTGCTACCAGGGGGAGCCAGAAAAGAAGCAATGCGCGCATATGTACGTGTTCGTGTTACGTTACGGAACGGAACGGAGGGGGTGTGAGTTTGTGTGATGGATTGTGACAAAACAAAACAATAGAACCAGGGCAGAGCAACGTACTGTAGTGGTTTAGTGGGCGGCCGAAGCCACCAGCAGCTGTAGCAGGAATCCGAGGAATCCGCAGTTCTCCCCGAGTCGACGAGTCATCATCATGATCATCAATCGGTGAATGATGCATCGATGGCGAATGGCGATAAGGAAAAAAAACCTCCACAAAACACGTGACATAACATAGCATCCTATTCAAAAGTTTTTATATATAAGTTTTTTCTCTCTCTCTGTGGTGCCGGAGCCGGAGCTAGTGCAGTCACGGTAGTACAGTAGTCCGTATTAAAAAAAAAAAAAGGAGCACAACATGAGCGTTTTTTCGCCAAAACACAGGAGATCTAGAGAAAAACCGGTTTGGTAATTTCGGTAGCGGTAGTAGTGGTGATCGTAGTAGTAGTTGTTTCACAATTTCAGGCCTCCCGAGTCCATGGAAGCGTGTACTAGTACGGTTACTACTTCTCTGTTGCAATGATTGTGGTGCGAGCGAGGGCTGTTCTGCGCCCCGATCATTCGGAAACTACCTGCCCCGCGGAGAGTTTATGGCATTGCAGCACACAGCCAGTTACGGTAATGCTTCGCGTCAATGATACCCCGGTGCGGACAAACATGACCGTGGTAGTGCCGCTGTACGTCCCTGAGGCGACCATAAAAGTTACGAAGCTATCGGCCCATCGGGCCTATTGGTTGTAAGTGTAATATCGCGATCGCAGCCAAGTTCTGGCTATGTTGTTGACAAGCTACCTTATTCTGAGGCTCGGTAATGTGAAGCACTCACAGGGTATAACGGCGTTTATAACGGCAAGGTGGACGATTGACAACTAATCAGACGGTGCGATAACAGAGCGAGCAAAGAGCGATAACATGAAACGTATACACGGTCATAATGGGTCATAATAAGCCGAGTAGTAAATCCCCAAGAGACTTGGTACAGTAATACGGACGGAACTAAGAAGGGGACGGAAACCAAATAACTGGCCGAGTACTTTATTCCTACACGATTATTATTCGAAAAGGAAAAACGAAAGAAACAGGAAAGTAACCAAGACATAGAGAAGTATGATAACTTAACCGAGATAGGTGTGCGTGGCCGTGTAGATGGTAAACTCACGCAACGATGCGCTGGCCCGCGGCGCTATCATATTCGACCGCCTTGCGCCGTCCCGAGCCACCAACCCAGCGCCAAACGCGCAGCTCATCGCCACCAGGAACCTCTTCGAGGTTCGCGCGCACATTCGCATTACCCTCAACGACACGTTCAACTCGTTTCCACAGCTGTGCGCGCGCCGCAACTGAATGCTCGTCCTGCAATACCAGATCGCGCAGCTGCAGCGACGAGAGGTACGGCGCAGATGCTGTCACCGGGTCCGTATGATGAGCGATCTCCTGGTTGCGTAACGTTGCGAGCGCGAGCTGCACCAACTCTGCTACGCGCTTGTCCTCGGTGCGGGCCTGCGCGCGCCGCCAGCGGAAAATGTACATGCCGAGCACAGCCACGATTGTGCCTGTAGTCGGGCGAATGAAAAATGGTGGGGGTCTCAATTGAGGAAGTACGGACCAAGAACCCTCATTCTCCATTCTTTCCATATCTCACGACTCTTGACAGTGAGCGCACAAGTCCAATCAAGGTTAGGCGTCTTGTGCGCAATGTATCTCCCGCCCCTGTAAATCTTGAGTAAGGTACCAATGCAATGCAACTAGGTTTGGCTTACTGGGGGTCTTCTCCAGTAATTACCCCACCCCATGTGACCAGTTGCTGAATGGCCTCGCCAAACGTATCCTCGAAAGTGTTTTGCAACTGAGGCTACACAAAAGACTTAGCCCTGAGGGGATCAATAAGCGGTAGCAACTCACCGCGGTCTTTGCCCTCATTGCTTCCCGCAATGCATCGAGATGCACTCCCCATCTCCTTGCCTCTCCGCCTTCCATGTCCTGAACAGGCGGTACCTCGCTAACACACAGACGCTTCCCGCGTTCAAGCCCAAGAACGGCTTCGATTGCTTTTCCCAACACGCCAATATGTCGTTTTCGTTTGGGGTCCTCGACGCACCGTGGTGGAAGCGCAACTGGTCCAATGCCTGGCATGCCATCTAATGTTGCCGATATAAACTTCAGAACAGCATTGGCAGATGGGGTAAGTTGTGAGTGGGGAGACAAAGTATTGGATGATGGCAAGGAGATGAATGCCAACAACGGGTGGGGGCGCAGGAGGAAACCATGCTCGCAAGACACGCTATCTAGTGTGCATGTCGCATGCTCAGGGCATGGAGTACACTCATCAGGAATGAATGGCAACAATGGCGGTGCAGGGCAAGGTACTTCCTCCACGCCAGGGGTGGGGAGGTACAGGAATGTGCGATTATCCCTGTTGCAAGCCTCGATAGCGGCGTTCGTCGTGCGTAGTCTCTCAAGGGAGTCATTGGTATTGCTATTGGTGCCGCAGTATCCCAGTGCAGCCGACTGGGCCTTATACGGGCCCACGACCAAGTAGGCCAAAAGCGAGGCAATGACAGCGAGGAAGCGTAGGAGGAAGCCCGAGCGAGGCGGGACGGGACGGGAAGAGGGACGCACAACAGCGTCATCAACCAAGCTTTGGGCGACAGAGAGATCCTGTTTCCCATCTTCGGATTCGTCTAATTCGTCAATTTCATCAGTCTCGGATGCATCCTCTGCCAAGTCCTCCGCATTCGCAGCACTGGCTTCCTCTTCCACGACCTGTTCTAAAACTTCTTCACCTATACCCTCTTCATCAGCCTCTTCGATCGTCCCCCGGGTTTTCATGACAGTCAGCGGGGTCAACGCCTTGAATGGCGATGTTATGAAGTTTTTGAATGGCGAGCGCTGCACACCACTGACAATGTTGTCATTCTCTCGAATGGCCTCAGGAGACAGGTGTGGTGCGAAATTGGATCGTGGTAGCGAGGCAATAGGTTCGATATGCTCCTCTTTAGGGACCTCTGGTTCACGTGGTGGAGAGGATGATGAGAGATACTCTGGAGGGGCCGAGGTGGCCTTGCGAGATTTGCGGGTAGTTGTGGAGGCTTTGGGAGCCGCAGCTTTGCGGGTCCGTGGTTTTGGTGGCGGACGCGCAGGGGAGGATGATTCTGCACCGGATTGGAAAATATTGTTATCCTCCCACCCGCTGTCCTCAGCAAACTGCGAGCATCGTGAGCACACTCAGAAAAGAGCCATGTAAGAAGACCTAGCACACATTTGAGGATCGACGAGTACGCGATCCGGCATCTTCAGCCTGAATAAATCAAGGATAATTCGATTAGTTGCGGCAGGACAGGCAAGATGACGCACGCTCTTCTTGGATCGACTGGCTTTACGGGGAGGAAGCTCTTCCTCGGGCTCGCTCTCCTCTACAAGAACGGGCTGTGCCGGCTCGCCCGAGCGTGTGGGGGGAACACCGAGTGCAGGCTGGGCAGACCTTCGGCGCTTAGGCTAGGGGTTTGAATAAGTACGCGACCACAGCACGCGTAATTGACGCGACATGACGCGACTTACTGCCTCTGCTTTAGGTTCGACTTCACTTGAGGGCGGGCGCGAACCGCGGCGCGAGGACCGACGCAGGGGCTGGGCGTAACACGAGTCAGCGAGCATGCAGACAACGAGGCAGATCCACACACTTTGTTACTATCCTCATTGAGGTATCGGCCGGTGACACCGTCCTTAATCCCATCATCGCTGGCTAAACTAGTCTCCTTCTTGACTTTATCCTTCTTAAATTGCTTCATCTTGGGCTTGATCTCATCGTTGAAGAGTTGTACCAACTTTGGTTTTGTGTAAGGCGTTGGATATCTGATATTGTGGAAACCAAAGACGCCCAACAACTGATTTACTGTGAGTGATGAGGGGTCGAAGTCTGGGTCGAGATATTCGCCGAGGGCGATGACCTGAGCGGCCGACATTGAGCGCGACATGGCGACGTTGATTGCGTCTTGCTGAGTCTCGTCCGACAAACAACCCAACACAACCCCGTGTCATTCAACGGTCACACCCAGTCACACTACATATAGTCACACAGCCACGTGTTTGAACCGCGGTCGAGCCAATCCAGACGGGCCAAACCACTTTCCCTTCACCTGCGTTTCTGTCAGTCTCAGTGTGCCGCGGACGATGATAAAGATTTACATAGTAGTTGAAGTAAATCCAAGGGAAGAGATCCTGAAATCAAGTCAGCGGTCGCCCCTACGCACAAAAAGCGTCCTTGTACCTTCTTCAGATGATAGAACACCCTAGGACACGCACTGTGGATCAATATCCTATGATCCTTTGATATAATTTTAGGGTGTCCTTACCGTTTTGGGGTCGCCTGATCCCCGACAGACCTGGCAAAGGACTCCGCCGGCACAAGCCCATACTTAAATTCTGCCAGCATGAGCTCGCCGTAGCCTGTCAAGAGCTATTCCCGTTGATGACGACTTAGCCTCCGCCACACGTCAACAACTAATAAACGTACAGGGCAACTCGTGTATCCATCGTACATGGCGGACCCAATCTTACCATTGTCCAGCAAACGGAACAAATTTTCCGTCAGGACAGGAGCCTGTTTAGTGATTGCCGCAGCGGTCTTGCTCGTGGGTAACGACGATGCGTCCCCGAGCGCAAATACGTTGCCGTATTCAGGCTTGACATGTTGCAGCGTACCCTTGTCTACTTCCACCCATCCCGCTGCGTCCGCGATCGGGCTGCCTTTGATCACACCGAGAGGTCCCATCGGTGGTGTGACATGTAGTAATGTATAGTCCTCTTTGCTCTCAGTTCCATCAGCAACATTTTTGAAAACCGCTTTGCGGTTGGCAGCATCGACGGCCACGAGGTTGCGACCAAAGTATCCGCCAACGCCACGATCTACGCGCAGAGCCTCCAACGCATCGGAATACTTCTTCACACTGAACATGGTCGGCATGCCCGTGTAAAAGTCCACCTTGATCTGGTCCCGGCGACCCGTTTTGCGATACCGGTCCCAAGCCATCCACATGATCTTTTGAGGCGCTGCAATGAATATCACAACAGGAAAAAAAATGTTAGCGGTTGAGGAGGGTCTGGGTAAGGGGAGACAAGAGTAGCAATACATAAAGCACTGATGCTAACCTCCTGCGCACTTGATGACGCCTTGAGGCTGGGTGAAGATCGCGCGTCCGGCGCGTAGTGCATCAATATCCTCCCAGGTCTTGTCGCACGTCTGGTACGAGTAGATACTCGACACGCCGCTGGACGAGTCCGCGAGTGCCTTGGGCAGGCCCTCGATCGCGTCAAAGTTCACTTGGAGTCCCATCGCGACGACGAGCGCATCATATTCGAGCGAACGACCCGCGTCCGTGCGGACGGCATTGCGCGCCGGGTCAAACGACGCGACATTCTCTGGAATGTATGTGATGTGCGGGGGAATAAGGGACGCCAGCGGCCGACGGAGCGTCGACTTTTGCTTCAGGCCGGAACCGACGAGGGTCCTGTTACAGAATCAGACCAGAGGGGTTCAGGTCTCGGTTGCGGTATGGAATGAGGGAACTTTTGATTGAACATACCATCCAGGCTATACGACAGAAATGTGAAGTTTGGGTTTTAGAATTTGGGTGAGCTATCATTAGATAGACATAGTAGACTTCCGTTCACGCCTACCTGGTAGTTGTGATATTCGGCGGCATCCGCGATCGCGATGTCTCCAGCTTTCAAAGGCTTGCCCGCGAGCTCGAAACGATTGTATAGTTGCTGGGCGACGCTGAGTCCGCCAGAGCCTGTCCGCGGGGGTTTATTCAGTTGAAGTCGAAGGCGGGAAATGGATTTGGTGGGATCATGTGGTCGTGGGACGCACCTCCCCCTAGGACGAGGATCTTGAATTTGTCCTTGGACAGTGACCCATCGGTGCTGGCCCATCGCACACGACCCACCGCGTAGGGTCGCAGGGTGTTAGAGACTCTCCGTACTTGGGACATCGCGGTTAAGGCAAAAAGACTTTCCACGGTGCCTGCACCCAGTTGAGCATGGGAACTTTCTTTGCATCAATGGCGCAATCGCGCCTATCGTGATATGATATGGTGCCTCGTGGCGCGCAAACCTCACGGCATTGCCACTTTCCGAAGTCCTTCCTTACAGAGTGGCCCCTTCGTCCGCGACAACGCTCACCGCAGTTGTCACTTGAGCCTTTTACAGGCCGCATGTTATAGATGTCACAAATGCCTTTTCCCACTAGCACTCGCACGTATTCAAGTGATGTCCACGCCAAGCATCTATACGCTGTAATCTGTTATAAAAATAAGTACATGTGAGTAAATCGATCGTGTCGTGAGCATCGACATAAACTTACGGTAGCGCAGCCATTGAAAATATCACCACATGCGCTGGACTACCTGCCAGTAGATATCTAGCTAGAGGTGCTCGTGTGAGAATTTGTATTTGACTCTCACGTGAATACCTCCATAGTATGGAGCGGGAGATCTTTAGCCAGGAGCCTGAGAACTTTCATCATTTGAGATCGCATGGGAGGTGATCTTCGGCCTCGCCAAGTGATGCAGTCCCGTTGGATACATTGGTAGGTGAAGCTTGCGAAGGCCATCAAACGACTAACTACAGACATACCCATTCAGGACAAGTTATGGTTTCTAGCAAGGTGAATACCACCGACAATTATACCATTTACCACCCATTCAAAGTACGAAAACCCATCTTTCACATGACTTCACTGTGTTTATTAGTGACCTTCGAAGGTCCATAGATCTGCATGACTCAATAATCGTACCTCTCATTTTGTGGGCAACCGGACCTTATTCTCAAGTAACAGGTGCAGGATGAACGCTGAAGGGAGCTCTGCGTTTTTCTACAGCATTCCCCAAGTAGATGGCCAGCCGGTCCATCAGGCGCAAATTTTCGCGTTTCCATGAAGTGATGAGCTCAAGACGACATCTTTGAGGCAACTATGATTTTCAGACGACACTGATCTAGATTTGTGTCAGACGCGATCAGGAGTCGAATTCTGCTATACCCGGAGGCACGGCCTGGAAAACAGAAGACTATGGATCTGTCGGAAATTGCAGAGAGAAACCACCATTACAGGCGTCACCGGAATGGCATGGTCATCTAGGTATCAGGGTTGTACTATATCGAGACAACCTCACTCTTTGGGTGAGTGTCTGGGGTGGCCAATATTTTTTGTGCAGGCCCCAAAAAAATGGATTGCAGACGGTACTGAAGAGTGAGCCGTCATTCAAAAGGTAGACGCGAAGGTTCAGTTGCAGGTCAGCCTGAGGCCGGTCAGGCCAATATAGCCTCGGAATTAGCAAGCCACATAATCACCATCCCTCTGGTCCATTTTTGCTTCAAGGCGGTATGCAGTTTCTCTCCTTATTCACGTGCCCAGCCTCGATGTGGAACAGGAATCTAGCCCGGTGTATGGCAATACATGATAGACTTTTGGATCAATGCTTGCTGTTGCTAACATGCTAGGCACGGAGATGAGACTAATTCGGGCTTTTAGAGAATTGAAACAATGTCATCGAACTGCAATGTAGGTGACGTTGAGAGTGTCTTCTACTTCGAGGCAGGGTGAAGACCATATTCATTATCGGCCAGTTTATACCAAGGTGGCAACGACATCTTACCATGTCTAACGGAGATAATGTATAGTTTGGCACACAATCCTAGTTCTCATCTCTACTCTCTCATGGTATACTTACTTATCTCCGTCTTCGCCGTTAATCCGTGCAACAGAGTTAATTTTGACATCTCAGGAAACGCCGCTTGTCACATACTCACAAGTCCCAAGCCATAGTTCGAACTTCTTACCCTTCCTGAGATAATCAGAGAAGTCGTTTCTTCCAGTCACCCACTGAGAGTTGGAATTCTTTTCTTGTGCCTTCCTGCGGACGAGCCATGTATAGTGCACCACAACTCCCACCGTAACATCAATGACGTAGAAGGCTAAGTAAGATGCTCACATAGCGAAAGAAATGAGAGGCTCAGGACAAGGGGAGCCGGAAAATCTATCTTTCCGCGTTGCGAGGCGACATCACAACGGTTGTCGCATACTAACGAATCATGCACCCTTGTTACTGTAAAGAACCCGATTGCCTCGAATCTAAGGGGCTGCTGCGGATTTATGGCATGATGTGACCGTAAACTAGGTACATGTATCTTTGGTGTTTAGCGGGGAGGGTAAGGTTAGTCCTACGCGGAATCACCGTTCATTATCACCGAGCCGCGGCTGAGAGCAATTCTTCCGGTGGGGATTAATTAGATTATCATATCTGCACGGTGGTTTGTAAGTAGAGTCGTAGCCGGGCCCTGGGCAACGGACGAGTCCAAGGTCAGATGGCATAATACGTTTCACGGTGGCATTACCCCAACTGGCACACTGGCACACGAAGGTGCACCACCCGGCCGCCTGGCCCTATCCTGTGACAGGAAACGGGCATGCTGCAAAAACCCACGCAGGTTGCGATCAAGAAGCAGCCCGTATTGCTCCAACATGGGACGCAAGCAAGAGGTATGTTTCAAACAGTGCCGTATGTGTCCGGTAGACGCGGAGATCATTGTGTAGTAGAAGAACGCCACCGGCCTACTGTATAGTGCGAGTAGCCAGTAGAAAGTGTCTCTGCACGATGGTACGCCGGTGAGCTTGACGATCCCTGTGATGGAAAATTGCTAGTGGCTTTACATACGCCGGTTGACCCTGAGGAGGGACCAAGTGAGCGGGGACCTCGGCAGCGGATTCAAAGGACGTGGGGTAATGTATATCAAGTGACTCCCCTCACGACAGTACTGTAGGCCCTGAAGGAACGCTACAGCAAAGGCAACGGACGATTCCGAGATTCAATATACAGTATAATTTGCATTTTAGATGGAGCCGAATCTGACGAAAGATGGGGGAGGTGATCTATCCTATCTGTCGGCAAGGGCTGACTACGGCAATTTCCCAAAAGATGTTCTGGAGGAGATTCGCGACGAGGCGCCGAGTCGGGGAACTGTTGAGAGTTGGTGGTACTGTATCAAGGGCTGCCAAGAAATGACCAACTATCTAACTATTAGTTAAACTCGAAGCTGAGTATTGGGGATAGAAGTTAATAGATCAAAAGCGTGGAAGTCGGAGAAGCCTCGAACCATGGGGATGTGAGAGAATTGAATGCAAAAGGCGCAGATATTGATGCTCTCGTACCCCATGTCCGGGTCCCGATTGAATGGCAACACGGTCCCTAGGACCCTGGGTGGGAGACGGAGAGACTATTTCTCCTTGGAGACGGGGCCGTAGCCGGTCGTCACAGATTGCTTTCTCGTCGCAAGGCTATCCGGTCCACTGTTCATCCTCGTGAAAGGACGATGATGATAACGATGATGGCCCGTATCATAGTTCCGAGGCAGATGTCAGGCTCACATCATGTCACTGGCGGATGATCGATGATGGGCTGTGCGAAATACAACACTACCGCGCCGCGCGCTGCCAGCCAGACGGCATATATCCTATGAGGGGCATTATTTGATGGTGATCTAGAGCAAAGACGGCGAGCGAGGCACAGGTGCC
>WNFQ01004402.1_pt2 | contig 15260 bp, 13 predicted proteins | sample 5400171 | NCBI WGS metagenome assembly WNFQ01 (sample SAMN13153356, study PRJNA577476) | soil metagenome | isolation source: 20 cm soil under Madrone tree | place: USA:California | collected 2016-06-14
GCTGGTTCGGAAACGAGGAAGTGGCCGAGTAGCGGACACGGATGATTGAATCACTGCAAACCTGGACTTTGAGGGTTCCGGTCTTCATCGTGAACGCAACCCCGTCCGCCTGCTGTTGCACAGAAGTGACGGGATGCACGGGAGCCCACTGCGCCCGAACTCCAAGGGGAATCACGATCACGAGGGTCATGACAGCGACGACTCGCACCCCGACCCACAGCCGTTTGCTCATGGCAAAACTCCTGATTGAAAGAGGAATGAGATAAGACTTCTCTTCGAATTCAAAGGGCTTTCTTCAGGCAATCAACATACGCAAATTCGGGCAAAAACTCTGTGAGCACCTGCACGCAAGAGATTCCACGCCTTTCGGCCGAGCCACCGATGGGATCAACCTATCGAATAACTACCCACATTGGCCGACGTCTTGTCGGTCTCCTCGTGGTTGGACCTTTGCTCGAACGACTGGCGCTGAAGGAAAAAATCCAAATTGCCACGCATGACCAAATGTGGTGCGAGCGTCAACTGGGAAGACGACGTCTGACCATCGACGAGAAAATCGTGCAGCACCCGGAATGCCATTACGCCTTGTGTGCGGGGGCGCTGATGAATCGTTGCGGCCACCGTCCCGGAACGGATTTCCTGGACTAGCTGTGGGAAGAGATCCGTCGTGATCACCGCCAACCGGTCGAGCATTCCCGCGTCGCGCGCTGCATTCAGCACCGGTATCGACGCTTCCGTGGTGACATAAATTCCGGCGAGGTCGGGCCGCGATTCGAAGAGCTTCCGGCACTTGAGGTACGCCTCAGTCTCAATGTCGTGATCCTCGATCGGCGTTTCGAGCTGTATCTGCGGGTAGAAAGACCGGAAAGTGTTTTGGAACGCCTTCACCTTTTCTGCGTGCTCCACGATCGCCAGATCGCTGACGGTAACGGCCACGCTGCCCTGTCCGTTGAGGAATCTGCCCAGCAGATCAGCCGCCAGGGATCCGCTGACCATCGTGTCGATGGACACAACCGCGAGTCTTCCGGTACCGGGAGCGTCAGTGGCAACGCACACGATGGAAATCTGCGCTGGCGCGGCACGACGGAGCCACCCACGCAAGCTGCCGGGGCTGCTGGGAAACAGGATCATGCCGTTGACTTGGTCTTTCAAGGCCGCTTCGAATGCGGCCTCGTCGCCATCTCCCAGCCGCGGATAAGTGCGATACTCGATGTCGACACTTTCCATTCCCAGAGACTTTGCTTCCTGCTCGATGCCCGTTCGCACCTCGTCCCAAAAGGACGTCGTGCCCTTCAAAGTATTCACGGAGATTCGCAGCTTGCGCTTCAGGGACAGGGAACGTGCGGCACGATTGGCGCGATAGCCAAGCTTCCTGGCCTCCTGAAGTACGCGCATCTTGGTTTCCTGATTGATACCAGGATGGTTGTGCAGCGCACGATGGACGGTACCGATCGACACTCCTAGCGCGTTTGCCATGTCGACGAGAGTAGTCTTATTACTCTTCATAGGGTGCGCGAGGCCGGAAGTTTCGCGGAAGGCCCCCGCGAACTTAACCCAAGATTGTACACGCTTGCAAATCAATGGGTTGGAGATGGCCCCGTCCAGTGCTGCGCAGCTAGCCAGTGAGTGTAATCGATTACAATTCGAGCGTCTGCGGAAGATCGGTACTCTGAAATTGAAGATGTTACACTGCGAAACCTCAAGCTGCCGTGTTCGATCGGGAGAGTGTGCCGCATGAAGCTGATTCGGTTCGGGGAGGCGGGGAAAGAGAAGCCAGGGCTGCTGCTCGATGATGACGTGCGAGTGGACGTTTCCGCGTTTGGCGCCGATTACGACGAAGGATTTTTCGCAAGTGGAGGCTTGGCCGCACTCCGTTCCTGGCTCGATCAGAACGGCAAGTCCGCGCCCCGAGTGGCGCCTTCGATTCGTTTGGGACCTCCGATACGTCGGCCGAGCAAGATCGTGTGCATCGGGCTGAACTTTCGCGACCATGCGGCAGAAAGCAAGATGGAGCTGCCGAAAGAGCCGGTCGTTTTCTTCAAGTCCACCACATCGCTGGTTGGTCCGAATGATTCGCTGGTGATTCCCAGGAACGGTACCAAGGTAGATTGGGAGGTGGAGCTGGCGGTCGTCATCGGGAAGAGGGCTCTATATGTGCCCAAGGAAAGCGCTCTTGCTTTCGTCGCCGGCTATGCCCTGCACAACGACTATTCCGAGCGCAGCTTTCAGCTGGAGCGGGGAGGACAATGGGTCAAAGGGAAGAGTGCTGATACGTTTGCGCCACTGGGGCCGTTTGTGGCGACGCCCGACGAGATTGCAAATATCAGCGCGCTCAAGATGTGGCTGAAAGTAAACGGCGAGCTGCGGCAGAACAGTTCAACGGCCAACATGATCTTCGACGTCGGAACGCTGGTATCGTATGTCAGTGAATTCATGACCCTGCTCCCAGGGGATGTGATCAGCACGGGAACCCCGGCGGGTGTGGGTTTGGGCATGAATCCGCCCAGGTATCTGAAAGCCGGGGATGTAGTGGAACTCGGGATCGAGCGCTTGGGCGAATCCCGCCAGACGGTCGTCGGACCGGTGTGAGAGGGAGTGCAATCTCGCTGACGCGTGAGGTTTCTACTGGTGTATGCACATCGACGCTCATCAGCATTTCTGGCGCTACAATCCGCACGACTACGGCTGGATCGATGATTCGATGACGTCGTTGCGGAGGGACTTTCTGCCCTCCGATCTCCAGCCTGAGCTTCAGCGCAACGGCTTCGAAGGATGCGTGGCGGTCCAGGCCCGGCAAAGCCTCGAAGAAACGCGATGGTTGCTGGAATTGGCGGACGCGGCCCCCTTTATTGTGGGCGTAGTGGGATGGGTCGATCTGACGTCCCCGCAATTGCGTTCCGAGTTGGAGCGGATGGCGCCCAACTCCAAGCTAGTAGGAGTTCGCCACATCGTCCAGAGCGAGCCCGACGATTGCTTCCTGCTGCAACGCGAATTTCTGGACGGGGTCGCCATGCTCGAGGACTTTGACCTGGCCTACGACATTCTGATCTATCCCCGGCATCTTCCAGTCGCGTTGGAGTTTGCACGCCAATTGCCGACGCAGCGTTTTGTTTTGGATCATCTTGCCAAGCCAGCAATCAAACAAGGAGACTTGCGCGGATGGTCGGCGGGGATTCGGGATCTGGCATCGCTTCCGAACGTAATGTGCAAGCTTTCCGGATTGGTCACGGAGGCCGACTTGCGCGGTTGGAGCCCCGACCAGATACGGCCCTGTCTTGATGTAGCATTTGAATGCTTCGGGCCTGATCGGCTTATGATTGGTTCCGATTGGCCGGTGTGCACGCTAGCCGCTTCCTATTCCCGCGTGATCGAAGTCGTGGCGGATTATCTGAAATCGTTCCCGATAGAAATCCGCGAGGCAGTAATGGGTGAGAATGCCCGGCGGTTCTGGCGTTTGAAATGCTAGTGTGGGTTGACGATGCAGAATGAAGTACTCAAGCTCGATAGTCGCGACAATGTCGTGATCGCACTCACCGATCTGCGTCAAGGGCAGGACGTTCGGGTTGCGAACACGGTCTATCACCTACGGTCGAATGTGCCCGCGAAGCAGAAGTTTGCCACCGACAACCTGCCGGTCGGCGCCCACGTGATCATGTACGGCGTTCTTGTGGGTAAAGCTGTGAAACCTGTGGGACAAGGTGAACTGCTCTCCACCAGCAACGTTCAGCATCAGGCGACAGGCTTTCATGAGAAGTCCGGGGAATATTCGTGGAATCCTCCCGACGTTTCGCAATTCAGACAGCGGACATTTCTGGGATATCACCGGCCGGATGGGCAGGTCGGCACGAGGAACTACTGGTTAGTGGTTCCCTTAGTGTTTTGCGAAAACAAGAACATCAACATTCTGAAGCAGGCGTTTGAAGACGAACTAGGCTTCGCCACGCCCCAAATGTATCGCCAGCAGGTCGCAGAGTTGGCTTCGCTGTACCGGGAAGGCCAAATCGATCAGATTCGGACGCACAGTTTTTCCGGCGCCAGTCCCCATTCTCGTAAGGCCCGATTCTTTCCAAATGTTGACGGTATTAAGTTCCTGCTCCATGAAGGTGGCTGCGGTGGAACTCGGGAAGACTCCCATAATCTCTGCGGCCTGATCGCAGGATACATCCATCATCCCAACGTGGCTGGGGCAACCGTAGTCAGCCTCGGCTGTCAGCACGCGCAGCTGGGAATCCTGCGCGATCAAATCAACCAGCGCAATCCGAAGTTCGTCAAGCCGTTAATCATGCTTGAGCAGCAGGAGAGCGGCACGGAATTGGCGATGCTTACCGAGGCGATCCGGCAGACCTTCCTTGGCCTCATCGAGGCGAATCGCTGCAAGCGAACGCCCGCAAGTCTCTCCCAATTATGTATCGGCTTGAAGTGTGGAGGGTCGGACGGATTCTCTGGTCTATCGGCCAATCCCGCGATCGGCCACACTGCGGATCTGGTCGCGGCGCTGGGCGGTAGGACGATTCTTTCGGAGTTTCCCGAACTCTGCGGGGTAGAACAGGATCTCATCAATCGCGGTGTACGAAAAGAAGTGGGCGATCGCTTCATACAGCTCATGCGCGACTATGCTGCGCGGGCCCAGGCCGTGCGCGCGGGGTTTGACATGAACCCGTCGCCGGGAAATATCCGCGATGGACTGCTGACGGATGCCATGAAATCAGCCGGCGCTGCCAAGAAAGGCGGTACATCTCCCGTAACCGCGGTGCTCGACTACCCGGAGTACTCGCGCGAACCGGGACTGAACCTGCAATGCACGCCCGGCAGCGACGTGGAGTGCGTCACAGCACAGGTAGGGGCGGGCGCGAACGTCGTGCTTTTTACGACCGGGCTCGGCACACCAACGGGAAATCCCATCGCACCGGTCGTCAAGCTTTCTACCAATTCCAAGCTGGCAGAACGGATGGCCGACATCATCGACCTCAATACCGGCAGCATCATCTCCGGCGAATCAACCATCGAGCGCATGGGAGAAACGATTCTGGATGTTGTTATCCGGGTCGCAAGCGGCGAGGTTCAAACAATGGCGGAGTTAAAAGGGCAGGACGATTTCATCCCGTGGAAGAGAGGCGTATCCCTCTGAAGAGTCCGCGCGACCATGCCAATGATTTCAGGCTCGATGGCAAAGTTGCCGTCGTGACGGGCGGCGGCAGTGGGATTGGGCGTGCCATTTCCCTAAGGTTTGCAGCCAGCGGTGCCGTCGTGCGTGTCCTGGACGTCAATGCGCGAGATGCCGAGGCGACTTGCAGACTGATTGAAGAGTCCGGCGGAATTGGCTCGGCCCACGCCTGTGACGTGACCAATCAGCAACTGGTCAAATCCACCTTTGAGCAATTGTTCGGTGAACAATGCCGGTATCTCGCACATCGGCACGGCGGAGAGCACGTCGGAAGAGGATTTTGAGCGCGTCTTTCGAGTGAACGTGAAGGGCTTCTACAACTGTATGTTCGCGGTTGTGGGACACATGAAGGCGCCTGCGGGCGGCGTAATTCTGAATATGGCGTCCGTGGCCGGTTCGACGGGACTGGCGGACCGCTTTGCCTATTCCATGAGCAAAGGTGCCGTCATCGCGATGACCTATTCAGTTGCGCGAGACTACGTGCACCACAACATTCGCTGCAACTGCATTTCACCGGCCCGGGTCCATACGCCGTTCGTGGACGATTATCTCCAGAAGAACTACCCAGGAAGGGAACAGGAGATGTTCGAGAAGCTGTCGAAGTCGCAGCCCATTGGAAGAATGGGAGAACCTGAGGAAGTAGCATCCCTGGCACTCTTCCTTTGTTCCGATCAGGCGAGTTTCATCACAGGAGCCAACTATTCGCTGGACGGCGGTTTTACCAATTTGCACGGCTGACTCATGGATCTGCAACTGAAGGACAAAGTTGTGCTCGTTACCGGTGGCGCCAAGGGCATCGGATCGGCGATCGTCCGCGCAGTCAGCCGCGAAGGCTCAATCCCGGTCGTGGTGGACAATGACGCCGAAGCAGGCGGGGCGTTGCGGGCGGAGTTGCAGGCCGGCGGTGCCATCGGCGATCTGTGCGTGCTGGATCTGTGTTCCGCTGAAAATTGCGCGAAGGCCGTGGAAACAGCTGTCCGAGCATTCGGACGGGTGGATGCCCTGGTAAATAATGCGGGCGTTAACGACAAAGTAGGGCTGGAGCACGGAAGTCCAGATCAATATGTCAGTTCTCTGGGGCGCAATCTTCTTCACTACTACAACATGGCGCATTACGCGTTGCCGCATCTGAAACGCTCCCGCGGGTCCATCGTCAACATCGCCTCAAAAACTGCGCTGACCGGGCAAGGAGGCACGTCCGGCTACGCGTCCGCGAAGGGAGCCATCCTGGCGTTAACCCGCGAGTGGGCAGCGGAACTGCTTGGCTATGGGATTCGCGTGAACGCAATCGTGCCCGCGGAAGTCATGACCCCCCTCTATCAAAAATGGCTCGACACCTTCCCCGATCCCGACGAGAGACTAAAAACAATCCTTTCCAAGATTCCTCTCGAGAAGCGGATGACGACGGCGGATGAGATTGCGGCGATGGTAACGTTTCTAATCTCAGGACAGGCGGGTCACATCACGGCTCAGCATCTTTTTGTCGATGGCGGTTACGTGCATCTGGATCGCGCGCTAACCTAGGGCGGGAAGTGAGTCCGATCATCCGAATTCGGATTGAGCATAGCCAAATGAATCGACGTTTCTGTCTCACGCTGGACCTCAAAAACGATCAACAGCTGATTGACGAGTACCGCCGCTACCACGAGAAAATCTGGCCCGAGATTAGCCGGAGCATAAGAGACTCCGGGATCGAGGACATGGAAATTTATCAACTAGGAACGCGGATGTTCATGATCATGGAAGTGAACGAAAGCTTCTCTTTTGAGAAGAAAGCCAAGGCCGATCAGCTCAACCCCAAGGTGCAAGAGTGGGAGCAGCTAATGTGGAAGTTTCAACAGCCACTTCCCGACGCGAGACCTGGCGAGAAGTGGCTGGGGATGGAACGGATTTTTAAGTTAGAGCAACAAACTCAGCGCCGCATCACCCGATGACCGGGCTGGGAGAATTACGGAGAATCAAACGCTCTCGGGTTAGCGGCCTGCCGAGAGTCGACTCGGGTGCCGGCAGAGGCTGTTTTATTGAGTTCTAGCGTTTATCCTTGACAGCCATCAGGTGCCATGGTGTAGTTTCATCTCAGTTGGTGGTCGTACTGTAGGTGGATCCCCCGGGATCCCTCGCCCGATACCAGGTCCCAAGCGGGTTCACCAAGGTTTTTGTACGCTGTCATGCCCCCACATGAGCTGCGGCAGGAAGGCCGTTAGCACCCCCAGCGTCTTTCACTACCTGTGGAGTTCGTCGATGGCTGCTTTGCGGAGTTTACCGAGCTTGGCAATCAAAACATCCTCACGGCATGGGGAGTTCGACTCGGGGGGCGCTCAACTGGAAATGAAATCCGGCGGAGCCCTCGCCACAATTCTGAATGGCGCGGGTGACCGCCCCTTCCATTTGCTCATGGCCGGTTTTGAAGCCCTAGATCTGGTCAACATTGGAGTGGTTGTGGCCGACGCGGCTGGCCGGTTATTGCTGGCCAACCAGACGGCAGAACAGGTTCTTGAAGCCCGCGACGGAATCGCTCTATCTCCGCGCGGTACCTTACGAGCCTCAGGGGCGTGCGAAGCGGCCTTAAGCGCCCTCCTGCGGCAGTTTGCAACCCCGGGGCTGCGAGCGGTCGAAGCCTGCGGAACGGTCTTGGCCGTACAACGTTCGTCCGGTAAGCGTCCCCTTACTCTGCTTGTGCGCCCGGTAGAAGGTTCTCCTCCGCAAGATGTAGGCGGTCCCAGAATTCTTATTTTCATCCTCGATCCAGAGTTTCCGGTCGAGACTGCCGAGGCCGAACTTCGTCAGCTTTACGGGCTCACCTCCACCGAGGCTAGCCTCGCGAATCTGTTAATGGAAGGCAAGACGCTCGACGATTGCTGCGATGTCCTCGGAATCCGCAGATCGACCGCGCGCACCCACTTGCAGCACTTGTTCGAAAAGGTAGGCGTGCAGCGGCAGAGCGAACTGGTTTCCGTGCTTCTGAAAAGTATCGGGTTGGTTCGAACCAGAGGCAAAGAGGCCAAGACCCGTTCCTTTCTCAAGTCTGCAAGTGCCTGATCTTCCAGCGTTCGCGATCGAAACCCAACTAAAGCATGTAGAAATCAAAACTGATTTTCTGGTGACTTTTGTTATCAGCGTATGGTCACCCGAGGTAATGAGGGGGCCTTGTCGCGCGATTTTCTAGTGGGTACCGATGCAGCATGGTGTAGAATCCTTGCACTCGGGGTGATGGCGCCGGCACTAAAGTGATCGGCCTATTCAGTTAAAATCCCCGAATCGAGAGTTGTTCCGGACCGCCTTCCTCAGCGGTCGTTCCTGCCTCTCCCCATCTAGAAGATGTCGTAAGAGCTTTTCAGCGGCAGTCGCATCACTGTCTATGTGGGGGCTTCGGATTTGTCGATCTTGCGCAGTCTGCCGAACTTGATAACGAAAACACCCTCGGTGCGCCACACTAACGTCGGAATCGCCGACGCGACAACTGCCCGGAGCCGTGCGTTGCAAGACTCATCGGACGGTCGTACGTTTGATCTTCTAATGGCAGGATTCGAAGCTCTGGATCTCGTCAACATGGGCCTTGCCGTGATCGGCGCCGGAGGAAACTTGTTGCTGGCGAATCACACGGCTAAGCAGGTCTTTGAAGACCGCGATGGCCTGGAGTTGACGGCGCGTCGAAATATTCGCACCACGCAAAGGAGCACTCCGGCGCTGGACGATTTGATTCGACAGGCCGCGAGACCTGCCGGCGGCGCGGCCGATTCGATTCTCGCCGTTCACCGATCTTCCGGCAAGAGGCCTCTGACCTTGCTGATCCGTTCCGTCGAAGGCGCGTCCTCGAAGCGGGATCTCATGGCTCCCGCGGTTCTGGTCTTCATTCTCGATCCCGAAGAGCCGGTCGGAACGACCGAGGCTGAGCTGCGCCAATTGTACGGGCTCACCTCGATGGAAGCTTGTCTCGCCGGCCTCCTGATGGAGGGAAAGACGCTCGACGATTGTTGCGGGCTGCTGGGGATCCGCCGTTCAACGGCCCGCACCCATTTGCAGCACTTGTTTGAGAAGGTGGGCGTGCAAAGACAGAGCGAATTGGTCTCGTTGTTGTTAAAGAGCATAGGATTGGTCCGGATGGGAAGAAAGCCCAAACAAGATCGCAAGGCTCGATCGGATTCGCGTTCGTTGTAAGCAGGATGTTAAATTGCAGATGCGCCGCGGGCTTGCTGAGTCACAATCGCAGATGCAGTCAAGAGATTGAAACAAAATGGCTTATGAGGTGTTGTGATTGGTCGTTTTCGCGTTAACGGACTTATGGTACAGTTAGCGGTCGAGTATCCTCCTCCCCCGAGAACCTTCCGAGGAGTGAATCCACCGATGTCTCGTAAAACCTTGTTGTTCTTAGTTTTCCTTTCAATTCTAACCTCCCTGGGAATGGCCGCCGACAAGCAGACGGCGACGGCGAAGCTGACCGCCGCTCAGATCGTGGATAAGACCGTGGCCGCACAAGGCGGTCTGCAGGCGTGGCGTGGTGTCCAGACCCTGTCCTGGTCCGGCAAAATGGATGCAGGAGCGGGCGATTCTGCCGCCCGGAGTCAGCGGTTTGCGCAAAGAGTGTCGCCTACCCGGAACATGCAAAACGCGCCCATGGTAGCTCCCGATAGGACGGACAAGCCCGAGCAGGTCCAGTTGCCCTTTGTGATGAAGATGAAGCGCGGGCACAAGTCCCGGCTCGAGATCGAGTTCGCGGGCAAAACCGCTCTACAGGTTTACGACGGCACCAACGGTTGGAAGTTGCGGCCATTCCTCAACCGCAGCGAAGTTGAGTCCTTTACGGCCGACGAAGCGAAGGCCCAGGCCCAGCAGGCTGATCTCGACGGCCCCCTCGTCGATTATGCCGTCAAGGGGACCAGGGTGGATCTCGATGGCATGGAGAAGGTTGAGGGTCGCGACGCCTACAAGCTCAAACTGACGCAGAAGAGCGGCGAGGTCCGGCACGTCTGGATCGACGCACAGAACTTCATGGAAGTGAAGATCGAAGGAACTCCGCGCAGGATGGATGGGAAGATGCATCCGGTCGCGATTTATCTTCGTGATTACAAGCCGGTGCAGGGCTTGATGGTTCCTCACGTTTTGGAAACGGCGGTTGAAGGCTACAAGGAAACGCACAAGATGGTGATCGAGAGCGTGGTCGTGAATCCGAAGTTGGAAGACACCCTGTTCTCGAAGCCGCAGGTAAGGTAGCGTTGTCGTTGCAGGAGGCGCGTCCCTGGGACCGCCTTCGCTTGCAGTCAATGCCTTTCCTTCTCCGCAACTGGGTGCTCGTTTTTTCCCCGTCCCCCGAGAGCACGCAACATACGCTCGATGATCCCCCGTAGTGGTGCGGTTCGATGGTATGCGTAAAACCAGGGCGCGAGAATCATTGGCCTGAAGTAGTAAGCTACCCGGCGTGACTCTCGCAATTTGTATGTGTGTGGGGCAAAGACCATGAATAAACCGGCGGCCGTCGGTTCCGTAATCGTTGTCGCGCTGGGCGCCTTCCTCGCAGGTCGCTACAGCGGCGAATCCAAACCAGCAAGTCACCCCAATGCTAAGCGGATCCTCTACTACGTGGATCCCATGCATCCGGCGTACAGGTCCGACAAGCCCGGTACCGCGCCCGATTGTGGAATGGCGTTGGAACCCGTGTATGAAGGCGGCGTCCCGGCATCAAGCCTTCAATTGACCGCCGGATCGGTTTCCATTACTCCCGAGAAGCAGCAACTCATCGGTGTACAGGTGGAAGCCGTCGAGAAGAATTCCGGTTCGCGCCTGATTCGGACTACAGGCCGGGTGGCGCCTGACGACAACCGGGTGTACCGCTTGATGGCGGGTACCGACGGCTCGATCGTGTCCCTGGAAGACAACCCCATCGGAAGCGTGGTCAAGAAGAATCAGTCGCTGGCCAAGTTTTACAGTCGCGAATTTCGCAACGCGCAGCAAGCCTACCTGGGTTCTTTAGCCAGCATTGATCGGCTTAAAGCTACCCGCGACTCGGACGAAAACAACCGGGTCAGCGACTCCAGCATTCGGATCAACGAAGAACAGCTTCGCACTCTGGGAATGGGCGAACCGCAGATCAAAGAACTGGCAAGAACGCGGCAAGTCACCGGAGACATTGAAGTGGTCTCCCCCGCCGACGGTATTGTGCTTTCCCGCTCGATCTCTCCGCAACAGAGATTCGAAAAGGGAACAGAGTTTTATCGGATCGGGGATCTCAGTAAAGTGTGGATTCTTGCTGATATTTTCAGCGACGAAGCGCAGGTTCTGCACCCAGGCATGAGAGTGGCGGTGAATGTCCGGGAGCTGGCCAAGACCATTTATGCCACAGTCAGTGACAGTCCTCCTTTGTTTGATTCCGCCTCGCGCACTTTGAAACTGCGCCTGGAGGCGGACAATCCCGCGATGCTCTTGCGTCCCGATATGTTTGTCGACGTGGAGTTCCGCACTCCCGCTCCGGCGGGCATCTCCGTTCCCGCACAGGCGATTCTCGACAGTGGCATGCAAAAAATTGTCTACGTAGAGACCAGCGCAGGCGTGTTCGAGCCGCGGCCTGTGGAACTGGGGACTGCATTTGGCAGTCGGGTCGCTGTAAAACGCGGATTGGCCGCAGGCGATCGAGTTGTCACCTCGGGCAATTTTCTGATCGATTCCGAAAGTCGCATGAAGCCGGGCGCGGCGCTGCAAACCGTGAACGAAAAGCATGACGCGGCGTCGCCCCACGATTCCACCGCGCACGAGATGAGCACGGCGCTTGATCCGGTATGCGGAATGTCTATTGATCGGAGCAAGGCTTTGGCTGCCGGCCATTCGGAAACCTATCACGGCGAGATGGTTGCCTTCTGCTCCGACAAGTGCCAGAGGAAATTTCAACAGAATCCTTCCAAGTATTCCGATGCCGCATTAAGGAGTGCCGCCGTCTCCGGATCGAGGCGCCAGGATGATTAATCGCGTCATCGGGTTCTCGGTTCGGAATAAGTTCCTCATTTTTGCTTTCGTCGCCGCAGCCTGCATCTGGGGAACCTGGTCGATGGTGCACCTGCCTCTGGATGCGACCCCGGACCTGAGCGAGACCCAAGTCATCATTTTTTCCCGCTGGGATCGCAGCCCCGACATCATTGAGGACCAAGTCACCTATCCCATCATTTCGGCGATGACAGGTGCGCCCAAGGTTCGAACCGTACGGGGGATCTCTGATTTCGGTTTCTCTTACGTCTACGTAATTTTCGAAGAGGGAACGGATATCTACTGGGCCCGCTCGCGGACGCTGGAATACCTTTCCAGCGCGACCTCGCGCCTTCCCCAGGGAGTCAAGACTGAATTAGGGCCTGACGCTACCGGTCTTGGTTGGGTTTTCCAATACGTACTGAAGGACGCGACCGGCAAGCACAGTCTGGCCGAGCTGCGTTCCTATCAGGATTGGTACCTCAAGTATTACTTGAAGGCTGTACCGGGCGTGGCCGAGGTGGCATCGCTGGGAGGCTTTACCCAGCAGTACCAGGTGAACGTCGATCCCAACCGGCTGCGTTCGTACGGCATTCCGATCTCGCGAGTCGCAGATGCGGTGCGCGGCGGGAATAGCGAAACCGGGGCTCGGTTGCTCGAGTTTGGCGGCGCGGAATACATGATCCGGGGCCGCGGTTATGTGAAATCGCCGCAGGATATCGAGCAGATCGTACTTGCCAACGAGAACGGAACTCCGATCCGGATCAGTGACGTCGGCGAGGTCGTGTTGGGCCCCGATATTCGCCGGGGCGCGGCCGACCTGGATGGCACGGGAGAAGTGGTTTCCGGCATCGTCATCATGCGTGAGGGCAGCAATGCTCTCGACGTGATTGACAAGGTGAAGACTCGCCTCAAAGAGATTGAGCCCGGAATGCCGCAGGGCGTGAAAGTGCTTCCCATTTACGACCGGTCGGACCTGATCCGGCGATCGATTTCGAATGCGCGCTCTACGCTGATTGAAGTTATCCTCACCGTCGTCATCATCATCCTGATCTTCCTGTGGCACTTCCCCAGCGCTGTCATTCCGGTAGTCACGATCCCGGTTGCGATCCTGCTCACGTTTATTCCGCTGCAATATGCCGGAGTGAGTATCAACATCATGTCGTTGGCGGGTCTGGCGATTGCCTGTGGCGAATTGGTTGACGCGGCCATCGTCGTCGTGGAACAGACTCATAAGAAGCTGGAGATTTTTGAACGCTCCGGCCAGCCCTTTAAATATGACGAAGTGATTCTCGAGGCCGTGCGGGAAGTTGCCGGGCCGACGTTCTTCGCTTTGCTGGTCATCGCGGTTGCATTCCTGCCTGTTTTGGTGCTCGAAGGGCAGGAAGGAAGACTGTTCCGCCCGTTGGCGTATACCAAGAACTTCGCCATGCTGGTGGCGGCGGTACTGGCGCTCACGCTTGACCCCGCACTGCGCCTGATCATGGTGCGTCGACCGAACACTTTCGGTTTGTCGCGGAACCGTTTGCAAGGCTTCTTCGGGTGGCTCCTTGGTGGAAAAATTCGTCCCGAGGAAAAGCACCCCATTACCGGGCCCTTAATGCGTCTCTACGATCCGGTCGTGCGCTGGACCCTGCGCTGGAAAACACAGGTGATCGCAGGTGCACTGGTGCTGGTGCTTCTCACCATTCCGCTATTCTGGGTCATCGGCTCGGAGTTCATGCCGCCACTGGAGGAAGGCTCCCTGCTGTACATGCCGACCACCATGCCCGGTATTTCGATCGCGGAAGCACAAAGGCTGCTGCAGGCGACCGATGGGATTCTGAAGAGCTTTCCCGAGGTGGATCACGTTCTCGGCAAGACGGGTCGGGCCGATACTGCAACTGATCCCGCCCCGCTTTCAATGCTCGAAACTGTAATTGTGCTGAAGCCTCACTCACAGTGGCGGAGGACGCAGGTCTGGTACTCCTCATGGGCGCCGAACTGGACCCTTCCGTTGCTGCGGCACATTACCGCGGATCACGTTTCGGAGCAGCAGTTGGTCTCGGAAATGAATGAAGCTCTCAAGATCCCCGGGCTCTCAAACTACTGGACCATGCCAATCCGCGGCCGCATTGAGATGCTGACGACCGGCATCCGCACACCAGTCGGCTTGAAAATCCAGGGAAGTGATGTCAACCGCATCCAGGAAGTCGGCCGGCAAGTTGAGACTGTGCTGAAAGACGTGCCCGGCACGCGCAGCGTGTTCGCGGAGCGGACCGGGGACGGATATTTTCTGGATGTGACCTGGGACCGGAAGGCGCTCGCCAGCTTTGGTCTCTCGATCGAAGATGCCCAGAACACCCTCTCAACCGCGGTGGGCGGAGATAACGTCAGCACTACAATCGAAGGGCGCGAACGTTATCCAATCAACGTTCGTTACAAGCGTGACTTCCGTTCCGATCTGGAAGCGCTTGGCCGAGTGCTCGTGCCGGCTGGCGGTGACCGGCAAATCCCAATGTCGGAACTGGCTACCATCCAGATGCTGAATGGTCCGGCCATGATCCGCAACGAAGACGGCCTGCTCACGGGATACGTATTTGTCGACCTGGCGGACCGATCTCCAGGCGATTACGTGGCTCAGGCGCGCCGCGAACTGCAGAACAAGCTGCACCTGCCTGCGGGCTACACCGTGCTGTGGAGCGGGCAGTACGAATCCGCGGAGCGCGTACGACAGCGCCTGATACTGGTGATTCCTGTCACGCTCGCCATCATTCTGTTTCTCCTCTATAGCAATACACGCTCGATTGTGAAGACGGCCATCATCATTCTGGCGGTACCGTTCTCCGCAGTGGGCGCGCTCTGGATGGTCTACCTCCTCGGCTACAACATGAGCATCGCGGTGTGGGTCGGCATCATCGCCCTGCTCGGCATCGATGCCGAGACCGGTGTCTTCATGTTGCTCTATCTCGACCTAGCGTACGAGAAGGCACGGCACGATCACCCACGCTTCACACGTGAATATCTGTATGAGGCGATCGTGGAAGGGGCGGCCAAGCGGCTCCGTCCCAAGTTCATGACCTTCGCCACCATGAGCGTCGGGTTGATACCGATCCTTTGGGCGACTGGCGCGGGCTCAGCGATCATGAAGCGCATAGCGGCGCCC
>WNFQ01002589.1_pt1 | contig 15255 bp, 15 predicted proteins | sample 5400171 | NCBI WGS metagenome assembly WNFQ01 (sample SAMN13153356, study PRJNA577476) | soil metagenome | isolation source: 20 cm soil under Madrone tree | place: USA:California | collected 2016-06-14
TTAAACTTGTTCCCAAAGATCGAGCGCGTTTGGCGGGAAGGCTGTTGGAAAGCCTTGAGGATCTATCGGAGGAAGAGAACGAAATCATTTGGTCGCAAGAAGCGGAGCGTCGAGATGCGGCATGGAGTTCCTCAGCGAACGGTGGCAGAACAGCAAAGAGAGTGCTGCGCAACGCACGTTCAAAACTCAGGTAAATGGCACGAGTCGCCTCATCGACTCGCTGATCGCGAACTGAATGATGCGGCGCTATTCTACGAACATGAAAGTCCCGGACTCGGCGTCAGCTTCCTAGATGAAATCGAGTGGCACTCGAGGCCATCGTCAAAAATCCGAACGCTGGCAAAAAGATGCATGGCCAAGTTCGGCGTCGCATACTCCGCAAATTCCCGTATGGAATTCTTTACTCAATAAAGGCTGACGGTATTCGGATACTCGCGATCATGAACCTGAGACGTAGACCCACGTACTGGGTAGGCCGGTCGTGAAACATGCTGCCCAACACGGGTTTGGAGCCGACGCAAAAGACGGGCGGCTCAAACCCTGAATCGTTGGGCGGACGCTGATGATTCGAAGCTCTACTACGGCGTAGTATAATCTGAGCATGTCATCTCAAACCACGCGGGACCGAATTCTGGAGGCGCTGCAAGATCTGCCGCCCGACGCGACATTTGACGATGCGATCGAACGGCTCGTGTTTCTTGCCAAGATTGACGCAGGTTTGGCTGAACTTGATGCGGGGGAGGGCATTCCGCATGACGAGGTCAAACGTCGGCTCGGGTTGTGACTCAAATCATTTGGTCGCCTCAGGCACTGCGTGATATCGAATCCATCCGAGCGTATATCGCACAAGACTCCCCACGCGTCGCTGAGTTAGTTGTGGGCCGCATCATCAAAGCGGTAGAACGACTGAGGACCTTTCCTGAATCGGGTCGCAAGGTACGCGAACGCAATGACTCCGAGGTCCGAGAAGTAATTGAGTCGCCCTATCGCATAGTGTATCGACTGCGAACGGACACAGTGGAGATCGTCACGGTTTTTCGAGCGTCACGTCTCTTACCGGGTCTCCGATAAACAGCCGCCCAACACGCCGCTGGAGCCGACGGCTGAAAAGCGCAGCGGCAAGCCGTTAGCCCGATTCCCGATCCTGACAGAACCTCAGGGCCGTTACCGACTCTCTGAAAAGAGCGGGTTGACTTTGCCCGCACCCCATCGCAGTTCGTTCAACCAATACCCCCGCTGATTCGGGCTATCCGCTTTCAGGTGTCGCAAGCGGGCAGAAATCTACTTTTCCAGTGCCAGCGCAACTACTTCCGCCGGCTCCGTCGGCGTACCGACGGTGAAGGCGATGTACTGCTTGCCGTTCACCATATAGGTCATCGGCATGCTTCCCATCATGCCGGGAATCTTCAGCTCGCCCAGGACGGCGCCGTTCTTTTTGTCGTAGGCGCGCACAATTGGAGCTCCGCCCCATCCTTCGCCGGCGATGAGCAACGTTTTGGTGACGAGAAGCGTGGCCTGCAAATTGATGCCGCCGGTGTTGGGCAGATTGATGCCTTTGAGCGCCGGATTCTGAGACACGCGCGCGGGCGTCGTTCCGAGCGGCACGACCCAGGCGAACTCACCCCTGTTGAGATCGAGCGCCGTGATCCGGCTATAGGGCGGCTTCAGAATCGGCAGCCCTTCGACCGAAAGATCGGCGCCACCCGGTCCGCGCGAGAACCTCAAGTCCGACTTCGGATCGTGGCGAACGGTGATGATGCCAGGACCGCTCTTCGAAGGGATGTAGAAATAGTTCGTTTCAGGGTCGAAGCCGCCGCTCTGCCAGAGCGAGCCTCCGGTGCCGCCCGGGTTGTACCAGGAGCCTTTGGTTCCGCCTTCCTTGATCTCGGAGGGCGGCGTGAACAGGGGACCTAAGCGATACTGCCGGGCAATCCGGATGGCTTCGGCCCGCAGCTCAGGAGTGAAGTCGATAAGGTCATTCTCAACGTAGCCCTGGCTTTCATAGGCGGCCGGCCTGGTCGGATGGGGCTGAGTCGGCCACGCACGTTCGCCGGGCACGTCGCTTGGCGGTGCCGGGCGCTCTTCGATCTGCCAGACCGGCTTTCCCGTCACGCGATCGAGCACATACGCGTAGCCTTGCTTGGTGAGCTGCACCAGCGCTTTGACCGGCTTGCCCGAGACCCTCATGTTCACGAGGGCCGGAGCGGAAGGGAGATCGTAGTTCCAGATGTCGTGGTGCGTGATCTGGTAGTGCCAGATACGCCTGCCGGTTTCGAGATCGACGCAAACAATGGAATTGCCGAACAGATCGCTGCCCAGGCGATGACCGCCATAGTAATCGTCTGTTGGCGTTTCCACCGGCAGATAGGCACGCCCCAGCTCAGGATCGACCGAGATCGGAGCCCACACGCCGGTGTTGCCGGTATAGGTGCTGGACTTGCCCTCCCACGTTTCCGCGCCGAACTCTCGACCCTTGGGGACGGTGTGAAACGCCCACTTCTGCCTGCCGGTACGGGCATCGAACGCCATCACGTATCCGGGCGTATTGCGCATCGAATCGGGCGTGAACCCTTCTTCGAGCGCGGGCGGCACGATGACCGTGTCGTGATAGACCATGGGCGGCGAGCTGTTTCCGATGCGCGAGACATGGTCGAAGTCGACGTGCAGCTCCTTCATGAGATCGACCGCACCGCCCGTGCCGAACGATTTCACCGGCACGCCGGTTCTGGCGTCCAGGGCCACGAGATAGAAGCCGGTGGTGACGACGAAAATCCGCTCCTCCTGGCCGTCCGTCCAATAGGCGACGCCGCGCCCTGCATTTCTTCTCGGCGCCTTGCGGTCGCGGCCGCCTTCGTCCATTCCCTCCCATAGCCACAATTGCTTGCCCGTCGCCGCGTCGAGGGCGGCGACAACGCGTTGACCGCCGGCGGACTCGTACAAGATGCCGCCCACCATGATCGGAGTCGCTTCGCTCTTATACATGGCAAGTACCGGATCTCCATTGCCCTGCGCGGTCCCACCAAGAGAGGGCAGCGCCGGCGGAATCCCAGGTTTCCAGCGCCAGGCGATCTTCAGTTCCTTGAAATTGTCCTTATCGATCTGGTCGAGCGGCGAGTAACGCGTGGCCAGCGGATCGCTGTTCAAATATCGCCACTCGCCGGGCTTTGCGGCCACTGAGGGCGCCGCCCTTGTTTGGCTTCGTGCCGGGAACGCCCACGGCAGAAGCGCGAATGCTATCGATAGGAGAAACGAGCTGAGTTTCATCGTGTTTCCCGTTTGATCGGTTCGAGGCCGGCTTCTTTGAATGCGGCTTGCGCCAGTGGAGTTTTCAGTTCGTTGAGAAAGGCTCGTGCTGCATCGGCATTGGGCGCTCCGACCGGGATGGCGGCAGAGTAGTTGGTGGGAAGTTGAATGCTATCGGGCAGGAAACCCGCCACTTTCACTCCCTTATTCGTCATCATCTCGCTGGTGAACGTGATTCCCAGTTCAGCCTCGCCCCTGGCCACGGCGTCGGCCACCTCGGACCCCTGGTTTCGAAACACAGTTTTTTTCTGCATTTCCGCGGCGATGCCCAGGCGTTGGAAGAGTCCGGCTATATAGGTTCCCGACGTTCCGCCCGCTTTCGGATCGACATAGGAGACGGAACGCGCCGCTAGCACGGCCTTCTTGAACGCATCGGCGGACGAAAGATCCGGCGATGCGGCACCTGCACGCACACCCACACCAACCAATCCGCGCGCAACATCGAAGCGCGTTCCGGGAATGACGAGATGTTCCTTTTCGAGCGCGTCCATCACAGACGACGCGACAATAATAACGTCGGCCTTCTCGCCGGACGTCAGCATCTTCTGCAGAGCTCCGCTCGTGTTTGTCGTGACATTAATTTGATGCGAGGTCTTGCGTGAGAATTCTGCGCCAATCTTCCTGACGGATTCGGTAACTGCTCCGCCGAGCAGAAGCTTCAATTGCGCCGCATCGACGCGGTTGACGAGAAAAAGAACGAGCACAGCACTTGTGAATACCTGGATTGATTTCTTCACTGCGATTTTCCCCCTGGTGTATAGATGCCGCCGGCTGGAATCATAGTCGATACTGTAGCGGCGGTCTATGACCGCCGACATCGCAGGTTGCGGGATCGCCGGCGGTCATAGACCGCCGCTACAGTTTGAAAGTACAATGCCTTTATCGTCCGATAGCCGGCAGAAAGGAGCCAGGCGATGGTTTCATCTCGTAAGACCTTACTTGTCATGACTCACGCTCTCCTGCTATCGCTTTCGTCGTTCTCGTGGGCGCAGCAAGAGCCGTCCGGATACCCGCAGCAATTCGAAGGCGACTGGAACGTGCCCGATTTCACGTTCCATTCCGGCGGGAACCTTGCGCAACTGCGCCTCCATTACATCACTCTCGGCTCGCCGGAACGCGATGCGGCAGGCCACATCCGCAATGCGGTCCTCATCCTGCACGGGACGGGAGGCACCGGCCGCGGTTTTCTGGCCGCCGAGTTCGGCGCAGAGCTATTCGGCAAAAGCCAGCCACTGGATGCAACCCGCTACTACATCATTCTTCCTGATGCGATCGGGACCGGCAAATCCAGCAAGCCCAGTGACGGTCTGCGAATGAAGTTCCCGCACTACCGCTATGACGATATGGTGCGCGCGCAATATCTCCTGGTCCACGACGGCCTGAAAGTAGACCACCTGCGCCTGGTCATGGGTACTTCCCAGGGCGGAATGCATACCTGGCTCTGGGGAGTAACCTATCCCGATTTCATGGATGCGCTGATGCCCATGGCCAGCGCCCCGGTTGAAATCGCCGGGCGCAATCGCATGACCCGGATCATGGCCATCGAGGCCATTAAGAATGATCCCGACTGGAAGAACGGCGAATACAACACACAGCCACGCGGCCTGGTCGCCGCACGCAACATCCGTTCGATCATGACGGGCAGCGCCTTGCAATATCAGAAGGAAAATCCGACAGCGGAGAAGGCCGATGCAGCACTCGAGGCGATGGCAAAAGCGGCTTTGCGAGGCGACGCGAATGACACGATTTACCAGTATGAAGCCTCGACCGACTACAATCCCTCGCCCATGCTCCAAAAAATCCAGGCGCCGCTGTTCGCCATCAATTCCGCCGACGATGAAATCAACCCGCCGGAGCTCGGTATCCTGGAGCGTGAGATCAAGCGCGTGAAGCATGGCCGCTACATTCTGATCCCACTCAGCGACCAGACCCGCGGCCACCAGACCTACAACCGCGCCGTGCTCTGGAAAAATCACCTTCTCGAGCTGCTGCACATGTCCGGACAATAAGGTCCGCATGAGCGCGGAGCTTCGGCGTCAAATTCGGCAGTCCACTTGCGATCGTGAATCATTTGGGCGTCTTCACAGATGCAACTCGAATATGAAGAGACGCCCCGTCATGTCGCGCGTAGCGCCATGACCATGCTTGGCCGGCTCGCCAGCGGAGAACCTGCCGCTTTTGTCGGCGCGGTCCGCCTCAAGGCCTGCCCCAGCGTCATGCGCCATCGAATCGGAATCGACTGGCGCCTGCTGTTCCGCCTCCTTCCGGATCGCGTCGATGCCGTTGATCTCATCCCGCGTCAGGACCTCGAACGCCGGATCAAGACGCTGGTCACGCAATACGCCTGATCAAGCCGGCGACATACGCGACGAGCGACTTCTCCTGTATGATTCTGAAAACCAGCCTCCGATTGGAGAAACGACTATGAAACGAAGCATCACATTTCTGGCAGTTGTTCTCGCAGCGATGGCCGCGAGTTTTGCGGCCGGTCAGCAGACGCAGTCGAATCGAGCGAATGGGCCACGGAAACAAGTGATCCAACCTCCAAATTACAAGCCGACGCCATCGCCACTGTCTCCTGCAATTCTCGTTGGCGATACGTTGTACATGTCTGGAGCGACCGGTGGGGATCCAAAGGCCGGAACGCTTGTCAAAGGAGGATTTGAGCCCGAATTCCGCCAGATCATGTCGAACCTGCAAACCTTACTGAAATCCGCAGAGATGGATTTGTCGGATGTCGTGGCAGTGACTGCGTATATCGACGATATGGCAAATTTCAATCGCTTCAACGAAATTTATGGCGAATACTTCAAGACTCAACCGTTGCCTACCCGTTCGACGGTGGCAGTGAAAGAACTGGCGCGCGGCGCGCACCTTGAACTGACCATGACTGCCGTCCGGTCGAGGAAATAGGAGGGTTACAAGCAAGGCGGAGCCAAGGCTCCTCAGGGTTTCTTTCAATGCACTCTCGGATGTCCTGGTTTTCAGGAGCTGGTCAATCGAGCTCCGATCAATGTGAATTTTGGATTTTTTAGATGGGGACTATAATCTCGGGGTCGCGCTTTCGAATTATAGATGCGTTTCGCGCGCGGTGGACACGCGTGGAGTTTCAGACCTGAGCTGCAATTCGTCCGGTCAGGTGTTTTCAGTATCTTCTTTTAAATGGAGGGACCCTTATGTTTTCACAGCATGATCTTCGAAATATGATCGCGGCAGCCGCGATAGTTCTGGCATTGGCAGTCGCCGTGCGCGCGGCTGACCCGTTTACCTTGACGTCAACGACCTTCAAAGACGGCCAGATGATGCCAAGGAAGGTTGCCAATAACTTGTCGACCAATCCGAACTGTGTCGGCGAGAATGTGTCGCCGCAGTTGTCGTGGACCGGCGTGCCGGATGGCACCAAGAGCTTCGCCATGCTGATGGAGGATCCGGAAGGCCGCGGGGGTGCGGGTGTGCATCACTGGGTCGCATATGGCATTCCCGCTTCAGTGACCAGCTTCGCCGAAGGCGAGGTCAGCAAGCCATCCGACAAATACGTTGGCGGCAAGAGCACGCAGGGAGTCGGGAATTTTTCAGGGCCCTGCACGCCCCCGGGCACGCCGCATCACTACACATTCGTCGTCATCGCGACCGACCTCGATCCGAAGGAATTGTCGCCGGGCATGACCCGCGAGGAGTTTTTGGCGAAGCTCGTCCCGCCCGCCCCAGCGCCGTCTCATTCCAAGGGCACGGCTGGGTTAGTTGGGTTATTCGTGAAGCCGCAGTAGGCGTGTCGTGATCCTGTTCCTCTACTATGCGCGCAGAGCGACGAGCATATTGTCGATGTAATCGTCGCGATCGGCGATCACGATCATGAGGGACCACGGCCGCAGTTGCAACAGTGTCTTCGACATGGCGGCTTCTGGCGCGGATGTGACGCCAACAACGAGCCCCGTCGTCATCACGCGCCTCTGGCTGCAGGCCTCGCCGATGATCGCCGCCGCGTGCGCACGCCCGCCGGGCGTGGCTATCATGACGATGAGATCCGCCTCATCGACCTCGTCGGTGAGATTCCGGGGCCGGCCGGCGAGGTCGCTCAACCATCCCATTGCGGAAAACTCGCCGTTGACTGGCGGCACTGCGGAAAGGGCCGCTGCGGTTAAAAACGTGGTGTGCTCCCAATCACCTCCGGCCAGCCGCCTGACGACAGTTTCACTCGACGTATCGAGCGCAATGACCTTGATGATTCGGGAGTAGGAACTGGCCGCCTGAATGCGGAATCGCGCTTCCGCCGCCGAGTTCATGCGCGCTGATTCGCTAAGCATCGTCGCCAGACTCAGACCGACACCGGCGCCACTGTGGGGCGGGCGATCAACGCCTCGCCGGCGCCTGTCTTGAACGGCTGATCCGGCGGCAGGATGATGGACACCGAACGCACTCTCTGGTGCACCGGATCGACGCCGGGCGGCACCACGCCTTTGTCGGTGAGAGCCTTCAGGGCAAGGATCAAGCGGCCACGTGCCATGATGATGCCGTTGTCGGTCGATACCAGCCTCTCCCTGGTGCGATCGACAATCGGCCCCATGCTTTCCTGAACCGCAGCATCCTGCATGGCAAAACCCATAACGCCGCTGAAGGTTCTGCCGGCCTTCTGGGCGGCACGATCGATCAGGTAGTCGTTATCTTTGTTGGCGAATGGCCGATAGCTGCCGGGCTCGTGTTTGACGTGGATTCCCTGGCCGGCCCGCACCGCCGCTAACTCGACGCTGCTCAATGGACGCGTCGGGTGATACTCGTAGCTCCACGACCAGCAATGTTCATCGTCAATCGGGATCCAGAAGTGGCCGTGTAAGGAGTGGTCTCCTCGCGGCGGGATCATCGTGAAAGTCGGCATGACCCATTGTGTGATCCGCCAGTAGTAGTTGCCGTTCTCCGCATTGCGGCGCGCGCCGATGTAGAGACCGCCCGGGCTGTCGACAACCTCGAACACCGGTCGCAGGTCGCCAAGGTTGTACTGGTTGCCCCTGGCCCCCTTGAAAAGCGGGTCGGTGTCGATGTCACCACGGTGCAGGAACGAGACGTGGCTGGAATCAATGCCACCCTCCAGCGCCTGCAGCCAGTTGCTCTCCTGAAAGCGCTTGGTTGTGATGGAATGCTCCGGCGGCACCGTGACAAATTCCCATTCCGGTAGAGGCGGCCGCTTTTCCGGCGGTCCCATGTATGTCCACAAAATGCCACCGAGCTCGATCAACGGATACGATTTCAGCCGGACCGTCTTCGAATATGGCGACCCGTCCGGCTCGGACGGAACCTCGACGCACTGTCCGGTGACGTCGTACTTCCAGCCGTGATAGGAGCAGCGCAGCCCGCAGTCCTCGTTGCGGCCGAACCAGAGCGAGACGCCGCGGTGGGCGCAGAACTCGTCGATCAGGCCGTAACGGCCATCCGTATCCCGGAACGCCAACATGCGCTCCGAAAGAAGCTTCACCCTCACCGGCGGGCAGTCGTTCTCAGGCAGTTCCTCTGCCAGCAACGCCGGAATCCAGTAGCTGCGGAACATCTCGCCCATGGGCGTGCCTGGGCCGGTTTGTGTCAGCAGATCGTTGTGTTCTTTTTTGAGCACGTCATCAAACTCCTGCGGGGACCAGCATACATCCTGGGCTTTGTCAGCACCACTGTAGCGGCAGTCTACACGTTTTAGCCGCGAAGCGTCAGGGTGTAGCCCCGGGCGCAAGCCCGGGGTAAACTAGTAACCCTTGATCCCAGCCCCGAAGGGGCGAAAGAATCGAATGGACTCGAGGAATCTTGCGCCCCTCCGGGGCTGGGACTTCGATGCTATTCAATCCACGGGCTTGCGCCCGTGGCTACAATCTTACGCCGCTCCGCGGCTACAGTTTCCACGGCATAAGGGACGCGTGAATCACATCCGGCACACCGTCGCCGCCGACGGACTTGATCGCAAGGTCCACATCCTTCTGGCCGAATGTATGCGTGGTGATCTTATCCAGCGGGAAGCGTTTTGATGCGAGTTGCCCGAGGGCAAGTTCGCACGCCTTGTAGCTATGGCCGCGTGCGCTCTTGATCGTGATGAATTTCACGGTCACCTTAGCCAACGGAAAATTGGGAAATTCCGTCATTTCACCCTGAATCACGATCGTTCCTGCCTTGCGTTTAAGGGCGTCTACTCCCAGAAGGATCGGCATCGTTCCTGCGCCCGCCGTACAGTCCAACACGACGTCGACGCCGCGTCCGCTGGTGATCTCCATAATGCGGGCAAGCGGATCCTGTTTCTGCACATCGATGACGTGGTCGGCGCCGAGAGCCTTTGCGACTTCCAGACGTGCGGTGTCCCTGGACGTGCCCGTGACGATGATCAGAGAAGCGCCCGCCTGCTTGCAGATCACTGTTTGTGAGAGGCCCTGTTGGCCGGGGCCCTGAATGAGCACTGTGGAGTCATAGCCGACGCCGCCGTCGAAGAGCGACCATTCGACTCCGTTGGCCATGGGAGTAACCAGGCCCGCCAGTTCCGGTGTCACGCTCTTCGGCACGTGGTGTACGACAGCATTCCATGGAAGGTACACATATTCGGCAAAGCCACCCCACAAGTGGGGCGCCTTTTCGGCCGATGTGTAGCCATAGCGAATGGCATCCGGGTTATGGCGCCAGTCGGTGTTTTCACAATGACGGTACTGGCCGATATGGCACCACTCGCACTTGCCGCACATGACGTAATGCTCGACGAACACAAGGTCGCCTTCCTTGAAACCCTTGCGGCGTTCGAACTCTCTGCCGGCCTTTGCGATAATGCCGATGTTCTCATGACCCATGATGACCGGGGCATTCGAAGGCGGCGTCTTGTACAGCTTCACGTCGGTGCCGCAAATTCCGGCGACCTCCATCTTCATCAAGGCGCTGTCCTCCGGAATCTGTGGCATCGGAAATTCACGGATCTCGGTCTTGCCCGGACCGACCCGCACGGCTGCCAGGACCTTTTCCATCGAGTGGTTTCCTCCGACTCGTGCAAGAATACATCACGAACGAGAACATGGAAAAGGTAACCATTCCGGGACTTCAGCAGATGAAGCGCGACGGGCGAAAGATTGTCGGCGTGGTCGCATGGGATTTCCAGATTGCGCAAATTGCCGATCGCGCGGGCGTGGACGTCGTTTCCGTGGGAGACTCGGTTGGCGTCAATCTCTGGGGTCACACGAGTCCTCTTGAAATCACGCTGGAGGAAATGATCGTCGTCTGCAAGGCGGTCCGCCGTGGGACAAAGCGAGCCATCGTGAGTTGTGATTTCCCCGGGCCCGCTCCCGGCAGCCATCGAAAGCGCCGTGCAGGCTGTCGTCCGGCTCGTCAAGGAAGGGGGTGCGGACATGGTGAAGATCGACGGCGCTGCGGACTTTCCCGAGGCGGTGACCGCCATCGTGCGCGCCGGCATTCCTGTATTTGGTCAATTTGGAATTGCATCAGCGACGGCGCAGATGACGGAAAAGTTCGTAGCGGACGCCATGCGCCTGGAAGCTGCAGGCGCTTCGCTGCTCGACTTTTTCCACTCCGGACCGGTCGCAGGTCCCGCCGTTGTGAGTGCTGTGTCGATTCCGGTCCTTGGAGGGATGGGTGGCGGCCCATGGCTGGACGGCCGGCTCCGGATGGCTCACGCAGCGATAGGTTACGCTGCAAGCGCGCTGGAATCGACGACCGAGAGCTACGCGAATGTCGCACGGGTCACCCTGGACGCTCTCACGGCCTACGCCAACGACGTGCGTGCCGGACGTCAAATCAAAGGCGGTGTTCCGGTCAAACCTCAAACCTGATCAGGGAAAGACTTTGGCAACTGCGGTCATTGACGGCATTACGACACGTTACGAGGTGGTTGGGTCGGGACCCCCGCTTCTGATGTACTCGCCTGCAGGATTCGACGCAACCCTGGAGAAATGGACGACACAGGGCATCTACGCAAAGATCAAGGTGCTCGATCACCTGTCGAAAAAATATAGCTGCATCATCTTCGACCGGCGGGAGTGCGGCCAGTCCGGCGGCCGGGTCGAGCCTCTCACCTGGAGTCACTATGTAACGCAGGGCAGGGAACTGCTCGAACACCTGAATATCCGGCGCGCGCACCTCATGGGCGGTTGCATGGGATGCTGCCCTGTTCTCGCCTGGGGTGTCGCGTATCCGGAAATCACATTAAGCATGATTTTGTTTTGGCCGGTTGGCGGGGCGAAGTATCGCATTGCCAGCCGTCAACGTTTCGCAGAGCATTTGGCGTTCGTTCAGCAGCATGGCCTGGAACAGGTTGTCGCTCTCGTGAAGAAGGAAGGCAAGACGTTTGGCGCCGATCCCAGAGGCGGACCCTGGGCGACAGTTCTCAGGAACGATGCCGCCTTCGCGGAGTCGTTTGCGCGGCAAGACGCAGTGAAGTACAGCGTCCTCGTTGCCGAAATGGGCCGTGCGCTTTTCGATCGGGATACCGCGCCGGGTGCTGAACCGCAAGATCTGTTCGAACTCGATGTCCCCACGCTCATCGTTCCCGGCCGTGATGCCTCACATGCAACATCGGCGGCAAGGTACCTGGAAGAGTGTTTGCCGAAGGCCGAATACTGGGATGCGCCCGTCACGGATCAAACGGAAGAGACTGCGAGCGCGCGACTCCTCGAGTTCCTGGACAGGGTCACCCAACCAGGTCGAGCGTCCCCTTAGCAAACAGATCTTCCATCCTGAACGGACGCGTCAGAATGTCCTGCTCCAGAGCATATTGGACGACCGCCTCGATCATTTGCCGGTTCGGCTCGATGCCGTAAGGCAGGGGGTCGGCGCCGGTGATGTCCATCACGCGCTTGTAGGTTTGGTCTGTTTTCGACGGTGTCGCGATTTGATCCGTTTGGAGCCGCTCGATATATGGACGTTTGGCCTCGACGAACGCATTGAAGAGATCCGCGGCCAGATCCGGATACCTATTGAGAAGCTCGTCCTTCACCACGACGGTGTGGTTGATCGGATAGTGGCCGCGAGCACGAAGCGCTTCGAAGCCCGCTTCTTTAGGATTGGCGATCAGAGATTTCACGTCGGGGTGATCCAGTTCGATATTCACAGCTGCGGGAATCTCGCACGAAGCAAGCATGTCCTCCAGTTTTTTACCTTTCTCAACCGGCACGGCGTTGGCCGGCGGACGGAATTCCTCGACGTGTTCGTCGCCCGAGAGCAGCCATGTGACTTTTTTCAGGTCCACGCCGTACTCGTGCTGGAGAATGCTTCGTGCCCACACACCGGTCGTGACCGTGTAGCCTCGATGGACGCCGACCGTCCTGCCTTCCAGGTCTTTGGGACTGCGTATGCCGGATTTCGCGTTGTAGAGGATCGCACCGTGATGAAAGACGCGTGCCGGAAAAACTGGTATCGCAGTAAAACGCTTCCCGTATGCCCTGGCGCAGAGGTACGTGGTGAACGCCAATTCGCAAATATCGAACTCCGAACCCCGGACCATGCGGCGGAACGCCTGGATCAGAACGGGAACATCTTCGTATTCGATTTCGAAACTTTTCGGCTGGACCGTACCGTTCTTGAGCGCCTCGGTGTGTCCAAGTGGACGGAAAACCGTTTTCAATCTGTTCGTAGCCATAAGAAAGCAATCATACCGAACGCGGGCTAAAGCCCGCGACTACATTCAGACCGAACATTGATCCCAAATGGACGTTGATCCCCAAATGGACGTTGATCCCCAAATGGACGTTGATCCCCAAATGGACGTTGATCCCCAAATGGACGTTGATCCCCAAATGGACGAGGTGAAAGCACTTTCATGATTACACGACGCGATTTGCTTCAGAGCACCGCTGTTGCGGGGGCGGTCGCGGCCGCTGGCCGCCTTGCATCGGCCCAAACGACGGCAGATGCTCCGCTGTTCCCCGGGTTCAAGGCATCGAAAATCCAAACGTCAGGTGCGACCATCAATGTGGTGTCAGGCGGGCGAGGCGCGCCGGTACTGCTCATGCACGGTTACCCTCAGACGCATGTGCTGTGGCACAAGATCGCGCCAAGGCTGGCGGAGAAATTCTCGGTCGTCGCGGCCGACCTGCGCGGCTATGGGGACAGCAGCAAACCTGGCGGCGGGGAAAAGCACGCCAGCTATTCGAAGCGCGCCATGGCGCTCGACATGGCCGAAGTGATGGCCAGGCTCGGCTTCGACAAGTTCGCCGTCGTCGGGCACGACCGCGGTGGGCGGGTGGCGCATCGTCTCGCGCTCGATCACGCGGATAAGGTGACCAGGCTCGCCACGCTGGACATCGTGCCGACGTACGACATGTTCCACCACGTGAACCAGGAATTTGCCACATCCAATTATCACTGGTTCTTCCTGATTCAGCCGGCGCCCTTGCCGGAAACGTTGATCGGCAACAGCGCCGAGTTCTTCCTGCGCGGCCGGTTTGCGGGTTTGATTCCGCAAGCGGTGACTCCGGAGGCCTATGCCGAGTATCTGCGCTGCTTCAAGAACCCCGAGACCATTCATGCGACCTGCGAGGATTATCGCGCGGGCGCTTCGATCGACCTCGAACATGACGAAGCGGACCTCTCGCGCAAGATCGCCTGTCCGATGCTCGCGCTGTGGGCGGAGGGCGGAAATACGGCGCGGATGTTCGACGTGATAAAGACCTGGCAGGCGCGCGCAGCCATGCAGGTATCGGGCAAGGGCTTGCCGGGACGGCATTTCCTTCCCGAGGAGGCGCCCGAGCAAACGCTCACTGCATTGCAGGCCTTCTTGAGTTCGTAGGAAGTTGGTCAGTTGCGTTCAGTCACAGGCTCCAGGTCAAGCTCCGCTCTGGCTGTCATGTCCGCCGTCACCTCAACGGGCAGGCCGAACGTGATATAGCTGGTCTGCGAGACGAAGAGTTTGTACGCACCTTTCGCCACCCGCACTTCCGCTACGCCACGCGCGTCGGTGACGGCCCTGTACGGGTGCATAACCACACGAGCTCCGCTTAGGGGAGTCTGACTGACTTTGTCGACCGTCTCGACCGTCACCAGGTACTCGGGATGGCTGACGACTCTGACTCCAAAACTAATCGAGCCTTCAGCGTGCGGGATCCCGTCATCCGATTCCGAGGCCTTGACGCTCCACGTGTAGAGGCCCACCGCCGCCGGGGCTTTAAGTTCGACCTCCGCAAAATATAAGCCGGTCGTGCCGGGCCAGCGGTCGCCTGACAGCGTCCCCGTGGCAACTTGTGCTCCCTCGTGGTCGTAGATTCCAAAGTCCCTCTTCGTGAGGTTGCACTCATCGGAGCACTTGATCCCAACCTTTGTCCTGAATCTTTCGCCAACCACAACAGCCGATGGTGTATCCCACGCGAGTACACTCGTTGTGTGGGGCTTGACCGTGAAAGGAATCGGTGTGGACACTTCTATGTATGAAATGCCTTCCTTCACGACTGCCGGACAAACTGCCGACCAGGTATATACGCCCGCTTTGACCGGCGCTTTCACGACTAGCTCACCGGTTTCGTTTGTCTGGCCATCGAATTCGGTGAGTTCAAGCGTGCCTGCGTCGGCGCCGGCATGGTCTTTGAGCAACAGGGTGTGCCCGCGCAGGTCGCATGCTGGGGAGCACGACACCTTACCCCGCAGGGTCATCTCGGCCCCGGCATCAACAACATCGGGAGAGACCTCGAACACACACGTCGTTTGCGAAGCCATGTTACCCCTGTCGCTTAAACTGTAGCGGCGGTCTATGAAGGTTTGATTGATTGCCAGGACAGGGTGTTCCCCTCCTCGGAGAGGAGGGGTGGCTGCGCCATCAAGAAGATGCTGCGAAGCCTCCTTATGAAGGCGCAGACGGGGTGGTCAGTCCCGGACAACGTTACAACGTCAACATGTACCATAATGACCACCCCGTCTGCGCCGCTTCGGAGGCTTCGCGCCTTTTTCTTACTGGCGCAGCCACCCCTCCTGTTCCAGGAGGGGAACACCCTGTCCTGG
>WNFQ01002686.1_pt1 | contig 15255 bp, 11 predicted proteins | sample 5400171 | NCBI WGS metagenome assembly WNFQ01 (sample SAMN13153356, study PRJNA577476) | soil metagenome | isolation source: 20 cm soil under Madrone tree | place: USA:California | collected 2016-06-14
TGGGGCAGAAAGCGGGCTGTTACAAGCGACTCAATCGCGACTGCGAGCGGTTCCGTAATCTGAGAAATTGGGAGAATAAAGTCAATCGATCTGGAGTCACAGGCTACAGTTTAGGTCGCCGCCTGAATTGACGTGTTGAGTTCGTTTAAGCAACCGCGACCTCAGAAGTTTTCGGGACGAAAAGGACGGGCGTAGAATTCGCGATACAACCAGCCGATGACGCGAATCTCTGCCGTACACAGCGTTTCGAGCCAACAATTAAAAAGAAAGTCGGCACGCGTAGTCGCGGCTGGGATCTTTTGTGACTCTCCGACCACCGAACTGGCAGCGCTGATGTCGAGATCATACGCGGCAGAAATATCCTCAGTCGCTTTTGAAGCACGATCCAGCGCGTTCAATAACTGGGCTATCCAGGCGTGCAGTTCGCGTTCAGTCGGGTTGTGCGCGACGGACTGGAGGATGCCAATAGCCAGGCGATCTTCGGCGCGATTGAAGTGGAACACATCTTCACGTGCCAGGCGGCTCTGTTCCTGCTTCCATTGAAACAATTCTTCCACTTTTGCGTGTTTGATCACGCCCACGCGCTGGTCGTAGTCGAGAAACCACTGGATCACTTCTGGCAACGAATCGTAATCAAGAGCGCCGTATTTATCGCGCAGGAGTTTTGGCTCTGCCCCTGCCAGATTTTCAGCGAGCGAATCTGTTTCGGCTGTGTTGCGGGTCATTAGACGATGTCTGTGACTACTTCGCGTCTCGAGCTAACTAGACGCTCTGTTAATTTCCAGTGTAAAGGCTGCCCGGACCTCGCCAACGCGTTCGCCGCGTCGATTCCTAATAATCGTCGGCGCATAGGAAGCCAGTGCAATCAGTTCGCTTTTCGCCAGGACGTTCAGTTGTCTCAGGGCTTCGATCACGGCCGGCGGGCGGGCCCGATGGTCGTCTCCGTCTTCGATCTTCAGCGCCACTCCCAGTCCGTTCGGCCACTCGGCCGAGGGCAGAACTCCCACGGTGTAGACGCCCTCTGCACCTATTTTTGAAATCAGCCTGCCCTGCCCGGCCTTAATCAGCTCGGTATCCAGGCGATCTTTGGCGCCGCCCACCATCTCGGGAAAATTAATCATCGCTTTGATAATGCGCCGGCAGGCGGTCCGGGTGGCGTCGTCAAAGCGCCTGGACGGCGAGACGAGCCGGGCATACATCAATGCCATGTCCCTCACCGGCACTCCAAAGACCGGAACGCCACAACCGTCGACACCGACGGCTATCTGCTCCAATGGAATATCTGAAAACTCCGCGACTGTTTTCGCGATCGCCTGCTGTACGGGACTCCCCCGGTCATCATAGCTTCCCGTCGGCGCGCCGACATGCACCGCTAAGGCCAGCATGGCCGCGTGCTTGCCGGAACAATTATTTTGCAGCACATTCGGCGGCTTTTGCTTTAGAGCCAGTTCGCGCGCGACCTCGGCGCTGAAAGGTTCATGCACGCCGCACTTGAGCGCACTCTCATCCAGACCAATTTTGGCGAGCATCGAGCGGACGGTGTCAACGTGAATTGCCTCGCCGCTGTGCGAGCCGCAGGCGATCGCGATTTCCCTTTCGGTAAAGCCAAAACGTTCTGCCGCGCCCGAGACGATCACTGGGATAGCCTGAAAAGGTTTTCCGGAGGAACGTACGTAAGTAACGGTCTCGGGCAGACCCAACGCGGCGATAGTGTTCCCCCTGCCGTCGACCGCGGTTAGATGTCCTCGGTGACGGGATTCAACAATGGGTCCGCGCCAGACTTCGATCAGCGAAGCGGGCGTTCCAGCTACGGCATCACTTGGGTTGGACATTGCCGGAGCATCTTAACTGCTTCGCCGAAAAAAAAGAAAAGCGGATTAGATCCTGTCTAACCCGCCCTTGCCGAAAGTTTAGTCGCTGATGTTCTTGGGTAATTACTTCTCTTGTTTATCAGTCGATTGAGTTACTGGAAGAGTCGAGGTTCCAACATTCACACGGCGAGTCCGAGCGGAATTCGCTTTCGCACGCCGGCCACCAAACGAGAGCACCGTCAGCTTCACGGCTCTTCGTCCAAACTGGAGAGCTTCCCGAGAAGTGGGCGTCCAGATGTCTATCCGTCGTCCTCTCACTGACCCACCAGTGTCCCCAACTACATATTCGCCGCTAAAAGAGCCGGCTTCCACCCTGACTCGCGTTCCTAATGGCAAAACCGAAGGGTCGGCGGCGATCAATCCCCGGCTAACGGGCCTGCCGCTGGCGGTCCGGCCGCGCAGGCTATAGGCCGTCGCGGTATAGGTTTGGGGCGCCACCTCAAAATCGTCTTTGCGAACCGAAGCAGATGTTTGCTTAACAACGGGACTGGATGTGGGCTCAGAGACGGCCGACACATTACGTTCTGAGTTCGTCTGCTGAGATCCGATCTGCGGCTCTAAAGTTTGAAGCTTCTGAGTTGGTGGAACTGGTTTCGGGTCCTGATGAACGTAGCTTTTTGCGTAGGAAATTGCAGAAAAAACGAGAAGCACACTGACAGCGCTTCCAATAGCAGTGGATCTCATCAATCGGGTTCCGACCCTCGGCTCTAGGAGACTGAAGTAGTCAGCCGAAGTTAGAGGGCTTGGATCCTTAATGCGCGGCGCTGAAAAGACCAAAGAAAAAAGCGAACCTGGTGGTTCGCTGGTTTGACGCCGAAGAGGCTATCACACGGTTCTTTGGGCTGTCCAGCCGGAGGTCAGCACCGAAATGTACTAATTCCGTTGCATCGACTGCCATTCCTAAGCTCGGAAACGAACCCTTTGCGATGGTGGACAGTTCGAAGGATCGCGACATCCTGGCGATTTCCTAAGCTATTTCAAGATTCGCGTATTTTTCGATGAGCTTCTTCTGCCCATAGCCAGGGAAGCTGACCGTGAACTTGGTCTGGTCGCCAGAGCCTTCTCGCCGCAGCACCAGGCCTCGGCCGTACTTCGCATGCCGAACGTAAGATCCGGGGAGAATGTCGTGGCTGCCAGGAGCGCGGACATCCCTGTCCGCGTTGAGCGCCGAGCGCGAACCCTGTCCCGCACTTCCCGAACCGTCCGCATTAGCCCTCCCAGCCCGGTTGTCTGGTGAAGCCTGGGTCTGAATACTTCCCTTATCTTTCCCGCTGGAAGTTCGATGACCACCCATCTTCGCGGCCCGTTTGCGGAAAAACTCTTCAATGGATTCGACGCTGTCATAGGTCTTACCGGGAAATTTTGTTCCGGGTCGCCGGGCGCTCAGACGGCCGGAATTGCCGGATTCTGAAATCTCTCCCGGCTCGCCACCCGACGATTCCTCATATTGATACTGGAGTGAACCGGCCGCCTGCTCCACGGTCTTCGACCTGCGCGCAAACGACAACCAGGACCTCCCACGCGAGATATCCTCGATCAGGTCGAGGGGCATTTCGTTAAGGAACTGTGAAGGCTCGGACGCCAGTTCCTCGCCGTAAACGCGTCGCTTCACGGCATGCGTCACGTACAGATACTTTTCGGCGCGGGTCATGGCTACATAAGCCAGCCGACGCTCTTCTTCGATATCTGAGGCATCGCTGAGCGAACGCGAATGCGGGAACAGACCATCTTCCAGCCCGACGATGAAAACGAGTGGAAACTCGAGGCCTTTGGCCGAGTGTGCAGTCATTAACGTCACCGACACGTCGGCTTTGTACTGGTCGGTGTCGGCCACCAGAGCAGAATGATCAATAAAGTCTCGCAAACCCTCCGGTCCCTGCTCGTCATAGTCCACTGCCGCGTTGACCAACTCCTGTAGGTTTTCCAGGCGGGCTTCAGCCTCGTCGTTATTCTCGGCCTTTAAGGCGTTTTCGTAACCGGTATCAAGAATCGCGGCTTTGACCAAATCTGAAACTGGAGACGCCGACTCGACGGTTTGTCTATCGGAGCCCTCCCTGACTGCCCCCACCGCAGCCGGGTTGCCCGTCTGGGGACCCCGGGTCGGGCTACTGCTCCGTGCATCGGCGTCCTCGCTGCCGTTGTCGCTCTCGCCGTCTTCGCCTTCGGTGTCATTCGCACCGGTCATCACGCTCTTAGCTCTTGCCGCTAGTCCCTTGACGATCTTTTGGAAGTTCGCGAGGGCGGCGGCAGCCCGCGGCGAAAGGCGACGCTCGTCCGCGAGCAGATCCGTAATGGCCTCCCAGTGGGAAACTCCGAGTTCGCGCGAGCGAATATCAATCTCGTCGAGTGTCATTTTGCCGATGCCCCGAGTCGGCGTATTGATGACTCGTTGCAAAGCGATCGTGTCGTGCGGATTCATCGCCAGCTTCAGATACGCGATGATGTCGCGGACTTCCATCCGCTCGTAGAAAGAAAATCCGCCCACGATGTTGTATGAGAGTCCTGCTCGGCGCATCGCTTCTTCAAAGACGCGCGATTGCGAGTTGGTGCGATAGAGCACGGCGGCCCGGAGATCACGATCGCTGCGCAGATGTTCCTGAATCTTTCCAGTGACAAAACGCGCCTCGGATTCCGCGTCGAGTGCCTGGTAATAGCGAATCTTTTCGCCTGCGACGTTCTGTGTCCACAGAGCTTTTTCTTTCCGCTGAACGTTATGACGAATCAAACCACTGGCAACGTCCAGGATGTTTTGCGTCGAACGATAATTCTCTTCCAGCCGAATGACCTTCGCCGACGGGAAGTGCTCTTCAAACTTCAGAATGTTGGTAATGTCCGCGCCGCGCCAGCGATAGATGGACTGATCGGGGTCGCCTACGACGCAAATGTTCTGCTGCTTTTCGGTGAGCAGACGAATCAGTGAGAATTGCAGAGAGTTAGTATCCTGGTACTCGTCTACCAGTAAATAGCGAAACTGGTTGTTGTAGCGTTCGCGCACCTCCGGAACATCGCGCAGCAAACGGACCGCCTTGATCAGCAAATCGTCAAAGTCGAGCGCATTATTCTTTCGCAGACGCTCTTCATATTGTTGAAAGACGGCCGCGATCGAAGCCCGGCGCTCGTCAACAAACTGGGCCCGCGCAGTGAAGGCTTCAGCATCTTCACCACGATTCTTCGCCGCGCTGATCGCCGATTGCACTGAACGTGGCGCCAGTTGCTTATCATCAAAACCCAGATCGCGAATGCAGTTTCTGGTCAGGCGGACGGCGTCGTCCTGATCATAGATTGTGAACGAACGCGTATAGCCAGCCTGCAGAGCTTCGATGTCGCGCCGCAGGATCCGTACGCACAGACTGTGAAAGGTCGAGATCAGCGGGGCGCTGCCGAGTTCCAGGTCTTCCAGAAGCTTGTTGACGCGATTGCGCATCTCTTCGGCGGCCTTGTTCGTAAAAGTCACCGCGAGAATGTTCCGCGGCCAGACGCCACGCTCTGCGATGATGTAAGCAATCCTATGCGCGATCACACGCGTCTTTCCAGAGCCCGCCCCGGCCAGAATCAGCAGCGGCCCGTCGCTCGAACTAACTGCTTCGCGTTGTTGTTCGTTGAGTTGAGAAAGAAAATCCAAGACTTATCCTTTACGCTTGAAATACTGCACCGCGCGCTCATGCTTCTCTGCTGCTGCTCGAGTAGAAAACGTACCGAGGTTTCTGCGCTTACCGGTTTTCGGATCTTTCTTGCGCGAATACAAACGGTATTCACCCGACTTCAACTTTCTAATCATTTTTGACGGTTTCCTTTCAGTGAAAACAATCGACAGCTTACATCAAACGCACACGGGTCAATAATGATAACCACCTCCGATAGTAAGAAACGAAGGTCTCATCCAAGAACTTTTGCAACCAGCAATTCCGAAAACTGTTTTTTCCGCCCCACACGGAACCTCTTGAATCCGCCACGATTTGGAGCGACAATGCGCCCTGTCTTAGTTACTTGAGCCCGGCCATCCCGCGGATAAGCTACTCGGCCCCGGCAGCTCCGCGCCTAAATCGTCTTAACTCGCGGCCATTTTCTTCCGACAATCGGAACTGGAATATGATCGGACGGACCCTCTCTCATTACCGAATTCTCGAGAAGCTTGGTGAAGGCGGGATGGGCGTAGTGTACATCGCCGAAGATACTCTCCTCGGCCGCCGCGTAGCGATCAAAACTCTAACAGCGAGACGCGGTTCGGAGTCTGAGCATTTTCGCAATCGCTTTCTGCGTGAAGCGCGCGCCGTCTCGGCTCTTTCGCATCCGCACATCGCCACCATTCACGACTATGGCGAGACTGACGACGGCCAGCCCTATATCGTGATGGAATTGGTCAAAGGCCAGACGCTCGGAGATCTTATTCTTCTGGAAAAACTGACGATTCCGCGAGCTATTGAAATCATTAAGCAAGTAGCGGAAGCGCTCGCCGAAGCTCATCGAAACGGCATTATTCATCGCGACATCAAACCTACGAATGTCGCCATCAATGAGAGGGGCAACGTCAAAGTCCTGGATTTTGGCCTGGCAAAACAGCTAACCCTCGGTTCCGTCAGCGACGACGATCCCGAACGGCAGACGCTGATGAATACGCAAACGCAAGAAGGCGTAATCCTCGGCACGCCTATGTACCTTTCCCCTGAGCAGGCACTCGGCGTCGACGTTGACGCGCGCAGTGATCTATTTTCATTGGGAGGGCTGCTCTATGAATGTATCGCCGGCAAACCCCCGTTCTCCGGCAAGAACCCCATTGAGATTTGCGCGAAAGTCATGCGCGACGATCCGCCGCCGCCCTCACAACTGAACCCGAATGTTTCCCGGGAACTCGATCGGATCACTCTAAAGGCTTTGGCAAAGAAGCCTGAGGCGCGATTCCAAACCGCAGATGAAATGATTGAGGCTCTCGACTCAGCCCGTGCCAACATCGAGACGCACGGTGATCGCACGGTCACGCGCTTGATCTCTCCAAGCTTCGTCACGCATCCGACCGGCGCACTGGCGACTTTCTCAGACATCTTCAGGCGGCCGAGACTTTCAATTGGTTACGTTGCGGCCGCGCTGGTCGCAGTCGCCGCGCTGGCCTTCGGCGTTTGGTATTTGACTCGCGCGAGACCGCATAAGCCAACTGCCGAGGCCCAACGTCTCTACGACACGGGCGAGAACGCGTTGCGGGCTGGTTCGTTTTTCCAGGCCAGCAAAGCGTTTGAGCTTGCTATACACAGCGATGATCAGTTTGCTTTGGCCCATGCGCGCCTGGCCGAAGCCTGGATGGAACTGGACTACAGCGACAGGGCCAAGGATGAACTATTGCGAGTTGGCGAGTTGACTCCCGACCGTTCTTTGTACACGCCGGTGGAGGGACTTTATCTGGATGCGATCACCTCCATCGTGCGCCGGGATTTTCCTCGGGCTGTTGCCGCTTATTCAGAAATCGCGCATGTCCAGCCGGATCAGTCCCACGTCTACGTCGATCTGGGAAGGTCCTATGAGAAGAACAACCAACTGGACAAGGCTGTCGAAAGTTATCTCCTTGCCGTGAACCGGGATCCGCAAAACGCTACACCCTTTTTGCGCTTAGGCGTGCTTTACGGTCGCCAGCACAAGGTCACCGAAGCCAACACGGCTTTCGATAAGGCCGAGACAATTTATCAAGCCCTGGGCAATGTCGAAGGACGGGCCGAAGTAGCCCTCCAACGCGGCGTACTATTGAATGATATAGCCGGCAAAGTTTCGGAGGCCCGGACACAGTTGGAAAAGGCGCGCGACATGGCCAGGATAGTTAACAATCAATACCAGCAAATCAAGATCCTCTTCCAACTGAGTAGTGTCGCCATCAAAGAAGGCAAGGCCGATGAGGCGGTGCAGGATGCTCACGACGCCGTCGAACTAGCTCAAACCAATCAGATGGAGAGCCTGATTGCGCGCGGCTCGATTGAGGTTGGCAATGTCTACTTGGGACGCGGCGACTACACTGAAGCCGAGAAGTATTTCCAGCAAGGACTCGAAGCCGCGCAAAGGTATGGCGGTCGTCAGAACGAGGCGCGGGCGCGTTTGTCTTTGGCGAGCTTGTACATTCAGCGCGGCGAAACGGATCGCGGCCTGGAGTATGACGAACAGGCATTGGCTTTCTATCAGCCTGGGGGCTATCGCACGGAAACATCGCAGGCGCTGCTGCTGCGTGGCCGCGCTTACAAACAGAAGGGTGACTATAAGTCGGCACTTCAGTCTTTTCAGGACCAACTTAAACTCGCCGAGCAAACGGGCGATCAAGCGCAGATAGCTTACGCACACGGGAGCATCGGCAGTCTGCTGCTGGCCCAGGAACAATACGCTGAAGCCCGTCAGCATTTCGAGGAAGGCCGTGTGAGATACAACTCAATGGGTAACCAGCTTTACGAAGGTTACGCCTTGATGAATCTTGGCGCAGCACTCTGGAGGCTGGGCAGCCGAGATGATTCCCACAAAACACTGGAACAAGCATCGGTGATTGCCAAACAGAAAGGCGGCTCGTTCACCGGTCTGCAAGCGGCGATCGATCTGGTGGAGGCGCAGATTTCTTTGAATGAGCAAAAATTCGCAGATGCCGGCGCGACAAGCCAGCAGGCTCTCGACCTTGCCGGCGCCCAGGATAAAGCTGTGGCCGTCGAGGGAAAATATCTTCTGGGATTATCTCAGGCCCTTGCGGGTCGCGCGGCTGCAGGAACAACGTTATGTCAGGAAGCCACCGATGCCGCTGCCTCATTCGGCGACCCGTTGCTACTGGCGGAATCTCAACTTGCATTGGCCGAAGCAGCGATGAACTCAGGCGACACGAAGCGCGCAATTGAGATCGCGCTAAAGGCGCAGACCTTCTTTACTAACGCTGGGCTGGCAGAATCAAACTGGCGCGCCTGGCTGATTGCGGGATTGGCGAGCCAAAAGGCAGGAGACCGCAATAATGCTCAAAGTTACCTGAAGAGTGCCGCTGAAGGCCTCTCATCCCTACAACAGAAATGGGGCGCGGAAGTATTCAAGAGTTATCAAGCCCGCCCCGATATTCAACTCTACCGCAGACAGCTCGAGCAAAGTTCTGCGGCTGCACGGTAACCTAACCTTCGAAACCTCATTCAAAAAAGGAGAATGACGAACATGGCAACAAAGAAAAAGACCAAAAGCACCAGCAAGAAGGGCCGGAAGACAAGGCTCGATTTAGGCGATCCGCCTATCCTGGTAGGTGGAGGCGGTTCGGTGTACGTTTGGATAAGATTGGATGACCCCCCGATTCCTGTGAACCCAGGATCGAACGATCCGGGCACGGGTATAATCCCAGGTTCTCCCGTCCCCAGAAACAGATCCAGTTACTCCTGTTCGAGAGTTAATAGGGTTTACAAGCAGATCATTTTTTTCGATGGCGTAGACACGCACACTCTGGACATAAGAAACCCCAGGAAGTTCCATGTGCAGTTTATTCAGGTTTAGGAGTTAATGAACCGGGCTGGCTCGGGTAAACCCCAGGGTTAGTTAAACTGTACTTTCGCCGCCGCGCGCAACTCGCTGAACAACCTGACCAGATCCGGCAACTGATAATTCGCGTTCAGTCCACTGGGATTGGGCAGCACCCAGACCCGCGTCTCACCGATTCGTTCGGCCTGTTTGCCGATCGTTGCTTTCGGCTGTGCGAAGGCCTGGCGATATGCTCCCAAGCCGAGAATCGCCAGGACTCGTGGTTGATAGCGGCGCACTTTGGCTTCTAGTGCGCCGCCTCCCTTAACAATGTCTTCCCTTGTCAGCTCGGCCGCTGCTGCCGTGGCGTGTGCGACAACGTTCGTAACTCCGAGCCTGAGCTTTAAGAGCTCGCGCTCTTCAAAGGGCGACAACAATCGATCGGTGAATCCTGATTTGTAAAGCGCCGGCCAGAAACGATTACCCGGTCGCGCAAAATGATGACCGACCGCCGCCGTGTACAGGCCGGGATTAATTCCGCAGAAAAGGACGCTCAGTCCGGGACCGATTACATCGGGCAGAGTTTTGCCGGCAGCCTCGATTAGCTGTTGCTTCGTGGGTTTGAAAGACTGTGGCGCTTCGGTAGGCTTGCTGGCACTCATGAGTCCCTCATAGACTAAGAGGACTAATGACCAAATGCAAAGAATTGGCTCAATAATGAGGTCGGTACCGGGAGCGGTACGGACCTCATCAATTTGATCCACATCGGTATGACCAGAAAAAAATCAGCCGCGCCGCGCACGAAAGTAAGACGTCGGAAACTCCCGCCGGCAAACGCCCGGGACGCGATTTGTTCTAGTGCCCGCGCGACGCACATGCCTGAGATTGTTCATCCGATGTTGGCTACGCTGGTCGACGAACCGTTTTCTGATCCGCAATGGATCTTTGAGACCAAGTGGGACGGCTTTCGTTCGGTTTGTTTTGTTGAGAAGGGAAAGTCGCGCTTTGTTTCGCGCAACCAGATCGACATGACTCCGCAGTATCCGGAGCTGGCTTCTGTCGCCAGGCAGATCGACGCGAAAGAAGCCATCCTTGATGGAGAAATTGTCGCGCTGGACAAAGACGGCATGCCACGCTTCCAACTCTTGCAGCCGCGCGTGGGTCGTAAGAGCGGCCTCGAAGCTCTGCGAGGTTCGGGACATATCGTCTACTTCGTCTTTGATCTGCTTTACGTCGACGGCTACGATTTGATGTCATGCCCACTGGTTGAACGCAGAGAAGTGCTTCAGGAAATTCTGAAGCCCGCCGACTTCGTCAAACTCTCTGAACATGTTGTGGGCGAGGGTGAAACCTTTTTTAAACATATCGAAAAGTTTCATCTGGAAGGGATGATCGCCAAACGCGCCGCCAGCCCATACATTCAGAAAAGGACGCGGGACTGGCTCAAGGTCAAGACCATTCAACGTTCAGAGGTGGTGATCGGCGGGTACACCGAGCCGCGCGGATCGCGTTCGCATTTTGGGGCGTTGGTTGTAGGACTCTATCGCGGCCACGACCTGCACTATGTAGCTCATGTCGGGGGCGGCTTCAACCAACGCACGTTGGCTGAGATTTACAGATTGATGCAGCCTTTGAAGACCAAAGCGAGTCCGTTCGTCGATGCTCCCAAAACCAACGAGCCGGTCCAATGGATCAAACCAAAGCTGGTTGCGGAAGTGAAGTTCTCAGAATGGACCGCGGACGATCGCCTACGGCATCCGGTCTTCATCGGCTTGCGCGAGGACAAGCGGCCGGAGGATTGCAAGTTTGAGTTTGAGCGGGATACGGACAAAGTCGTTCGCCGGCGTAAGCGTTGATCTCTTCTTTGCGCCTTGGGCGCCTGGGCGTGAAATTAGTAGAAAGTCTCACGCCAGGGCGCAAAGACCGGAAAGTCACAAACTCTAAGAAGTACTGAGGATTTTTGGGGTTTGGGGCTACGCGTTGGGCCGCATGAGGCCGCGAAAGATGCCCTGGATTTCGACGCGTGAGGCGTGCACCCGCAGGGGCTCCAGTTGCGCATTTGAAGGTCGCAATTCCACTTCGTCACCGAAGCGGAACAGCCGCTTCAGGGTCGCGCGAGCGCGATCGATCAGTGCCACGACGATTTCGCCGTCACGCGCTTCGGTCCGGTTTTCGATCAGCGCAATATCGCCGTTGCAGATGTGCTCGTCGATCATCGAATCGCCTTTGACTCGCAGAGCGTAAATACGCTCAGGACGCACGCGGCCAAACAGGAAGCGCGGCACGCAAATCATCTCGATGTCTTCGATCGCGTCGATCGGCACACCGGCAGCGATGCGACCGAGCAGTGCAACTTCGCAAACCGCGTCCGCGGGAACTTCTTCAACTTTAACGGCGAGCGTAAAACGTCCAGGTTGGTGGTCGCGTTTGATCAGACCACGCTTTTCCAGCGCCGAGATATGTTTTGCGATGGTCGCCTTCGAACTGACTCCGAAGTAGCGCGCAATCTGAGCATACGATGGTTCGTGGCCGTGCTTCGCGAGAAAGCGGGTGATGTAATCGAGAACTTCTTTCTGGCGTTGAGTACGTGGCAGCATTTGAATTTAGTCTGAGGACGATTCGGATTCTAGTCGCGCAAGTCTAAATGGTCAAGCAATCTGTGTTGAGTGTAGCGCCAGCTGCCAGCTTGCGCGGAGTGGTTAGTCTGGGCACTCCGAAAATAATTTGACTAAGTTCTGCCGATCGGATAAATGTTCTGGCCTTGATGCTGGGTTTCGAAGTAGCGTGTAACCAGTTTAACCATCCAGGCGTTTTATAGTTGTTACAGTTTCTTCGTTGACGTTCTACTACCTGCAGTTTCTTACCACAACTCGATTGAAAGGAAGTTTCCCCTGATGAAAGAGACGTGTCGTTCTGCTCGCGACTTTGGCGGTCTCATGATCGCAATCTGCGCGCTTCTGTTTGGCACAATGGCGTTGGGTGCATTGGGCGCGCATGCCCAGGACCCGGTTGCTTCGCCATCGTCGGCCGCGGGTCAAAGCCCGGCCCCGTCACGAAGCGCAACTGCCACGCCGATACCTAGTCCAACACCTACGCCCGTTAACTGGTCGACTGATCCGATGCTCAAACGCTTTGTCTGGCGTGGAATTGGGCCAGCCAGCATGGGTGGGCGCATCGATGATATCGCCGCAGTGGAGAGCAATCCATACATTTTTTACGTGGGTTTTGCCACGGGCGGAGTCTGGAAAACTGTCAATAACGGCACAACTTTTACTCCAATTTTCGACACGAATTCGACTGCTTCAATCGGTGATATCGCCATCGCGCCGTCGAACCCCGACATCGTTTGGGTGGGAACCGGCGAGGCGAACAATCGCCAAAGTTCGAGCTTTGGCGATGGTATTTATAAATCGACTGATGCCGGCAAGACGTTTACAAAGATGGGCCTCGAGAATTCGCAGACCATCGCCCGCATCGTCATCGATCCGAAGGATCCGAATGTCGTTTACGTGGCGGTGCTCGGACATTTGTTTGGACCGAACAAGGAACGCGGCGTTTATAAAACAACCGACGGCGGCAAGACCTGGAACAACGCTAAGTTCATTGACGCGGACACCGGCTTCACCGATCTGGTTATGGACGGCTCTGACAATAAGACGCTCTATGCCGCTTCATATCAACGGCGTCGAACTTCCTGGGGCTTTAATGGAGGTGGGCCTGGTTCCGGAATCTGGAAAACCACCGACGCGGGAAAGAATTGGACAAAGCTACAGGGCAATGGCTTGCCGGAAGGCTTAATGGGACGAATCGGGATTGATGTTTCGCGATCGAATCCGAACGTGCTCTATGCGCAGATCGAAGTCGGCGCCAGCGTCGGCACGGGCGGTGAAGAGCAGGTGCTGCCGGGCGCCAGCCCGACGCCAACGCCTACCCCCACTCCGGTAGCGACTGCGAGCCCGGTCGCATCGCCGACCCCCACTCCACCTGATCCGAAAAAATCCGGAGTCTGGCGTTCGGACGACAAAGGCAAGACCTGGCGCGTCGTCGCTACCTGCTTCAATACCGGTGGCTGCCCCGAAAACAATCGCTCGATGTACTACAGCCAGATTCGCGTCGATCCCAGCAATCCTGAAAATGTTTTCGTGGGCGGCTTGAACTTTAGCAAATCAACCGACGGCGGCAAGAAGTTCACCTCGCTGCAACAGGGAATCGCGCACAGCGACCATCACGCGATCTGGGTGGATCCGAAGAATGGCAATCACCTGCTAATAGGAAATGACGGCGGCCTCGACGTTAGTTATGATCAAGGCGCCACCTGGGAATTCATCAACACCATTCCGGCGGCGCAGTTTTACGCCATCGCTGCCGACATGCGTAAACCGTATTACGTCTATGGCGGCTTGCAGGATAATGGTTCGTGGGGCGGTCCGAGCCAGACCCGCAGCAATGCAGGCATCACCAACGCTGATTGGTTCCGCACCGGAGGAGGCGACGGTTTCTACTCGCAGGCTGATCCGAACGACTACAACGTCGTCTATTCCGAATCGCAAAACGGTTCGATGAGCCGGACTGACTTGCGCACCGGCCGCAGTGTCAGCATTCGTCCACGTGCCGCTGCACGTAGGGGCGGAGGCGGCGCTGGGGGTGGAGGCGGCGGTCGTCGCGGCGGCGCTCAACCTGGCGCGTCACCTTCACCAACGCCCGAAGATCCACAGGCCGCGCTGGCGGCTATCGCTGCGCAGCAGGGTTTTGGCGGTTTCGGTGGTTTGGCGGCGACTTCGAACATAGTTCCGGCTCCGTCGCCGGGCGAACAGTTTCGCTTCTATTGGAACACTCCAATCGTGATGTCGCCGCACAATTCCCGGATTCTCTACGTCGGTGGCGACCGGTTCTTTAAGTCACTTGATCGCGGCGACACCTGGACTGCATCCGCCGATCTGACCAAGCACGTCGATCGCAACAAGCTTTCGATCATGGGCGTCAAAGGCTCGGATCCGATGGCTTCAAAGAACGATGGCTACACCAGCTTCAGTTACATCGTTACCATAGCCGAATCACCCCTCATGCCGGGGATCTTGTGGGTCGGCACGGACGACGGAAATATTCAGGTGAGCAAAGACGGCGGGGCCACATGGACCAACGTGTCCAAGAACGTGCCTGGTGTTGGTGAGATGTATCACATCAACCGCGTCGAGCCTTCGCATTACGACGCGGGCACCTGCTATCTGGCCGTCGATGGGCATCGCTTTGACGATCTTAAACCGTATTTGTTTGTGACCCGGGACTACGGCGCTACGTGGAATTCAATCGTGAGCAATCTGCCGGCGTGGGGTACCGTCAATGTCGTGCGCGAAGATCCAAAGAACAAGGATCTGCTGTACGTGGGCACTGAGTTTGGGCTCTACATTTCCGTCGATGGCGGCCGAGAATGGAAGGCCTTCATGTCGGGCCTGCCGACCGTGCGGGTGGATGACATCCTCGTTCATCCCCGGGACAACGATCTGATTATTGGCACGCATGGTCGCGGCATTTACATCCTGGACGACATCACGCCACTGCAACAACTCACCTCCGCTAAGGTCCTGGACAAGGATGCATTTCTCTTTGATATCCGGCCGGGAACGCAATGGCTTAACGATGTACGCCTGGGCCGATACACGGGCGGCGCAAAGCTTTATCGCGGCAATAACCCCCAACCCGGCACCATAATCAGTTACTACCTAAAAGCGGTACCCGCCCCCGATGTGAAGATCACGATCTCTGATTACACCGGCAAAGTGATTCGCACCATTGCGGGCACGAAAGAGGTCGGCATTAACCGCATCCAGTGGAACCTGCGCGGAGATCCTCCGCCTCGGCCGGCCAACTTGCCGCCCGGATTTGGCGGTGGGGGTGGTGGAGGCGGCGGCGGGGGCGGCTTCGGCGGCTTCTTCAACCT
>WNFQ01001835.1_pt1 | contig 15245 bp, 13 predicted proteins | sample 5400171 | NCBI WGS metagenome assembly WNFQ01 (sample SAMN13153356, study PRJNA577476) | soil metagenome | isolation source: 20 cm soil under Madrone tree | place: USA:California | collected 2016-06-14
GCAAGGCCTTGACGCGCGCGAGCAATTCGCGCGGGCTGAAGGGCTTGGTCACGTAATCGTCGGCGCCCATCTCGAGCCCGACGACGCGGTCGGCTTCTTCGCCGCGCGCCGTGAGCATGAGAATGGGCAAACGATTGAGCGAGTCATCCCGGCGAATCTCCCGGCAGATTTCCAGGCCGGAAAGCTTGGGGAGCATGAGATCGAGAAGCAGCAGATCGGGTGGCGTTTTTTTCAAGGTGCTCAGGCCCGTGCTGCCATCGTTGGCGGAACTGACCTGAAAGCCTTCGTTCGCGAGATTGTAACGGACCAGTTCGACGATATCGCGGTCGTCTTCGATAATAAGGATGCGTTTCATGCAAGTTGAACGTACCGCACGCCGGCTTGGCGGCAGTGTACCGTAGGATGGCGAGTTGCGGTAGGCATTGGGAAGTTTTTGATCTCTCGGGATTTGACGCAACACGCCTAATTGTCGCAGGCAAATGGCGGAGTTAGGTAACGCTGCGTTTACATGCATGTGAATGGTGTGTTAAAGCCGAAAAAACCTAATCGCTGCTTGTAGTTGTGAAAGCCAAGGCAAGAAGCGTCTTTTGCTCCAACTCATGCGCCTTGGCGGAGCCGGTCGCGGGGCTGGCGCTGGCGGAACGCTTGACCGAGCGGAAGTTGAGCCCCCTGGCTTTCGCGAGGCGTTCGAATCGCGGCAGAATGTAACCTGCCGCTCCCATGTTCCCGGGTTCTTCCTGCACCCAGACGATTTCGCGCGCGTTGGGATGTTCCTCGAGGGCAGCGGCAATTTCCGTGCGCGGCAGCGGGTAGAGCTGGTCGAGAAAGAAAATGGCGGTACTGGTGTCCTTGCGGCGGCGGCGTTCGGCACGCAATTCATGGCCGACTTTTCCGCTGGCGATCAGGATGCGGCGAGCGTCCTGCACTTCGCGGTCGGGAACCAGGGGCAGGAAGCGCGGTTTCCTAAATTCCTCGATTGGTGAGCTGGCGTCGGGATGGCGCAGCATACTCTTGGGCGTGAAGACGATCAACGGTTTGCGCCACAGGCGGCGTACCTGCCGGCGCAGCATGTGGAAGTATTGCGCGGCGGTCGAGGGCTGGCAGATTTGCATGTTATCTTCGGCGGCGAGCTGCATGAAGCGCTCCATGCGCGCGCTGGAATGCTCCGGCCCCTGGCCTTCGTAGCCGTGCGGCAGGAGCATCACGATCCCGGCCGGCAGATTCCATTTGTCCTCGCCCGCGCTGATGAACTGGTCGATGATTACCTGCGCACCGTTGGCAAAATCGCCGAACTGCGCTTCCCACAAAACGAGCGCCTCGGGATAATCGCGACTGAACCCGTATTCGAAGCCGAGGCAGCCGGCTTCGGAAAGAGAAGAGTTGTAGATTTCGCAGAACGCCTGATTGGGCGAAAGGTGGCAGAGCGGAAGGTAATCGTGCTCGGTCACCGTATCGACCAGCACGGCATGGCGCTGGTTGAATGTGCCGCGCTGAGTATCCTGTCCGGTGAGGCGGATGGGATTGCCTTCTAGAACGATGGAAGCAAACGCCAGCGCTTCCGCGAACCCGTAGTCCACGGCGCGCTTTCCGCGGCCCATCTCGGAGCGCTGTTCGAGGAGCTTCACGATCTTCGGATGAACATGAAAGCCATCCGGCACGCGCACCAAGCCGGCGGTGATTTCTTCAAGCCTTTCAGGAGAGAGACCGGTGTCCACTTCATATTCCGGCTTGTAGCGGCCGTGGCTGTAGGGCGCCCAGTACTCCGGCAGTTTTCGGAGATGCGGGATCTTTCTCAGCGCGCGGGCTTTGGTCTGTTCTTCTTCGTATTCCTTGCGAACTGTTTCCGCAATGTGCGTTGAGTCAATGCCGGTGCGTTCAGCATAAAGCTTCCAAAGTGGCGCATGATTTTTGATGCGCTCATACAAGAGCGGCTGAGTGATGGTCGGGTCGTCCACCTCGCTGTGGCCGTGACGGCGGTAGCCGATGAGGTCCACGACGACGTCGCTGCCAAACGTGGCGCGATACTCCGCGGCGAGTCTGCCGATGCGGACGACGGCATCTGGATCTTCGGCGTTGACGTGGAAGATGGGCACGGACTGGCGCTTGGCTACGTCTGAAGCGAAGCGCGAGGAATGCTCCTGAATGGGCTTGGTCGTGAATCCGATGAGGTTATTCACGATGACGTGAATCGTGCCGCCAACGGTGTAAGCCCGCAGGTCGGCAAAGTTAAGCGTTTCCGCCCAAATGCCCTGACCCGCGAAAGCCGCGTCGCCATGCATGACAATGGGAACAACTTTGTTCAGTGTTTCGCGCGAACGGTCGATGTAGGGTCCACGCAAGCCGTGGCGCGTCTGCTTGGCGCGCGCGCGGCCAACGGCGACGGGATCAACGGCCTCCAGATGGCTCGGATTCGAAACGAGGTGAATGCCGATTTCCTTGCCGCTGGTGGTGACGTAAGTGCCGGTAGCTCCGACATGGTATTTCACGTCGCCCGCACCCAGTACGCTGCGTGGATCGACGTCTTCGAAGCCTGAGACCACTTCATGGGGAGATTTGCAGGCAGCATGAACCATCACGTTGAGGCGCCCGCGGTGGCTCATGGCCATGATCGAGGATTCCGCGCCGTGTTCGCCGGCTTCGTCGAGAATCGAATCGAGCAGCGGAATCAGCGCGGTAACACCTTCGAGCGAGAAACGCTTCGTGCCCAGGTAGCGCGCTTGCAAAACCTGTTCGAAAAGATCGGCGCGAATCAGACGCTCGAGAATTTTGTGCTCATCAACTGGGCTGGACGGAGCTTCCAGCCGCTCAGCGATCCAGTACCGTCGCTCGGGCTCCGACAGATGCATGAAATCGGCGCCGATCGCGCCGCAGTAGACGCGGCGCGCTTCCTCAGCAGCCTCTCCGGTCAGGGCATCCAGGTCGGGGTGCTTCAACGGCTCAAACAAGCCGAGGGGATCGAGGGTCGCCTCCAAGTAGCCCCAGCGGCGGAAAGCGTCGAAAATCCGCTCGCGGTCTTCGTTACTGGCTGGCTTCGGGGGGCTGCCCGCCGCGGTTTTCTTGGCCGCCTTTGGCGTTCTTGCGAGGCGCTCTTCTTCGAGAGTTGTACGGTGTGCCATCAATCTGCTCTTTGAACCTCTATTTTGCCACAGAAGGCAACGGGTTGCTGAGTAGCGACCCTCTCAGTTTCCGCGCCAATGCATTCGATGCAGCGCAAACCCGCAGGAATACAAGTCCGGTAGCCCCTCTTACAGTGACTGAATGACAGATTCGAGACGGAGGGCGATTTCTCCCGGAGATGTGCCGTGAGCAAAAGTTACCGGTGCGCCGATGCGGACGGTGATTTCGCCGATGTGGGCGAGGCGGCGATGTTCGCGCTTCATCTGCCAGACACCGTCCAGGCGAATAGGAATGACCGGGATATGCAGATTTTCTGCGAGGAGTCCGATGCCGCTTTGAAAAGGAGCCATGTGCCCGTCTTCGGAGTTATTCACTTCGCCTTCGGGAAAAACGAGCACGCTGTAGCCGCGGTCGACGGATTCGCCGGCGAAGCGGAAGCTCTCGCGGAAGCCGGAAAGCTGGGGGAGCGGGAAAACGTTGAAGAGCAGTGTGGCGAGCCAGTAGCCGAGTTGATAGGCCCAGCGCTTGGCGAAGAACCAGTCCTGCGGTGGGCGGCGCATATTTTGCAGCGATTCGCCGCCCATGGCTGCGGCGAGGCGGTGCCGGTGCCGCTGCGGCACTGCGGCGAGGATCAAGCCGATGTCGGCGCGCCGCGTGATGTGGTTTGAGACGATGAGCACTGGTCCGCGTGCCCCGCGAAGATTCCCGCGGCCCACGATGCGCGGGTGGCCAAGGATCTGCGTGGCAGGCCACACCAAAGCGTAATAGACCGCGAGCCGCAGCCAGCGAATGGCTTCGCGCTGCGTCCAGCGCGGATAGACGTATTCGGTGCGGTGGGCAGCTGGTTGTTGCAGGACACGCTCGACGTCGGCCACGGTCTTGGCATTGGCGAAAGCGGTTTCGTTTAGTTCCACGTGAAACTTTTCTTCCAAGGCGCTCAACAGCTCGACGCGGTCCAGGGAGGAAAGGTTCAGTTGCTGTTCCAGGTGATTGCCGGCTTCTGAGCTTTCGTCGCTCGAGGTGCTAAAGCGCTCCAGAAGTTGGTCGAGCGTGCCGTGCGACCGGGCCGGACTAAAATCCACCCCTACACCTTCCGGATCAACGGCTTGCCGTCCATCGAGGACTTGCGCGGCCCAGGTAGCGATGACGGAAAGCCGCGGCTTACCCGTAGGCGTGCGGGAAAAATCAAACTCGGGCCAGACCAACCAGGTTCGAATGCGCTGGTAGTCGGCAAGCGAGGCGTTTGCGCTATCGATAGCGGCGCGCGCGGCTGAACGATCAGCGTTATTCAAAAGGAGTATTGCGCAGGGCTCGGAGTTGCCGCCCCTTTCGATGGGAATGACCACGCAATCGCGCACGCCGGCTTGCGCGCGGAGAGTAGCTTCCAAGTCCTCGGGATAAACGTTGAGACCGGCGGGCGTAACGATCACATTTTTCTTGCGGCCGCGGAAACGCAGATTGCCTTGGGCATCGAGTTCGCCAAGATCGCCTGTGCGCAGCCAGCCTTCCTGTTCGGCGGACCGAACGACCCCTTGCTCCCAATACCCGCTAGAAACGTTTTCGCCGCGGACGAGGATTTCGCCGTCTTTGGCGAGCTTGAATTCGCGGCCGGGAAGAATCTTGCCGACAGAACCTTCCGTGGCACGAAAGGGATGATTCAGGCTGATCAAAGAGGCTGTTTCCGTCATCCCGTAACCTTGAACAACGGCATAGCCCATGCGTTTGAAAGAGTCCTCAGTTTCATTTGAGAGCGCGGCGCCGCCGGAGATGAAGGCCCAAAACTTCCCGCCAAAACGCCGGTGGATTCGGCGAAACATCCAAGCGCGCTTGAGAAATTTCCTGCCTCTTGCATTTTCGAGGGTGCGCTTCAGCCACGGTGATTTGCCCTGGCCTTCGATTTCCCTCTCGATGCCCGCATGAAGAAGATCCAGCATGCGTGGCACGGCGATAAGCGCGGTGGCGCGCTCTTGCTTGATGGTGTGCATGATTTCGCCCGGATTGCTCGACGGTTCGAAGACCACCGCAGCTCCCAGGAGCGGCGGAACAAATAGCGCCATGAATTGTCCGAAGACGTGGCTGAGCGGCACCAGCGTGACGAAGCGCAACGGATGGAACCAGCGCTCGTATTTCCGGTAGTCAGCGATGCCCAGCTCGAGCGGCTCCAAATTCGCCAGAAAATTTCCGTGCGTCAGAACAACGCCGCGTGGCTCAGCCGTCGTCCCCGAAGTGTAAAGAATTTCCGCAATGGTGCTTCGCGTGGATGCGTCGCCAGGATCTACGCCAGCATCAGCGGACGGCTGAGGGCTTGCCACCACATCCTTGAAATCGTTGATGATCATCGACGGTGGCGCGCCGAGCAACTCCATCTGTTGACGATCGCGCAAGATGAGTCTCACGCCGGCATCCTTGACCGCGCGCTCCACGAAATCCGGCGACGCAGCAGCGTCCATCGGCACAACAACCGCGCCACGCAAAAGGGTTCCCCAGTAACAGGCGACCCACTCGGCGGAATTGGGCCCCCAGAGAAGCACGCGGTCACCCGGGGCCACGCCGCGCCCGGCGAGCGCGCTATTCCAGAAAAGCGCGTTGGCGTAAAGTTCCGTATACGTCAGTTTTTCCCGACGGTAGCCGCGCCTTTGGACGACGGCCACGTCGCTGCCAAAGCGGGCAAATTCCGCGAATAAACTTAGAAGATTCCTTCGGGGCATATGTGCTGTAGTTTCTTTGCCTCGGATATGGGTCGATTCTACCCCCGAAGCGGTGGCGCGGACTTCCATGGCGGGCACGCAATCCGTTTGCGCAGGAGTGTGCATGCCATACCAGGTGCACTTACCGTGCCACAAAGGAACAGGCCCTGGCATCTGAGTAAAAGCCGCTGAGCGGAATTCGCGGGTCTCGGTTACAATGGTAACTTGTGGTCTCTGCTGTACGAGGAGATCGTGGGGAATACCCCTATCCATTTCTGGAGATAAGCAGGCAAGATGCCGGTACCGATTTCACAGATGTGGACGGTGGCAACCTACGTCCTCAAGCAAAAGCTGAAGGGACGTAAGCGCTATCCGTTTGTGCTGATGCTGGAGCCGCTGTTCCGCTGCAACCTGGCATGCGCCGGCTGCGGCAAAATTCAATATCCCACACACATTCTAAAAACGGATTTAACCCCTGCAGAGTGCTTCAAGGCCGTGGACGAGTGCGGCACGCCCATGGTTTCGATTCCCGGCGGCGAGCCGTTGATGCACCCGGAGATCGACAAGATCGTCGAAGGCTTGGTCGCGCGGAAAAAGTACATCTATCTCTGTACCAATGCGCTGCTCCTGAAGGAAAAGCTGCATCTTTTCAAGCCCAGCAAATATCTGACCTTTTCGGTGCATGTGGATGGGCAGAAAGAGCATCACGATTTTTCCGTTTGCCGCGAGGGCGGCTATGAGCTGGCCATCGATGGCATCCGGGAGGCGGTGAAGCAAAGCTTCCGCGTCACCACAAATACGACATTGTTCGATGGCGCCGATCCCAAGAGCGTCCGCGCGTTTTTCGACGAAATGATGGAACTGGGCGTCGAAGGCATGATGCTTTCCCCCGGTTATTCCTATGACAAAGCGCCGGACCAGAAACACTTCCTCGGCCGGGCTCGCACGCGGCGCTTGTTCCGGGCCATTCTATCGAACCGCAAGAAGAGCTGGCAATTTAACCAATCCAAGCTGTTCCTCGAGTTTCTGATGGGCAAGCGCACCTATGCTTGCACGCCATGGGGAATGCCGACGTACAACGTCTTCGGCTGGCAGAAGCCATGCTATTTGCTGCAGGACGGTTACGTAGATACGTTTCAGGAACTGCTGGAGGCCACCGAGTGGCAGAACTACGGCACGGAGTCCGGCAATCCCAAGTGCGCGAACTGCATGGTGCACAGTGGCTACGAAGCTTCGGCGGTGGACCATACCTTCAGCGGCCTGCGTGGACTTTGGGCGACAGTAAAGGCTGAGCTCTCCACCAAATATAGCGACTCGGATGCGCTCGCAATGCTGAACGAACCGACGCAACCCGTGCATTCCTACAACCCTCTTGTTCAGATCCAATCGGACAAGAGCCAGCTCGAAGAGACGCGTGCATGACAGGTCCGCGCCACGCCGACCGGCCCAGCCACGTCGCTCAGTTTACGAGCGCCAGTACTTTGGAAGGATCTCCGCTTAATCCCGATACTCTGGAAGTCGCACCTGGCACCGTCCATGAAAGCGTGCAAGGGTGGGTGCCTAAGCTGGCCACCGAAGAAGAGTTGCGCGTCGCCTTGGAAAAAGCCTTCGACTATCGCGGCGATGTGACGGTGACTCTCAAAGATAATTCAAAAATCGAAGGTTACTTGTTCGACCGGACGACCGGGCCGTCCCTTTCAACCAGCTTTGTGAGAATTCTACCCCAAGACTCCCATCAAAAAGTGAAGATTGCCTACTCCGATATAGCGGCGCTGGCTTTCACCGGCAGGGACACAGCTGCAGGAAAGAGCTGGGAGGCTTGGGTTGGCAAGTATTGGCAAAAGAAGGCTTCTGGTGAAGGCGATTTGAACCTTCAGCCCGAATCCCTAGAGTAAGGGGCTGCCGCCTCCCGCATCCGCATCAAGACCTTGAAATTTGTGTAACTATTCTATTTTCATGTATTTCCATGGATTAGAGCGTTTTCGCCCCTTGGTTCGGAGCCGTGGACAGATGGGCCTTTTTGTGGTACTATAATTATAGCGATTGTTGCTCTTGGAATACTTTGTGGCATGTTCGAGGCGCTGCAAGGACCACCTCTAAGGTCGCCAGGAAACGAATCGGGAGCCGCAACGCAATTCCAATTTCGTCAATTCCGGTCCGGCCGGGATTGCGCGCGTGAGGGTGGCAAGTGAAGGAACAAGGAACAGTCAAGTGGTTTAACGCTTCAAAGGGCTTCGGATTCATCCAGCGCCAGACGGGGGAAGATGTTTTCGTGCACTTCTCGGCGATCGCGATGGACGGTTACAAGACCCTTAACGAAGGTCAGGCCGTGGAATTTGAAGTGAAGAAGGGCCCCAAGGGCCTTCAGGCTGAGAACGTTACGGGCGTCTAGCCTTTGCTAGAAAAGCTTCCGACGGGTTCGGGGGCTATTTTTCCACGAGATTCGAATCGAGATTATTAGCGAGAGCGGTCAAGGAGGACGTTGTGCAAGTGATGCAGGAAGGTCAAACCATTAAGCATGATATGTACGGCCTGGGTATCGTGACCGCTTCCGACCAGGAGCGCACCGCCGTTGATTTTGACGATCATGGCCCCAAGCTGTTCGTGACGAGCATTATGACGGCCGAATTGATCGGCGAAGCTCCTGCGACTCCACCGAAGACTAAGCGTCGCCGCAAGGCCTCCACGGCGGCCAAGGCCGCCAAGAAAGCCGCGGCAGCGACCGCTGCCGCCGCCAGTCGCTCGTAAGACTCTGTAATCCAATCTACATCCTGCAAGCGCCGACCCGGCGCAGGAGTGTGTCTGCGAGCATTTCTCGCCCAGGTTGCACCGGTTGTGATAGGTTCTGAACTATGAAACGCGTGGTCATCGTCCTCGGAGTCATCTTCCTCGTCCTCGGTGTGATTGGACTCGTCCACCCTGTTTTCAACTACCACCAACAAGAAGAAGTGGCCAAAATCGGTCCCATCAAAGCAACCGTAAACGAAGAGAAGTCTTTGGAGATCCCGCCTGCGGTCTCGATAACGCTGCTGGTGGCCGGGATAGGACTGGTGGTATTCGGACCGCGCATGAAGCAGTAGTCTCTTGCTCGTATCACTCTCGGCCGGTTCCACTCTCGACCGCACGGTTTAACGCTTACCGCTACGCCTCGCAGCACACTAAACGCGTTGACATCCTTTCAACGCTGGACTAAACAAGAAGCATAGAAAGTCCGTCCCAGGGGAAAGTGTTTCAAAAACGGAGAGAAAGATGAAGAAAGATACGCCGAAGCACGTCTTGGGGCTTGGTGTGCTCATTGGGTGTTTTTTTCGCGGTTTCTTCGCCACTGCAAGCGCAAAACGCGACTGGCGTGACCGACCGCGAAATTCTCATCGGATCGTGTTCGGCCCTCGAAGGACCCTCGCATTTCCTCGGAACAGAAACGGTCACGGGCGCCAAGGCTTATTTCGCCATGATCAACGATGCTGGCGGCGTCGACGGACGGAAACTGAAACTCATCACCTACGACGACAGTTACGATCCAGCGAAGACCGAAGCGTGCTTCAACCGCCTGATGGAGCAGAACGTTTTCGCACTCGGTTTTTTCGTGGGCACTCCTACCGCTGTGAAATACATCCCGATGGCGGAGAGCAACAAGATGCCTTCGCAGCGCGCCTTCTAATAGCTCGCATGAGTCGAGGAAGGTCAACTAGGAGACATCGTGATCGAGCAAAAAATTAGTGAGTTTTTCGGCGACGCCGAGTCTACCGGCTTTGGAACGGGCTGGTGGAGCGGGATATTGTCAGCCTTTTTTGGATTTCTTTCCTTCGGAGGAGTTTTGTGCCTGCATTTTCCTCAGCTACTAAGCTCTCCTGAACTGCGTCCACACTATCCAATGCACACCATGCGCGTTTTAATCCAAGGCCTCATCATGGGGGCAGTTTTATTCGGGATCATTTCTTCGATTCTGCGTAAGAAAAAGACTTTGGCATTGACTGGAATGTTGCTGGCCATCGCCGCAACGGCTTTGGGCGGATCAAGCGTACAGATTAACGAAACTCCGCACGGTGGGCTTGCAATCGGCCTGGACTGGTTTTTGCTTGATTTGTTTTTGATGGCACTCATCTACGTGCCTCTTGAAAGGCTCTGGCCCCGGTATCCAAAACAAGGCACATTTAGGAACGAGTGGACTTTGGATGTGGTTTATTTCATGTCCACCCATCTCCCTCTGCAAATTTTATCTTTTCTGGTTTTATTGCCCGCTACCCAGGCCACAAAATATTTGGGTGTTCCGGTTCTTCAGGAATTTATCGCTCGAATGCCTTGGCTTTTGCAATTTCTTTTGGCCGTTGTGGTTGCGGATATTGCTGAATATTTTATTCATTTGGCTTTGCACAAAGTCCCTTTTCTATGGCGTTTCCATGCCGTTCACCATTCTTCGAAGGCGCTCGATTGGATCGCGGGCTCACGCTCCCACTTTGTCGACGACACACTTGTGCGCGGATTTATCCTTGCTCCTCTCATGCTTGGATTTTCCCAATCGATTATCTTGGCGTATTTGATTTTTGTTACCCTTCACGCTACCTGGACTCATTGCAATTTCGGCCCCAATGCCAAATGGCTCGGAAAGTTCTTGGTTATGCCCCGATATCATCATTGGCACCATACTTCTCAAAAAGAGGGCATCGATAAGAACTTTGCTATTCATTTTCCGTGGATTGATAAAATCTTCGGAACTTACTACTATCCTGATGAATGGCCGAAACATTACGGTCTAGACGGGCAAGAAATTGCGCATGGCTTTTTTGGGCAAACCATTGAACCGTTTACAAGAAGAAAAAGAACGCGTTAAAAACCCAGTGCGCCTAGTGGAACGTCCTGGGGTAACTCTGTACCCGTTCTTGTTGCCTTCACCAAGCCAAAATATTTCATAAGTTTGACGGTTACAAATCCAAAGTCGTATTCCGATTTGTCATGGCTTAGTCGCAAAAGACCCGGATAGTGGTGATGGTTATTCTGCAAACAAGCGCTAAAGGTTGCCGTTACCGGTAGCCACTCGCCAATGTTCATGGCGTTGTCTGCTTCATCTTCATACCTTCGGTATCCAAATCCTCGAGTGTGGGTCCAATAGTTTTGGATCATATTTACCCACAATGCAAAAATTCGTATTCCAAGCCACATCACCAGCACAAACTTCACATCTCCAACTAACTTCCAGAAGAGATAAAAACTAAAGGCTTGTGCAAGTATTGCAAAAACCGGGTTCGCAGCGACCCGAAGAGTCCGAGACTTTAGAATCTCGTCGCTTGCCAGATTGTCATTGCATCGATACGGCATTACACAGAGATAAAGGGTTCGCCAAAAACCATCGCCTGAAAGTTTATTGGGATCCCCGGGATGGTCAGCATGCTTATGATGCAGTCGATGGCGATTCACCCAGGCGATCGGATCTACATAGAGCCCGAAGGAGTTATTCACGACAGTGACGACTTTTATGAACCATTCCTTGTAGTCAAGTGAACGATGAGCGATTCCCAAATGAAGAACATCGGCCAAATACAACCCGCCAAGAAACCAACAAAAGATAAAATAAACTCCGCCTATCAACATTCCAGTCCAAGGTCCCAAATGAGCCGGGGCGGAATACATACAAGCCAGCATGTAGCAAAAAATAATCAAATAGCCTGTGACGTTGTATATTTTCATGGTGGCTCCCGTGGGGTTATTCAAACAGAAATCGGGGCTCCTTTCAAATAACAAGTTAAAGTAGATAAAGCCTATAGCCCGCAGTTCTTCAACTGCCAGCGTATTTTGCCGTGGCTACGGACTCAGTGCCTGACTAACGCGCCGATTTTCATGAAAGAATCGTTTTCGATGCCTAACTTCTTGCGGATTCGGCCTGATCGAAGGCGTGATACGAAGAACGCACCAGCGGGCCGGCTTCGACATGCTTGAAGCCCATGGCTTCGCCGAGCACTTTATATTCGGCGAACTCATCGGGATGCACGTAGCGAACGATGGGTAAATGTTCGCGAGTGGGCTGCAGATACTGCCCCAGCGTCAAGATGTTCGTGCCCTGCGTGGCGAGGTCCTGCATGGTAGCGAGGACCTCGTCCTTTTCTTCTCCTAAACCCAGCATCAAGCCCGTCTTCGTCGGCACTTCCGGATGTGCTTTCTTGGAACGCAGCAGCAACTCCAGCGAGCGCTCATACACCGCGCCTTTGCGCACCTGCCGGTACAGGCGCGGCACGGTTTCCGTATTGTGATTGAGAATATCCGGCCGCACCGCAAGAACGACGTCCAGCGCGTTCCAGTCTCCGCGAAAATCAGGAATCAGCACTTCGACTTTGCAGCCCGGCACGCGCCGGCGAATCTCTTCGATGGTGTGCGCAAAAATATGTGCGCCGCCGTCGGGCTGGTCGTCGCGATTCACGGAAGTCACCACTGCGTAACGCAACCCTAATTTAGCCACAGCTTCCGCCACACGAAACGGCTCGTCTTCATCCGGCGGGCCAACTGGCTTGCCCGAAGGCACGGCGCAGAACCCGCATGCGCGCGTGCAAATATCTCCAAGAATCATGAAGGTCGCGGTGCCGTGCTCCCAGCACTCGCCCATGTTCGGGCAGCGCGCGCTTTCGCAAACCGTGTGCAAATCGAGCGTGCGCATTATGCGCTTCAGATCCTGGTAGCGCTCGCCACCAAAAAACTTGACTCGCAGCCAATCCGGCCGCGGATGCGCGTTCGGCGCAGGCACCGGCATCGCCGGTAAATTCGAGATTATATGGAATGGTGTGGCCATTGGGCTCGTCTGAAACCCTTATTTTACGCGGTTCTCCCGCCTCAATCAAACTGGACACTTTACTTCGTAGCGGCACGGGCAAACAAAACCACGCAACAGAATCAAACTCAACGGATCCCGCGTGGCTGTTTTTCTCTTGCGACCGGGAACTTCTGTAGCGCGTTGGCGTCCAATTAAACGAGTTCAGGGGGTGCCCGATGCCTCGCTCGTTCGTACTCGCTCTTAGCCTCTTGGTGTTCTCTTCGCCCGCACTTGGTCAGGCCACGCCAGCAGAGTCGCCGACGCTCCAGGCAATGCTGGCAGAGATTCGTCAACTGCGTCAGGACCTCCAAACGTCCGCCATTGCCGCAAGAAGGGCGCAGATTCTCATCTACCGGTTACACGTACAAGAGGCCGCCGTTGCCCATGCGTCCCAGCGGCTGGATGAAGCGAAATCATCAGCCGAGCAGTTGCAGGCTAGAAGGAAATATCAAGAAATCCAGATCAAACAGTATGAAACCCTGAAGGATCGAGCCGAGAATGCCGCCCAACGGCAGCAATTCGAGGACGCGATCTTCGAACTCAAGGCACAGACGGAAGCATGGGCGGTCGAGGAACAAGAGGCGCATAGGAAAGAATCGGAGCTCGAACAGCAATCCAGAATCGAGCAGGCAAAACTCGATCAGCTACAGGATGAACTGGATCGACTCGACCGAGCAGTCATGAACGCGATCCTTCATACGGCGAGCTCTCATCAATAGAGTCGCCTTACTTGATCTGCGGAAGCGGCCACCCCATCAGAGAGGCTGGCGGGAAGAGCGGATGAAATCACGTAGCACGGTAACGTTCGGGCCATAAGCGCCGATGCGCCCGGCATCCACAGGCAGACCGAGCCGCTCCGCAAGGTCTAGATCCACACCTGCGTCGTCCAGCTCCGACAAACTGAAACCTTGCGCAGGCAGAACGCGATTAATTCCCGTCGGATACACCGGGCGAGGCGGGCGGCGACGCCGCCAAGGACGCCGCGCCAACTCGTAAAACTGTTCCCAATCGCGTTTATGCCAAGTGGTCATTTGTTGCTCGACCCCCATCCACTCGGGGCCATCCTGTCTGCTAATACGCTTGCCTCAACCCTTTTGATGCACACGCGGTCAATAAGGTTCACCAATCTGCTGCCGGGCCTTCTCTTCCAGGGAACAGCACAACTGTTCTCCGGCCTATTCATATACTCCATAAACCGGTCGGCATCTTATTTTCCTTGCCTGTTGTTTCAAACACGTTACGGGACAAATTGTTTCGCGTTGACCAGCGCGACTTCCGTTTTGCGCACACCTATCCGCGCCGAGCAATATCTCGGTCACCAGCATCTCATGGGATTGGACGAGCCAAGTCTCTGAACGTGAGAGCCCTAAGGGCGGATAGTCGACGCAGACGTGCCGCTGAATATTCCTGGAGAGGACTGAAGCGCCCTGACCCAAGCCAAGGCGCTACACTTTCAAATTCGAACAGCCTGCTTACCAGCGATTGCCACGGTCGCCGCGATCTCCGCCGCGCCCGCCGCCGCCACCATGGCCGCCACGCCCACCGCCGCCTCCGCCATGGCCGCCGCGTCCGCCTCCGTAACCACCGCGCCCGCCTCCACCGCCGCTTCCGCGCTCTGCCTGGGGACGTGCTTCATTCACCACGAGGTTTCGCCCGCCGAAATTCTGACCGTTCAGGGAGTTCACCGCGCGATCCGCGTCTTCGTCATTGGTCACTTCAACGAAAGCGAACCCGCGCGACTGTCCCGTAAACCGGTCGCGAATCAGGTTGACGCCCGAGGGAGTTACACCGATCTGTGAAAACCACTCATTGAGCTGATCCTCCGTCGCGGAAAACGGAAGATTACCGATATAGAGCTTCTTCACCTCTTACTCCTTCTGTCCGGAACCTAAATGCGAGTCGCGGAGCGCGCTGAAGAAACAGCTTTCCTTACTGGCAGTCCAGTGAACCGGGCTGCCGCAGGCGCGAGACCGTGGCCTCAGCGGTCTGTTGCATCCTCCCGGAAATTTACCCCTTTTGCAACTGAAATTGTCCCGAAGTGGGAATTCGAATTGGCCGGGCCCGTTCAACCGCGCCTTCGCTCTTTGCAGCGGTTTAGTGATAGCATGCGGCCAGATTTCCTCCCCGCCCGAGAGGCTCTATGCGTGGCACGATGATGGATTTTCCGTTGACGCTGCCCACAATTTTGGAGCGCTCCGGCAAGATTTTTTCGCGCATCGAGATCGTCTCCCGCAAACCGGACAAGTCCATCGCGCGCACGTGCTACGGCGACTTCTACCGGCGCGCGCGCCGCCTCGCTGCGGCGTTGACCAAACTTGGTTTGCGGCCGGGTGACCGCGTTGCCTCCATGATGTGGAATCACTCCGGACACCTGGAAGCCTTTTTCGGCGTTCCGTGCGCTGGCGGCATCCTTCATACTCTGAATCTCCGCCTCCATCCCCACGAAATTGCCGCCATCGTCAGGCAAGCCGACGATCGCTTCCTTTTGATTGACGATGTTCTTCTGCCGCTCTTTGAAAAATACTGTGATACTGTTTCCCATGAACACCTCATCGTTGTGCCCTACGGTTGCACCACTGTCCCCGAAGGCTACCTGAATTACGAAGAGTTGCTGGCCGAAGTTGGCGATGATTTCCGCTATC
>WNFQ01005680.1_pt1 | contig 15241 bp, 12 predicted proteins | sample 5400171 | NCBI WGS metagenome assembly WNFQ01 (sample SAMN13153356, study PRJNA577476) | soil metagenome | isolation source: 20 cm soil under Madrone tree | place: USA:California | collected 2016-06-14
TCCGAAAGACTCTTTCGCCCCTCCGGGGCTGAGATCGTGTTGACAGAAAACCCCGGGCTCGCGCCCGGGGCTACACTCTGTCGCCGCTCCGCGGCTGTTCATGGCGACCTATCTTTTGACCGGTCTGCCTTGCAAAGGAGCAAGCGAATTGATGCGTAGGACGCGAGCGATGTCTTGCTGATTACCGCTTCGCGCAAACTGCAGCAGGGTAACTGGAACGGCGGAGTCAGAAAATGAATTTCAAGCCGAACTGAATCTGGCGCATCTTTGTGGACGTGGTTGTAATTCTCCCTGCATTGGGATCCAGGTTCCCCGCCGCATCCCGAAAGACGGTATTGCCGGGTGCTCCAAAGTTAGGATGGTTCAGGAAGTTGAAAAACTCGGCCCGAAACTCGAGGTTCTTCCCCTCCGCCAGCCGATTGTCCTTGGTCAAAGAAAGATTCAGATTGAACTGTCCCGGCCGGAGCATTGTATTTCGCCCTACATTGCCAAAGAACCCCACGGGTTGGACGACAAAGTTCGAAGGGTCGAAATAACGCTCGGGAGTCCAGTGATCGAGCACCGGATTATTGTTTCCGCCGGGGCGAAGGTCTGGTCTCTCGTTACAGCTTTGCGCCGCACAGCCGGATTGGCGCGGAGTCATTTGGATATTGACGGGCAGGCCGCTGCGGATGGTATTGGTCCCGTTCACGGACCAGCCCCCTAACACGGAATTGAGCGGGCCACTCCACTGGTTCCCCCAATGACGGCCGGACCCGAACGGCAACTCGTAGCTGTAGGCAAGAATGAAGTTGTGCTGAACATGGAGCGAGGAGAGGCCTCTCTCGGAAGAAAGATCACGCCCGTTGTAGACGGCGAAGCTGGCGGCTCCGGCGATCTGTTCGGCCCCCTTTATTCCGGCTCCTCCTCCATTGTCGATGTTGCGCGCCCAGGTGTAGGAGGCATTGAACGCCAGACCCGCGCGCGATCGTCTCTCCACAACCAGTTGGAGAGCGTTGTAAATCTGATCGCAAATGGGAGCGACGTAGCGATACGAGGTGAAATTCGGGTTGGGCACTTGCGCATCCGGCGGAGTGAACTGCCGGCCGTCGCGAATGACTGTCGGCTTCTGGTTGGGGTTGTAAATCGCAAACAGGTTCACGCCTCGTGTCCCCACGTAATTCGCTTTGACCACCAGTGATTGCCCTATTTGCCTCTCCAGCGAAAACGTCCACTGCAAGGTATAAGGAATCTTGGCCCCTAATGGCATCATTAAGGGTTCCCCGGCGGATCCCACCAGGTTGGGATCCTCAAAGGGAAACGGGAACTTCAGCGCCGGCCGGTTAACTGTAAATCGCTTCGAAAAAGGAGGAGCCTCCAGGGCCAGTTGCCAGATGTAGGCCAGGGGCATCTCCTTAAAGATCCCAAACCCGCTGCGCATGACGGTCTTTTGATCGGAAAACGGAGTCCAGGCAAACCCTACTCGGGGAGAAAAACCTTTGAGGGCGTCGGTGATCTCAAAGAAAGGATCTTTTTTGGTCAACAAGACGAAGTCTTTATCCCGATAGATGTCTTTCAGGACGGCCAACTTTCCATTGACCTCCCTGGGGGAACGAACTCCCTCCCAGCGCAGACCCAGGTTGAGCGTCAGATTCGATCGCGCCTTGAAGTCATCCTGGACATAGACGGCCCCGTAGCTCTGTCTCCAGCCACGATACACGTCCGCCTTCTGACTGCCCGGAGTCGTGAAACCTAAAAGCTGAGTCGTGTTGCGAGGATTGTTGGTTAGAAAGTTTTCAATGGTGTCCCACGTAAACGTTCCGCCATAGACCCAGGGTTCGTTCAAATGGTTCATCTGATACCGCTTGAAATTGGCGCCCAGCGCAATCGAATGCCGTCCTTTATTGATCATCAGCGAATCATCGTAATCAAAGGTGTTGTCCACAAAGACGGCCGGACCGCTCAGGTTGGGCCCGATGGTGTTACCACCCCCGCTGCCACCGTAAAAGTTAATGCCTGGGATGGAATAGAGTCCCATCGGGACACCTTTGACCGGCGCAAGCCGGGGGTCCAGACCGGGCGCGTTCGGGAACTGGTCTCCGCCCTGAGTGTAGTTATAAAAGAGGTGATCGTTGCGCCGGGTGAAGCCAACCCGGAAGGCATTCACCACCGAAGGGCTGAAAACATGTGTTTCCGAGACAGTCGCCAGCACATAGCCCCCAACCTGGAAACCAGTAAAGGGCTTCGGTGTCAGAGCAAGGTACTGATCGGTGCGAGCACTCTGATCTTTGGTGAAGCGGCCAAACAGGCTGTCCTTTTGCGAAAGTTGCTGGTCAATCCTTGCGATGCCGTAGTCCTCATCGGCGTGCCAGCGGGGGACGGCGGTGTAGTCGGCCACTCCCGCGTTCCGATAGGAGCCATTGGGCAAGGGCAGCAGATTCATGACCGCCACGATGTTCGGATCCACCGGCAGGGTCTGAGTGACGATGGCTTCTCCTCGGGAGCATGCTGCCCGACCCGCCGGGCATCCAGTGATCTTACCTTCCCGGGTCTCCGCGGTGAGCACCGAACCGAGGAAACTCGTTCCGGCACTCTGGCGGACCGCTTCGTAATTCGCGAAGAAAAAAGTGTGCTCCTTTCGAATCGGGCCTCCTAACGAGGCTCCGAACTGGTTGCGCTTCAACGGGGCCTTGGGAAGCCGCGGGTCCAGAAAATAATCCCGAGCGTCCAGCTTCTCGTTCCGCAGAAACTCAAAAACACTTCCGTGAAAGCTGTTGCTGCCCGACTGTGTTACCGCATTGACCACACCGCCCGATGCCCGGCCATATTGCGCTCCATAGTTGTTCTGCAAGAGCACGAACTCCCGGATCGCCTCCACACCTAACTGCTGCCCCAGGACGCTGCTTGCGGGCATCCCTTCGGAGGGCGTCGAAATCTCCATGCCGTCCAATAAATATGTGGATTGCTGCGGTTTCGTCCCACCGATGGAACGCCGCGCGGCGCTTCCACCGCCGGTGTAAACCGCCTGGGTGGGAGCCGCCGCCACTTCCAGATCCGAAAGGACACCTGGCTGGATGCCCGTCAAATCAGCGTAACTGCGGCCATTCAGCGGCAGTTCCCGCATCGCGCGCTGATCCACGAGGGCGGCGACCGTCGCATTGGCCGTCTGGACCAGCGGCGCTTCGCCCGTCACGGTGATTCTCTCCGCGATGGCGCCGACCTGAAGAGTGAAATCCACCACGGCCTCCCGACCCACGGTCAAGGTGATGCCGCTCCGGATCACCGTCTGGAAACCGGCGGCCTCTGCCGTGACCTCGTAGCTGCCCAGTGCCAGTTCTGGAACCCGGTAGCGCCCGCCCTCATCGGTACTCACGGTTCGGCTGATTCCTTTCTCGACGCTTTTCAGGCTCACGGTGACCCCGGGTAGAACAGCCCCGGTGAAATCGCTAACCTTTCCGGAAATCGTCCCAGTGGTTACCTGAGCTACAGCAATCGCACCAAAAAAGAAACCCAACACAAATGTCTTTGCCCAAAGCTTCAGTCTTTGCATTGAAAGACTCCTTAAATACGCCACGATTGCTAGCCGCGGAGCGGCGACAGAGTGTAGCCCCGGGCACGAGCCCGGGGTTTTCTTTCGATACGATATCAGCCCCGTAGGGGCGAAAGAGTCCTCGGAATCTTTCGCCCCCTCCGGGGCTGCATTCCAAAATGACACCTACCCCGGGCTTGCGCCCGGGGCTACACTCTGCCGCCGCTCCGCGGCTGAATGCGCGTAAAAGACGTACTTCAAACCGAATTGGATCTGCCGGGATGACGTAACAGTACGTGTAAGTCCGGTCGCGTCCGTCACTGTTCCCAGGATTGTGGAAGCAATGGCGGCGACAGCAAGCTAAGACGACTAGACGTACCATGTTCCTCCTCCTTGCCGAAAAGTCCTCCGGCCGAGCGTTGTGATACTCGTTACGAGGAAACAGAGTGCGGTTGTGTGTACTGAGAATTTGCGTGCGAAGTAAATCACGAAAGGAAAGGCTCGTCAAGAGAACGCGCCGGCTAGCCGCGGAGCGGCGACAGAGTGTAGCCCCGGGCGCGAGGGCCTGTTGCCCAAAGGAAAGCATCGGCGGTCTGCACGTAGCCGTGGGCTTTATGCCCGCGTTCAAACACAATTAAAGAATTCTTCTGGCGGTATTTGAACGCGGGCATAAAGCCCACGGCTACGTGCTAAACCCAACTTGATTTCCTTTTGGGCAACCGCTCCGCGGCTGAATACAGACGCTACCGCTACCCGTTGTCAACGGTCGTAGTGCAACTCGACGAACTCGTATACGAAGTTGCCTGTTCCCAGGGCATCCGAAAACTCATTGATCACGAGGCCCTTTGCACAACCCGGTGCGGCGCCCGATCCTGGCGTCGCCGATGAAGCCGTTAGGACGTTCCAACTGGAGCTCACATCCGGAGGGAGGCACGGATCCTTGCGCTGCATGCTGTGCCCGGCCGAAACGGCCATGCTCACAGTTGGCCCTTCCACGTTCGTGCCGGCAGCATTGTATAGGGTGTAATTCTCGGAACCGTTGATTGCTGGGAAGGCCCCGGCCGCGTTGATGTAGGTTACATTGCCCGGCAGTGTGACATTCCAAAATGCTTCGAACTCCGATTTCGTCGCGTTGCGCGCGATCACAACGTAGCCGTTGTCACGAACCACGGTGCCGGCCGGCAGGAAGAAAGTGTTAGCCGCGTTCGCTTGAACAATCTTCCAATTGGAGATGTCCAGGCTGTTGCTGACCGTCACGGACACCGCCCTCGAGGTCCCCACGTTACCGGCGGCGTCATAGGCTTTCGAAGTAAGCGTATGTGATCCATCGGGCATTAAGCTGGTATCCCAACTCCAGTTATAAGGCGGGGCCGCGTCCGTGCTCTGGAGCGCTGCATCCACATAGAACTCGACGTGCGTGACACCAACATTATCTGAGGCGGAAGCGGATACTACAGTTGTGCCGCTGACCGTCGCGCCATCCGCGGGAGCAGTGATCGATGTCGTTGGCGCTGTCCGATCGTTGTTTACGGTCACGCTCACCGCGGTCGAGTCGCCGCGATTGCCGGCTGCGTCAAAGGCCTCGGTGAGGAGCGTATGCGAGCCGTTGCTCACCGTAGTTGTATTCCAACTCCAACCATAGGGCGATGTCGTAACCGTGCTCTGGAGCAGGCCGTCGAGCCAGAACTCCACCCGCGTTACAGCAATGTTATCTGTTGCGGTAGCCGTGACATTCACGATGCCGGAAACCGTGGCGCCGTTCGCCGGCAACGTGATGGAAGTCGCAGGTGGCGTCGTATCGGGCTGCGCCGCGTCATCGAGAGCAAATGTGCGAGGCAGCCCGGCCTGCGCGACTTCGACCGGCCCCTGGCTCACCTGCCCGTCGGCGGACACGGTAAAGCCAGTCGATCCATCGGTCGTTACTCGGATGTTGCCGACGCTGTAGCCGGCGACGCTTGTGAGCGACCCCGCCGGCGCGCCTTCCTCGGTTTGAAGCGCCAATGCGGGAGGCACTGTGACGCATCCGGTGGCCTGGGCGAGAACCACGTGCTCCACGACATCAATGCGCGGCAGATCCCACCCTGACGACTGTCCGTCACCAGTCGCGATAATGGCCACGGCCGGCCTGGAAAGATTCATCCAGTTCATATTTGTGCTGCTCTCGCTGCCGTGATGATTGACGTTCAGCACGTCAATCCCTCCGGCAGTGATCAGCGGGAACGCGCCCCCCGGGGAGATAGCCTGAATGATCGATGTCTCGACGTCCGTCTGTGTCATTGTGAAGCGGCCCGTGCACGCATTGTCGATATTGCCGCCACCCAGATCGCCCGCCCAGAGATAGTCGAATCCGCCGTATTGGATAAGGACGGCGATGGATCGATCATTCTCGTCGGATACCGCAACGCTCCCTCCACCGATGATCTGGCCGTTGACCGCAACGAACGTCAGTGTGGCATTGTTGCCCAGGAGGATCTGGCTCCCTACTGCGGGCACGACCGGTGCACCCCCTGTCGTGCCGGCCGCAGCTGCATTCCACTGCGTCACGCAGCTCGAGCTGTAAGACGACCCGTTGTAATAGTTCTGGACGCGAACGTTGTAGCCGGCATTGATCACTTCATCCATTCCGCCAATATGGTCGCAATGCTGGTGTGATGCGATTGTGTAGTCAAAACCATCGGCAGGCTGGGTGCCGATCGACTGCAGGTACGGCACGACTCTGCTCGTACCCTTACCCGTGTTGCCCGCCTCCATGAGCACTGTTGTGCCATTTGGTCCCTTGACGAAGACAGAGCTTCCCCAACCCACGTTGATGTAATGGATCTCCAGATTCTGAGCGAAGGCAACATGGGAGAACAAAGACGATACGACAAGCCAGAAAATGAAGCTCACGCTGCGAACAGACATGCACACCTCCCCGGTGTTCCAGGAAAACCCTGCATTCGGAAAGGAATCAGGCTCGAAGGAAGTGATCGTCTAATGAAAGAACGTGAGAACGAATAACCAGGCTGGTCGGCGCACCAGGACCGCAATCGTGGCGAGTCACGCGGGGACTCGACGCACAACGTAAGAACGCTTGCGGTGCAACGCCGGGCCGGGCGTCATCACATCGCTCGAATTCCCACTATGCCTTTCCAAAACCGCTGTTGTGGAAGTTCCAGTACGAAGGATAGGACAAGCGCGGAAGAACCTGCGAGTAAATCCGGGAAAGCGGGAAAATTCACAAAAAATCCCTTTTTTTGCCGCAACAAGTCTGCGCCGGGTGTGATGCGATGGTCGATTCTGAGATTCTTGAGTTTTGTATCCAGTGTCCCGAATGAGGTGGGCTTTAATCGAGAACGTAGTTTGAGGAGATTCCCCTCCTTGGTAAGGAGGGGTGGCTGCGCCGATCAATAAAATGGCGCGAAGCCTCCTTAGCCGGGCGCAGACGGGGTGGTTCGAATTGTCGCGAAGCCACCTTATAGATTTCCGCGAAGCGCACCTTATCGAATCGGTGCGCTACGCGAATATCTATAAGGTGGCTTCGCGACGTTGAACCAACCACCCCGTCCGCGCCCATCAAAGGAACGGAAGCATTTTTTAGATGGCGCGGCCACCCCTCCTTAACCAAGGAGGGGAATATTGGTAAATTGGACGCTACAGCCTTTGCAAGGAGGGGAATATTGGTAATCGCACGCTACAGCCTTTGTAAGGGGAATAGCTGATCACTAATGAGAAATCCGTTCACTTATCAATCCTCAATTTCATTAGTCATTGGACAGTGGCCATCAGTGATCAGTCATTTTTCTTCTGGAGCCAGACGGTAACGAGACCCCCCAAAATCAGCAGCACACCATCCAGCACCGTATACGTCGCGTGGAGCAAGCCGAATGTCCGAAGTTCGGGGGGAGGCGGATCGCGGGGGACGAAATCGATGGCGCGACCGACGGAGAGAATTGCGGGGGTGATGAGCACCGTCATGAACAGCACGGTTCCCAGCATTGCAACGATGGTCCATTTCGCCTGGCTCGCATCGGGCAGCTTCACCACGAGCCACAGCGCGAGGATTCCCACGGCAAGCTGCGCCAGATTCCAATACTGAAAGTAGAGCCGATTCAGCTCCGAAGACAAATACCGGAGCACTTCGCGCATCGAATCGCGGCCCAGCTTTTCGACGGCTGAACGGAATGCCGGATTCGGCTGGGCATCGAGCAGCCGATCGATGGTGTAGAAATTCTGCGTTGCGACAACGGCCGTAGATACTGTTCCTGTCAGCCACACGGCCATGCAAAAGATCGCCCAGGTCCGGGCCGATCGAAGTTCCACTCTATTTCCTCCGGATCAAGCCCTTGGACGTGAGATGAAATCCCTCGGGCAACGTTTCTTCGATTTTGGGCCGATAGCCCTTCACCGGCCAGTCATGGTCCGCGAAGCTTTCGGCAATCTTGATGCGAATACGCGGCCGATCGTACGCTGCGATCAATGCTTCGAGCAGCGGTTCCCGAACGTCTTCGCCGACTTCCGAAATCGCTTCGATAGCGGCAATGCGCACGTCGTCATCGTCATCGGAAAGGAACTGGCGAAGCACGGCGGCAATCTCCGGTGTGACGTGACCGCGCATAGCGCGGATCAAGTCCGCCTTGTGTTCGGGAGGCGTAAATTCGCTCGCGGCAGCAACTTTTTCGAGTATCTCGACAAGTTTTGGAATGAGTTCCTGGCGCGGCAGGATTTGGGAAAGCGCCTGGACCGGCCATTCGACGTTGTGATGGCTGCTCAAAAATCGGAAAATCGGATCGACGGCTTCCCTGCCCTTGTCCACCAGCATCCGGACGATCATGCGCTTCTCTTCGACATCCTGCGTGATCACCTTGCTCGACATGGTGAAACGCTTCAGCAATGCGTAGAGTGCTTCGGGCGTCCCCCACTCGCTCAGCCTTTCCGCTGCCTCGATGCGCGGGCCGTCTTCCCCGCCCGTCTCGGTGAGGCGCTTGACGAGCTTGTCAATCTGTTTGGGTGACGGCTGGTTGCTACGTTTTAAAAAATCGAACATAAAGAGAAGAGTCAAATCACTGATCACTGATGGCCACTGCCCAATGACTAATGAAATTGAACAATGGTCAAATGATTCATTGTTCAACTAACCATTGTTCAATTTCATTAGTCATTGGGCAGTGGCCATCAGTCATTTCTCATTCATCTCAACCAGTGAGAACGGATCCACTCTCGCGCCCTGGACCTTCATGCCCCAGTGCAGGTGCGGACCAGTGACGCGCCCGGTTGCGCCGGCCAGACCGAGGACCTGGCCGTTTTCCACGATCTCGCCCGGGTTCACATCCATTCGAGACAGGTGCGCATATAGCGAATAAATGCCGAGACCATGATCAAGCAGAACCGTGTTTCCAGTGAAGAAAAGATTTTTCGCCAGGACAACGCGGCCACGGTTCGTCGCGTGAATCGGTGTACCGGTCGTCGCCCGCAGGTCTGCGCCCGCATGCGGCGCTCGAGGTTCTTTGTTGAAGACCCTTCGATGGCCGAAGTTCGTGCCCTTGCCTCCGGGAATCGGAACACTGAATGGCTCGTGCCAGAGCATTTCATCTTGTCTTCGACTGTCAGTTCCGTCGTTGGAAACTTTGTCCGTTCGACCTTGACCACAGTCTCCTGTTTCTCAATCCTTCCGTCATCCATCGTGAGAAGGACATTCGCCTTCTGCTCACCGGCCTTCAAGTCGAGATCCACTCCAATGACAGTGACCCACTTGTCACCGACCAGGACGGCTGGAACTTTCTTGTTTTGCCAATTGACTTCCACGGACTTCAAACCCGGCTGATTCGGGAACGTAAGTTCGATTGCACTTCCCTGGCTTGCGGTAATAACAGCAAGTGCCAGCAATAAGGCTGTCAATGTGTCACCTCGTTGAACTCGTAAATGTGAACTTTGCCAGCTTCACCGGCGGTACGTTTGTCGCACCGCCGAAACCGGAGCGAAGCAACCGGGCCGTTGCGCCGATCGCTTCCGTGTACTTTAACGCTTCGACGTACGATTGAGTAAATCGAAGCGACTTCACCGGGTGGGCGATTTCACCGTCGCGCACCACGAAAGTCCCGTCGCGAGTCATTCCTGTCACGACGGCATCGCGCGGATGGACAGTGCGTGTGTACCAGAACCTGGTGATATACAACCCCAACTTCGTCGATTGGATCATGGATTCCAGCGAACTTGTACCGGTCTTCAGGAATAAGTTCATCGGCACTGGACCGATCCGGCCCTGCGGCGACGGCGGCGAGGCGTGTCCGGTGGAATGCTTTCCCTCTTCTCTTCCTGCGGTGAATGTGTCGTAGACGGGTCCCTTTGCGATGCCGGATTCGACGACCGCCGCAATCTGCTTCGGTACGCCTTCGAAATCGAACGGCCACGGCAGTCCGGCGCTGTTGAGGCCGTCGTCCACAATTGTGACGCTGTCGGCCATGATGCGCTGGCCGATGCGGCCGTTCAACCAGGATCGGCCTTCCTGGACGGCAAGAGCGCCCATGCCATCGAACGCGAGCAACTCCAGTAGATCAGCCGTCGCGTACGGGTCCAGGATGACGGTGTACTCGCCGGGCTCAAAATCCCTCGGATCGCTGCCCATTCGCACCTTCGTCATTGCTTCGTCCGCCAGCGCCTCGGCGTCAATCGTCTTGAGATGCCAACCGGAACTTTGGGCCCAGCCCGAGGAGTTGCTTCCCATGATCACGGTCGAAGCATCGGCCATCGTGGATCGATGCTCGGCAAAGACACCTCGGGAATTCGCCACACCGATGGTAAACGCCGAAGTGCTCATTGAACCGGCGGCGGAACAGCCGGCACTGGCGGCCCTCCTGCAGATGACGCCCACATTTGCGGCGCGTTGTTCCGGCGTGCACTCCGCTACGGATGAATCGAACGCCTCGATCCGCGAAACCGGCTGGGGTTCGGGCAGGCCTTTGAATTCGGGATTCTCAGGCTGAAGTTTCGCCACGTCATATGCTCGAATCGCCAGGTCCCGGATACTCTCCTTCCGAACGTCGTTCGAAACGGCAATACCAATCCTCGTACCGATGACGGAGCGAATCGTGATCTGCGCATTCAACTCGGTCACGTTCTGATGCACGAAATTGTTCGCAAAACGAGTCAGGCTTTCGTCCTGCTCCATGGCGAGCACTTCCGTCTGCTCGGCCGGAGACGCATTCATGACAGTGTCTGCGATCTCACGAAACTTCATCTGAAGACCCCGACTTTCACGTTGCGGAACCGCGCGGGCGATGCTCCATGACCGGTGCCCATGGTCTGCATGGGCTCCCCTTTGCCGCAATTCGGAGTGCCCCAGAGAATCCAGTGGTTCTGGCTCGCAATCGCGTCACAGGAATTCCAGAAGTCGGGTGTGATTCCGCCGTATGTGCAGTTCTTCAGCAAGCGACCGCGCTTGCCGTTCTTGATCTCGTAGCCGACCTCGGTGCCGAACTGAAAGTTCAACCGCATGTCGTCGATGCTCCAGGAACGATTTGTATCCATCAGAATGCCGTCATCGGTGTCGGCGATGATGTCGTCGAAGTTCCATGTTCCGGCTTCGAGAGACACGTTCGTCATTCGGATCAGCGGAATTCGATTCCAGCCGTCGGCACGCATGCATCCGTTGCTCTGGAGTCCGAGCGTCGACGCGGTCTCGCGGGACATGAGATAGCCCACGAATTCGCCATTCTTCACCAGGGGGGTGCTGGAGGCGGGCACTCCCTCGTCGTCCCAGCCGAAGGTGCCCAGCCCGGTAGGCCGCACGCTGTCGGCCGTGAGATTAACGATGTCGGAGCCGTAGCGGAAGTTGTTGCGCTTGTCCACGGTCAGAAAGCTGCGCCCGGCAAATGCCGCTTCGGTCCCGAATACGCGATCAAGCTCGGCGGGATGGCCGCACGACTCGTGGATCTGGAGGGCGAGCTGCGAGCTGCCGAGTATGAGTGTCGTTTCCTTACTCGGGCAACTTTCGGCGGACAACAGTGCCACGGCTTCTTCTGCCACACGTTCCGAGTTACCGACGAAGTCTGCATTGGTAACGTATTCCCATCCGCCGGTGCCCTGGTATCGAAAGGAGTTCGGATGCGAGCGGATCTGGATCTCATTATCGTTGACGGCCGTGGCGGCGATGGCGCCACCGCTCTCGAAGATGGTTTGTTCGAGAAATGCACCCTCGGTGTTGGCGAAAGTCTTGTTATGCCGGACCGCGATGACATTGCCTTCCGAAACCGTCACCCTGGCATTCCTCCGGATCCGCTCGTCGGCCCGAAAGAGCAAATCGAGTTTTTGTTCCAAAGGGACGGTAAAAGGATCGATCTCGATCGGCGTCGTGTACTTTCCGGCCGAGTTCATCGGCCTGCCGAGATCGACAGGCTCGCCGGGGACCATGGAGCTCGCTTTCGCGATTGTCACGGCAAGGCGGGTGACGCGGTCGATCTCTGCTGCGCTGACATATGCGCTGGATGCAAATCCCCAGGAGTCGCCCATGAGAACGCGTACGCCGAAGCCCTGGCTGTCCTGATCGCCAATGCCATCGACGTTTCCGTTCTTGACGCTCACCATTTGTTGACGGCTGTTGACGATCCGAATGTCGGCGTATCGCGCGCCCTCGTGGATTGCGACGTTGAGCGCTCGTGACGTGAAGTCCTTCATCAACTGATTGTAGCGGCGGGCTATGACCGCCGACAATCCCGGATTCTGGATCGCCGGCGGTCATAGACTGCCGCTACAGTTCGTAACTGCCCAGATACGTTGGGATCTCCACCGGCCACGCCCGGTATTTGTCCATGATATGACCCTTCAGGGCGTCAATGGCTTTGGGCTCACCGTGGACCAGAAACGTCTGCCTCGGCGCTCTCTGGAACCCGCCAAGCCAGCGAAGGATTTCGCTGTAATCGCTGTGCGCGGAGAAACTGTCGATGACGTGGACTGCTGCGCGCACCGGATAGTCCACGCCGAAGATCCGAACCTCGCGGGCGCCTTCGGCAAGCGCGCGTCCTCGCGTACCGGCTGCCTGAAACCCTGCGAAGACAACCGAATTCCGCTGATCCGGCAACCGGTGAGCGAGATGATGCAGGATCCGGCCGCCGGTCGCCATGCCGTTTGCAGAAATGACGATGGCTGGAAAGGGCTGCTCGTTTATGGCTTTCGACTCTTCCACGGATCGCACGAACTGAATTCGCCGTGTCCGAAGGGGATTCGCTCCGGCCTTCTGCAATCGCGCCATCTCGACGTCGTGCTCTTCACTGTGAGCGCGAAATATCTCGAAGGCATCCACGGCCATTGGGCTGTCGACGTAGACAGGCAGAACCGGAATCTGATTCTCATTCTCGAGCTCGCGAATGATGTAGATCAACTCCTGTGCACGGCCGATGGCAAACGACGGAATCAAGACTGTGCCTCCGCGGTTCGCTGTCGCAAGGATAACGTCGCGAAGCCGGTCTTTTCCGCTCCGGCCGTCTTTATCGCTGTGAAGACGATTGCCGTAGGTGGATTCCAGAACCAGGTAGTCTGCACTATCCACCGGCGTCGGATCGAAGATGATGGGTTGATCGTAGCGTCCGATATCTCCTGTAAACAATACCGTCTTTTCGGCAGGCCCGCCTCCTTCGTGAAATCGTACAAACGAAGAGCCCAGAATGTGACCGGCGGGCATCAGGTCGAAACCAAGCGTGGAGGATAAAGAGACAACCTCGCGATACTTGACGGGCCGCAACAGCTTGACCGAAGCGGCCGCGTCGTTGATGGTGTAGAGCGGTAATGCGGGATTGTGTTTCGTGAGGTGGTGCTTGTTCCGAAATCGAGCCTCCTCTTCCTGAAGGTGACCCGCATCCGGAAGCAGGATCGCAGCCAGATCGACCGTCGCTGACGTGCCGTAGACCGGACCCTTAAATCCCTGCGCGACGAAACGCGGCAGGTATCCGGTATGGTCGATATGAGCGTGCGTCAGAATGACTGCATCGACCGAACGTGGATCGACGGGCGGCTGTTCCCAGTTTCGGAGGCGAAGCTCTTTCATTCCCTGGAAAAGGCCGCAATCCAGAAGGATTCGGAGGTCTTTGGTCTCGAGCAGGAATTTCGAACCGGTGACGGTCTGCGTCGCACCCAGAAAGGTCAGCTTCATAGAAGACTAGGATACGTGACCGTCGTTCCCTGCGCCTTCACAAATCTGGTGAGTTGGTGCTCTTCGACTTTCGAAGCGCTGAAGATGTGTCCTGCGTGATAACCACGAACAAGAAGCGCGTCGGATACGAGTTGGCGATGGCAGCGCCAGAATACGGCTTCCGTGCAGCAATATACTGTTGTTTTCTCCGACAGGAGTCGAATCAGCTCGTTCAGCGACGCTTCGAATTGCTCTGTCTGCATGTAATCGGCATATCCGCGGAATCCATCGTTTCGCCATGCGGCGTTGGCGATGGAACCTTTCAGAGGCTTTCGTAATCCCCCGAGACTTTTCATGTGAATGTACTCGACGCCGGCCTGGGGCAGAGCTTCCTGAAGATGTTCCAGATTGAACTGCGGCGTGTGCTTCGAGCCCGGCAGGGTTCGAATGTCGACGAGCCGCGCGATTTCAAAGGCGTGCAGGATTGCGAGGGTTTCGTCCCACGAGCGGTTGGAGAACCCCATTGTGTAAACATCGAGGTGCATAGCGGAGTCGTGGTCGCTGTAGCGGCGGTCTGTGACCGCCGACAATGTCGCAAGTTGAAGGACTGCCGGCGCTCACAGAGCGCCGCTACAGTACTTCAACCCTGCCGTTTGAAGAACTGGACCGCGCGCTCGTGCTTCTTCGCCGCTTCGAGTGTTTTGAAGGTGCCGAGGTTGCGTCGTTTCCCGGTCCTGGGATCTTTTTTGCGAGAGTAGAGGCGATACTCGCCGGACTTGAGTTTGCGAATCATCCTGGCTCAATTATCTTGCAAAAAAATGGGTGTCGAAACTACGTTCTTTCGACACCCTTTATCTCGAGGACTGAAGGAGAATGCCTAGGGGCGAGGGCCGCGTCCGGGCCCACCGAGGCCCAGCAGCGGAATTGGTGTTCTGGCTGCGATAAGACTGTCCAGGGTCTGTTGCTGAGCACCGGTCAGCAATTTCTTGAGCTCCGTCAGGAACCAATCCCTTTCGGCCGACAACTTGTTTTCCGAAGCTCGAAGCGCAATCGCGGCATTACCGACGTCTGTCGGGTTGGGTGATGCCACATTCAGCACAGCATCCAGAGCCTGGCGCTTCTGCTGAATTTCGGTCCTGATCGCTTCGGTCTGCTGCTGCCGGGTCGCAATCAGCGCTTTAACTGCATCGACCTGGGCGTCGGTGAGGTTGAGGGCGGCCTTCAGTAATGCGGTCGGATCCGGCGGCGTTCCTCCGAACCCCGGCCCCCCTCGGCGGCCTTGTGCCAGAAGTCCTATAGTAAAAGTGGCGATTATTAAAGCTGCGTATAAAGTCCGTTTCATTCATCTCTCCTGGAGAAAAACTGCTTTCCACATTTGGACAGATTTCCAGACAAATGTCGCGTCAAGAGATGTAAAAGGTGCGGTGCGGAAAAACGGGGTCTTAGCCGCAATACGGTTCACTTAAGGATGTTCCTTACTGTAGCGGCGGTCTGTGACCGCCGACAGTCCAGCACGGTGCAACATCGTCGGCGGTCATAGACCGCCGCTACAGTAAGGAACATAGGTGAACCGTATTGGGTCTTAGCCGCGAATCGCGTCATTGGCGTAATTCGCGGCTAAGAACCCGTTT
>WNFQ01004154.1_pt1 | contig 15236 bp, 19 predicted proteins | sample 5400171 | NCBI WGS metagenome assembly WNFQ01 (sample SAMN13153356, study PRJNA577476) | soil metagenome | isolation source: 20 cm soil under Madrone tree | place: USA:California | collected 2016-06-14
GACATCGTCGAACTTCTGCCAGTCGGCGTCGAGAAAATCGGTGTGGATGTGGACGCCGCTTTCGCCGGTGTCGGCGAGAATGATGAATTCGTGGCTGAGGTCGCCGCCGATCGGTCCGGTATCGGCCCGCATCGGGATCGCCTGCAGCCCCATGCGGGCGAAGGTGCGCAGGTAAGCGACAAACATCTTGTTGTAGGAATGCCGCGCTCCGGCGAAATCCAGATCGAAGCTGTAGGCGTCCTTCATCAGAAACTCGCGCCCCCGCATCACCCCGAAGCGCGGTCGGACCTCGTCGCGAAACTTCCATTGGATGTGGTAGAGCAGCTTTGGCAGGTCGCGATAGCTCTTGATCGAGGCGCGGACGATCTCGGTCACCTGCTCCTCATTGGTCGGCCCGTACAGCATCTCGCGGTCATGACGGTCGCGGATGCGCAGCATTTCCTTGCCGTAGTCCTCGTAGCGGCCGCTCTCGCGCCACAGCTCGGCGGGCTGGATCGTCGGCATCAGGATCTCTTGAGCACCGGCGCGGTCCTGTTCTTCGCGGACGATCGCTTCGATCTTCTTGAGCACCCGCAGGCCGAGCGGCAGCCAGCAATATATGCCGGCACTCGACTGCCGGATCATCCCGGCGCGCAGCATCAGCCGGTGCGAGACGATCTGCGCCTCGCTCGGGTTCTCGCGCAGCAGCGGCAGAAAGTATTCGGAGAGCCGCATCAAACCTCACCGCAGAATCGGGCGGCGCACTCTAGGCAAGACACCGCAGCCTGTCCATCGAGGCTCCAATGGTTAAAAATGACGTGACCGTCGTCGCGCGGTCACGTAAGATCGCGATCGCAGAAATCGCGTGAGCAAGCGCACCGGCCCAAGTTTAGGGAGTATCGCTGACGCAAGAAGAAGGCAGGACGATGTCCTGCCTTCTCGCGTTTCAGGAGCGCGCAGCGGGACGGACGCATGTCGGACGCGGGCTGGAATACGATGGGATGAAGCCGGAGAGCGGGTATGGCGGTTAGTCGAGGGTACCATTTCTTCATCAATCCCGGTCCGACCAACATCCCGGACCGGGTATTGCGAGCGATGGATCGCGGCGCGATCGACTTCAACGGCGCCCAGTTCCGCGCCATCGCCGAGGAGTGCGTCGCCGGTCTCAAGCGGGTGTTCAAGACCGATCAGACGGTCCTTTCCTATGCCGCCTCTGGGCACGGGGCGTGGGAGGCCGCGTTGGTTAATCTGTTTTCGCCGGGCGACAAGGTGCTGGTCGTCGAGAGCGGCTATTTCTCGCTCAATTGGGGCATGCGTGGCGAAGCCTTCGGGCTCGAGGTCGAGACCCTGGCCAACGATTGGCGGACCGCCGCCGATCCGGCGAGGCTCGAGAGCCGGTTGCGCGAAGATCGCGAGCACGCGATCAAGGCGGTGCTGGTGGTGCACAACGAGACCTCCACCGGGGTCGTCAACGACATTGACCAGCTGCGCCGTGCGATAGACTCCGCCCGGCATCCGGCGTTGTTTCTCGTCGATACGATCTCGTCCCTGGCATCGATGGATTTTCGCATGGACGAGTGGGGCGTCGATGTCACCGTCGCCGGCTCGCAGAAAGGCTTGATGCTGCCGACCGGCATGGCCTTCACCGGGGTCAGTGCGCGCGCCATCGCCGCTGCCGCAGAAGCGAAATTGCCGCGCGTCTACTGGGACTGGCGGCGGCTGCTCGGTACAAGCGCGCAGGCCCACTGGAACGGCACCGTGCCGGTGCACTTCTTCTTTGGCCTGCAGGAAGCCTTGCGCATGCTGGAGGAAGAAGGTCTCGACAACGTCTTCGCCCGCCACCATCGGCTCGCCGAGGCGGCGCGCCGGGCGGTGCGCGCCTGGCGGCAGAATGACGGACCGGAAATCTTTGCCAGCGATCCGCGGGCGCAATCCGATTCGATCACCGCCGTGCAATTGCCCGACGGCTGCGACGCGGACAAGACGCGTCAGCTCTGCCTCGACAAGTTCAACGTCTCGCTCGGCGGTGGGCTCGACCGGTTGCGCGGCCGTGTGTTGCGCATCGGCCATCTCGGCGACTTGAACGAGCCGATGATTCTCGGCGCCATCGCCGCCGTCGAAATGGCGCTGGAGTTGACCGGTGTGCCGCATGGCCGAGGCGGGGTGCAGGCCGCGATGGACTACCTCGTATCGGCGGAATGACCCGAATTGCGCGGACGGCGGCGTTTTGTTATAAGCGCGGCCGCTTCAGAGGGCCGCCGCGATGAAAGAAGGCATTCACCCGGATTATCACGAAATCACGGTCGTAATGACCGATGGGAGCTCGTACAATACGCGTTCGACCTACGGCAAGGCGGGCGACACGTTGCGCCTGGATATAGATCCGAAATCGCATCCGGCGTGGACCGGCGGGCAGCATCGTCTGCTCGATAGCGGCGGCCAGCTCGCCCGCTTCAACAAGCGGTTTCAGGGGTTTGGCATCAAGAACTGACGGCTCGCTCTTGACCGCCGCTTGACCATCACTATCTAGATTTCGTGCGGTTGCCATTCTGGGATCGCACGACTTGGTAGCTGGCACCGGGCTCTGACTGCAGGTGCCCAGATCCATATTGCTCAAAGGAGGATGTGGTCATGGATCGTTTCGATTTCTCTCCGCTGTTCCGTTCGACGATCGGCTTCGATCGCCTGACGCGTTTGGTCGATGCGGCGGCTCGTGTCGACAACACCGCCCTCGCCTACCCGCCTTACAACATCGAAAAGACCGGTGAGGATGCTTACCGGCTGACGATGGCGGTGGCCGGGTTCTCCCCCGAAGAGATCGATGTCACCGTGCACGAGAACGCGCTGCTGGTGATCGGTAAGGCGAAAAAGGAAGACGAGAACGGGCGGTATCTGCATCGCGGCATCGCACGGCGCGCCTTCGAGCGGCGCTTCAGCCTCGCCGACCACATCAAGGTCGTCGGCGCGAGCCTGGTCAACGGCATGCTGCATGTCGATCTGACCCACGAGGTGCCCGAGGCCGCGAAGCCGCGCAAGATCCAGATCGGGAGCGGCGAACCGCAGATGGTCGAGCAGAAGCAGGCCGCCTAACCGATTTCTATAGACACAGAACGCCCCCGAATTTCGGGGGCGTTTTCGTTTGGGGCTCGCACCAATCGAGATCGAGCTGAAGGTTTTGTCCCAGCAAGGCAAGGAAGCGATCCTCGCCATTTTAGATGTCGGCGATTTCTTTGGCGAGGGGTGCCTTGCCGGTCAGCCGCTGTGCATGGCGACGGCAGTCGCAGCCACCGAGTGCTCGGTCATGCGCCTCGAAAAATCGGCCATGATCGCAGTACTCCACAAAAAAACCGGAACGATAAGCGCGCCGGTTCCGCTGATTTTCAAAACTCGACGGATCACGCGGGATCTCGTGACAACGTAAGGTGTGTCGTGACATTAGTCTGTCAAATATCTGGCGTCCCGCGCGACAGGGATTTGTTTCTGATTTGTTTCTGAGTAGTTTCCGAAGGTTGCCTGACAGAGGAGGTTTTCGCTCTAAATACTCGCTCTCGTTCGCGCGACGCAGCTACTGGGCGGGCGATCTTTTACCTGAAGACGACCCCACGAGGCGAGGAGATAAGTGATGAAACCTACGCTGTTTGCCGTTGTGACTGTCCTACTCCTGCTGGCTGGTGTCGTTCCGACCGCGCACGCCGTCGAATGCGCGGCCGGCGTCGTTCGCGCCGGCTGTGCCGGGCCCAATGGCGCCGTCGTCGCTGGACCACGAGGGGCAGCGGCTGCCGGAACGAACGGAATGCGTATGAAATCGGCCCCTCCGGCTGGCACGACCGCCACCGGTGTGCGCGGCAACACCGCGACCAAGGCAGTAGCGCCCGGCTGTGCTTTCGTAAATGGCCAGCGGGTATGCCGCTAACGCTGTGAATACTCTGCGCCGAGGTACTGCGCCCTTTCTGCGCACGCCTCTAGCGTGTCGCAGATGGATTGATGGGGGAGCTTCAAATGATACAACGTTCTTTACTGCTATCGGCTTTCGTCCTGTTGTCCAGCATCGTCGGGGGTGCCCCGAAAAGCTTGGCCGCCACGGATGGCCCGGCGAGCTTTGTCAGCGATCTTGCGAGTCGCGCCCTCGCCCCGATGCCAAATGAGGATACGGCGGTCAAGCAGGAGCGGTTCCGCCAGCTGTTCCGTCAGTATTTCGACGTGGAAGCCTGCGCCCGTGCCGCTCTCGGGCCATATTGGCTAAAGGCGACGGCACTGCAGCGGCAGGAGTTCGTCGGCCTTTACGAGGATTACGTCGTCATCGCCTATTCCACCGCCTTTCGCGCGCTCGGCGGTGAAAGCTTCAAGGTGCTGGGGAGCCAGTCCGATAAGGGAAGGGTCATCGTAACGAGCCGGATCGAGATCAACGACGCTGCGCCGATCAGGGTCGATTGGCAGCTCAACCCGACCAGCCGTGGCTACAAGGTGACCGACGTGATCGTCAACGGCATCAGCATGGCCAGCGCCCAGCACTCCGACTTGGTCTCGGTCATCCAGCGTAACAGCGGGCATGTGCCGGCCCTGCTGGTCGCGATGCGCGAAAAGAATGCGAGCAACGGCATCCTTCGATAATTGCGACGGTTTCGTGTCGCGCCGGTAGGGCTGGGCGCCCGATCAGCCGGCCTTCACCAGCATCGCTACGATTGCCTCGAGGTGGTCGTCGGCTAGTTTCTTCAGCTCGTCGTCGGTGCGGTCCTGCACCGGGTGGGGAATAAACACCAGCGCGGGGTCGATACCGAGCGATTTGGCTTGCGCGGCGGCACCCTCGATGAACTCGGTGGTGGCGACGCCGACCGTTGGAATGCCGCGTGCTTCGAGATCCGCCATGTCATGCGTACAGCACGAAATGCAGGACCCTCAGTCGGACAATCCTTCGATGACGAGGTCGACTTCGGCGGCGATCTGCTGCCGCAACGGCAGGGGCGCCACCCGGGTATTGGTCGGCTTGGCGTAGTGCGTGACCGCGATGCCGCGCTCACTGAGCCGCGAGACGATGCAGAAACACGTCGCCGCGCGATTTGGCGATGTCGAGAATACCGATCTTGAGGCCGTCGAGACGCTCCGGCCGCGGCAGGCGCGGCCTAATCGTCGGACTTCGCTCCGAGGTCGGGTCGAGAAGCACGGTCATGGTCTGACCTCCTTGGTTACGGGAAGGCTGCCGCGGGGACCGCCCACAGACCAGCCGCCGATGATGCCGGAGAACATACCGGCGTCGCCGCCGGCGCGGACGATCATAATCCCGCCCGGACGGAATTTGTTGACGGTTTTGCCGGCGAGGGAGGCGGGCCCGCCTCCGGCGATGCCCTTGGCGCCGGCGACGAGGTCGCTGCCGGGGATCTCGCACAGCCGATAGAGCTCTTCATAGAGCCGCGCCTTCGACCAGCCGGCGAGCCGAAAGGTGCGATGGTGCTCGGGACAAACCACCAGCAGCGCGTCGCAAGCGGGGGCGTGCTTGACGTTGCTCAGCGTCTTCAACGATTCGGCAAAGCTGCGCGACAGGCTCTCGGGGTCGCGCGATTTCTGGTCGACGACACCCTGCAGCCCATAGCCGGCGAATACCGTCACCGCCGATTGGCCGGGTGCGAGGCCGCGCTCCACCGATAGCGGCTCCCAGCTCGACCCCTCCTCGTCCTCGGCGAAGCAATAGGTCAGCTTGCCGGGGTTGCCGAGGGTGGCACGATCGACCTCTTGCGGCCGGCCCTCGCCGATGTTGCGGATGACGAGCTGCAGGGCGCGGCCGATCGCGGCATTGGCGCGGTTGCCTTGGCCCAGCGCATTGCCCTTGGCGTTCATGCCGATCCGCCGGCGGATCGGGCCGTTGACGATGACCACCGGCCCGACGAACATCGTCGTCGCCAGCACACCGTGCATCGCGAAGCTTTCCTCGATCACCGCCTCGACCGCGGCCAATACAACCGGCAGATATTCCGCCTTGCACCCGGCCATCACCGCATTGATTGCGATCATCTCCACTGTCGCCGCAGCCAGCGCCGGCGGTACGAGGCCCAGCACTTCCTGCGGGTCGCGCGCCGTGCCGTCGAGCATGCGCAGGACGCGCTCCTCGGTCGGCGGCACCAGCGGCAGCCCGTCCGACCAGCCGCGCGCGAACATCGCCTCCTGCTCGTCCTCGTCCTCGCCGATTTCGATGCGGCGGGACTTGAGCCCCGTTTCGTTGAAACGCACTTTCAGGCGTTCGATCACGCCAGGCTCGACATTCTTGGCGCCGCAGCCAGGGCGCGCCTCGGGGAGATCGCGGCCGAGGCCGGCAATACCGGTCAGGCGCCGCCATTCCCCGCGATCCCAGCCATATATGCGGTCGACCTCGCGCCCCTCTACGAAGCGGATCAGGGTCGGCACGATCTCGATCTCGAGGCGATATGACACGTCGAGCGCCGTGTCGTCGATGCGCCCCGGCACAGTCTCGGGAAAGGACGGATCGTCCTGCGTGTAGACGGTCAGCCCGGCATCGCGCGCCAGATCGCCTAGCACTGGCGCCGTCAGAACGCAGGTCGGACAATCCCGCTTTACGACTGCGACCAAACCGTCACGCGGGAGACCTCCCGTCATCGCCGCCTTCCTCGCTTATGCCGGCAGAATGAACCGTCCGCGGGCTGGCAGCAAGTTCTGCAAGGTCGCTTGCGTACACCCCTCATCAAGCCGCAACTTAGGGCGACCTCTATCTCTCGGAGTATCGGCATGCAGGTCGGGATTCATCTGCCGCAGATCGGACGCAAGGCGGGGCCGGAGGCGATTCGGCGGGCGGCCATTCAGGCCGAGGAGCTCGGCTTTGCCGATGTGTGGACGAGCGAGCACATCATCATCCCGAAGGGTGCGCCCTACCCTCCCTCGGCGCTGTTTTACGATCCGATCCTGACCCTGACCTGGGCGGCGGCCTTTACGAAGCGCGTCGGCCTCGGCACCAGCGTCTTGGTATTGCCGATGCGCCACCCGCTGCCGCTCGCCAAAGAGCTGGCGACATTGCAGAACCTCTCTGAGGGGCGGCTGATCCTCGGCGCCGGGGTGGGCTGGATGGCGGCCGAATTTGCGGCATTGGGTGTGCCGTTCCGCGAGCGCGGGCGGCGCATGGACGAGGGCATCGCGATGATGCGCGCGGTGTGGGGCGAAGACCCGGTCAGCTTTCCGGCGCGCCACATCCCGGCCGTCATCGAGGACATGCGGATGCTGCCGCAGCCGATCAAGCCGATCCCGATCTGGATCGGCGGCAGCTCGGAGGCCGCACTCGCCCGCGCCGCGCGTCTCGACGGCTGGCATGGCTCACGGCTGTCGCCGCAAGAGGCCGCCCCAATCGTCCGGCGGCTGCGCGAACAGCGGCCGGGGCCCGATTTCACGATCTCGCTGCGCTACGGGTGGGACGGCAAGGACGGCGCTGCGCTCGGTACTCGCCTCGCCGCCTATGGCGAGGCCGGTGTCGATCATGTCCTGGTCGAGCCCGCCGAGCGAGCGCTCGAGGACTGGTTGCGCGCGGTGGAATGGATCGCGCGTGCGGCGGAGGGCATTCAGCCATGAAATTGGCCATAACCTTGAAGTTTTCGCCAGCGTCGGGCGTTGACATGGAACTCGTATGGGAGGCCGAACGGCTCGGCTACGACGCGGTATGGGCGGGCGAGGCCTATGGCACCGACGCGGTGACGCCGGTTGCCTGGGTGCTGGCGCAGACCAAGAGGATCAAGGCCGGCACCGGCATCATGCAGATGCCGGCGCGCACCCCGACCTGCGCGGCGATGACGGCAATGACCTTGCAGGCCATGTCCGGCAACCGATTTCTCTGCGGCATCGGGCCATCCGGCCCCCAAGTCGTCGAGGGCTGGCACGGTGTGGCGTTCGGCAAGCCGCTGTTGCGCACCCGGGAATACATCGCGATCATCCGGCAAATCCTCGAGCGCGAGGCGCCGCTCGAATTTCACGGCGAACATTATCAAATCCCCTATACCGGGCCGGGTGCGACCGGGCTCGGCAAGCCGTTGCGCAGCATCATCCACGGCGATCCCGCTTTGAGGATCTACACCGCGGCAATCGCGCCGGCTGGGCTGAGGACCGCGGGCGAAGTGGCGGACGGCACCTTGCCGATCTTTATGTCGCCCGAGCACCCCGAGGCGATTACCGGCCCGATCGTGGAGGGGATGGTCAAAGCCGGCGCCGGCAGGAGCCTCGCCGGTTTCGATCTGGCGCCCTATGTCCGCATTAGCATGGGCGATGATCTTGCCGCTTGCCGCGACGCAATCCGACCGCAGTTGGCACTCTACGTCGGCGGCATGGGTGCCCGATCAAAGAATTACTACAACGACCTGATCAAGCGCCTCGGCTACGAAGAGGCGGCTATCACGATCCAGGATCATTTTCTCGCGGGCCGACGCAGGGAGGCCGAGGCGGCCGTGCCCGATGCGCTGATCGACGAGATCTCGCTGGTCGGATCCGAGGAGCGGATCCGCGACCGCCTCGGAGCCTGGAAGGAGCTCGCCAAGGACCACCGCATCGGCTCGCTCGTGCTCACCGGCGCCACGGTGGAGGCGCTGCGGGTTGTCGCCGAAGCGGTGTTGTGAGACCCGAACGAAGTGCCGTCACGGGAGGGTCACAATGCCCGTTTGCGATCCTGGAACCGGGGCCCGGGTGCCACCGCCGTACAGAGGATTGAACATCAGGTTGGATGCGCCGCCCACCGCGGTTATCGCGGTCGGGCAGACGAAATAGGGCGAGACGAAGGTGTTGTGGCTGGCCGACGGCGAGGTGATCGCCAGACAAGTCTGGGCTACCTCAAGATCGATTGCCTGGATCGTGTTCGCCATGGTGTAGCCATTGTGGATCAGCATCGCCGTCCCGGTCGTCGCCGAAGCAGCACCCGAGATGCGCGAGAACTGCACCTGGTCCATCACGAGCCCGGCCGCGCCGGCCGATACCGCGACGGTAAAAATGTCGGCATTGAGGATATAGTTGAGCCTCACCGCGTATCCCGATCCCGAGTTGTTGACGATCAAGTGGTCGATTTTCGCTGAATTGTGCGCGTCCGAGAAATCGTTGAGGCCGAAACGAACCGCGGCTTGCCAGGTATCGGCGTTGACGAACAACGTGCCCTGGATGTGGAAATAGAAGCAGCCCTTCGGATTATCCGGTGCGCCGCCGCTGCATTCGACCGACACCGCGCGCTGGCCGGTGGCCCTAGCGTCAATGACCGCGCCGTCCGAGATGATTTGAAAGCCGGTGGCGGCCAGCGGTGCATAATCAATGACGAGCTCCCGATTAAGCACGTAGGTGCCGGCCGGCAGCCACAGCGGCACATTGGCGGCGATCGCCGCCGCGGTGGCATTCTGCAGGTCGGAGTAGCAGAGCGCGTCGATCCGGCCGGCCGGATTGCATTCGGCCCGGCTCGGGGAGGCCGCAATCCCCCACAGGATCGCCGCAAGGATGGCGATTGGCAGCTTCGCTGCGGCGGCTGCGATAGTAGGTTCGGGGCGAGGACATCTCGCTGCTGTCGTCTCCATGGCCACCACCTCTTTATCAAGGGAAAATTTACCATTAACACAACTATTCATAGTTAATAGCGTATGATAACGAATTTTACAATCAAATAAGCGCGTTAAAGGCGCGCAGATTCATGGCATTTATCGGAAATTAAACCGGCTTCGGCTGACCCGCCTCAACGCCTCAAACTCGACTCCCGGCGCGGAGCCCATCCGCTCCGGGTGGAATTCCGGGCGACGCGACCACATAAGACTGGCTTGGATAGAGGAACCGCCGATGACCGGTTGGCTGGCCGCAATCGCCGAGACGATTAGCCGCGACGGCTTCGCCTTTGTGCGGGCGCCGGAAATGCACGGGTTGCTGAAGACCGCCGGGCTGTGTGATTGGGGTGCCTTTGCCGCAAGTTGGGACGATCTCGGCGTCGACGCCTATATGGCCGATGGCGGCCGCTATCGGCGCCGCCGCTTCGCCGCCTTTCGCGCGTCTTCGGCGGGAATCGCCCGCAAACCGCATCAGCCGCACTATCAAAGCCGGGATTACAACCCGCTCAACGGCGGCCTCGAGCGCTGGTTCGAGCCGATCAGCGATGCCGTGGGCCATCACCCGGCGCTGGCGGCGATCCTGCGGACGAGCCAGAGATTGTTCGACCGCATTACGCCCGCCGAGGTCCGGCCCACGACATGGCATGTCGAGCTGCATCAGTTTCGTATCGAGGCACGGCCCGGCGAAGAGGGCCAGCCGACGCCGGAAGGGATGCACCGCGACGGTGTCGACTGGGTCCTTGTGCTAATGGTGCGCCGCGAGAACATCGCGAGCGGCGAAACCACCATTTACGACCTGGTGAAGCGGCCGCTAGGCAGCTTCACCCTTACCGCACCGCTCGACGCGGCGCTGGTCGACGACAGCAGGGTCTATCACGGCGTGACGGCGGTAAGGCCGCTCGACCCGAGCCTCCCGGCCTATCGCGATGTACTGGTGGTGACATTCCGGCGCGAATAGCCGGGTGGGGCTATAAGGAATCGCTAACTCCGCTCGGTGACAGCGGCGCGATGAGGCGTTATCGTCCGCGCCGATTGACCACAGCTGTCAACCCGAGAGGAAACAGGATGCTCGATCTCCACTTCTGGCCGACGCCGAACGGCAAGAAAGTCACCATTCTGCTCGAAGAGCTCGGACTCGACTACAACCTCGTCCCCTGCAACATCGGCCGCGGCGATCAGTTCAAACTCGAGTTCCTGAAGATCAATCCGAACCACCGCATGCCAGTGCTGGTCGACCATGCGCCCAAGGGCGGTGGCACCCCCATCAGCATCTTCGAGTCGGGTGCCATCATGATGTACCTGGCAGAGAAGGAGGGCCGCTTCTTTCCGCCGGACACGCGCGGGAAATATGAGGTCGCCCAGTGGGTCATTTGGCAGATGGCCAATCAGGGCCCTAAGCTCGGCGAATGCGGCCATTTCCGCCGCGCCGGCCCAGAAGCGGGTGATCTGAGCTATGCGATCCGCCGCTTTACCGACGAGGCCAACCGGCTCTACGGCGTCATGAACAACCGGCTCTACGACCGTCGTTATCTCTGCGGAGACGAGTACACGATCGCCGACATGATCTCCTACCCGTGGACGGTCAGCGCCGAGGCCCAAGGCCAGGACATCAACGAGTTCAAGCATTTCAAGCGCTGGTTCGAGGAGGTTGGCAACCGTCCGGCAGTCAAGCGCGGCATGGACACCGGCAACAATCTGCGGGTCGACCCCGGCACCCTGACGGCCGAGGAGCGGGCGCAGATGCGCAAGATCATGTACAACCAGCGCGCGATTCCAGCTCCCGCGTAGCTCGAAAAGCCATCCGAAGGGCTTCGGGTCAGCGAGATCGCTTCGCTACGCGCGCAATGACAGCCTTGGTCATTGCGAGGAGCTACGCGACGAAGCAATCTCGCCCCGGTTTCGCAGCGACCGCGCAGAGCAAGCCTCTGTCGCTACTTCAACAGTTCCTCAAGCTGGAGTCGGCCGGCGGCATCGTGCTCTGCGCCGCCGCCACGATTGCGCTCGTCTTGGCCAATTCGCCGCTCGAACCTCTCTACGCGCAGCTCCTCGAATTGCCGGTTGCAATTCAGGTCGGCGGCCTCGCCATCGCCAAGCCCTTGCTGCTGTGGGTCAACGACGGGCTGATGGCGGTCTTCTTCATGCTCGTCGGGCTCGAGGTCAAACGCGAGATCATGGAAGGGGAGCTGTCGAATGCTTCGAATGCCGCACTGCCGGTGGTCGGGGCCCTGGGCGGTATGGCCGGCCCAGCACTCGTCTTCCTTGCCTGCAACTGGGGCGATGAGGAGGCCCTTCGTGGCTGGGCGATCCCGACCGCGACCGATATCGCCTTCGCGCTCGGCGTCCTCGCCTTGCTGGGGCCGCGCGCGCCGCCATCACTCAAGGTGTTCCTGCTGGCCCTGGCGATCATCGACGATCTCGGCGCGATCATCATCATTGCGCTCTTCTATACCGCGGAGCTTTCCCCGGCCGCGCTGGTTCTTGCCGGGCTCGGCGTCATCATGCTTTTTGCTCTCAATCTGTCCGGCGTGACCCGCCGGGGCGCCTACCTCCTGCTCGGCGTGTTCACTTGGGTATGCGTCCTGAAGTCCGGCATCCATGCTACCTTGGCGGGCGTCATCACCGGTCTGGCAATTCCCCTACGGGCAACGCACGGCTCCGCACCCGCCCACGACCTCGAGCAGGATCTGCACCCCTGGGTCGCTTTTGGGGTCCTACCGGTCTTCGCCTTCACCAATGCCGGGGTCGGGCTAGCCGGCCTTGCTGCCAGCCATTTGCTGCATCCGATCCAACTGGGGATCGGATTGGGGCTCCTTGTCGGCAAGCAACTGGGCGTCATGGGATCGATCTGGGTTTCAGCTCGGATCGGGCTCGCAGCGCTGCCAGAAGGAACCAATTGGCGTCAAATCTATGGCCTGGCGTTGTTGACCGGGATCGGGTTCACGATGAGCCTCTTCATCGGCACCCTCGCCTTCCCCGCCGAGGCATATGACATAGATATCCGCATCGCCGTATTGCTCGCCTCGGTCATTTCCGCGACCTGCGGCTACCTTGTCTTGCGTCACCCGAGGCAAGGGCGCTCGCCGGCGCAGCGGATCGCCGAATAAGCGACGGGTCCGGCGCAATGTCCAAAAAATGACATAGCAAAATGACAGCAAATCTCCATTTTATCGCTGGACTGTTGCGGCACGAACCCACTGCGTCGCTGTTTACTTTCGAGGGGGAGTGAATCGGATCGGAGTCTCTCTATGCGTCCAACTCTCCTCGTCGCGACTGCTCTGCTCCTCTTGAATGTCGCTGTCGCCAAGGCGGCCGACCCGATTGGGCTTGCGGAAACAGGCGCCTTCCTATTGGGCAACGCTCACCGCTGCGGCGTCCCGGCCGCTCGCGTCGAACAAGCCGGAAAAGTGATTCACCATCTGATTGCCGCCGCGTCTTTCGATCCGACCGAGGAGGCTGCCGCCGCCTCGCGCTTTACCGAGATCTTCACAGCCAGCGCATACCCGGACCAGGAAGGCGACGCGTTGATCCCACCCTGCGGAATCGTGATCGCACAATTTCAGCGCCTGGAACGACATCATCAGCAAACCGGCTTGAACTAACCAACCAACATAAGGACGGCCGCTTCTCAGCCTGGCCGGACCGGTCTCCCTTCGGTTAGCGTAGCCTCAAGCACCCGGTAGAGCGCGGCGTGGCAGCACAGCCCGCCTCCGACGACGAGAGGGAGCAAGAAGGAGGATGATGCCACCTACAAGAGATGCTCCGCCGGCTGTGACCGCAAGGGACTGCTTTTGAGCATGGCCCAACGAGGGCAACAGGTTGACATGCAATGGAGCAAGAGGCAGAGCTATAAGGAGCATCCAAAACAATACTCCAGAGAAAACAAGGGTCATTCCAGTGACTCTCTTGAGACGACGACTTGCCCGATATCGTTCGGTCATCCGTAACCTCCAGGTGACACCTTGGTACGGCTCTCGACAGCGCTTCCCTGCCCAGGGATCTTCTCTTTCGTACATCGGTAACACCGCGATCGCGGGAATGCGCCTGGTCGGCAGAGGCAAAAAAGGGACAAACGCGGTCAGCCCGAGAAAGCCAAGGGACCGTTATTCAACCGGAATCTTTGACCCGCCTGGTCGCATCGGCCGCGACCGAACTCATATTGCCGTGCGGGTCTGCCGGGAAAGGAACCCGGCGGTCGCCAGCTCACCGATCAGCGAGCCCAGGAACCGCCCGCAAGGCCGGGATCGCTGCGGCAAACGACAGATCGAGCTGCGGCGCGAAACTCCCGAACACCGTTTGGGCGATCTGACGTCGCGCGCCGGTGTCGTCGTTTGAGAACATCCCTGGCAGCGGTGATCGGGCGCCACAGGTCCGGGTCGCGCGCGATGCGGTCATAGGACGCATGCAGGCTCTTCTCACGCGCGAGTGCGTCGCCAAAGGTTTCGGCATTCGACGACTCGACGGCGCGCAGCCGGGTGACGAAGCCCTCCTCGTTCTCGATCGGGATGCCGTAGAAGCGCTGCGCAGAGGCCTTGCGCGGGGCGATATCCTCACCCGAGCTGCGCATCAGCTGGAGGGAGTGCCGCCTGATATTCGCCGTGACTGCGGGCGCCTGCATCACCACGATCGCCATTCCAAGCGCCGCGGCAAGCCGCACCGAATGGAGAAGCCAGGCTCCGCTCAGCATCGTTGCTCCGTTAGCCGCTAATGCCCTATTTGACTTAAACCCGTCTTGCGTGGATATGCTGCGGTGATGGAAGAGATTTATTGCTTTGCCGGCAACCCGCTCGACCGTGTCAGCGAGCGCCGGCGCGACGCCGATTGGATCGCCGCATTGCTCGACGAGCCGGCGACGCGCCTGATCCCGCTGCGGGATCTGAAGCCCGCCATCCGCAATGGCGGAGAAATGGCGCTCGATTGGCAGCCGGTCGGCCCGTGGCGGGAGGTGATCGAGGCTGGAGCGACCTGCGCCCTGCTCGGCATCGCCGAGGGGCGCGCCCATTTCGTGGTCGATGCGACGGCCGCCGACCTACCGGCCGATCCTGCGATCGAGAATATCGATGTCCGCACCCTCGCTCCGCTGATCGCCGGCACCGAGGCGGCGATCTTGGCCGAGGCGCGCTCGATCGTCGATTGGCACGCACGGCACCGCTTTTGCGCGCAATGCGGAACGCCGAGCAATGTCGCGGCGGGCGGCTGGACGCGGCGTTGCCCGAACTGCAAGGCGCACCACTTTCCGCGGGTCGATCCGGTCGTCATCATGCTCGCGGTCAGGGGCGAGCGCGCCTTGCTCGGCCGCGGCCGCCGGCGTCCGGGAGCACGTTTCTCCTGCCTCGCCGGGTTCATGGAACCGGGCGAGACATTGGAGGATGCGGTGCGCCGCGAAGTCTGCGAGGAGTCCGGCATCCGCTGCGGGCGTGTGCGCTACCTCGCCTCGCAGCCCTGGCCGTTCCCGTCGACCTTGATGATGGGCTTCCTGGCGGAGGGGCTGACCGAGGAGATCACGGTCGACCCCGAGGAGCTCGTCGAGGCGCGCTGGTTCCACCGCGACGAGATCCGGGACATGGTCGCCCGCGCCGCGACCGGCGACCCGGACCCGGCGACGACGGTGCCGTCGCTGCCGGGGCCTGTCGCCATCGCCCACCAGATCTGCCGCCGCTGGGCGAGCGGCCGCGACAGCGTCTAGCGGTTCGTAACCGACAA
>WNFQ01003062.1_pt1 | contig 15233 bp, 18 predicted proteins | sample 5400171 | NCBI WGS metagenome assembly WNFQ01 (sample SAMN13153356, study PRJNA577476) | soil metagenome | isolation source: 20 cm soil under Madrone tree | place: USA:California | collected 2016-06-14
GACCAGGTCGAGACGATGAAGGCGCTGGGCTTTGACCGCTTAGCCGTCGCCGGTCATGACCGCGGGGCCCGGGTCGCCCACCGCCTCGCGCACGATCATCCGGAGCGCATCGAGCGCCTGGCATTGCTCGATATCGTGCCGACGCTCTACCGTTTCGAGACGATCGATCAGAAGGCCGCGACCGCGAGCTATCACTGGTTCTTTCTGATCCAGCCGGGCGGGCTGCCGGAGCGGCTGATCGGCGCCGAGCCCGAGTTCTTCCTGCGCCACAGCCTGCGTGATCCTGCGGTGTTCGAGCCCGAGGCCTTCGCCGAATACCTGCGCTGCTTCAGGAACCCTGAGACGATCCGCGCGACCTGCGACGAATACCGCGCCGGCGCCACGATCGACCTCGTCCACGATCGCGCCGATCGTGGCCGCCGCATCACGATGCCGCTCCTCGTTCTGTGGGGCGAGCGCAGCTCGCAGGGCAGCGGCTACGACGTGCTCGGGGTGTGGCGCGAGCACGCGGAGAATGTCTCCGGGCACGGCATCAACAGCGGCCATTTCCTGCCCGAAGAGGCGCCCGAGGAGACCTTCGAAGTCCTGCACGGGTTTTTCGCTGCCAACCCGATTTAGCGGTCTCGGCGCACCCAAAGGGCGCGCGAGGGCGCGAAACGTCGGGCCTGTCTGCAGACCTCAGCGGCGCGTTCTTGGCGATCCGCCGACCGCCGCCTATAACAGCCGCGCCAATTACCGTCCTATGCTCCTTGGCCGATGCCGCTATTTGCGATCCCGTTCCCGGCGAGCTGGCGGTATTGCCTCGCGCTTGCCAGCCGGCCGCCATATCTGGTCGGCCGGCAGAATGTCGACGACTTTCTGGTGTGGGCCACACTCGGCGTCGTCCTCGGCGGACGCCTCGGCTATGTCCTGTTTTACATGCCGGGCTATTACGCATCTCACCCGCTGGAGGCACTCTATGTCTGGCATGGCGGGATGTCGTTCCATGGCGGTGCGCTCGGCGTGACGATCGCCATCCTGCTGTTCACCCGCGCGCGCAAGATCCCGCTCTTTGCGTTCTCGGACATCATCACCGCGGCGATCCCGATCGGCCTCTTTTTTGGCCGGATCGCGAATTTTATTAATGGCGAGCTCTACGGCCGCGCGACGCAGGTTCCCTGGGCGATGATCTTTCCGAACGGCGGTGCGATCCCGCGCCACCCGAGCCAGCTCTACGAAGCCTTTTGCGAAGGCGTCCTGCTGTTCCTGCTGCTGTTTGCCGCCGAGCGGATGCTGATGCGGCGCCGCCCAGGCGTCATCACCGGGCTGTTTCTCGCGGGATACGCGGTGGCTCGCATGTCGGGGGAAGTCTTTCGCGAGCCGGACGCCCAGCTCGGTTTCCTGATTTTTGGGACCACGATGGGCCAGCTCCTGTCGATCCCGGTGCTGGTCGCCGGCATCGCGATTATCCTCTGGGCGCAGCGGGCGCCGCTTGCTGCGCGATCTTGAGCTCAGACCCGATCAACCGGAAGATCGCCCGCCGGATCGGCGCCGAGGGCCCGCTGTCGATCGCCGCGTTCATGGCGATGGCATTGCACGATCCCGAGGACGGCTACTACACGCGGCGCAGCCCGATCGGAGCCCAGGGCGACTTTGTCACTGCACCCGAGATCAGCCAGATCTTTGGCGAGCTGATCGGGTTGTGGTGCGCCCTGATGTGGCAAAGGCTCGGCGAGCCCGATCCGATCATCCTGGCCGAACTCGGTCCCGGCCGCGGCGTGCTGATCGAGGATCTGCTGCGCGCCGCGGCCGCAATCCCGGCGTTTCGCCGCGCCTTGCGCCTCCATCTTGTCGAGGCGAGCCCGGCGCTGCGTGCCGAACAGGAAACGCGGCTCGCCGGATTGCGTCCGGTTTGGGTGCCACGGTACGAGGATCTGCCGGAAGGGCCGATGCTCCTTGTCGCCAACGAATTCCTCGACGCGCTGCCGATTCGCCAGTTTGTGCGCGGCCAAGCCCAATGGTCGGAGCGGATGGTGGCGCTCGACGACGACAATCGTTTCGTCTTCGTCGACGGGCCCGAAAGCCACGCGGCGAGTTTGCTGGTCCCCGCGGTACACCGGGACAGCGTCCGACCGGGCACGGTGGTTGAGATCTGCCCGGCTGCCCTCGCCATTGCGGCCGAGCTCGGCGCTCGCTTCACCCGCCGGCCGGGTGCGGCGCTGTTTGTCGATTACGGATACTTTCCGAGCACGCCGGGCCCCACGCTCCGCGCGCTACACCGGCACTGTCCGGTGTCGGTGCTGGCAGCCCCGGGTACGGCCGATCTCAGCGCCCATGTCGATTTTTCGGCCTTTGCCGAGGCGGCCCATGCCGGCGGTGCGGCGACCTGGGGACCCGCGCCGCAGCGACGATTGCTCACCGCGCTCGGGGCCGAGCGGCGTGCCGCGATCCTGAGCGCCAGAGCAACGCCGCGCCAGCGGCAAGCGCTCGACGCCGGTGTGAGGCGCCTGCTAGACCCTGATCAAATGGGCACCCTGTTCCAGGCCATCGCGCTGACCTCTCCCGGTATGCCGCCGTCGCCCGGCTTCGAGGCAGACCCTTGATGAGCGATATCCAATGGGTATTCAGGTCTGCGGCGCTCGACGCGGATGCCGGCGTGCGCCACGCTTTTTTCACCCGTCTGGGTGGTGTCAGCGAAGGCCTGTTCGCCTCGGCTCGGGCGATTCGCCGCACCGGGTCGCTCGCAACAGAGCCATCGCGATGGATTGCCTCGATCTGGCTGCTGATCGTCTAGTGATCGCGCGCCAAGTCCACAGCGCCACTGTCGTCACCGTGGAACGACCGTGGCGCCGCGAAGAAGCCCCGCGCGCGGACGGGCTGGTTACCGCGACGCCCGGCATCGCGCTTGGCGTGCTCGCGGCTGATTGCGCGCCGATCCTGTTTTACGAGCCGGTTGCCAGAGTCATCGGCGCGGGGCATGCGGGCTGGCGCGGCGCTCTTGCAGGGGTCACCGAGGCCGTGGTCGCGCAAATGACGGCGCTCGGCGCCGAGCGCCGCCGAATCCGCGCGGCCATTGGCCCATGCATTGCCCAGAGGTCGTACGAGGTTGGCCCGGAGTTTCCGCAGCCCTTCCTCGCCGACAACCAAGGTGCGGCCGGCCATTTCGTCCGAGCGCCGCGCGATGGGCACTTTCTATTCGATCTGGGGGGATATCTTGCAGACCGTATCATTCGCGCCGGGATCGCGACGGTCGAGGTCGTGCCGCACGACACCGTCGCGGAAGAGGTGCATTTCTTCAGCTACCGGCGCTCTTGTCTGCGCGGCGAGCGCTCTTTTGGGCTCGGGCTGTCGGCGGTTGTTCTCGAAGAGTAGCTCCTACCCCGCGCACGCCTCCCCTTGATCCACCGCTTAAGCCTCACGCATACCCGGCGAGCCGCCTTGGCCGCGGCCTTTGCAGCGGGCGCCTGCCAGCCGCTGCCGCACCCTTTCGCGGCGGACGCACCGCGGCCAGGCTCCCCGATCCTGACCCTGCGCGACAGCGCCAGCGTCACGATTGCGCCGGTTCAGGGCGCCCCCCGGGCGACCGCCGAGAAGCTCGGGGCGGCGATGGCCAGCGCACTGCAACAGCTGGAAATTCCGGCGAGCGATAAAGCCGCGAGCATCGGCAGCTACGAGCTCATCGGCAAGATCGCGACGACGCCCGCATCCGCCGGCAAGAGCGAGCTCGTCGCGATCTGGGATTTGCGCGAGCCGTCGGGCCAGTCGCTCGGCGAACGCACCGAGCGGCTCGAGGCTCCGATGCGCGATTGGGAGGAAGGCGCGCAAGATGCCGTCACCCGTCTCGCCGCTGCGAGTGCCGCCCGGCTTGCTGCCATGCTGCAGGACGAGGCCCCGGCAGAGGCCGAGGCGAGCGGGCAAACACGGCTGCTGATCAGCGGCGTCGACGGTGCCCCAGGCGACGGCACAGATTCCCTGCCGCGAGCCATCACCCAGGTCCTCAGACGGCAGGACATCGCGATTGTCACCGATCCGGAGGCCAAGGCAGACCTCGTCCTTCGCGCTACCGTCGTCGTCGCTAAACCAAAGGCCGGCAAACAGAACGTGAAGATCGTCTGGTACGTGCGTCGCAAGGATGGCGGCGAGATCGGCACCGTGGACCAGGAAAACGATGTCCCGGCGGGCCTGCTCGATGGCCCGTGGGGGGACGTAGCCTACATGGTCGCCGTCTCGGCACAGGATGGCATCGTACAACTGGTTGCCCGCGGCGCCGTACCGGCCACCGGCAAGTCTTGAGCCGGGCAATTGCCAACCCGCCGCCGGATAGTTACATTTCGGAGACGTGAAGCCGCGGGCCGCACCCGACGGCGCGGACTTTCGCAGCCGATTAATGAAGATCCTCGCCTGCAACAGCAATCGGCCGCTCGCCGAAGCGATCTCGAATTACCTCGACTTGCCGCTCACCAAGGCGAGTGTGCGCCGGTTTTCGGACATGGAGGTGTTCGTCGAAATTCACGAGAACGTACGCGGCGAGGACGTCTTCGTGATCCAGTCGACTTCCTACCCGGCGAACGACCACCTGATGGAGCTCCTCGTCGGCCTCGATGCGCTGAAGCGCAGCTCGGCCCGGCGGGTGACCGCGGTGGTCCCTTATTTCGGGTATGCCCGGCAAGATCGTAAATCCAGCCCGCGCACCCCGATCTCGGCCAAGCTCGTCGCCAACATGATCACCGCGGCCGGCGCCGATCGGGTGCTGACCCTCGACCTCCATGCCGGACAGATCCAGGGCTTCTTCGATATCCCGACCGATAATCTGATCGCTGCACCGGTTCTGGTGAAGGACATTCGAGATCATCACTCCCGTCAGGACCTCGTCATCGTCTCCCCCGATGTCGGGGGGGTGGTGCGGGCCCGCGACATTGCCCGCCGCGTCGACGCCGACCTCGCCATCATCGACAAGCGCCGCGAGCGCGCCGGTGTCTCTGAGGTCGTGAACATCATCGGCGATGTCGCCGGACGCCGCTGTATCCTGATCGACGATATTGTCGACACGGCGGGAACGCTGTGCAATGCCGCGGTGGCCTTGATCGAGAGCGGGGCTTCCGGGGTCTACGCCTATGTCACCCATGGGGTTCTGTCGGGAGATGCGGTATCACGCGTGGCCGATTCGCCGATCCAGTCGCTGGTCATTACAGACAGCATCGTGGCGACCGATCCGGTTCGGGCGGCGCACAATATTCGCCAGCTGACGATTGCACCGCTGATGGGAGAGGCAATCCGGCGGATCAGCGAGGAGCGCTCGGTCTCCAGCCTGTTCAACTGAGTAAAACGATAGCCCGGATCGGAAGACGGCGGCGTCTGCCGCGCTGTTGGCATTTGTCCCGGCCCGGTAAACCTTGCACCGGCTCATGACGTCGGCCACAAAGGAGCGAGAGTCTATGCCCGAGATCACTACCTTGAGCGCCGAACGGCGGGCTCAGGCGGGAAAAGGAGCGGCGCGGGCCACGCGGCGCGCGGGGCGCGTCCCCGGGATAATTTACGGCGGCGATCAGGAACCGTTGACGATCAGCTTGGAGCCGCGCGAATTGTCGCGAGTTCTCGCCAGACGCGGCTTTCTCGCGATGATCGTCGAAGTCAACGTGGAAGGCAGCGTCCACCGTACTCTGCCGCGCGATGTGCAATATCATCCGGCGACCGACGCGCCTTTGCATGTTGATTTCATGCGGGTGGGCACCAATTCGCAAGTCAACGTCGTCGTACCGGTGGTGTTCGTCAACCAAGAGCTATCGCCCGGGCTGCGCCGCGGCGGCATCCTCAACATCGTGCGCCACGGCATCGCCGTGATCTGCCAGGTAGACAACATCCCCGAGCGACTGGTGGTGGACCTCAGTGGGCTCGACATCGGCGACAGTGTCCACATCAGCGCGGTGAACTTTCCGCCCGGCTCGCGGCCGGTGATCACCGACCGCGATTTCACGATCGCCAGCATTGCCGCATCATCGGCGGTGCGTGAGGAAGCTGCCGCCGCGACCGGGCTTCCCCCGGCCGAGCCGCCTCCCGCCGCCTGAGCCTCCAGGCGGAGCTTTGCGGCATCTGTGATCGTCGGGTGATGCGGTTAGTCGTCGGCCTCGGCAACCCGGGCGCTCGCTACGCTCGAAACCGCCACAATATCGGCTTCATGGCGGTTGACGCGATCGCCCGGCGGCACGGTTTTCCGGGCTTTCGCAGCCGGTTCAAGGGCGAGCTCGCGGAAGGCCAACTGGGCGGCGAGCGACGGCTGTTGCTGAAGCCGCAAACCTTTATGAATGTTTCGGGGGAGGCGGTCGCCGAAGCGTCACGATTCTTCAAGATCCCGCCGGCAGAGATCGTTGTGATCCACGACGAGATTGATTTGCGGCCGGGCAAGCTCCGCGTGAAATGCGGCGGCGGGCACGCCGGCCATAACGGTTTGCGCTCGATCGATGCGTTACTCGGGCCAGATTTCTGGCGGGTGCGGATCGGCGTCGGGCATCCCGGAATCAAGGAGCTCGTCGAGCCTTATGTCTTGCAGAACTTTCCGAGCGAAGAGGTGAGCCTCTGGATCGTGCCGCTGCTCGAAGCGGTGGCGGAAACAATCGGTCTTCTCCTATCCGGCGCACCCGACGCCTTTATGAGTGAAGTCGCGCGCCGCTTCACACCGCCGGACACTAATCCGGCAGGCGTATTCGGCCGGCCCGAGCCGGACTGAAGTTCCGCAGCATGGGATTCTCCTGCGGTATCGTCGGATTGCCGAATGTCGGCAAGTCGACCCTGTTCAACGCGCTGACCGCAACGGCGGCCGCAGACGCGGCCAATTATCCGTTCTGCACGATCGAGCCTAATGTCGGTCGCGTCGCCGTGCCGGATGATCGGCTGGCCGTGTGCGCCCGTTTGGCGAAATCGGCCGAGATCGTCCCGACCCAGCTCCAGTTCGTCGACATTGCCGGGCTGGTTCGCGGCGCCTCCCGCGGGGAGGGGCTCGGCAATCAGTTCCTCTCGCATATTCGCGAAATCGACGCGATTGCGCACGTGGTGCGCTGCTTTGCGGACGACAACGTCACCCATATCGAGGGCTCGCTCGACCCGATCCGCGACGCCGAGACGGTCGAGACCGAGCTGATGCTCGCCGACCTCGAAAGCCTCGAGCGGCGCGCGTTGCACCTGGTCAAGCGTTCCCGCGGCGGCGACCGGGAGGCAAAAACGCAGCTGGAGGTCGTAGAGGCGGTGATCGTCGTGCTGGCCGACGGCAAGCCAGCCCGAGATGTCGTCCTCAGGCCTGAGCAGCAAAAAATCTTGAGGAGCCTTCAACTGCTGAGCGTAAAGCCGGTTCTTTATATAGCCAATGTCGACGAGGCGAGCGCTGCTGCTGGCAGCGTCGAGAGTGGCCGCGTCGCCGAGTATGCCGCCGCCCGCGGCGCCTGCTCGGTGCTGATCTCGGCAGCGATCGAAGCCGAGCTGGCGCAACTCGCCGATGTGGACGAAAAACGCGAATTTCTGGCGGCGCTCGGGCTCGAGGAGCCCGGGCTCGCGCGCGTCATTCGTGCCGGCTACGCGCTCCTCCACCTGGTAACGTTCTTCACCGCCGGCCCGAAGGAGGCACATGCCTGGACGGTCGAGCAAGGAACCAAGGCGCCGCAAGCGGCCGGCAAGATCCACACCGATTTCGAGAAGGGCTTCATTCGCGCTGAAACGATCGCCTATGGCGATTTCGCCGCGTGTGGCGGCGAGCAGGGTGCCAGGGATGCCGGCCGCATGCGCCTGGAAGGGGCGGATTACATCGTCCAGGACGGCGACGTGATGCGCTTCCGCTTCAACCTCTAGCGAGGTCTGGTTTCGGCGGTAGCCGCGGCGGTCAGCCTTCGGCAAGGAACAGGATGGCACCGTTCGCCTCGCTCGCCGGGATGAAGAGGCTGCCGTCCGGCAACTCGCCGAAGGTGACCTGCCGTTGGGTGAGATAATCCGCTGTCGCGTCGCCCCGTTCGATGCTCAGCTCCAGCGACACAATCCCTGGCAGGGCAAAGTCGGGGTCGAGACCGATGCCGGGATGCATCGTCGCAAAATCGTCGGGGGTGCTAAACACGATGCGGTGGCGCCCAACATGGATCGAGGCGACGGTGTCGGTCGTCGTCACCTGCTGAATTCCGAACAAGCGGTCGTAAGCGGGCAGCAGCGGCGCCGTGCTCTCGACCACCACGTGGACGGCTTTGATCCCCACGACGCCGTTCGCATGGACGAGCCATTCCGGCCGCCGCACCAGCTCGGGGGTCAGCTGGGCGCAGATGAAACAGTCGAGCCCCGGGGTCTCGTCCGGCGGCAGCGAAATCAGGCTGAAGCGGAGCGTAACGGCGCCCTCCGGCAGCTCGATCTGCCGCCCGAGGGCCCTCGTTTCAGAGGGGTGGAGGTGCTGACGCAGCAATGCGGCGCGCACCGTCTCCGCGGAGGCTGCCGGCGCAAAAGCCGCCGCCATCACTCCTTCTCGCGCGACGAGAAATGCGTCGAGGTTCTGAACGAAGTCGTTCGGGTCGACGATGCCGAGCAACTCGATGTAGTCCGATCCGAACATGATGCAGTAATTGCCGGTGCCCTGGCCGATGTGGCGGCCGCGCGGCGAGAGCGTGAAGCCAAGCCGGCTCCAGCCGGCGCGGGCACGCTCGAGATCCCGCACCCCGACAATGACATGATCGATCCCCGCTATGGCATTGGTCATCCGATCCTACCGCTCCGACCCGCCGCCAGACTGCCGAGCCGGACCTTCCAAAGCCAGCCTCGCCACCTGTTCCACCTGTTTTATCAGGTGTAGATCAGGCACCGATCCTTCGTCGCCCGCCGAAAGACACACGTGCCGAGCCCCGTGATTAACAATATCGCAACAAGAGTCCCTAAAGCAGGTACATTTGCTACATAGACCGAGAAAATGTCATTATAGCACTCATTGCTTAGTTGTCAATTATTTATTTTCTTAAAACGGCGCCAGCACCGGCTAAAAGGTCTCGCCGCGCGTCGTTCGCGTCCAACGGATGACCCGAAGATGGGGGTCCACGCTCGGCCCCAGGAGCAATCACGCTCGCCGCGGATTTTTCCGGACATGACCTTGCGTTCCAAGAATTCGTCATTGCCCACGAGCTACTGCACTGGCGGATAGCGACGCATGACCGGCTGTTCTGCGCGCTGTTTGTCGCTTCACTCCCGAACTGGCGTGTATTCGAGGCCGCCGTTACCGTCCGCGTTCGGGAAACAAGTCGAGGAGCCCGGTGCGCGAGGCGGGGCAGATGCCGCGTTCGGTGATCAGGCCGGTCACCAGCCGCGCCGGCGTGACATCGAAAGCATAGTTCACCGCAGGGCTGCTGGTCGGCGTGAGCCGAACGGCGATGCGCCGCCCGTCGTCGGTCCAACCTTCGACATGGGTGACCTCGCGACTGTCGCGGCGCTCGATTGGGATCGAGGCACCACTCTCGATTTCCCAGTCGATGGTGGGCGAGGGGAGTGCGACGTAGAACGGAATGTCGTTGTCGCGGGCGGCCAACGCCTTCGTGTAGGTGCCGATCTTGTTTGCGACATCCCCGCTGGCGGTCGTCCGGTCGGTGCCGACGATGCAGAGATCGACCAGGGCCTCCCGCATGACATGACCGGCAGCGTTGTCGACGATGACGGTGTGCGCGACGCCGTGCTCGGCGAGCTCCCAGGCGGTGAGACCGGCGCCTTGATTGCGCGGTCGCGTCTCGTCGACCCAGACGTGGACCGGGATGCCGGCGTCATGGGCGCGGTAGACTGGCGCCAGCGCCGTGCCCCAATCAACCGTAGCGAGCCAGCCGGCATTGCAATGGGTCAGGACATCGACCCGCGCTGCCCCGCCGCCCTTACGCCGCCACGCATCGGCGATCAGCGCAGCGCCCTGCTGGCCGATGGCGCGATTGATCGCGACATCCGCCTCGGCGATCGCGCCCGCCCGCACCACAGCCGCGGCAAACCGGCGCTCCTCGGGCACGGCCTGCAGCGCGCTTTTCATCTCCGCCAGCGCCCAGCGCAGATTGACCGCAGTCGGGCGGGTTTGGCCGAGTTCTGCCGCTGCTGCGGCGAGCCCTTCGTCCGAGGGATCCTCGGCGATTGCGAGTGCAACACCATAAGCCGCGGCAACGCCGATCAGCGGCGCGCCGCGGACCTGCATCGTGCTGATCGCCCGCGCCGCATCGGCAACCGTCTGCAACTTTGTAATCACGAGCTCGTGCGGCAGCCTCGTCTGATCGATAATTTCGACCGTGCGCCCATCCGCACCGAGCCAGATCGTCCGCATCGCTCGGCCGCGAACGTTCACCCGCTTACCCCGGCTTCGGCCGCAGCACGCGTCCGGCGACCGCATCTAGGCGGGCCAAGAGTTCCGGATCGCGGCGCTCCGGCGCGGTGATCAGCGCATGGTCAAGAGACTGCTGGCAACCCTGGCCGCATGGCTCGGTCTGCACCGACAGCAACGGAACCACGCTCCTGACCAGCGTCTTGGCCGTCTCCGCATTGGCAAGCAGGACCCCGACGATCATATCGACCGTGACGGCGTCGTGCCCCGGATGCCAGCAATCGTAATCGGTGACCATCGCCACCGTCGCGTAGCAGATCTCCGCCTCGCGGGCGAGCTTTGCCTCCGGCATATTGGTCATGCCGATCACGTCGCACTTCCACGAGCGGTAGAGCTCGCTTTCGGCGAGGGTGGAAAATTGCGGCCCCTCCATGACGAGATAGGTGCCGCCGCGCTTCAACGTCATGCCGATCCGGGTCCCGGCTCCGACGAGCGCGTCGCCGATCCGGCTGCAGACTGGGTGCGCCATCGACACATGCGCGACACAGCCCGTTCCGAAGAAACTCTTCGCTCGCGCGAAAGTGCGGTCGACGAACTGATCGATGACGACAAAATCGCCGGGTTGGAGGTCCTCGCGCAGGCTGCCGACGGCGGAGAGCGATAGGATGTCGGTCACACCGGAGCGCTTCAACGCATCGATATTGGCGCGAAAGTCGATCTCGGAGGGCGGCAGTACATGACCGCGCCCGTGGCGGGGCACGAAGACGACCGGCTGACCATCGAGTGTCCCAAAGCAGAACTCGTCAGATGTCCGGCCGAACGGGGTTTCAACCCGCCGCCACTCGACATCAGCCAGTCCGTCAATGTGGTAGAGCCCGCTGCCCCCGATGATGCCGATGACGGGCCCGGACATCCGTGCCTCAGTGGATCGGAGCCCAGATCTTGCGCTTGGCCGCGTAGAACACGCCGGCGGCGACGACCAGGAACAACATCACCTTGAGCCCGGTGCGGTGACGATCGTCGAGGTTGGGCTCGGAGGCCCAAGCCAGGAACGTGACGACGTCATGCGCCATTTGCGGCACCGTAGCCGGCACGCCATCGGCAAAAGTCACGGCGTTTTCGCTGAGCGGCGGCGGCATCGCGATCTGATGCCCCGGGAAATACTCGTTGTAGTTCATCCCGGACAACATATTAAAACCGGGCGGCGGATCCTTGTAGCCGGTCAAAATCGCGTAAACATAATTTGGGCCGCCCTCGCGTGCCTTGACGATCATCGAGAGATCCGGCGGAAGGGCGCCGTTGTTCGCGGCACGAGCCGCCTGGTCGTTCGGGAACGGCGGGGGAATCGGGTCGGAGGGCCGGCCCGGCCGCTGGTACATCTGGCCCTGGTCGTTCGGCTGTGGATCGGTGACCTGATAGCCGGCGGCGATCGCCTTTACCTCCTCCTCGCTGTAGCCCAGATCGGCGAGATCGCGGAAATAGAGATGCTTGACCGCATGACAGACCGAACAGACTTCCTTGTAAACCTGGAAACCGCGCTGCGATGAGGCCCGGTCGTAGGTGCCGAAAATGCCGTCGAACGACCATTCCTGATGCGGCAAGGGCGGGGTCTCGTCGGCGGCCCTGACGAGCGGCGGAGCCAACACGAAAGCGCTCAGCGCCACGGCGGCGAAGGCGCGCTTGAGCATTTCAGGGCTTCGCCATCGGCGACCCGGCGGCGCCGAGCCGGGCCCCGCCGCCGAGCATCGCCGCGCCGATGCCGCTCGGCAGCGGTCGCGGCCGTTCGAGCTTACCGACCAGGGGAAGCAGAATCAGCATGTGGAGAAAGTAGTAGAATGTGGCGATTTGCCCGACGGTCACCACGATGCCCTCGGGTGGGTTGGCGCCGACCCAGCCCAGCGCTACGACATCGATCACCAGGAGCCAGAACACCCATTTGTAGACCGGCCGGAAGCGAGCGCTGCGTACCGGCGACCTATCGAGCCAAGGTACGAAGAACAGAATGAACAGCGACCCGAAGGCCATGATCACGCCAAGCAGCTTGTTCGGCACCGCACGCAAGATCGCGTAATAGGGCAGCAGGTACCATTCGGGCACGATATGGTTCGGGGTCTGCATCGGGTTCGCCGGGATATAGTTGTCCGGGCTCAGCAGGGAGTTCGGTGCGTAGAACACAAAGAAGGCATAGATCAGCAGAAAGACCGCCAGCCCGAACAGGTCTTTGATCGTGTAATAGGGATGGAACGGGATCGTGTCCTGCGGCCCCTTGGCGTCGATCCCCAATGGGTTGTTGGAACCGAAGCGATGCAGCGCGATCAGATGCAAGCCGACGACAGCGACGATGATAAAGGGCAGGAGGTAATGCAGCGCGTAGAAACGGTGCAGGGTCGGATCGCCGACGGTAAAGCCGCCCCACAGGAAGGTCACGATACTCTGGCCGATGAGGGGGATCGCCGAGAACAGGTTGGTGATCACCGTGGCGGCCCAATAGCTCATTTGCCCCCAGGGCAGGACGTAGCCCATGAAGGCGGTCGCTATCATCAGTATGAGAATGACGACCCCAAGAATCCACAGGAATTGGCGCGGCTCTTTGTATGAACCATAATAAAGCCCTCGGAACAAATGTATGTAGACAATGGCAAAAAACATCGACGCCCCGCTCGAGTGGGCGTAGCGCACGAGCCAGCCGTAGTTGACGTCGCGCATGATCCGCTCGACCGAATCGAAGGCTGCCTCGGAACTCGGCGTATATTGCATCGCAAGGAAAATGCCGGTGACGATCATCACCACCAGCACGATCCCGGAAAGCGAGCCGAAGTTCCACCAATATGTCAGGTTGCGCGGGGTCGGATATTCGTTCAGCTCGTGGTTCAATGCCGCGACGAACGGCAGCCGGTAATCGATCCAGCGGATGATCCGGCTCATCGCACCGGGGCGGGTGTCGGCCATGACGATCTCCTAACCGATGGCCACGACGGTGTCGCTGGTGAATTTGTAGAGGGCTTGGCTTGCCCGCTCGACCTGGCCCGGCAGCCACAAATTCAGCGGCGCTGGGCCCTGGCGTATCCGCCCGGAGGTGTCGTAAACCGAGCCGTGGCACGGGCAGAACCAGCCGCCGTATTGGCCGCGGTCGTCACCGGCTTTCTGGCCGAGCGGGATGCAGCCGAGATGGGTGCAGACGCCGACGATGACCAGCCATTCCGGTTTCTGGACCCGGTCGGAATCGGCCTGCGGTTCGCGCAATTGCGAGATGTCGACGTCTTGCGCGGCCTTGATCTCCTCGGGCGTGCGATGCGCGATAAAGACCGGCTTGCCTTGCCAGGCGACGGTCAGGCGCTGACCGACTTGGATCGGTGTCAGGTCCACCTCGGTGGTGGAGAGCGCCAGGGTGTCGCGCGCCGGATTGAGGGTGGCGATGAACGGCCAAATGGTTGCCGCAACGCCGACGCCGCCGATCGCGCTCGCGGTCAGAATCAGGAAGTCGCGCCGGGTTTCACCGGCATGCGCTTCGCCTACATTCTGTTGCGCGACATCGGCCATTCAAGAACCTCTTATCAGGGCAGTCGATGATGCGGCGCAAACCGCTGCCGGAAGCTATACCGTTGATGAGAGCGAACTATGCGACAGACTGCCGCATAATTAGGCGGTCGTGCGCGTAGTCGCGCTATGCTTGGAGCTCGTTTGCGCCTCGCCTTGTATGAGCCCGACATACCCCAGAATACCGGGGCGCTGCTTCGGCTTGCCGCCTGTCTCGGCGTCGAGGTCGATCTGATCGAGCCGTGCGGCTTCCTGTTTGACGACCGGCGCCTCAAGCGTGCTTCTCTCGACTATGCCACGACCCTCCGGGTTCGCCGGCATGTCTCGTGGGCCGCATTCCTCGCCGATCGTGACCCTCGCTCGCGCCTCATTCTGATGACGACATCGGGGCCGGTGGCGCTCCACCGTTTCGCGTTTGCCGCGGGCGACACGATCTTGCTCGGCCGCGAGAGCGCCGGCGTGCCCGAGCACGTCCATCAGCGTGCGGCCGCCCGCGTGGTCATCCCCTTGCGCCCGCCGGCCCGATCGCTCAACGTCGCTCTTGCGGGCGCCATCGCGCTCTCCGAGGCGCTGCGCCAAACCAAGCTGTTCCCGGACAATGACTGAAGTTGCCGCCTTCCCGCCTGACCCGATCCGCTGCGCCGCGGCCGAGACCTGGTTTGCCGAGCTGCGCGACCGGATCTGTTTGGCGTTCGAGGCGATCGAGGATGAATTCGCCGAAGAGCGTCCCGCAGAAGGGTCGCCCGGCCGCTTCGAACGCTCCGCTTGGCAGCGTCCGGGCGGCGGCGGCGGGACGATCTCGATCATGCGCGGGCGGGTCTTCGAAAAAGTCGGCGTCAACATCTCGACCGTCGAGGGCGAATTCTCCACCGAGTTTCGCGACGCCATTCCCGGGGCCGGGGACAACCCGCGGTTCTGGGCGAGCGGCATCTCGCTCGTGGCACACATGCGCTCGCCGCTGGTTACCCCGGCAGCTACGCCCGCTTCAAGCAATGGTGCGACGAGTACTTCTTTCTGAAGCATCGAGGCGAACCGCGCGGCGCCGGCGGGATCTTCTTCGACTATCTCGACAGCGGCGACTGGGAGCGCGACTTCGCCTTCCTCCGATCGGTCGGGGACGCTGTCCTCACCGTTTTCCCGGCCATCGTGCGGCCGCGCATGAGGCTCGCCTGGACCGCCGACCAGCGCCGTCATCAGCTCGTCCGCCGCGGCCGCTACGTCGAGTTCAACCTGCTCTACGACCGCGGCACGATGTTCGGTCTGAAGACCGGCGGCAATGTCGAGGCGATCCTGATGTCGCTCCCCCCGGAGGCAGCCTGGCCGTAAGAGCGCTGCGGGGCGCGCGGGAAATTCCGCTGCCAGCAGGGGAAAAATAAAATCGCGACCGGGCGGCGATCGGGTCCATCGCGAAAAG
>WNFQ01004952.1_pt1 | contig 15230 bp, 17 predicted proteins | sample 5400171 | NCBI WGS metagenome assembly WNFQ01 (sample SAMN13153356, study PRJNA577476) | soil metagenome | isolation source: 20 cm soil under Madrone tree | place: USA:California | collected 2016-06-14
CGTGTCCTCGCGTGTCGCCTTCTCTTCCATCTATTTCCTGCCGCCCACATACCCCTCTTCTTGCTTTCTTCCCACCATCGCCGTCCTGGCACCTCACCTTGGCCATACCCGTCATTTGGTGACGTTTATCCCGGACGACAAGTCGTCAAATGCATATCCGCTCTCTATTATGCTGTGCAAACGGAGATAATAATTTTGCTGATGTCGTTTCCCCGGGCAGTGATGCGAAGAAAGGCGTGTCGGACGCCGTGGTTCGTTGGTCTCTCACAGCTAGTACGGCCCACTGCTAACGTTCTCGCTCGCTAGAAACTCGACATGTACTCCGAGCAACGAGCAGAGGCTTTGTTCTCTCAATTCGCCGACGAGGATAACCCAGACATTATTGGCGCCGAGGGAATTGAGCGGTTGTGTAAAGAAGCGCAACTTCCGCTCGATGGCGCCTTGCCATTACTGCTTTCATGGCAGTTCGGCTCCCATGAGATCGCCAAGATCTCAAAGAAAGAATGGATGGAGGGTACCGCCGCCCTACGGTGCGCGGCTTCATCCATGAAGACGACCCACCTCTCATAGGCTTGGATTTAGGGTTGCATCGTTGACATCGTTTGCGGTAGTCTTGAATGTCTTGAACGACCTCATCGTATTGGGGAGACCCCCTGCTGCCGTGTCGCGTGTGAAGTCGCAAAGGGGCGCAACATACGATACGACGCGTTACGACAGTTACGCCGCGGATCCACACAAGGCCTTTTCATCCTTCTACGGCTTTTGCTTTGCTCTTGCCAAGCCGGAGTACGTGAGATACTTTCTCCTTTTGAATGCAGAGCTCATGTGATCATTCAAGGAGCTCAAGGAACATCGACATGGAAACTGCATGTGCTCTATGGACCGTTGTGCTAGCTCCCCAGTTCCCGCTTATAACAGACGTCACCGAGTTTATCAACGTAGGTAGCGAGGTATGGATATTGACAATTCTGTGTTGACATGCTTTACAGACTACAGGAAGCTACAAAGGGGTTAACAAAGACTTGTGGAGCATGGTGCGTGACTGCAGTCATGTGGCAAAATTCTTATCATATATCTGCAACACCATAGATGCTCGAGTTCTGCAGGGACACGCGACAAGATCTGTCAAACTTTGAAGCTGATGGGGTCAGTCGTATTCATTATGCCGAGATTGCCGTCGCTAATGTCCTCTTACATTCAAGGCGTGGCCAACCGTCATAGATGACTTTGTGCGATGGAAGACCGCCCAGGCCGCTGCCCAGCCAGCCGATTCTTTTGTCGGAGATGCTTAGAGGTTGCTCCTTCCTTGACACTCTTGCACACACAGTTAATAAATCCGCTTTGCTTCATTATACATGTCACGCATCCTTCGTTCGTTCCCGATTCACGACAATCTATCTGGTTTCATATCTACCCACACTTTATCGTCCCAACTGCACCTATGTGTAAAACATAGCACCCGTTGGGTATAACGCACTTTAGTGACGTAGGATACACCATGCGTTTTTATGACATCTGACCCTTGCGGCCATTCAAGTTTTTGATGAGAAACATTTCATCCTTCTAGTCTCCTCTGCGTCGTCTGTAATTTGTCTCCCTTCGTGGCGACGAAGTCGATGATGAGCTCATCGATAATCGTGTAAGGCTCGTTAGTTCCAAATATTGCATCTAGGGCCAGTCGGTACCAGTCGGTATCTTCTGTACATAACTCCCTCAAAACCGGTATGTTCCATTCTGATCATTCCGAATACTTAGCCATATCCCCCCGTAGGGAAACAAAAATGACCTCAATGTCTCGTCTCCCGGCGAAACCACGGTCTTGGTGACCGAATAGGCGAGGCAAGAGAACCTGATGCGTACGATCATCTCGAGGCTGCCTATAGCTGAAATCCGCATGGAGACTACCGAAACCTTGTCGCCGACTGACGCACGTACTCCATTTCAACCCTCTCGAAGCATTATCATATACAGGGAATAATAAGGCCAAGGGGATACTCAATCAGATCACCACAGGAACCAGTCGTATCCCGTACTGCACGCGGAGAATGAACGACACTAAATTCCATCTAACCCTGCAACCTGGGGACGTGCCCGCGTCGACTGCTGCAGCACCACGCGGCCACAGTACCACATAAGCGCCGCTTCAGGGGCAGAACAAGAAAGTTGGGGTCCCGGCTTCGACAACTGTAGGGTACCTTGCTTCAAGTTCAACTAATGGGTCATGTCGAAAACCTGACACGTAGTGAGACGTCCAGACGCTCATGATCGCCCGTAAATTTCCTATCACTGCATGACGATGTATGCGTCACCCATCATTTCATTTCGGACTTTCCGTCCTGTGCCATTGTATTGTATCGTATTGTGTCGTAAATGAATGAATGAATGCGGCGTTGCGTTGTTTCCGCCACCGACGATGTGTCGGCGGCGACCGGGCAGTGTTGAATGAATTAGTGAGTAGTTAGTCACCTCCGTATCAGTATCAGGTCCTCAGGCCTCATAGTCTGAGTTTGTGCAGTCACTTACCGTACTTATACTTAGTACCAGGCCAACCGGTCATCACCGCGTAATCGGTCAATGCACGTTTACCTCCACAATTCTCGCGTCTCTCCACTCCAACAGAGATGAAAAGTTCACTGGTAGACTTATAATAGAGATGCCAATCCACGTTGTTGTGCCTCGCCTCTACGTGCTTATACGTCGACTGGTTGCCTGGTAGGTGACAAGTATCGAGATATGTGTTCATGTTTCATTTACAGTGAAGGGGAATAAAGGGTCATTCGTGTAGATAAGGCGACAGAGACGGTCACGGTTCGACAATGCTGGGTGTGGTGTTATAGGGTTCACCTACTGTTACTGTAGCATCTGTCAAGTCTCCCGTGTCCTTTCTATTTGTCGTCGTCGACTCTAAGAACGAAATTTCAACATCGTCGCCAGGAGCCCCACGACGCCGCCTAAAATGAGTATAGGACAGAGCAGGCGGCCTAAATCGCGGAACACAGCCAGCCAAAACAGCACGGTGGCTCTGAAGCTGAAACAACTCGGTTAGTAGTACGTACAATGACCAGAGAGAGCAGTAAGAAGAGGGAAAAGGTGGGAGGAAAGAAATTCATACCTTACGATGAGGCTTGTGCGGTTGTTTAGCATCTCGTACACGCCTTCGCACAAGCCTTCCTTCTGGAGGAGGAGGACAGGCCCGTCGTCTGGCAGCATCCATGGGCATCCACTTGTGGCCCTGTCAGAGTCCGTCGCCGCGCGGAAGATAGCACCGGCGACGCGTTCAACGGGTGTCATGGGCATACCTACTTCCTCACCCAGAGACAATCATCACCAGTGATTTCCATGCACCCGCGGAGCGGTTACGCTTCATAAAGTACATTCCAAGGTGGGAAGGGCTTCTGACGATTATGAACTCACTATAGATCACGCCCATCAAATTCACCTTGAGCACCGGTGCGTCTCAAATCTAGATAATCCACCGGTGGATAACGCGACCCGCGCACACACACGACCTAGGCGCGGCGAGTGGCATTGGGAGAGAAGCTGCGTTCACTTTTGCGAGATATGGGTACGCTTTCTCTTTATTCCTGGGGGGAGAGCGCGAAGATCGCTCAACTATTGATGCGCCGTTTAATCCAGGTCTAAAGTTGTGATAGGAGATCTGAATGCGGCAGGTGGGGATGTTGTTGCCAACACCATCTGGAAGGAAGGCGGGTATGTGCTTGCTTTCTTCTTTGGTGCGAACAATGAATTTGATTAATGTTGTTTTTACCGCCGTGATGTAATCATACACCGGGCCCTGCAGGGAAGTTGTTTCTATCAAGTGTGATGTCACACAATGGGACGAACAAGTTGCGTTGTTCGAACTTGCGATGGCACGGTTCGGTGCCGTCGATATTGTGGCAAGTAGTTACGCTTTGCCTTCAGATTGATACCCTTTTCTTCTCTTCGTAGATTTCAGCCTGAAAGAAGAAAACTTACATATATATTACTGTAGATCCCGAATGCAGGCATCAACGAAAAACGAAGGAGTTTGTCTGGGAAATCTCAAGTTCGTCCACGGCAAGCCCGCGATGCCAGAGCTGTATACGTTTAGCATACTGTAGATAAAGAACTGGTCATCTGTAATCGTTGAAGTGAGGTTATCAAGTGGCCGACGCGTCATTGGAGATCGGGTCACGACCAGGAATGCAGATTGAACCGAAGCCGGGTACAGTGATACACCGATACACCGGTCCTGAACCACAATTTTAGCCTGGAGCTTGCCTCGCCAAGCATTAGATAGTGTAAACTACTGGAATAGGGGAGTGGCGCAGCACGGACATGGAGCAAATTCCACCACGTACCAAAGTTTTCTACATTTCAACCGCGTCAAGTCCGATACAATCCCACCGCCGGGACTGGGCAACGCTCGCACGGACTTAGGAGTTACGATCCCAGTCTATTCTAGTCCATTCCAGAATGCTTCATCCATTTTCCCTCGAATTTCTTTGCCTCTTCTCACCTTACAGGTGCCAGTGGTTATTCCATCCGAAGACGGACACAAATAGATGTCGACTGGCCAGTTTTACTGCCGGCAGATGGAGTAAGCCTCCTTTGCGGCTGCAGTCAGCAGATGAGCCATTGTTACGTGCACCGAGAATCGAGGGAACCAAGGAAATGCATGTTCCAAAGGAAAGTGTGATAGGCTAGGAATACCAAGGCCAAGGCTACAAATTGGTATTTCACATCGCTCAATATGCTCCACTGACCGGCAATCCGGCAGCCTGGATGCGTCCCATGATCTCACGCACCTCCGTCTCCGCAAAAACTGCAGCCTCCTTGGCAACGACGAGCTTTTTCTCAAGCTCATCAGCTGTCATGGGGCGCAGCTCGCCCCCTTCAATCTGGACCATACCCAGCGCGTCGAACTTTTCCAAGGTTCCACCTGAACGCGGTGCAAAGCCGTGTAGATCCCAGCCCGAGTCATTGAAAGCGAGCACAGCGCGAACAGCAGCAGTGTTAATATCGCGATGGAGTTCCTCGAGCTTGGAAAGCTGCACCTCCATCCAGCGTGCACGCCGTTCGAGTGCAAGTGTGAGTGCAGCGACTTCATCCTTGCCTGCACCGTTGTGCGATTTATCTTCGCTACCGTCATCGAAGAGGTCGTCGCCCTTCAGCATGTCGCGCAAAACGCCGTCGAAAGACGAGCTGTCATCCCACGTTGTACGTGGCAACAGGCGAAGCAAGTCAGATATGGTCTGCGTGAGTGTCTCGAGGAGTTGTTGGAATGATGAGACCGCATTATCGACCGAGCCAGAAGGCATGTTGTTTGCGAACGAACCGCCGCCAACGGAAAGCGCTGACAGCGCATGCGCCAGCGGACCATATTCAAGCGTCATCTTGGATGCTGGATTGAGCTTCTGCGTGTCGAATAAGGGATGGTGGGCGATGTCCATAGTCGGGTACTGGCGCTCAATCTCCGCCAATAGACCCCCAATTGATGTGGGGTCATTCGTTGTCCTTTCTATGGATTGTCCACGGGAACTCGTGGAACTGGTATCCCGTACGCTGCCGCCGGTCTTCTCGAGAGGAAGCTGAGGTCCTTCTGAAGTGGCAGATGTCAAGACTGGAGTTTCGCTCGGTAGCATTTGGACAAGAGGGGACCTTGGCTGGGCGTCGAAGGTGAAGAAATGGATGAAGGTAGAGATGTAGGAACTGATGTAGCCTTGGGAACCGGCACAGATTTAGGATTTGACTTTCGTTTTGCCACGGACGGGGCCACTTCTGCTTTCTGGACCTTGGTCGAATGAGTCGTTTTCTTCTGAACCTCTGCCTTGGCCATCGCCTCCAATTCTTTCGCCTTCTCGCGTTCCCGTTGCTCTCTCACTGCCATTTCCTTTTCCAACCTCTCCTTCTCCTTCCTCCGTTCTCGCTCTAGCCTCTCTTTCTCGGCCTTCCTCTCTGACCTCTCACGCTCCTTCTCTGCACGTCGCTTGGCACGCTCTGCCGCACGCTCAGCGGCGGCCGCTTCTTTTTCCGCACGTCGTGCCGCCTTTTCATCCAGCTCGGTGCTACAGGCGTCTATGGGGGTCTCAGCGGGAGGCTCGGACAAAGCGCTGGGGGGCTGTGGGAGCTGCGCCGTCAGCGCAGGAAAATCGGAGGACGAGAGCAGCGGCGAGGGTGAACGCGTGGGTGGCACTATACATAGGAATACGGACAGTCCGGGATGAGAAAAGAAAAAGGGAGTGCGGGTCAGCGTCCGGCTACTAGCCAAGCATACCAGAACGAGCGAAGGATAAAAAAAAGGGAGACGTGCGGAGGATAAAGGATAGTGGGTAGCCAAAAGATGAAGGAAAGAGGCATTTCACAGGCGACGCAGGCGTCAAACGTAGTCAGAGAGGTCCTGTTCTGGGTACGACACTCGGTATGCCTTACGTAGGCCGCCGTCTCGGGAACAGAAGAAAATAACGCTTACCGTCAGAGACCACATTATTTGGTAGGCCTGCTGGATACACAAGACCAGGTGGTGGTCTAAATGCCTGTTGGGTGTGTCCAAACGCATCTTGGGGTGATGCGAGCGGCATACCAAAGCTTGCTGACATGATTGCTGGGTCACTGAACCGAGACTGCTGATCGTGCTGCTGTTCTTGATCTGCGACAGAAACAAAGAAGTCATGTTGAGTGGTAACAGAGTACATGGAGCGGGCAAAGCAAAGTCCAATCAATAGTCAACAGCTGCTATAGTATTATGGGAAGTGGCCTCCTACCAACTAGCGCAGCATTCCTCGCAGCATTCGCGCGCTGCTGCTGCTGCTCCCGGCTGTTCTGAATGAACTCACGAAGGGCGGCTTCGCTAACACCTGTACCTTGATCGAATGGTTGAAACCTACTCGTCGACGGCAGGTGTTGGTACATGGGGCCCTGAATCTGAGCTTGGGCGTGAGGGACTAAAGGAGAGCTCGCTGCTGATACATTATGCGAGTGGATGGTATGTGCATGGTGTTGGTAGGACGACCACTGTGAAGGAGAGCCAAGCTCTCCGGAGCCCGCACCGAGAAGGTGCTGCTGTCCGAAGCCAACGCTTTCACTCGGGCTCAGTGGGGTCGATGAAATCAGAGGACTTGAGGTTGAGCTAAGGTTGCCATTTTGCCGCGCATTCCTTGCAAAGCCAAACCTTGACATCTTCCGCGAGTCGTCACCAAGTGCGGGCCGTCTCGCAGCTGCCGCATGATCCGACTCACTGCCCTCTGCAAATGGGTTAAATGAGCCGGTATAAGAGAGCGCGGGAGACGCATGGCTGGGTACTGGTGAGTTATGTGGGTCATAAATAGCACGTTGGGGATGCGGGAAGTTAAGTCCTGGAGGGTGGGATGATGTCCGGAGGGCTGGAAATGCGTCCATAAACGAGCCGTGGAAGGGTGAAGTAGCCTCAGGGAATTGCGGCGCGTCGTCTTCCACTTCCGTTTCGGCAAGCTTGGGGTCAAGATTGAAGCTGAAGCCACCAAACTTGCCGTCTACCTCCGTTAGGTTCTGCAATGTACGATCAAAGTCAGGAAAGGGGCTTGCGCCAATGGAAGGAAGTGTTGATTCGCGGCGCGCTTTGACGTCGTTAAGAAGAGCCTGGACTTGACTTGACATCTGATATGAAGTAGATGCTGGCGGACCGCGACCTCCGAGAGGAGGAAGGCCCGGAGGGGCGGCAAGTCCTGGAGGGATTGCTGGTGTAGAAGGAGCAGGCGAAAGAGATGGCGCGCCTTGAGATCCAGAGCCCGGGTCAGATTCAACAGTGACGGAAGAAGTGGGAGATCTTGGCGGAACAGGAATAGACGGCGACAATTGTTTCTGTCTTGTAGGTTTGCTGTTTGCAGGGGTGGATGGACGAGAGGAGGATGCAACCGAAGATGCCTTCACAGTGGCGCCCTTAGCATCCCTAATCTTCCAGGGTGTTGGTACCGCCTCCGGAATCTCGGGGGTTGATGGAGTAATAGGACGGTTACGAGTACTTTTGTCCCCTCGTCGTGTAGACCGAATTGTCGAGGCTCCAATCGCTCCCAGTGCAGTGCTAAAATTATTTGTCGAGGAAGTCGTAATAGGAGGTCGATCGTGGGATGATTTAGCCCACGAGGCAGAGCGAGGCAGCCGAGCTATGCGGGATATGATTAAGGCATTGCGCCCATAATACAAAAGCAACGGGCACACCTGACGAGTCGTCCGCCTTCTTGCCCAGGACGATCTGCTTTCTCGGTACCTCCGTATCCTTGATGGTATGTTGCCTGTCATAACAGGTGTCAGCTAGTAGCCAAGAAAAGATACCGCCAAGACATGTACAAAGTGGTGAGGTCCTCTTTCGTGAAGCAATCTTTCTCGTCTCCCCATTCGTGTAGGTTCATGCAGTTGTGATCCGGGCAATTGACGCCACGCAAAAAGGACATGCAGTACTTGGTAGTACCGTAGCTAGCACGCATGATCTCGCTCCCACCACCAGGTGAGGCAGAACCATCGACAGCGGCAATACAGCGTGCGGCGTCTTCTCGACGATGGTACGTGATGTAAAGCCCTACGACCGGCGCTTGTGAGCCTGGTGGAGTGCGCTTGACCAAAATAATCTTAGAAATGCGGCCATACTGGCCGAAATAATCGTTCGAGCGCAGGGTAGATATCAGCTAGGGAACAAAGGTGAGATGGAGATCGAAATTCATAATAAGTAAAAGGCATACCTCCTCCTTGGCGAAGCGCGGGCCGATACCCACGACGTATACCACGTTGCGTTGCACTACCCTAACATTGGCCAGTTGACGACGGCCAAGTGCTTCAAGATCCTTCCGTTCGCGTTCACGCTGCTTTTTCTGCTGGGCCAAACGTCGTTGGCTATAGATAAGAGATGGCTGAGATCGGACGGATCAATGAATAGGATAAATGCACACACTCTTGCTTATTGATAGGCTTGAATTGGCCAACTTCGTCGGAGTAATCCCTCCTGCATGCGGGGCATTTATTGTTGAGGTTCCTCCTGATGTGATTCCAGCAGAATCTGCAAATCTATGGCGTGACGTGGAATTCATATGGTCAGTAATAGTAAATAAATGAAGGGGGGAAAATGAGCTGGGGATGTTGAGTATAGTACTACCTGGTATTCGCATTGGCACGGCTTGAAGTTTAGATCCGAGATATCCATTTCCTCGAGGCAGAGGGGACACTCCTTCGTCTCCTATACAGAACAAAGGATAAAGATATGTAATTAAATAAGGATGGGTGGTCATGGACGTGTTTTTAGACCGGACCTCTTCATCGCTCCAGTACGCGTCCTGTACGCCTGTAAGGACGGAAGACTTTGCTTGAAGTGATGCACCCGCATGAGCTACGGAAGTGGGAACAGATGAATGAAGCTTGAGAGAGGACATGGTGAACGCGGCGGATGACGGCAGAGATTGTAAAAGTAAAAGAGACGGAAAGACACGAAGCAGCGAGAACGAGGTGCTGTGCCCTTTTCCCACGCTCTGATCACCCCCGGTCACCCCAGACACAACACAACAATGGCTGATGCTGAACTCGCTGCCCTTCGTGCTGCACGTCTCGCCCAGTTGCAGCAATCCAGCACGGATGGAAGTGGCCAGAGCGGAGCTACTGGCGAGGACGCTGAGAAGAGGCGAGCGGAGGAGCAGATGAGACGGGACCTTCTCGCCACCGCTCTCGAACCTGCTGCTCGTGAACGTCGTACGTCCAACTGTCCTCTCTTTTACGGATCTTATGCGGGGAATGAACAGCGCATATACAGTGTCCCGTATTGCACTCGTATCTCCCACGAGGTCGAGTCAGATCGAGTCCATCCTCATCCGGATGTTACAAGCTGGGCAGCTCAGGGGACGTGTCAGCGAGCAACAGCTTATCGATCTGCTCGAGCAGGTACAGTTGCACCCTCTTGGAATTCGTACTATTACGTTCATAAACTATAAATACAGGCAGACGAGGCGCAGAAAAAGGCCTCCGGTCAGGGTAATATCGTGGTATGTCCTGTCCTGATCGCTGGTACTACACGTCCAGACCACTGACTCTCTGCGCTCAGTTCCAACGGCGGGTGGACTTGGATGATGACGATTTTGATATCTGAAGGTTGCCCAGGATATGCCCCACTTTGTTACCTTTATTGCTCTAAACTACTCTTCGTTGCATTACCGTCAATCAATGAGAAGCTACTTTCTTTTCTTTGTGTTTTTCCTCTTCGCAGCAGCTTTCACGTCTTTCTCGAACCGACCCTTCTTTTTCTGCCTCGGCCCCTCGAACAGGTCGCCAGTGTCTTCTCGCAACCTAACCCTGGACCGCGCAAGGGCACTTTCCTTGCGTCCCTTCATCCTCAATTCTTCATAGCCGTCGCCAGTAAGAGTCCTGCCTCTGCGTCCCTCTCTGAGAATGTCCGCGAATTCATCCTCTAAGCCTCCACCTCTCCTCTTGCCTGTAATACCTCCTGCTCCTCCCAGCGCAATATCCTCTTCATCCTTCCTCCTTCGCCGCTCGTCCTTCTTCTTGAGCACCAGCCGCGTCATATTCTCCTCCTCGAACTCTTCCATGCGCCGTAATTCTCGCGCACGAGCACTCTGCATTGAGGGAATGATGCCCAACCCCGTAGCAGACTCCATGAACGGCCGCGAAGGATCGAGGGAGGCGAGGGAGGCGAGCGCATGTGGAGCTGGGGGCGGACGGCGTGCACGAGCCTCCTTTGAGGTGGGCTCAACGTACGGCATCGGCGCCAGCTTCGGGGGGTGGTAAATGCCGTCCTGGGATGCAGCGTCTGCGCCTTGGTCGCCATCCTCATCGGGGGCTCCGCCCATGAGGGCTTCTGGATTCGGACGAAACGCAAGTGGGTCTACAGTACTCTAAAATCAGCACCCACGAACTAGAAGTCGGATACGCATGGACGATGGCTGACCATTGATGACCATTTCATCCGAAGGCCCTTCCGCGGCGAGCTGGACAAGCTTTTCAATTTGATACCGCATCTTGCTCTCCAGTAATTTGATTTTCTCGAGTACGACGCGGCCCTCGATCATTGAGTCCACCAAGTCACCCGCATCTGCACCTCTCTTGCCGCGTTCAGGAGAATTGAAGGGTTCCGAGGGCGGTGAGCGGGTCGTGAGCGAGTGTCCGAGCACGCGGTGTGAATGGAGGAGCACGAGGGATTGCATATACGAAAGGAGCAGATGGTGCTTCAAGGAAAGGAGAGAGATGCCATCCTCGAAGTCGGGATCAGATGTCCTTTCTTGTCTGCGCCAATAGGTTGTAAGTGTTCAAACCATACCATACAGCGGGTGCATATAGTCCATACTTTTCTCGCAAGGCTCGGACTAGCTCGCGAGTAGAGGCCATGCTTTTCGTCATATCTTCTGCGACATCGCAATACTGCTGTTGGCTTGCATCGAGGACCTCCTCTGACATCGTTGACCAGGTTCTATCCTGCTCAAGAAGAAAGATGTCAATGTGCGATGTTGTGACGACCGATGTGGATAGAAAACGAAGTGGTCAGTTAACGGTTTTCTAGGCCGCCGCCTCGTGAGGCGTAACGCATGACAGCAGAGCTTTTCTCAGAGCCCAGTGCGTTTCATCATTCTCCACAGGAAAAGTAAAAAGATACACACCGATCTTTTTCTTTCTCGTTGCCCAACAAGGACCGGCCAAAGTCGCAAAAACTTCGTCACGTTACGAGATGTGTCGCTTGTGACCGAGTGGATTGGATTTTTCAATTATTTGGGTGGGGCTACCGTAGCCCGAGGGTATTGTATCGCTCACTGGCCTCGTAGGCTGTGCAAGTGCGAGTCAGTCGGTGTTCGTTGCCGTGACAATAAGAAGACGCAGCTGACAATGACTTGCCTTTCAGGTGGTGTTCTCAGCCTCGAGGCGATGGCATTCTCATAGTCAACATTCTCGCCATGATAACACCGCACCCAAACGAGTCACCTTCTCCTTTGTCCTTTCTTTTGTCCCCAAGGCGCTCGTCGTCCAATCGTTGAATGCCTCTTCAAAATAGATACCCCGGAGAACAGAAGTTACAGAAGTCACCCACCGTCATGACAGGCAGGAAGAACAAAGCAAACGATAAACGTGCGCAAAACTTCGTCGAGTCGTTCAACGCACTCTCGCTCGCGGGCGAGGAGAGATCGCGTGCCACCCACACTCCCGACCGCACCGCGTCCTCGCCCCACCTCCCGGTGCCCTCTACTCAATGGTTTCACCGCACCGACGCAGCTGGGATACCGCCGCCCCCAATCCTGTACGACAGAGCTCCCCTGCAAACATCGCTGACCATGCAGCATGCCATTGTTGAGTCCTTACGAGATGGCGCGCCCCCCACCACCCCCCGGCGCATCCCTGTACACCGCCCCATACACCGTCCCGTTGCTGGACTTTCGTACATACCTGGAGGTTTCTACGCCGAGGATCCGGTTCCACGCCCCGTCTCTGATCCTTTTGATCTACCGCCGCCGCTACCATCACCACCACCACCATCCTCCCGCGGTGATCACGCAAGGACGCCTCAGCCTCCCAGGATCCAAGCGCCCAAGGTTCACCGTCGCGCACAATCGGAACCCCTCTCCCCAGTGTCCTCTGATAGTGCTACTGCTGTTGCGGGGTCGAGACAATGTAGCGGCGTTACGGCGGCGGGGAAGCAGTGCCGCAATCAGGTGAAAGTGTCTGAGGCCCAAGCGCTCGCGGGCGGCGACGTCTTCTGTCGTGTGCACGGGAATAAGGTGGGCGAGGTGAGCGGTTTCTACGATCGCAAGACGGGACAAACATTCGTCAAGTTCGAGGGTGAGTGCACAATTCAAATATATGTATACTCTCGCTTCTCCCACATGGCTGTACGTGATATGCGGTTTCTCATGAAAAAGGATTAAGCACAGACTGGATCCCCGAGTATTTACAGCCAGCGACGAAGAACTCGCTTCGAGTGGAGATGCAGAAGGCCCGCGCGGCGAGCGATGTCGAGGGCTACATCTATGCCTTTGAGATCCTCGGTATGGACTGTTTCCTTACCGCGGAGCTGCCTCGTCCCACTTTCTCATCGAGCCTGTGTTTCCTCGCACGCAGATCCCACTGACAAGAAGACCATGCACTTGAAGGTTGGGCGCGCAACAAACCTGAACAGGCGTATGGACCAATGGTCCAAACAATGTGGCTCGAAGGAGCAGATCCTCCGCGGGTTTTGGCCAGGCGGTATGGACAATAGTGGTGTTGCCATGAAAGGGCTTGTGCAGGCGGGACCGAAAGGCCCGTGGTGTCATCGTGTTGAGCGGCTGGTCCATATTGAGTTGGCGGACCTGGTCGAACATGCACCGTATCTCGAACGCGGATACCCGAACGTGAGTACGAACAAGGAGGTTAAGAAGGGAAGCAAGAGAGATGTTAAGCGATGTCCGGATTGTATGTGTTGTGTCTGGGACTGTGGCTGATGATGGGCTCACATGACAAAATTTATAGGCAACACGAAACACCAAGAAATTTTCTCGTTTGAGCGGGTGATGGAAGGCCGATATAAGGGCACGGAGTGGCAGGAGATAGTGAAGCCAGTGATTGAGAAATGGGGAGGATTTGTCGAGGGATACTTGTAGAGAATAAACGGAGCCAACCCCGCGGCCCGGGAACAGCGGATAACCTTTTGTCTCCCTCTTTGCCATTGTTCCTTGTCTCTCATCTATCTATTGTCCTACACTCTGCCTGCAGCTATAAAGACCATCAGAACTGCGATGCCTCTCTCAAGTCTCTCCTTTGACCTGGTTGTCATCTTTCTCTCTCCCTCTCTTTTCCTGACACCTAGCTGCGCTCTTTCATAAATCTATTATACATCAATGGTGTCATCTAAGCTCTTCGCGCTCTCTGCCATGCTCGGCCTCATGGCCACTCTACCAGTCAAATCTGCCCAGATCCAAGTAACAGTCGGCGGCCCTGGCGGCATCACCCAGTTCAACCCTTCCTCGGTGGTAGGTTGCCATATCATGTCCTGTCTTCACCTCCGAGATGACCGTTTGCGATTAGAATGCCAATGTTGGAGACACCGTTACCTTCGTCTTCATGCAGAAGAACCACACGGCGACACAGTCCACCTTCGCTAATCCCTGTTCTCCTGCCACCAGTGGCTTCGATTCTGGCTTGTACGTCCCTTGCCTTTCCTTTCTCATACCCCTCCCCCGAGTCTAATTCTGTTTTTCAGCGTCCCCGTATCAGACAACAACACCAATGGACCGTTCCAGGAGGCGCAGTTCGAGGTGATCGATACCAACCCGGTCTGGGTATACTGTCGCCAGACTGGCCACTGCCAAAAGGGCATGGTTTTCGCCGTCAACCCTGGAAACAAGTTCGCTGCGTTCCAGGCAGCTGCCATGGGGAACACCACTGCTCAGACAAGTTCTTCTTCTACATCTCCAGCGTCTACATCTCCAGTGGTGCCAAGCGCAACTCCCACTTCCCCCGCAACCTCGACTCCTCCGTCCTCCACATCTCAGGATCACACAATCATCGTTGGTGGCACGAGTCTGCTCTTCGAGCCCTCAAATATCACCGCGCAGCCGGGTGACACCATTACATTTGAGTTCCACCAGAAGAACCACACGGTCACGCAGTCCAGCTTCCCCGATCCTTGTCAAATGCTCTCATCCACTTCTACAAGCGGCCAAGTTGGCTTTGACTCAGGGTTGTACGTCCTCTTCCAATCATCTTTCATGCACCCTATGTGCCGCTCACACCGCACAAATTTGTTAGCATGCCTGTCAGTGCGAACGCCACCACGTTCCCTAAGTACACCATCCAGGTGAACGATTCCTCTCCCATCTGGGCGTACTGCCGCCAGGCCAACCACTGTGGCTCGGGCATGGTCTTCGCGGCGAACGCGAACGAGTCCAGTGCGAAAACCTTTGAGGCTTTCCAGGCCAGCGCGAGGCAGTCCGGCTCTGGCACTGGGTTAAACTCGACAGGCTCTTCAGCCACCGGGAAAAGCGGCGCTGGCGCCGTGCGTCTCGATGGTACGGGCATGATCGGCGTCGGCTTGACTGCTCTGCTACTGGGTCTTACGTTGTGAGATTCGAGTGTCCTCTGATGTCTACGACTGCGACGTTCGTTCTGGCTTGTACAATACGATATGGACTTATTGTATCTTTAATTGTAATAGGCATGATGCGCCATGATTATTTGTAGAGCAACGTATTATGACGAGTCCCATTCTCCTCCTCTCTCCTTTGGTGCTGTGAAATCACCGATTTGGTGAA